>Ga0194112_10000930_pt1 | contig 43053 bp, 22 predicted proteins | sample TA2MahC400mmetaG_FD_146191 | JGI IMG/M metagenome (GOLD analysis project Ga0194112, IMG submission 146191) | Freshwater microbial communities from Lake Tanganyika, Tanzania - TA2015016 Mahale Deep Cast 400m | ecosystem: Environmental > Aquatic > Freshwater > Lake | place: Tanzania: Lake... | reverse complement strand
AAGGACCGAACTGTCTCACGACGTTCTGAACCCAGCTCGCGTACCGCTTTAATTGGCGAACAGCCAAACCCTTGGGACCTTCTCCAGCCCCAGGATGCGATGAGCCGACATCGAGGTGCCAAACCGCGCCGCCGCTGTGAACGCTCAGGCGCGATCAGCCTGTTATCCCCGGAGTACCTTTTGTCCGATGAGCGATGGCACTACCACTAGCAACCACCGGATCACTATGTCCTGCTTTCGCATCTGCTCGACTTGTTGGTCTCGCAGTTAAGCCCCCTATCTACCATTGCGCTCTACGCATGATTGCCGACCATGCTGAGGGGACCTTCGAACTCCTCCGTTACATTTTGGGAGGAAACCGCCCCAGTCAAACTGACCCTCTGACATTGTCCCCCACCCGGCTTCACGGGCCGGGGTTAGACGTCCGCCTTGGCGAGACTGGTATTTCACTGTTGACTCCGCCTCTCCTGACGAAGAGGCTTCACCGTCTCCCAGCTATGCTACACACGTCAAACCAAACGCCAGTATCAGAATACAGTAAAGGTTCACGGGGTCTTTCCGTCCTACTGCGGGCATCCGGCATCTTCACCGGAACTACAACTTCACCGAGATCCTCGTTGAGACAGTGCCCAGATCGTTACACGATTCGTGCAGGTCGGAACTTACCCGACAAGGAATTTCGCTACCTTAGGACCGTTATAGTTACGGCCGACATTCACCAGGGCTTCGGGTCGGAACTTCTCCCGCCGAAGCGGAATAATCCCTTGCCTTAACCTTCTGGCATTGGTCACGTGTCACACTCTATACGTCCTCTTGCGAGTTTGCAGAGTGCTGTGTTTTTGTTAAACAGTCGCCTGGGCCATTTCACTGCGCCTTCCGGACGCTCACGGTTAAGATCACGCCCAAAAGGACCCCTTCTTCCGAAGTTACGGGGCTAATTTGCCGAGTTCCTTAACGAGGTTACTCTCGCGCGCCTTGGTATCTTCTACCATCCCACCTGTGTCGGTTTAAGTACGGTTATTCGTTCGGCTTGCCAGGAGTTTTTCTTGGCAGCGTGGCGTCGGTCAATCCGCGTCACCCGTAGGCTTCGCGTCCCATCGCCTTTCGGAGTTGATGCCCCGGCGGATTTTCCTGCCGGAGCCTCCTACGAGCTTGGACCACCCCTTCCAACCGGTGGCCAACCTAGCCTCCTGCGTCGCTCCGTCGCTCAAAACGCCGACCGGATAGTACAGGAATATTAAGCCTGTTGCCCATCGCCTACGCCTTTCGGCCTCGGCTTAGGGGCCGACTAACCCTGGGCGGACGAACCTTCCCCAGGAAACCTTGGGATTTCGGCGGTAAGGATTTCCACCTTACTTTTCGTTACTCATGTCCGCATAATCGCTTCCATGCGGTCCACGCTCGGTTACCCTTGCGCTTCGCCCCACATGCAATGCTCCCCTACCACGCATCCCGTCGTTGAACCCCTTTAGGGGGCGGTAATGCATCCGCGGCTTCGGCAGACGGCTTAGTCCCGATCATTTTCGGCGCGAGACCACTCGACTGGTCAGCTGTTACGCACTGTTTAAATGATGGCTGCCTCTAAGCCAACATCCCAGCTGTCTTAGCAGTCTCACATCCTTAGTCACTTGGCCGTCTTTAGGGGCCTTAGCCGGCGGGCTGGGCTGTTTCCCTTTCGACTATGAAGCTTATCCCCCACAGTCTCACTCCGCACGTGTCTGGAACGGCATTCGAAGTTTGATTGGCGTTGGCGCCCCGGTAAGGGCCCTGGTCCATTCAGTGCTCTACCTCCGTCCCGAGCATTCGTGCAGGCTAACCCTCAAGCTATTTCGGGGAGAACCAGCTATCACCAAGTTTGATAAGTCTTTCGCTCCTACCCACAGCTCATCCAAGCCTTTTTCAACAGACACTGGTTCGGCCCTCCGCCCCGTGTTACCGGGGGTTCAGCCTGGCCATGGGTAGCTCACTTGGCTTCGGGTCTACGGCACGTGACTCATTCGCGCATTTCGCGCTCGCTTTCGCTTCGGCTACTTCCGGAACCGGACATAACCTTGCCGCGTACCGTAACTCGCGGACTCATTATGCAAAAGGCATGCGGTGATCCCGCTTGCGCGGGACTCCCACAGCTTGTAGGCACACGACTTCAGGTACTATTTCACTCCCCTAGCAGGGGTGCTTTTCACCTTTCCCTCGCGGTACTAGTTCACTATCGGTCATCAGCTAGTATTTAGCCTTGGAGGGTGGGCCCCCCGGATTCGAGCGGGATTCCACGTGACCCGCTCTACTTGGGATACCTCTAAGCCCCATTGGGATTTCGCATACCGGACTTTCACCTTCTATGGTCGGACATTCCAGACCGTTCCGCTATCCCGCCGGGTGCCATGTTGAGGTCCCGCAACCCCACCCCGGTAAACCGGGATGGTTTAGGCTGTTCCGCTTTCGCTCGCCACTACTCGCGGAATCTCGAATTGATGTCTCTTCCTCTGGGTACTGAGATGTTTCACTTCCCCAGGTGTAGCTCCGAAGCCCTATGTATTCAGACTCCGGTATCCCGACATGACTCGGGATGGGTTGCCCCATTCGGAAATCCCCGGATCAAAGCGTGCTTGCCGCTCCCCGAGGCTTATCGCAGCTTACCACGTCCTTCATCGCCTGCTGATGCCAAGGCATCCATCGCGCGCCCTTGCGAGCTTGACCAAAATTGGTCCTCTCGGCGCGCCCCACTCGCTCCGCCACGCTCGCGCGCGACAGAACTCGCAGGGCACAGTTGCTTGCCCGTCTCTATGCAGTTGTCAAAGAACAAAAGAATTGAAAATGGAAAATTGAAGATTGAATATCCGCCGACTCCCACGGCCGCAGACCGCGCTTCGTCGATATTCAATTTTCAATTTTCAATCTTCAATCTTCAATTCCCGGCAGTGGGCGTGCCTGGAATCGAACCAGGGACCTCGTCCTTATCAGGGACGCGCTCTAACCATCTGAGCTACACGCCCTACTTCGCGCTCGGCTTCGCCTCGCGCTTCGTAGGGCAAGCCCGCTGGTGCGCGCATCCCACCGGACGAAGTCTCGGCGGCTTGCCATACGAAGCTGAAGGTCCGCAACGCGGACCGCCGAGCGAAGTATGGAGGCAACCGGGTTCGAACCGGTGACCCCGAGCTTGCAAAGCTCGTGCTCTGCCAGCTGAGCTATGCCCCCGCTGTAAATGCCGAACGATGAATCGCGAATGCCCAAGCCGCTCCTTCCGGCCATCCGCATTCAGCAATCGGCATTCGACATTTCAGGGCCACCGTCCAACGCCCATACCATCACAGGACAGCCTCCACCTTCGAGCCGGAACTGGTGCGACCGACGTAGCTTGCTTCAGGATCCGGGCGGCAACGGCTTTGCCCCTCGCCGCGCCTCTTCGCCCCGCCGGCCCCGACGGCCGGCTTGACGACTGACCTCGCTTCGAAATGCCGTCCTCCAAACGCCGAACGCCGCTTTGACCCGGCATCCCGCGCTCTTCCTCCGCCATTCCTCGGCTACTCCTTAGAAAGGAGGTGATCCAGCCGCAGGTTCCCCTACGGCTACCTTGTTACGACTTCATCCCAATCACCGCCCACACCTTCGGCACCTATCCCCCTTGCGGGTTGAATCGGCGACTTCGGGTGCAGACGGCTTTCATGATGTGACGGGCGGTGTGTACAAGGCCCGGGAACGTATTCACGGCGCCGTAGCTGATGCGCCGTTACTAGCGAATCCGACTTCATGGAGTCGAGTTGCAGACTCCAATCTGAACTGGGGCCGGTTCTGAGGATTTGCTCCACCTCGCGGTATTGCGTCCCTCTGTGCCGGCCATTGTAGCACGTGTGCAGCCCAGGGCGTAAGGGCCATACTGACTTGACGTCGTCCCCACCTTCCTCCCGCTTGTACGGGCAGTCTGGCTAGAGTGCTCGCGGGCTCATCACCCGCGGTGGCAACTAACCACAGGGGTTGCGTTCGTTGCGGGACTTAACCCAACACCTCACGGCACGAACTGACGACAGCCATGCAGCACCTGTGCAGCACCCTCGAAGGAATCCCGCTTTCACGGGACTAGCAGCTGCATGTCAAGCCCTGGTAAGGTTCTTCGCGTTGCATCGAATTAAGCCACATGCTCCTCCGCTTGTGCGGGCCCCCGTCAATTTCTTTGAGTTTTAGCCTTGCGGCCGTACTCCCCAGGCGGCGCACTTAACGCGTTAGCTACGGCACGGAAGGGGTCAATACCTCCCACACCAAGTGCGCACCGTTTACAGCTGGGACTACCAGGGTATCTAATCCTGTTTGCTCCCCCAGCTTTCGTGCCTCAGCGTCAGAAACATTCCAGAGAGTCGCCTTCGCCACCGGTGTTCTTCTTGATATCAACGCATTTCACCGCTACACCAAGAATTCCACTCTCCCTTCCTGTCCTCTAGGACCGCAGTTTCGAATGCAATTTCACGGTTGGGCCGTGAGATTTCACATCCGACATACGGAACCGCCTACGCACCCTTTACGCCCAGTAAATCCGAACAACGCTTGCCACCTCTGTATTACCGCGGCTGCTGGCACAGAGTTAGCCGTGGCTTCCTCTTCCGGTACCATCTCTCTCCGGCGGTATTAGCGCCGGCTCATTTTTCCCGGATGACAGGAGTTTACAACCCGAAGGCCTTCATCCTCCACGCAGCGTCGCATGTTCACGCTTTCGCGCATTGACAATGATCCTCGACTGCAGCCTCCCGTAGGAGTCTGGGCAGTGTCTCAGTCCCAGTGTGGCTGACCATCCTCTCAGACCAGCTACCCGTAAGCCTTGGTGAGCCGTTACCTCACCAACTAGCTGATGGGACGCGGGCCCCTCCTTGAGCGACAGGTTCCGAAGAATCCCCGTCTTTAGACGCCATGCCATGCGACACGGATCCACATTCGGTATTAGCCCGCCTTTCGGCGGGTTATCCCCAACTCGAGGGCAGGTTACCCACGCGTTACTCACCCTTCCGCCACTTTCCCCGGCAGTCTCTCGTCCGAAAACTTGATCCCACCGGTTCACGTTCGACTTGCATGCCTAATCCACGCTGCCAGCGTTCGTTCTGAGCCAGAATCAAACTCTCCGTTGAAATCAAAAGCCGGCCCCGTCCGAAAACGCGACCAACTTCCATTCACGACAGTTGACCCTGAACACAAGCATTCATCACCACTCGCCCGGCCACGCTCAACACGCAACCAGACTCGCGGCGACACGCCGGATCGCACCACTTCCGACTCGAAGTGATGCTCGCCCAAGACCACTCGCGAACGAGCAGCCCGAGCGTATATTGGCTGTCCTGTTGTCAAAGATCAAAAGCGCACAAAACCCCTTACTCCCCATCCCCGCCACTGACGGACACGGGGAGACAAACAGGTTTTTCGTGCTCAAGGCACGCAGTTGGAAAGAACTGCTTGCCTGAAAGTGAGAGCAAGGTAACACCATCGCCCCCGCGTGTCAATAGGTTTGGAAGAACATTTTTCGCTTTTTTTTGCCGCCGCAAACGGCCAGAATGGCACGCGATTCTGGCCCGCGAAAGGCCCGAAAAAATGCCCCTGCAAGAACACGCATCGCAACACGCCCGCCGAACGCCCGCACTTGTCGTCGCCCTCGACGTGCCGTCCGCCAAGGACGCCGCGCGCGCGATCGATGCGCTGCCGCCCGCCGTGCAATGGTTCAAGGTCGGCCTCGAACTTTTCACCGCCGAAGGACCCGCCTGCCTGGAACCCATCCGCAACGCCGGACGCAAGGTCTTCCTGGACCTGAAACTGCACGACATCCCCAATACCGTCGCCCGCGCCGTAACCGCCGCCGCGCGCCGCAAAGTCAACATGCTCACGGTCCACGCCGGCGGCGGACGCGCCATGCTCGAAGCCGCCGCCAGAGCCGCCGCCGACGCCGGACCCGACGCGCCCGCCGTCGTGGCCGTCACCGCCCTCACCAGCCTCGACCAGTCGGATCTCGCGGACACCGGCGTGACCCGCCCGCTGCGCCAGCACGCCCAGGCCCTGGCCCGCCTCGCCATCGACGCCGGCGTAAACGGACTGGTCTGCTCGCCGCTTGAAGTCGCCGCGCTCCGCGAAACCCTCGGCCCCACGCCGATCCTCGTCACCCCGGGCGTGAGGCCCGCCGGCACCGAAGCCGGCGACCAGCGCCGCGTCGCCACGCCCGAAGACGCCGCGCGCGCCGGAGCCGATTTCCTCGTCGTCGGCCGACCCATCCTCCAGGCCCCCAACCCCTCCGCCGCCGCACAACAGGTCCTCGACGCGATCGCGGGCGCGCGCTGACCGCGCGCCCGCCTCGTGCCGTCCGCGTGCGGCTCCGCAAGGCCTCGGCTTCCATTGTCTGTTCGGCATTGCTTTCCGCCGACGGCGCGCTATCTTTCGTGATCTTTTCCAGCGAAAGGGTGCCGCTCATGACTCACCGGGAACGCATGCTCAACGCGCTTGGCCGCAAGCCCGTGGACCTCCTGCCGCGCGGCGACGGCCTGTGGGGCGAAACCGCCCGCAAGTACGTCGCACAGGGCAAGCTCAAGGAGAACGAGGATCACGTCATCCACTTCGACATGAGCTGGCGCGGCGCCGGCTGGCTCAACAGCACGGCCGATATCGATTTCAAGGAACAGGTGCTGGAGGAGACGGAGGAAACGAAACTGGTCCTCAACGGCAACGGCGCCCGGCTGCGCTGGTGGAAGAACAAGGCCGGCACCCCCGAACACGTCGGCTTCAACGTCACCGATCGCGCCGCCTGGGAGACGCAGATCAAGCCGCGCCTGGTCAAGCTCGACCGCCGCCGCATCCCTTTCGACGACTATCGCAAGACCCGCGCCCTCGCCGCCGCCGAAGACCGCGCCTTCTGCTGGGGCGGGGTGGCCCCCTTCGAACAGATGCACCCCCTGTGCGGCCACGAGAACATGCTCATGGGCATGGCGCTGGATCCCGACTGGGTCAAGGACATGGTCATGACCTACGCCCGCTTTACCGTCATGCACCTGGAAGAGCTCTTCGCCGAAGCCGGCCCGCCGGACTTCATGTTCTTCTACGAGGACATGGGCTTCAAGGAGAAGCCCTTCATGTCGCCGGACATGTACCGCGAGATCATGCTGCCCGGCCACAAGCTCCTCTTCGACTTCGCGCACGCCCGCAGGCTCAAGGTCGTGGTGCACTCCTGCGGCTACGTCGAGCCCTTCGTGCCGGGGCTCATCGAAGCCGGCATGGACTGCCTGCAGGCCATGGAGGTCAAGGCCGGCATGGACATGCCGAAGCTCTGCCGGCGCTTCGGCGACAGGATCAGCTTCTTCGGCGGCATAGACATCCGCATCATCGCCTCGAACGATTTCAAGCGCATCGACGAGGAACTCGAACGCAAAATCCGCCCGGTGATCGAGAGCGGAACGGGCTACGTTCTGCACTCCGACCACTCGATCCCCCCCGAGGTGGAACACGACACCCTGCGGTATTTCTTTGAGAAAGGCAGTCGCATGGCCCAAACGGCCAGGCGCGCCTGACATGCGGTTCGGGCCGCGCGGGCCGGGCTTGCGCCTCGCGGCGCGGCCGCCGCGGAAGGTCTGAACAGAGTCATGCGGGCGACGCTCCGCCGGGCGGCCGGACAGGAAGGAAGGTGCTGGTGAAGACATTGCGCGTGGGAGTCATCGGTCTTGGAATGGGACGCGGTCATGTGCGCGGCTTTCAGGCGCACGGCGGATGCAAGGTCGTTGCCGTGGCCGACCCCGACGACGCCAGGCTCGCCCAGGTGTCGAAGGAGTTCAACGTTCCCAAGCGGTACGCTTCCGGCGAGGAGATGATCGACAAGGAAGAACTCGACGTCGTCGCGGTGGCCACGCCCAACAAGTTCCACATGCCGCTGACGGTCGCGGCCCTGCGCAAGGGCTGCCACGTCCTGTGCGAGAAGCCCATGGCCATGAACGCCGCCGAGGCGCGCCGCATGCTCAACGCCGCGCGCAAGGCCGATCGGCGCATCATGATCAATTTCTCCTTCCGCTTCACCCCCCAGTCCCAGGCCCTGCGACGCGAAGTCGACCGCGGCACGCTGGGCGACGTGTATTTCTGCCGCACCGTCTGGCTGAGGCGGCGCGGCCTGCCGGGGTTCGGCGGCTGGTTCGGACAGAAAGCCCTCTCGGGCGGCGGACCCCTGATTGACCTCGGCGTGCACCGCCTCGACCTGGCCCTCTGGATGATGGGCTACCCGCAACCCGTGTGGGTCACGGCCTCAACCTATGACCACCTCGCCCGCGAGATTGCCGCCAGGGAAGGCAAGAAGTTCGATGTGGAGGACTTCGCCGCCGGGTTTGTCAAGTTTGAGAACGGCGCCACGCTGGAGATCGAAGCCTCATGGGCCGGCCATATCAAGGAGCAGGAACTGATGCACACCCGCTGGATGGGAACCAGCGGCGGCATGGTCCAGTACAACGTCAACGAGGGCTACGACTTCCACGCGGAGCTGTTCACCGAGCGCGACGGCGTGCGCTACGATATGGCGCCCCACCCCCCCTACCCGCACGTTCCGAGCCCCATGGAGCACTTCATCGAGTCTATCGTCAAGGACACGCCTCACACGGCCACGGGCGAAGAGGGCTTGATCGTCATGCAGCTCCTCGATGCCATCTACGAAAGCGCCGCCAAAGGCGAGCCGGTGAAGGTGCAGGGTTAGACGATCCTGGATCCCGGACTGCCGATTCCGGATCGTGATTCGCGCGCGCCGGCGGGTCCCGCCGCGCGCGTCCCGGGAAACAGAATGGCATGAACCGGCCGACACGCCGTCTGCCGGCCGCGGCCGCGCTTGCCGGCGCGCTGCTCGCGGCAGTCGCGCCCTCGCGCGGCGCGGAAATCGCCTGCGCCGACGGCAACGGGCGCGTGGTGGCGCTCTCCCGCGAAGGCGAGCTCATCCCGCTGGAAACGGATGTCCGCGTCGCGCTTCCGAACTGGAGCCGCTTCGGCTGCATGGCGCCCTGGTCCGCCGAGCGGGTCACGTACGCCGCTGAAGACGGCCGGCGCCGCTGGACCGGATTCATCCCCGCGCGGCCGGGCGCTTTCGCGCGCTACGACCAGTCCATCATCGAAAGCAATGGGCTGGCGCACGTCCGCATCAGTGTGACCGCCGAGGAAGACCTGGACTTGGAAGGCGTCTTCCTATTCATCCGCCTTCCCGTATCCGCTTTCGCGGGCTTGCCGTGCACGCTGGAAACGAGCGGCCGCGCCGTTGCCGGCGCCGACCTGCCGCGCGCCCCGCCCGAGGCCCCGCCCTTCCTGAGCGGCACGGCGGACCGCGTGACCGTCGGCGCGCGCAAAGACAAGCGGATCGTGCTGCGCTTCGACCGGCAACGCCGGATCACGGTCCAGGATAACCGCGCGTGGAACGACGCCGGCTACGCGATTTTCACCGCCCTGACCAACGGACCGCTGCGCCGCGGCCGGAGCGTCGAGGCCGCCTTCGCGCTGGCCGTCGCGGGGCGCCCGGACCGCGCGCCGGCGCGCCTCTCGATGAATCCGGATGCGTTTCGCTACCGGCTGGAAGGTTTCGGCGGCAACTTCGTGTACGGCATCGAATCCCCCGTCACCGCCTACACGCTCGATCGCCTGCGCGCCGCCCGGGCGCGAACGGAAATGCTGCTGGAAGAGTGGGAGCCCGCCAACGACGACGCCTCGCCGACGAACATGAACTGGTCGGCCTTCGAGTCTCGCGACCGGCCCGGCTCCCCTCTGCGCCGCCGCTTCCTGCTGGACCGGGAGATTTGCAGGCGCGGCATCCGCTCCTGCGTCAGCATCTGGCGCCTGCCCGAGTGGCTCTACGAGGAGCCGGGCGCGGGCGCGGAGGCCCACCGCCGCCGCGTGGCCTCCGAACGCTGGCCCGAACTGGTCGAGAGCGTCGCTTCCTACCTGCTTTACGCCCGGCGCGCCTACGGCGTGGAGCCGGAGCTGTTCTCGTTCAACGAATCCGACCAGGGCGTCTACGTTCTCATGACGCCCGAGGAGCACCGCGACGCGATCCTGCGGTTCGGCGCGCGCTTCGAGGAACTGGGGCTGAAGACCCGCCTGCTGCTGGGCGACGTGGCTGACCCGCGCGGGTCGCTGCCGTTCACAGCTCCCGCCGCCGCCGACCGGGAGGCCATGCGTTACGTCGGCGCGCTGGCGTTTCATTCCTGGGGCGGCGGCACGCCCGCGGAATACCGCGCCTGGGCGGACGCGGCCCGGGCGCGCGATCTGCCGCTGCTCGTGACCGAACTGGGCTTCGATGCCGCGGCCTGGCGCACGCCGGCGTACATACGCACTTTCTACTACGCGCTCCAGGAACTGCGCATGATCCAGGAACTGCTCCTGCACGCGCGGCCGCAGGCGCTCCTGCAATGGGAATTCACCGGCGACTACGGCATGGTTGCCGTCGAACCGGCCGACGGGCGCGGCCCCGCGCCGGTCCTCACGCCCACGCTGCGCTTCTGGTTCCTCAGGCATTTCTGCAACCTGACGCCCCCCGGCGCCCACGCCCTGGCGACCGTGTCGGACCGGGAACAGGTGCTTTTCACCGCCTTCAGGGGCGACGCGCCGGAGGCGCAAGACGGCCCGGCATACACGCTGCACATCGCCAACCTCGGCGCCGCCCGGCCGGCGACCGTCAGCGGCCTTCCGCGCAATATCGGGCAACTGCGCGCGGCGCGCAGCGGGGAAACCGAAGGTTTCGCCGTCCTGCCCGACCTGCGCGTCCGCGGCGGCCGGGCCCGGATCGATCTGACCGCCAATTCCCTGCTGACGCTGACAACAATGCCCGTGGAGTAGACGCGCCATGCATCCCCGCACGATCGCCCGCGTTCACGGCCTCCTCAGGCGCGAATTCGAGCGGCGCCGCGCGCCCATCATCGACTTGATCGCGGCCCAGACGCGCGATCCTTTCAAGGTGCTGGTTTCCACGATCCTCAGCTCGCGGACCCAGGACGCCACCACCGCCGCGGCGTCACGGCGGCTGTATGCCGTCGTGAAAGGCCCGGCCGACCTGAAGCGGCTGACCGGGAAGCGGCTGGCGCGGCTGATATACCCGGTCGGCTTCTACCGAACCAAGGCGAAGCACCTCAAGCAGTTACCCGACGTGCTCGACCGCGAATTCGGCGGCCGCGTGCCCGACGGGATCGATGACCTGTGCCGCCTGCCCGGGGTGGGCCGCAAGACCGCCAACCTGGTGCGCGCCGTCGGATTCGGCAAGCCCGCCGTCTGCGTGGACGTGCATGTCCACCGCATCAGCAACCGGTTGGGACTGGTGAAAACGAAGACGCCCTTCGAGACCGAAATGGCTTTGCGCCGGGCCCTCCCCCGCCGCTACTGGATCACGTGGAACAGTCTGCTGGTCTCGCACGGCCAGAGCACGTGTCTTCCCCGCCGGCCCCGCTGCGACGCTTGCCCCGTCTTCTCCCGCTGCGCCCGGGTGGGCGTCAGGCAATAAACGAAGCACCCCGGGCAGGACTCGAACCTGCGACCGTCGGATTAGAAATCCGATGCTCTGTCCACCTGAGCTACCGGGGTAAGCGGAGTCGCGGCCTCTCTTTATACACCTGCGGCGGAGGCGGCGACAAGCAGGAGTTGCGCGTATCCGATTCTGCCCGGCCCTTCACGGCCCTTCACGCTTGCCGCGGGGACGCCGTTCCGGCATCATTGGCGCCGTCGAACCACGCGGAGTATCTCGGGCTCGCAATGCCATGCTCCTGAAGGCGATCCGGGCCGATATCACGACCCTCGCCGTGGACGCCATCGTCAACGCGGCGAACACGTCCCTGCTGGGCGGCGGAGGCGTTGACGGCGCCATCCACCGTGCAGCCGGACCGGGACTGCTGCAGGAATGCCGGGAATGGGGCGGTTGTCCCACCGGCGAAGCCAGGATGACGAAGGGCTACCGTCTGCCGGCCAGGTTCGTGATCCATGCCGTCGGTCCGGTCTGGCGCGGCGGAACACACGGCGAGCCGGAGCTGCTGGCATCATGCTACCGCCGGTGCATGGAACTGGCGACCGAACACAAACTGCGCTCGATCGCTTTTCCCTGCATAAGCACCGGCGTATACGGATACCCGATAGAAGCGGCCGCCGAGATCGCCATCGGCACGGTGCGGGCGGCGGCCGGCGGAGGGGTGCAAGAGGCGACCTTCTGCTGCTTCTCCGCCGGCGATCTCGCGGCGTACCTGCGTCTGTTGAACAAAATCGCGTGAGCCGTCCGCCATTTTCCTCACGGCTGCGGAAAGCTCACCGATAGCATAGCCTCGACGTCGAGCGGATCGCAGCCGAACTGTTTGCGCTGCTTTTCCCGTTCGATGGCGTCGCTTTCCAGGTCGCCCTCGATCGGGAGTCTGATGCGGCGGCCCTCCTGGAGGTTGCTCTCGCGCGCGCCGACCTCCATCATCTCGCTCATCAGCGCGTCTTCGGCGGTGAATTCGCTGTCACGCAGGCCCTTCACGGCGAGCGCGAAGTCAACCAGGTGATCCATGACGGCCACAATGTACCAGTTCGGCCAGGGGTTGCCCTTGGTGCCCGTCATGCAGGGCGCAAAGGGGTTGCCGTATTCGATACGTCCGGTGGGCGTATCGGCGTGCATCCCGGTCCAGACCTGATCGTTGGCGTCATAGATGACCGGCGTGATGACGTCGGCAGTACCGCCGCCCCAGAGGTTATCGGCGGCCTCCTGGGCCGGGGCCAGCTTGGCATCGGAGACCAGGCGCAGCTCGGTTTCGACATTGTTCGGCAAGTCGCCCCAGTGTGGACCGGGCGCACGGCTCACAAGCGTGCCGCGCTCGCCCTGGAACTCGGTGTAGCCGCGGCGCGGATGACGCCCGAGGTGCCCCTTGACGTGCCCGCTGCCGACATCCAGCACCAGCAGATCGTTGGGGAAATGGAAGAAACGGGCCGCGAGCGTCTCCTTCTCGTGCCGGCGCTGCGGCATCGAGTAGAAGGCCGGGTGCGCCATGGCGTGCTCGACGCACTGCACCCATTCCGGATGGCACCGAGCGAAGGCGATCCAGCGCGAATCATTGTGGTAGCCGGTGTGATCGGCGTAGCAGACAATGCGGCCGATGCGGCCGAGATAGCCCGAGTCGCGCACGGTCTGGGCGAAGCGGTCGATCGGCATGCGGAAGAAGTTCTCCGCCACGCGGACGACGACTTTGTGCTTCTTCGCCGCGGCGATCATGTCCTTCGCCTGGCAAAGCATGCTGGCCCACGTGGTCTCCGTGTGGTTCGGAATGCCGTTGGACGAGAGAAAGACCGAGATCGAGTGGTGACTTGGCACAGGCGTCACCACCAGCGCGGCCTCCATGGGGCGGTCTTTCACGAGCTTGCGGATGTCCGAGTAGTGCGGCACGCCGAGGGCCGTGGCCAGCTTCCGGCCGTTCTCGGCGACCGGATCGCACACCGCCACCGGCACGCACCAGGGCTTCAGCAATTCCCAGAGCGGCTGGTAGATGTCCCGGGCGCGCGAGCCGGCGCCGATGAGGGCGAGGCGCAAGGGTTGGGCGGGAATGGGGAGTTGGGTGCTCATGCGGTTGTCCCTTTTTTTGGTTTTCGACGGCAATCGATTGCCGTCGGCAGCAATCGACTGCAGTCGATACCTCTTCATCAGTTCACCGTCTTCATCCCCAGCGCCTTCAGCCCGTCGCGCAAGCGCTGCACCTCGTTTTCCGGAAGCGGCCGCACGGGCCGGCGGAAGACCGGGCTGGAAATCTCGCCCAGCAGCCACTTGGCCACCTTCATGCGCTGGTGCGCGCCACAGCCGGGTTCGCCGAAGTTGTAGATCAGCCGGGCCAGCGGGGCCACGGTCTGCTGGGCCTTCTTCGCCCCGGCCAGATCGCCGTTGAGGCAGGCATGCACCAGGTCGATCATGAGCCGCGGGGCGAACCCCGCGAAACCGATCAGCGCGCCGTCGCCGGCTTCGAGCAGCGTGGGCAGCAGGTACTCGTCGTGGCAGGTGATGATACTGAGGTCCGGCCGCGCGGCCTTGAGCTGCTCGTAGTCCCAGAGCCAGCGCGCCATGTCGCGCGTGCCCATCTTGATGCACTTCACCCGGGGGATCTTCGCCATCTCCAGCATTTCATTAAGCGCATAGCCGGCCTTGGTCCAGGCCGGATACTGGTGGATGACGATATCGATGCCGGCTCCCTCGGCCACGTCGGCGATGAACCCGACCGCCTCCGCGCTCGTGCGCCCGAAGCGCAGCCAGTGATGCGGCGGCATCAGGAGAATGGCATCGGCGCCGGCCTCCTTCGCCGCGATGGCATGGTCAATGGCCGACAGGCTCCCCTCGCCGCAGACACCGCTGATGCCCTTCAGCCGCGCGCCGCTCTTCTTCACCTCCTCGGCCACGATCCGTGTGACCTCCGCGCGCTCCTTCTCGCGCAGGCTCATGATCTCTCCGGTGTGACCGTTCGGGACCAGTCCCTTGAGGCCGGGGACGGCGGCCAGCTCGCGGATGTAGGCGCGGAGCCCGGCTTCATCGAGCGATTCGTCTTCGTGAAACGGACACAACGTGGCGGCGAAGACGCCCATCCACGGATGTTCTTGCCAGTTCCTCATGCGTGTTTCTCCTTGTGCGGTTCTGGTATTTCCACTTCGTACACCTGGCTGTGCCCCGTGCGATCGGAGGTGAAGACCACGAACCGGCCGTCCGGGGAAAACGCCGGATGCGGGTGGGTGTGCTGCGGGGCATAGACCTTCCACTTGCCCTGCCGGTAGTCTTCGTCGTCATAGGGGCAATGGTCCGTATTCCAGTGCTTGCCCTCATTGGTGGCTTCCGGGAAACAAAGCGTCCGAGGAGATCCCACCCCATCGCTCGGATCGAAGAGTTGCAGTCCGACGTCGGGAAAGGTCGTGTCGGCGCACATCAGCGTGCCCTGGCGGTTGATGCTCGGGTGCCACGCGTTGAACGAACACACCGGCCGCACGGCGCCGGTATAGATGTCGATGCCGATACACCCGCGCGGCCAGTTGGCGGTGATAATTTCAGGTGTCAGGTGTCGGGTGTCAGGTGTCAGGGAGGCGCCTTTTCGCCACATTCTTCCGGGATTCCACGTCTCGTGCACGATCCACTCGTACCGGCCCGGCGTGGCGAGCGCTTTGCGCTCGTAGACCAGGCGGTTTCCGGAGCCGTCGCGGTTGATGACCCAGATGCGCTGCCTGTAGGATCCGGCGTAGCGCAGCAGGTTATTGTCGGAGGGATGGAACTCCGGGTGGCCGATGGTGTCCGCTTCGAGGATGGTCTCTTGCGCGCCGCTTGCGGTGTCAATAACGACAAGCCGGAAGCGTTTCCCCAGTTTCACCGGCACGGCCCAGTAGCGGTCGTCGTGGCTGAGGGCGGTTGTGCCCATGGCCGCGCCCACCATGCCGGCCTCGCGGCCGGCCAAGGGCCCGAAGTCCGCCAGGCGATCGACGCCTCCGTCGTCGCACGACACGCGACGCGCAACACTCCCGGCCACGTAATACACGTGCCGTCCGTCATGCGAGGGATGCGCCGACCATTCGCCCAGATCCGGTTGATCGGTCAGTTGCCGCAGCTCGCCGGTGGCGCGGATCTCGCACCAGATCTCGGGCCGCCCGGTCCGGTGCGAAACGAAGAAGAGCCGCGTCATCGCGTCGTCGTACGCCGGCAGGTAGTAGAACGGGTGATGGTGGATCGAGGGATGACTGGTCACCTGCCGCACCGGCGCGCCGGTGCGCGCGTCGGGAAAGCTCCGCGACTCGGAAGCCTGACGTTTACGCATGTTCATCATCTCGCCCTGCCCGGGCATCAATCTTCTGGAGCGCCCCCCGCTGCAGCCGAGCCCCGCGCGTTCCGGTTCCTCCGCCAATTCCGAAATCTGTCACGAACACAACTTCACTCTCCGTCTTTGCATAGTCAAAAGAGAGTCCAACACGAGATAGACGCGATTGTTCGCGGTCTTGACCACGAATCCCGCGGGCGGGAGCTTCGTCGCGTCAACGCCGGCCTTGCGCGTTTCCTCGCGACAGATTCGCTGTCTTTCCGGTCATTTTTCCTCCATGTCGAAAAACAGGTCGGGCAGCGGCGTGCCGGTCTTGGCGTCGTTGAATTGCACCCGGACGTTCTCGCCCGCGGTTTCGCCGTCCGCGTTCGACTGCCACTCCACCACCAGGGCGTTTGCGCCCTTACGGAGGCGGCAGGGCTTGGCGCGTCCCTGCTCCGGCAAACGCGAGTCGAACGCCAGCTTGTCGTTGACCCAGACGCTGATGAAGAACGGTATCTCGCCCTTCTCCGTCGGGTTCAGCGGGATTTCCTTGCCGGCCGCGCTGACCGCGCGCACTTCGACGACCGCGTTTACGTCGCCGGGCGCGATCGCGCGTGTCGCCCCTATGGCCTTGGACTCCCGCGACGGCAACGGCCCGGCATCCCCGAGCGTGACCGCCGACCCGCAGGTCACGGCTTTCCACCCCTTCGAAGGCGCGGCGAGGGTGAAGACGTCGCCGGCCTCGGAAAAGGCGCCCTCCAGCCCGCCAAGATCGACGTCACCTTCCCCCATCTTCGGCCCGGTCTTGACGCGCCTGGTCAGCCACCAGCGCGTCTGCGTCCGCAGCTCGACGGCCGCCTCGCCGGCCAGCGCCGCGCCGCTTCCGACGGTCACGCGGTACGGAATCCGGCACGGCCCCTCTTGCGGGAACCACTGACGAGGTGCCGGGAACGCCACCACGCCAGCGCTGCCGGCCGCGATGGTGATGCTCTGCTTGCTCTCGCCGAGCCGTACCGCCGACGGCGGCGACATTTCGAACATCAGCGTCAACGGATTCTCCGTCGCGTTCTTAACGTTCAGGTCGATCTTGCCTCCGTCGAGCGACTGGACGACCATGGGCGGCCGTTCCGTCGTCTCCATCTGCAAACGGACGGAGCCTTCGGCCAGCACCTCGCCGCCGGGGCCCTGGATTTTCAGGGGCAGGAACATCGCTCCTGCCCGGCGCACCGCCGCCTTCACGTTCGCGCTGGTGAACACCACGGGCACCTTGAACGGCGCCGCCGTCTTCGGCCCTGCCGTAAAGCCGCGCGAGGCGGGCCCCTGCGGGAAACAGTCGGCGGGCAACGCCGCAACCAGCTCGACCTTCAGCGGTTGGTCGCCGTCGTTCTGGAACCGGCCCGACAGGTTCGCGATAGCCAGGTCGTACCCGGCCAGGTTCGGCAGGGCATCGACCTTCAACGGCGCGTCCTTCCCGGACCCGCCGGCGGCCGTGCGCACGGCCCGCGCGCCGAAGCGGCCGGTCCGATCCGAGTCCATGTTCTCCCACCGCGGATGGACAGCGTCGAGCGCGGACGGATCGACCCAGATGCCGATGTTTCCCATCCCGTGAAACATGCCCATCCCGATGCCGTCGCCGAAGCCGGACCAGGGCCAGTCGTCCGGCGCCCACGGGCTGCCGTTGCCATGCGACCCGGAGAACGAGAGGCCGATCCTGCGCGCGTTGTGGACCAGCCCCGGCCACTCCAGAAGGTTTCCGCTCAGGCTCAGCCCCTGGATGCCCCAGTACGACGGACCATAACTGCCGTAGGTCCGACCGCCGGTCAGGCCGAGCGCCGGCGCCGGCGCGCAGGTTGCGGCGGTCCAGGCGTCTCCGTCCTCCGCCACTTTGCGCGGGCCGCGGCATGCCTTCTCGTATTCGGGGCAGGTCGGCGGACGCAGCGCCGCCCACGCGGTGTAGGACAGGATATCCGGCCAGGAGAGCATGTTGCACGGCCGGTCCGGCACATCCGCCGTGTAGCGCTTTTCGTCCGCGCTGTACTTGATGCTGAAACCGTTGACGTTGTACAGCACGCCGTTGTAGCGGCGCGGATTCCCGTTCGCCAGCGCGCTGTAGCGTCCGCCGTTGTAATCGGCGGCGGCCGGATCCGACGCCACCGAGTTGAGCAGGGCGGCGTACTGCCCCTGGCTGATCGCGTGCTTCATGCAGTAGAAGGCGGCGTAGCCGTTGGGCCAGGAGACTTCCCGCGGGATCTCGTTCGTATTGCCGGCATACCCGCCGGGCCGCGTGGCATCATCGTGACTGATCACGGTCAACGGTCGGCCCCAGGGGCTTTGCGACGCGAACGGCCCCTGCGGCACATACACGACTTCAATGGCGTGAACCGTCAACCTGGCCCCGGATGGTTCGATCTTGTCGGCCGCATGTTGCCACCGCAACGACACGTTCCGGAGGTCCATCGGTCCGCGCCCCGCGTTCTTCCGGTAGATGAACGCTCCGACGCCGCGCTCGCCATCGTCGCTGAGCCCCACGTCCAGCGTCGCGCCCTCGGGCACTTTGTGATCGCCGGCGTCGGGCGCAAGCGTGGCATGCGCATCGTCCCGGACGCCGGCCGGACGGAATTTCACGAACACCCACGCCGCGTCCCAGCTCTCGAGCTTGAGGGGTTTCCCGGTGACATTCGCCTCCGCCGGTTCCGTCCACGCCGCCCGCCAGGAATTGTCCCATGCCAGATCGAATGTCACCGTGCTGTACTCCATGGTTCCGGCTGCCCACTTGATGTTCGTGACTTTGACGGTGTCGGATGCCCCGGGGGCGGCCTGTGCCTTTGCCGACTCAGGCCCGGCCGGGCGGCCTGACGGCGGCGGCCCGGCCGCCTCGTCGGCGGTCCCGGGGCGGGGGACGGGGCATGGCGTGGTTCGCGGGCCTGCCAGCCGGCAGGAGTTGCCAGCGTGGCGGGAGCCACCCATGTGCTCACCACCGATCCACCCCCGGTCGTCGAGGTCCCTGCCCGAAAGGGATACGCCCTTCATTCCGCACTGCACGGGGCCCGGCCAGTCGGCCGGCGTCGTGTCGAACACGGGGCCGTTCTTGCGCGTGGCAGGGGCGCCGGCCTGTCCGGCCGGCGCGCGGCCGTCGCCCGGCGTGCCGCTGAACGCCCGCCACTTCCTGTTGGCGCTTCCAACCGAAATGACATGCGCGTCGAATAGCTCCAGGATGCCCCAGTAGGACGCGGCCGCGGTTTCCCGGTCACTGTCGGGGGTGGCGGACCACCCGACCCGCGCCGCTCCGAAATAGTTGCCGTTGGCTGCTCCCCCTGCAAAGCGCTCCGTCGGACGGCCGGCATCCAGCAGGCGTGCGTTCGAGCCGCCGCCGGCCTGGCCAAGTTTGTTGGTCGAGCCGAACACCAACTCGTTAGGCGCCGGGCGGCGGACTCCGCGGCAAGCCTTCTCGTACTCCAGCTCCGTCGTCGGCCGAAGTCCCGCCCAGACCGCATACGAGAAGCAGTCCGGGGTGGAGAGGTAGTTGCATCGGCGGAAGGGCACGCGGGCCGTGTAGACCGGCGGCGCCTGGGGTTTCTTCTCTTTCGCTCCGTCCAGCACGTCCGTCAGCAGCGTGTCCATGCCATCTCCAGGCCCCTTGCCCGGAGTGCTTCCCGCATCATCCAGGCTCGCGGGTCTCTCCGGCAGGTCGGCCGAAGAATAAATGGTATGACCGTCCGGCTCCTGGATGACGGGCTGATAGCCGGGGCCGAGATTCAGTTTGACGTGTTCGGTGCCGGCCGAGCCGCCCTCGGGATCCCTTCCGTCCACCTTCTCGGAATACGCGCGCGCGGCGGCCACATCCGGCGGGAGCGAGTTGAGGAAATCGGCATACTGTCCCTGCGTCAGCGGATACTTCATGAAGTGGAAAGCCTCATAGCCGGTCGGATACTCGTCGTTCAATACGCCGGCCCGGCCGACCGAGCTGCCGGGGAACATCCGCTCGATATACGTCAGCGTTCCCCAGAGCTGGCCGGCGACCGGCCCGATGCGGCGCGCGCGGCTCCCGTCCTTTGCCGGGCTTGCCGCGGCGAAGCCTTCAGGCGAAGCCGGGCCGCTCCATTCCGCATCCAGCAGGAACGGAATCACCGGGCCGCCGCGCCAGGATCCGTCCGTAAGGCTTGCGGTGGGATACCCTCTGGTGCCGCTCACCGGCAAAGTGGGGCCGTCCAGAAACTCGGGGATGTGCGTCGCCGAACCGGACCCGACGCGGAAGGGACCCTCGGGCACATACACCATGGCGATCGCGTGCGCCTTGACCTTCGCCTTGGCGGGGTCCACCTGATCCGTGCCGTGATTCCAGCGCAGCTTGATGCCTTTCCAGTCGTTGACGCCGTGGCCGATTCGGTCCCTAAAGAGGTAGACGCCGAGTCCGCGCTTGCCGTCCATCGTGAGTCCGACCGTGTTCGTCACCCCGGCCGGCATCACGTGATGCGCAAAGTCGGTGTCGAGCGTCGCGTGCCGCCAATGGTTGCGCTCGATGGCCGCCTTTGTGTCTTTCTCCGGCAGGAACTTCACGAACACCCAGGCCGCATCCCAGTTCTCCACCTCCATGTCCTTGCCCGTCGCGCTCGTCTTGGCCGGCTCCGTCCACTTCACCCGCCAGGAGTACGACCAGTGGAGATCAAAGGTCACATAGCTGTATTCCGGCGTTGCCGCCTCCCACTTCACGTTCGTCACGGCGAAATCGTAGGTCAACGGCCCGCGGAAGCGGGCCGAGGGATCGTTTTCGCCGGCGAGTGCCGAGCCGGCCAGCAACAGTACTGGAACCACGTTCAGTCTATGTGGTGTCGTTCTCATTTGGGTTTGCTCGTTTCGTCGGACCTGTCTGACCGGTCGGACACGTCTGACGGGTCAGACTCCGCTGCTGTTAAGGGTTTCTTCCGGCCTTTGGGCTATTTTGCCCCCCGCCCGCCCGATTCCATATCGAAGATCAGGTCGCTCTGCTTCGCGTCGCTCTTCGGATCGCGGAACTCCACAGTAATCGCGCCGGGCGTCGCGGGCGCATCCTCCTGGGACAGACACTCCACCACCAGCGTGTTCGGCCCCTTGCGCAGGCGGAACGGCCTGGCGGTCGGGTTGGCCGCCGCGGGCTCGCCACTCGGCAGGGCCGGAACCTGCTCGTACACGAGCGCATCGTTGACCCAGGCCCGCAACTTGAAGCGCAGCGCGGGACGGGACAGGCTCAGGACCGCCTCGCGGTCGGACGGCGCCTCCACGCGGGTGGCGGCCACCACCGTCGAGTCGTGCGTGGCCACCGTGTCGTCGGTTCCCAGGCCCAGGTTCCCGCCGCAGGTCATCCGTCTCCAGCCGGCAGGCGGAGCGGCCGCCTTGAAGACCTCGCTGTCCCCGCCGGCAACGTCGTCCAGCCCTGCGATTTCGCCCACCTCGGCCAGGACGTTGCCGCCCACGTCCATGCCGCCCGCCTTCGGCCCGGTCTTCTCTCTTATCGTAACCCACCAACGCGTTTGCTGGCGCAGGTCTGCTTCCACCGCGCCGGCCAGTTTCACGCCTGCCTGTCCCGGTACGGCTGACAGGCCGCCCACCGTCACGATATACGGGATGGCGCAGGGCCCCTCTTTCGGAAACGCCTGACGCGGGACGGGAAACGCCGCCACGCCATCGGCGCCCGCCGCAACCGCCAGCGACCGGCCAGACACGCCTATCTTCACGGCCGGGATCGACGGCATATCAAAGGCCAATGACAGAGGGTTGTCCGTGGCGTTCTTCACGCTCAATTCGATCTTCCCTCCCTCGAGCGACTGGATGACCGAACCCTGGCGATCCCGCCCTCCCATCTGCAGCGGGACCCGACGCTCGGCCAGCGCCTTGCCGCCCGGGCCCTGAACCTGCACAGGCATGGTTTTCTTGCCGCCCAGCGCCTCCCTGGCGGCCAGGCTGGTTACCACCACGGGAATCCGGAACGGCGTCGCGGCCTTGGGCGCGGCCGTGAAGGCGCGCGAGGCGGCGCCCTGGGGGAAACAGGCGGCCGGCAGCGGCAGCGACAATTCGACCTTCAGCGGGGCATCGCCGTCATTCCTGAAGCTGCCGCTGATGTTGAACACGGCCACATCGGCCCCGGCCAGGCTCGGAAACTCGTCGAGCGCCAGCGGACCACCCGCGCCCTCCGCGGCCGCCGTGCGTACCGCTCGCACTCCGTAGCGGCCGCACCGTTCGCCGTCCATGGTCTCCCAGGGGGTGATGTCGCATTCGTCGGCGCTGACCCAATGGCCGACTGTCCCATACCCGGGAGCGCGCCAGATGCCGCCATAGTAATAGTCCGCAAACCAGCCCCAGGGCCAATCGTCCGGATCCGCCATGGCGCCGGTGCCGTGTGTTCCCAGATATTTCTTGCCCCAACCCCAGGCGCTCGACACAACAGGCGCCCATTCCTGCACACAGCCGCTCAAACTCAACTCGCGGATGCCCCAGTACGACGGGCCGGTGCCGACCGCTGAAGGCGCCTCGAGCACGGACTTGTCCAGTCCCGCCGCGGGGCCGCAAGTCGCCGGCGTCCAGGCATCCCTGCCGCCGGCCACGGCGCGCGGGCCGCGGCAGGCCTTCTCGTACTCGAGGTCCGTCATGGGCCGAAGCCCCGCCCATACGATGAAGCCGGCGATGTCGGGCTCCGTGAGCAGCGGGCACATCCGGTCCGGCACGTCAGCGCGGAACAGGCCCGCGGCGTTGGTTGTGATGGTGTAGCCGTTGAAACCGTAGTACGCAGGATGCCAGCGCCGTGCGTTGTTGTGCGCCAGCGCGCCGTAGCGCCTGGCCACGTGGAAACTCCCCGACGGCGTGGAATTGAGCATCTCGGCATACTGCCCCTGGCTGATCGAATACTTCATGCAGTAGAACCCGGCAAACCCGTTCGGCCACTCCGCATTGACCGGCCTGGCGTTTGTTCCGGAGTCCAGATATCCGTCCGGATGCGTGGCGTCGGGGGTCGTGATGATTTTCAGCGGGTGGCCCCACGGACTGCGGGAGGCGAACGGCCCCTCGGGGATATAAACCATGGCGATCGCATGGACCTTCACTTCGCCCTTGGTCGGGTCAACGGCCGCACCGTGGCTCCATCGCAACTTGACGCCGTTGAACTCGTTCGCCCCAACGCCGGCCGCGCTCCTGCAGATGAACACGCCGGCGGCCTGGCGCCCGTCGTCGGTCAGTCCGACGTTCAACTCGGCGCCGGCCGGGGCCTGGTGGTCTTTCTTCGCCGCCGCCAGCATGGCCGGCACCTCATCCCTGGCGCCGACGGGCCGGAACTTAACGATCACCCAGGCCGCGTCCCAGCTCTCGACGGTTAGCGGCTTGCCGGTGACGTTCTTCTCCGCCGGCTCCACCCACTTCCCGCGCCAGGAGTTTTTCCAGGAGAGATCGAACGACACGGTGCTGTAGTCCTTCCCGGGCTCGACCTTGACGTTCGCCACCCGCGGAATGTCGTCCCGGCGCGCATCGGCCGGCGGGAACTGCGCCCCCCGTTTGCGCTTGAACTCGGGCAAGACCGCTTCGGCGGCGGGCTTCTTGATCCGGTCTTGACGCGCCGTAGCTTCCGAGCGTAGGCGGTTGTCCGCGGAAACCACAAGCCGGCAGGATCCGCCCACGAAATGCCCGCCGATGTACGCGCCCCAGTCCGGCCAATCTTCGGGTCCATCCTTGAACGGAGCGAGAAACCGCTTGACCGGGGCGCCCGGCGTTCCAGCCGATGTTGCTCCGTTGCCATGCGTGCCGCGGAACTTGCGGAAAGCCATCCCGACGGCGGGGCCGCCCCCTTCCGAAACGCCCCAGTACGTGGCCATGGCTTCGCCGCGATCGCTGGTGGGCGTGGACCGGCACCCTACCCTCATGGCCATATTGTGGCCGTACTCGGAATTGCCGCTGAGGTATCGCTCGGTGGGCAAGCCGACATCCAGCAGCTTCATATCCCCTTTGAGGTTCTTCGGCGGCGCCCAGTCGGGCGGCGCGGCCGGATCGCGCGCGCCCACGCCGGCCTTGACCTCTTCCAGTTGCGTCATCGGCCGCAGCCCTGCCCACACGGCGTAGGCGCGCGTGTCCGCGCCGGTGACGCCCGGAATCCGGCGGAACGGGCAGCGCGCCACATAAACGGGCCGCGGCGGCGGCGCCGCGCCTTTCGCGCTCCCTCTCTTCTCGTCAAACGTATCCGACAGCAAATCGTCCATGGCGTCTTTCTTCTTCTCCGGCTCTTCGCCCGGCCTCATGCCCGGCGCCGGCGCCCCGGCACTGCTCGCGAGATCGGAAAGACAGTAAATGGTGTGGCCGCCGTTCTCGACCAGCGTTACGGCACCCCGCCCCTGGCCGAGATCCAGCTTCGCTTCGTTCCGGTTCATCCCCGCGTCGGAGCTCACTTCGCCGCCGACAAAAGCCCGGCCGGCGGCGACATCGGGCGGCAGCGAGTTGAGAAACTCCGCGTACTGTCCCTGCGTCAGCTCGTACTTCATGCAGTAGAAGGCGTCATAACCCGTGGGAAACTCGTCGGAAAGCGGCGCGGTCCCCCCGATCTGGCTCCCAAACCCGCCGCCCCCACCCCCCCGCTCGCTGAAATTGAGCGTGCTCCAGATCTGGCGGGCAACCGGACCAACTCGCCGCGCCCGCGGCCCTGACGCCACCGGCGCGTTCCACTCCGCGTCCAGCAGGAACGGGATCGTGGGGCCGCCACGCCACCTGCCGTCCGTCAGGCTGGACGAGACCGGCCTGACATCCCACTGCAAGTACGGCCCCCCGTCCTTGCTGGTGGTCGTCTCAATGGCGTTGCGAAGGGCTTCCGGTATCTCGTGAAAGCTCTGTTCCCCGTCATACCGCGTGATGGACACGTCCGCGCCGTCCGAGAAGGGCGAGTAGCCCGACTTGGCGACTACTCCCACCTTGAACGGACCTTCCGGAACGTACACCATCGCGATCGCGTGCGCCTGCACGGCGGCCTTCGCCGGATCAACTTTGTCAGCACCATGCAGCCAGCGAAGCTTGATCCCCTTCCAGTCGTTCACGCCGTGCCCGACCGCATCGCGATAGATGAACACGCCCATGCCGCGAGTGCCGTCGTCGGAAAACTTCACGCTGTTCGTGGCGCCGGCGGGCATCACGTGATCGGCCGGGTCCTTGTCGAGCGTCGCGTGGAGCCAGTGGTTGCGCTCCTGCGCCTCTTCGGAGTCCTTGTCAGGCAGGAACTTGACGAACACCCAGGCCGCGTCCCAGTTCTCGACCTCCAGTGGCTTGCCGGTCACGTTCTTCTCGGCCGGCTCCGTCCACTTGGCACGCCAGGAGAACGACCAATGCAGGTCGAACGTCACGTAGCTGTACTCCGGCGTGGCGGCTTCCCACTTCACGTTCGTCACGCCGAAATCGTAGGTCGGCGGCCCGCGGAACCGGGCCGTGGGATCGTTCACCCCGACTCCGGCGGTTTCCGCGGCCCACACGCCTGCCGCGCCCGCCAGCCACGCCGCCACCGCAAACCGCGCCGGCCGGAACGCGCTCATGGTTTCTCTGTTGGGTTGTCTGTCCATTGCGCGTGTCCCGTCGGCTTGTCGGACCGGTCGGACGGGTCAGACCGTTCACCGCCGACTGATCACCGCTCCCTCGGCGCTGTCCGCACGGCGCGCATCTTGTACGACATGAGGCGGCGCGGGTCCGCGGCGTCGGCCAGAAGCCGGTCGGACAGCAGCGTGCGCGCCAGATCAACGTCGGTGTACCGGTAATGCGTGCAGCGGAATCCCGCGCCGACCGCATCCGCCTGCGGCCAGTCCGCCGGCAGAACGGCGGTCCCGTTGCCGTGCGTCCCCTTGAACCCGCGTCCCCTGCCGTTGGCAACCGTCACCGCCTGTTCGCCCTGGGGGTGCCAACCCTTGAAAGCATGCCATGCCGCGGTGCTGAACGGTTCGATGCCCCAGTAGCTCGCGCAACATTCGTCGGCCAGGGGCAGGCGCGGTCCGCGCACGGCTTTCTCGACCTCCAGTTCGGTCATTGGCCGCAGTCCCGCCCAAGCCGCAAAAGCCGCGCCGTCCGGCCAGGACATGCCGAAGCACCCTGCCCCGCACCGGGGATCACCGGACTGGTGTCCATACTTGTAGTTTGGAGCCGTACCCGTCCGCAAAACCTGGGTGTGACAGCGGCCGGTGTAAGCAACCCCCCGAATCCACTTGGCGGAGGTGTTCCATCGCTCTTCAGCTTGCGCGACGGGGATGGTCTCCAGGAACCAGGCGTATTGCCGGGACGTGATGTGCTGCTTCATGCAGTAGAAGGCGCCATAACCGTTGGGAAACGAGGCGGGAATCTCGCCGCCATCCTCCGGCTGAGCGGCGTTGCGCGCCCAGAGCCGGCCCTGCTTCTTGCCCGTCGGGATTGCTCCGGCGCCGGTCACCAGGTACGCCGGAGCGTTCTGATGGTCCTCCGTGTACGCGTAGAACGCGTTCGGCTCCGTGCCGCCGGACCCCAGGTAGAATGCGCCATCGGGCACGTACACCATCTGCAATCCGAAAGCCCGCACCTCCGCCTTGACGGGATCCGAAATCCCGTTGCAGGCCGCCACGTCCCACACGACCGTCACGGCATGAGCGCTCACCGACCCGACACCCTTCCCGGCGCGTCTCAGGAATACCCCCGTGAACCCGTCGGCGCCGCCCGGCACAACAAATTCCAGCGCCGTGTCGCGGTCGTCAACCGCGAAGAAGAATTCACGACCGCGTTCCACGCTTCCCGGTTTGCCCCAATCCGCCCGGCCCGGGAGGTAGTATGGCAGACGAACCTCCTTCCGCGGCGGCGGGAGGACGATCTCCTCCTGGCCATAGCCGGTCGGATTCAGCGTGCGATGCGCCGCGCCGGAGCTTCCGTGCGGAGGCGGGTCCGCGGCCAGCCGCACGTGTTGCCATTCCGACTGCGCGTCGGCCCGCACCTTGAAGAACACCCAGGCCGCGTCGTGATTGACGTCGTTCCGCCATGAATCGCCCCAGGCGACATCGAACCGGATCGTTGCGGTCTTCCCGTCGCGCGCGATGACCGTCACGTTGGTGATGGGAACCTGCGGATCGAAGTTGGCGCCTGCCGTGCCGGCAACAAGCAGAAGAGCGCCGACCAGGGCCGGCAACCTTGGACGAATCATGTTCATGGCTTCACCTCCATGTCAAACGTCAGGTCCAGGATCGGCGCGCCGTCCTTCGCATCGTGGAACAGCGCGAACACGTTCGGTGCCTGCCCCTTGGCGTCCGGTCCCGTCTCGAATTGCATCAGCAGGGTGTTGGCGCCTTTCTTCAACGGGATGGACCTGGCCGCCGGCGGTTTCGCTCCGGGCCGCGAATCGCGTACCAGATCGCCATTGATCCAGATCCGCATGGGGGGCGGGTAGTATCCCGGGCTCGAGCCGGTGTCTATGCTCGCCATCACGGTGTTGTCCAGCCATGTCCAGCCGTCAGTCTCAAGTCCAAGTTTGAGGATCGCGTCGCGATCCGCCGGCGAGACCACGCGCGTCGCGGCCAAGACGATCGTCCGCCCCGCGGGCGGCGGCTTCAGCCGCCCCGGCCACAGACTCGCCCCGTGCGTGACCGCCTGCCAGCCCTGTGGCGGACCTCCCGACCTGAACACTCCCGCGGGATCCACATCCCAGGCCGTCTCCTCGGGACTCGCCTTCGGCGTTTCAAGCCCCGCCGCGCCGAGATCCACATCATCGGCGCCGCCCATCGGCAGATCGCCGCCGGCCTCCACCGCGGGTCCGGTTTTGACCTCGCGCCGGCTCACCCACCAACGCGACTGCGCGCGCACCTCGGCGACGATCGAGCCGGCCTGCGGCGCGCCGTTCGCAGGAACAACGCGATAGGGCATGGCGTAGAAACCCTCGACGACAGAGGCATCCCGGCGGGTGGCCGTGAACTGCGCCTCGACGGCCCCCCCCGCGGGGACATCAACACTCCGGTGCGTCTCCGCCATGACCAGCTCCGGCGGCGGCTGGACCTCGATGGTCACCGTCTCGATCTGGCCGGCGCTGTTGCCCACGCGCAACGTCACCTTGCCGCCGTCGAAGGTGCCGATGACCGCCGTCTTCTCCTGCAAGGGATCGCTCAACTGCAGCTTGACCGTGGTCTCGGCCAGCACCTCGCCGTCCTTCTTCCTGACCGACACCGGAATGGATTGGACCCGGCGGACGGCGCGCGCGGTCTGGCGTGTCAACACGGTCAGGATCTTGAATTCCGTCGCGCTCTTCGGCGCCGCCGTGAAGGCGCGCGACGCGGCCCCCTCCGGGAAACAGGCATCCGGCAGCGGCGAGTTCAACTCCACCGGCAGCGCCTGATCTCCGGCATTATGAAACTTCCCGGCAAGATGAAAGATGGCGACATCCTGGTCGCCCATGGCCGGCAGCGGTTCCAGTTCGAGCTTGAACCCGGCGCCCCCGGTTGCCGGCTTGGCAGCCGCCGCCAAGGCGGGCGCCGTGCGGACGCCGCGCCAATTGTCGGTATCGCCTTCCGTAAAGACCCTGCGCCGGATGGAGGGCCTTGTTCCCGCGAAGCCATCCCCGTGCCCCGGTCTCACCTCCCAATCGTCCCCGCGTTGTGCGATGGACGCCGACGGGCCTTGCGGCCAGTCCTTCGGCAGGGACGTCGCCCCTCCGCCATGCGTGCCGGCAAACTGCAGTCCCTCCGGCCGGCCCACCGACACCATGCGCTGGACCAGTCCATCCGAAGCGAGTTCGCGAATGCCCCAGTACCCGGGCCCGATTTCGTCGGGAACCGGTTTGCGCGGCCCGCGCCACGCCTTCTCGAACTCAAGTTCCGTCATCGGACGCAGCCCCGCCCAGGCGCCAAACGCGGCGCTTTGCGCCCACGTCGGCCCCTGCAGGAACGCCCAGCCCACCTTGGCGAGAGCCACACCATTCCCCGCCCGCCAGGCGTGATAGAAGGAACGCACCTCCGACTGCATGCCCAGGAACCCGGCGAACTGTCCGTGCTTGAGCTGGTACTTCATGCAGTAGAACGCTCGGAACCCGTTGGGGAAAGCCGCCGGGATCTCGCCCGCGTCCGATCCGTCCGGCTGGACCCCCGTGGCCCACAACCGGCCGTCCTGCGGCCCGGTCGGGATCGGACCTGCGTCCGCCACCCGATACGGAAGTGTATCCTGGCTTCCATCCGTGTACTGGTAGAAGCGGTTCTCCTCCGTCCCGCCCGAGCCGAGGAAGAAGGGACCTTCGGGGACATGGACCATTTCGATGGCCAGGGCGCACAGGGGAGTATTCAGTGTTCGGTTTTCAGTGTTCAGTGGCGGAGCTTCGCACAGCACTGTGACGCCTTTCGCGGATAGCGGGCCGGCGCCCGGCTCGGCGCGCTGGAGGAAGACACCTGTGAAGCCGTCGGGGCCGGCCGGGACGACAACATCCAACTTTGTTCCGCTCTCCTGGGCATACCCGGTCGGGTTCAGCACTTTGTCCGCCAGCAACTTCACATGTACCCAGTTAGCGGCACCGGATGGCCTGGCCTTGAAGAAGACCCAGGCAGCGTCATAGTTGGTTGAGTTACGCCAGGAGTCGTCCCAGGCGACATCGAACTTGATGGCGGCGGTCTTCCCGGCGCCCGACAGCATCGTTACGTTCGCGATGCGTACCTGTTCATTGAAAAGGCTCTGCAAACGGTCCGCCTGTGAGGCGCCTTCACTGGCCGCGGTCTGAGCCCGGCCAGCGCCAACCGAACGAACCGCCCGGAACCCGCAAGGCGTAGGACGCGCCCTTCTGTAATCGATAAAGGTGAGACTGCTTCGATCCGAAACCCGCATGACGGCCAACTGGTTTGGAACGCCGCGCCAGAGCATCCCCCCCCCGAGCATCCACCATCCCGGCAGTCCGGCCAGAATATCCGGCCGGTTCACGTTCTTGAAACAGCCGCCGAATTCATCCCACTCGCTCAAATCGCCAACCCGGCCTTCGCCGTGTGTGCCGTCAAACTGCCTGCCGATCGGGTCGCCCACGGCCACCGTGTTTTCGATAAGGTTGCCGGTCAAATCCAGGATGCCCCAGTACGAGGCACCCGCGCGCTCACGATCGCTGCCGGCAGCGGTGTTGGTCGTGGCCGTTCCCCACGCATACTCGTCCGGCACCGGTTTGAGCGGCCCGCGACAGGCCTTTTCGAATTCCAGCTCCGTCATCGGCCGCAGCCCGGCCCAGGCGCTGAACGCCAGCGCCTCGCGCCACGCGATGCCGCTGCACACGGCCTGCGGCTCGTCGGTCTCGTATTTCGCGAGAAGTCCGGAACCCTTGAGGGTGATTCCCCTTTCGCTTCCCGTCTCGCCCATGAAATCCTTCATGGCCGCCTGTTGTGCGCTGTTCAGCGTGTTCAGGAACGCCGTCATCTCGCCGCAGGTGATCTCCTGCCTCATGCAGTAGAGCGCCGCGAACCCTTTCGGAAACACAGCCGGCAGGATCCGTGTCTGGCTGCTCGAGAAATCATCCGTGGTAAACACGTTGTCCCAGTTACCCAGGTTCTTCCTGTCCGCGCCGCCCAGGGTCAGCGCCGCCTCGCTCTCGATCCGGATAGGTTCCCTGGAGTCGCCCGCCGAAAACTGGCCGGCGATCGCGTTGGTCGTGCCGTCGCCGGCCCAGAAGGCGCACTGCGGGACGTAGACCATCCGAAGGGCGAACACCTGGATTTCGACAGTGCCTTTCGTGCTCCCTCCGGCCGCCGCCTGTTTGGCGTCCGCTTCCTGCAGGACTTCAAAAAGCGAGTTGTCGTCGGGAGACGAAAGCATGTCAATCTCGTCACGCGGCGGCTTCTTGTTCGCGGCCGGCGCGGCGCGCGGTGTTTCGCCCGCGACGACCACCCTCCCGGACTCGTCCAACCCGTCAGCCGCCCTGAGCCAGCGCAGCTTCAGCCCGCGCCAATCGTTGGCGCCGCTGCCAGGGACTGCGCGGTAGACGAACACGCCGAGCCCGCGCCGAACGCCGGCGCCGGCGCCGTCCCCCGCTTCGTCCGCGAGACCGACGTCCAGCTTCGTTCCGGCGGGCGCGGTGTGGCGCGACGCGTCCGGGTCGAGCGTGGCGTGCGACCAGTTTTCGGCGCCGGGCTTGCGGTATTTCACGAAGATCCACGCGGCGTCCCAATTCTCCAGCTTGAGAGCGCCCCCGCCGCCGTGCTGCGCCGCGTCCACTTCCCATGCCGCGCGCCACGACCAGTTCCACGCCAGATCAAGGGCAATCGTTCCCGCGCCCTTGTCATCGCCGGCCTCGAACTTCACGTTGGCAACCCGGATGGGATCGGCCTTGCCCGATCCCCCGAACCGCGCCTCGGCGTCGCCGGCGGCAAGCGCGCCGGCAACGCATGCCGGCAGGAGCGCCGCCGCAACCCCGGCCAAACGCCTGCCGTCCGGTTTCTCTATTGTCATCGATTTCTCCCTTCGACTGCTTCCGGCCGGCTCATACCCGCGCCGGATCCGATTCACTGCATACGCCGCGACGTCTTTCGGAAAGGCAGATCGCCAACGTTACACTGGAAGAGTTGAATTTAACAGGCTCACACGCCGTTATCAACCCCTGCGGATGCCCTGGGCATGCCCTGATGACGGGCAGATGAACCATGCCGTCTCGCCCTCGATCGGTCGGAATCGGGAACGGCGGCGGGCAGGAGCCTCTACTTCCCCATCTCAAACCGCGGATACTCCCGCCAGGGCGGCGGGCTTTTTGGCTTCCGGCCGCTCAGCCCGGACGCCAACTGGAACCAGTAACGGGATCCGTTGCCGTCGTCGTCGTCCAGAACGACCGCGTTGAAGCCGAACTCCTCGTCCGGTTTCAGCCCGAGATCGGCCAGCGGCAGGCGCAGTTCGTAGCGGGTGATCCGGGCGGCGGCATCCCGCACCGCGGCGTAGCCGGCGGCCTTCGGCAGCGCATCGCCTTCGCCTTCGAACTGGTGAAAGACCGCGCCGTTGGCGGTCAGGGCCAGCCCGAGATTCCAGTGGACGTTCGTGGACAGGGCGATCCCGACCTGCAAGGCGTCGCCGTTCCAGATCATGCCGCCGGTCTGGGTGTTGAAATGTTGGTCATCGGCAACTTCCGCCGCCACACAGAGCGCCTCGCCGTCCCAACCCCACCAGGCCTTGACGCCCAGGTCGTCAGGCCCCCGCCACAGGACGCGGCTTCCGCAGGTGCGGCGGCGGTCCTCAGGATACATCTGGAAGAGCGCGCGGCGAACCATGGAAGGCCTTTCGTTCCACTCGTCCAGTTTGCCGTCCACCCGAACCGCATGTTTCAGATGCGGCATCGCCCGACTGGTTTCGACTGAGACGGGAACGGTTCCGTCGCTCGCCATGACAACTTCAGGCGCCGTGCGCGCGCCGCGCCAGCCGTTCGCCTCCGTGCGTTGCTCGCGGCTGAAGGAGGCTTCCCGGTCCTTGAAGACCGCGCGGTTGCGGTCGGACACGCGCAGCGGGTCGGTCAGGTCTCCGTAGAATCCGCCGCGGAGTCCCGTGCCGGCGGCGGCTTCGCTTCCGGAAATCCGCGGCCAATCGGGCGGGATTTCAAGCGTTCCGTTTCCGTGCGTTCCCTCGAACATGCGGCCGTGGGCGTTGCCGGCCGTGATGACCTGTTCGCGCACGTTTCCGCTCAGTTCCAGGATGCCCCAGTACGAACCGCCCGCCGCGGCGCGGCCGCCGGACGGTGTCGCGAACACGCCCGCGCGCACGGGGCTGCCGGGGATCGCGCTCACGCCGCCGCGCGCCGGCCCTCCGAAGTAGGCCGGCATGGTCAGGTCGTAATTGGCGTTGCCGACAACGTCGCTGGGGCCGCCGGCGACGCGCTCATCGTCCTTGCCTTCGCGCTCCACCATGTACTCTTCCCTGGCGATGCCCGTCGTGCCCCAGGCGAACTCGTTGGCCGTCGGCCTGCGCGGGCCGCGGCAGGCTTTTTCGTATTCCATCTCGGTCATCGGACGCAGCCCTGCCCACGCCGCGAACTGGGCGGCGTCCCACCAGGAAAGCAGGTTGCAGGCCTGGTACGGTTTGGCGGCCGTGAAATTCGGCCAGACGCCCGAGAGGCCGTAGCGCCCGACTGCCGTATAGATGGACCCCGCGTGACCACTGTCGCCGGCCGAGGTGGCGGCATACGTCGCGGCGGACATCGAGTTGATAAAAGCGGTGAACTGTTCGCGGGTCACTTCGTAGCGCATGCAGTAGAACGCCTCGTAGCCGGTGGGATAGCGGTTCGCCAGCGCCCCCTCCGGGCCGATGCCGTTGCGCCCGGATTCGCTGATGCCCCAGAGCCGGCCGGCCGAGTTGCCGATGCGCCGGGCATCGGAGCCTTCGGCAACCGGGCCGCTCCACTTCGCGTCGACCAGGAACGGAAGCGTGGCGCCGTCGGTCCATGCGCCGTCCGTGAAACTTCCGTCTTCCCTGCCCCCGGAGCCGAGTTGGAAGGGGCCTTGCGGGACATAGACCATTTCGATGGCGAAGACCTTGATGTCCGCCGCCGAGGGATTCGTCACGCCGTCCGCGCCGTGGAGCCAGCGCAGACTCACGTCGCGCAGATCGAGCGAACCGTGCCCGGGTCCGGAGCGGTAGAGGAACACGCCGACCCCCTTGCCTGCGGTAAGGCCCACATCCAGGGTTGTTCCGCCGGGGACTCTGTGCTGCGTCCGGTCCGCCGCCAGTGTCGCGGGGAAGTACCCTTCGTTTTCCCGGCCCGGCAGCCTGTACTTGGCGAACACCCACGCCGCGCTCCAGCTCTCGACGGGCAGGTCCCGCCCCGTCACGCTGCTCGCGGCCGGCTCCGTCCATTTCGCCCGCCAGGTGTGGCCCCAGGAGAGGTCGAACCTCAGCTCGCTCCGTCCCTCGACGGCGGCGTCCGTCCTGCGCACGTTGGCGATCCGGATCACGTTGGTTGCCGCCGTTCCGCCCTGGAACCGGGCCGCCGCATCCGGGTCGGGTTCCGCGCCTTCGGCCGCCGGCTGCCTTTCGCCGCCGGTCTCGACGAGGGTTTGGGGCGCCGCGCCTTCGTTGATCTTATTGGCGAATTCCACGAAGGCATCGAACGACCACGTCCAGTAGAGGAACGCGCGCCGGGCTTCGGTGTCGCCGCTGCGCTCGATCGCGTCCAGCGCCCGGTCGCGCAGCGTCGTCATTCGTGTCACCACCTCGGCCGGCCAGATTTCCCGGAACAGCTTCGGGGCAACCCGCTGCTCGGCGACGCGTATCGGACGCGACAGGGGGGTGTTCTCCCAGCGATCGCACTGGATGCGCAGGAGTTCCCTGGCATCGGCCGCGCCGGCGCCGAAGAGCCGTTCGCACATCTCGTCAAGGATCGCCTCGACGTCCATGTCGGGATTCCACAATGCGCGGTTCCAGACGTAGCAGGTGGGGGCGGCGGTGACGAAGCAGGCGGCGCCGTACGAAAGCACCTGGCCGCCGGCCAACCGGTTGCGGTTCGACTGGTAGAACTCCTGGACCAGGCGGGGGAACTGAACTGGCCCGTATGTCCAGTCGCCGGGGCCGGCAAAGTCGATCCACATGCAAACCGGCCGGCCGGTTTTCGCGGCCCACGTGCGGAGGAGACCCTCCTGTTCCTCGCGGATCTTCGGCTGGTGCAGCAGCCCCATGGTGCCCAGGTCGAGGGAGTTTACCACGAGATTGTCGGGGAACTTCAGCTCTTCCGGGCACTTCAGGATATCCCAGGGGACGTAGATGACGGTCTTGTCGGGCCAGCGGGGCTTGATCGCCTCGCACAGCCGCCGCACGAAATCGGCCATGATCAGCGCGTCGCCGCCCTTCGCCGCCATTTCCCGGCAGGGCCGGCAGCGGCAGGCGGACACCAGGGATCTGTTGCCTATGTTCAGGCAGGGCCAGAGGGTGACGCAGTTCCGCGTGATTCCGCCGATGAAGACGTTCTTGCCGCCTTTGTCCCAGGCGCGTTCCAGGTTCTCCAGATAGCAGGCCACCAGTTCCGGCGAGCTGTAGCAGAATGTCTCGTGGTTCCGGCTGCCGTCTTCCCGGACCGCAAATATGGCGCTGTTGGTCCGCAACGTGTTGTTCATGAACTCGTAGATGCGCGCGCCCTGCTGGACGGGTTCGTACGGCCAACTGTTGCCGTGGCGCATCAGCCGTAAGAAATCGCCCAGCCAGAGCGTCTCCGCGCCCTCCGCTCCCGCGCCGGGCGCCATGGGGAGTATCTCCTCGTCAGACGAGCGCGCCTGCAGCCAGTACCAGTCCTGGTACATCGTCCGGAAGGGAAAGACCGGCTGGTCCTGGTAGTGAAGCGGGGGAATGGCGAGCGAGGCGCGTTGCGGGATGGAACGCCCGCCGTACTGCGTCGGCCAGTACCACCTTACGCCGACAAACCGCTCGAGGAAATCCGCTATGGCCCAGCACGTGCCCTCGCCTCTTGCCGCGCTGCCCACAAGGTAGATGCGGTTGCGGGCGGTCTTGACGACAAACCCTTCGGCCGGAATCTTCGCCGCGTCGATCCCCGCCGCGCGCGTCTCCTCGCAGTCGCCGATCACGATGGCGGGCTGGTCGGCGGAGGGCGGCGCGTTCGTCACCAGCGTCAGACCGGCCTTGGTGGCGATGGACACGCCTTCGGTCAAGTGTCTGACCATCTGCTGGAAAGTCGACGGGCGCCGGTTCTTTGCCACCGGTCTGGCAAACTCCACGGCCTGGACGGGAGCCAAAAAGACCACCGCCTTCGCCTCCCCGCCTCGAACGATTTCGACGGGAGGATGCGACGGCGCCTTCAGCCATGTCACCGGCGTCAGGTCACGCGGCCGCAGCGGGTCCTCGCCGGGGCCGCTGCCCAAGGCAATGCAGCCGGCCACGGAGAGCGCCAGAATCGAAACGACAGCGAATCGAACGGAATTGGTCTGTGAACGTTTCATCCTCTTTTCTCTTGTCCGCAACCGCGATCCCAGTCCAGCACAACACCCGTAAATGCTTCAGGCGAAGCCAGCAGTCCCTCATAAGCGTCCGCGATGTTCTCCGGAGCAAGCCGGTGCGAAATCAGCGGCTCAATCGCCATGCGGCCGTCGAGGATCCAGTCGAAGATGATATTCTGCTTCTCCCAGAGCGAGAGGAGCGGCGGCGTGCGCCCGCCCCAGATAGACTGCACCGGATAGGCCGGCAGGAAATACTCAAGGGCGCCGCGGACAGTCACGTTCCGCAGGTGGATCTCGCTGAAAGCCGCCGTCAGGTTTCCCTCGAACGGCGCGCGCGGCGAGCCCAGCAGGATCAACTGCCCGACGTTGGCGGTCAGGGCCAGCGCCTGCATGACCACCGGCGTCAGCCCGCTGGCGTCGATGCAGATGTCCGCCTGCCCGACGCCAACCAGCCGCTTGAGGCCCTGCTTGATGTCCGCCGTGTCGCCGCCGGGCAGCGTACGCGAGATCCCGCACCGCTCGGCCACCTGCCGCCGCGACGCGATCGGGTCGACACCGACGACCCTGCCGCCGAGAATCCGGAACGACTGCGCGGCCAGGTTCCCGACAATCCCGAGCCCGAGCACCAGCACCACGGGCTGATGCATGGCGCGATCCGCGATGGCCATGGCCGAGGTGGCAATCCCGGCCATGCGGGACGCCGCCGCCACGGCGGGGTCAAGGCCATCGGGCACGGCCACAACAAAATCGTTCTGGCTGAACTTGACATGCGAGGCATGCGCGCCGTACGTGAAGGCCCGCTGTCCTTTTGTCACGCGCGTCACGGCGGAACCGACAGCCTCGACGACCCCCACGTTGGCGTAGCCAGCCCGCCAGGGGTACGCGCACCACGCCCCCTTCTGGTACACCGCCGGCTCCTTCGCCGTGTAGTTGGCCAGCTCCGTTCCGGCGCTGATAAATGTCCGCTCCGTGCGAATCAGAATCCCGTCAGCGCCCAGGTCCTCGTCCAGCGTCGCCGTTTGCAGTTCCACACGACGCTTGGCCACCATCACCACTTGCTTGATTTGCATGCTCGTCACTCTCCCGATCCAGACACTATCTAGCGGATACGGACTTCTTTGCCGCTCGCCGACGATTGATAGATACCATCCAGGATCTTCTGGACCACCAGCGCCTGCGCCACGGTGCAGATGGGCTTGTCCTTCCCGAGGATCGCGTCCAGCCAGTTCGCCTGGCGGTTCTCGTAGCGGTGCGGGATCCGGACATTCTCCGGCTTCACCACCTCGTACTCGCCTGCGTTCTTGCCGGAGCGGAAGACCTTCATCGGGATCAGATCCGCGCCGGCTTCGGTTCCGTAGAGCTGGATGTTGTTCCGGTTCTCCTGCTCCTGGTGCAGGACCCAGGACACGTTCAGTTCGAGCGTCATACCGTTCTGGAACTTGACGAGTCCCGTGGCGAAATCGTCCACGTCGAACTTGAGCTTCGGATCGCGGTCGGACTTGCCCCAGCAGCCCTCGCCGATGCCGCGGTTGCCGAACTTGGTGTAAACCTGGCCGCTCACGCACGCCGGCTTCCAGTTATCGGTGATATACAGCGCCAGATCGAGGAAGTGCACGCCGATGTCCAGCATGCAGCCGCCGCCGGCCAGTTTCTTGTTCACAAACCACGTCCCCATCTTCGGCGACCCCGTGCGGCGGTACCAGTAGGCCTTGGCGTGGTACACATCCCCCAGATCGCCGCGCTGGACAATCGTGCGCAGCGACTGCACTTCCGGCCAGAAACGCAGGTTCATGCCGAGCATGAAGACCTTCCGCATCTTCCTGGCCGTGTCGGCCACCCGTTTTGCCTCGCCGTAGTTCAGGGCGAACGGCTTCTCAAGGAGCACGTGCTTGCCGGCCTTGAGCGCCGCCACGCTGACCGGCGCGTGCAGGGCGTTGGGTAGCGCGATCATCACGGCATCCACGCCGGGATCCGCCACCAGGTCCTGCCACTTCTCGTAGGCCCGAGCCATGTTGTACTTCTGCCTGACAGTCTCGCGCCGTTGCCGGCTGATATCCGAAACCGCCACAAGTTCAGCGCCCGGATACTTGCTGACCGATGTGCAGTGATCATCCGCAATAGCGCCAGCCCCGATCATTCCCACGCGCACTGTCACGTTGTTTCTCCCTCAGTCCTTCCACAGCCCGTGCGCGGCGAGCATCTCGTCGAGCATCGGATCGATAACCTCCGCGTCGCCGACCAGCGGATGATTGAGCAGCGCCTGCTTGAGCAGACGCCGGTCATGCTTCATCGCCGCCTCGACCGTCAAAACCTCGTACGCCTTCACGGCATGAACAAGCCCGCGGAAGGCCAGCGGAATCGGGCCGACCCGGATAGGGGCCGCGCCCTTCCTTCCGATCCGGCAGACGACTTCAACCACCTCGTCCGCCTCGATGCCGTCCACCGTGCCCTGGTTCGGCACGCTGATGGCCAGTTCCTCGCCGGTGTCGTTGTAGACGGCGTCCATGGCCGCAAAGGTCACGGCCGAGTATCCGCCCCCACCCCGCTTTCGCAACGTCTCCGGTTTCTGATCCGCGCCCGGCGCCGCGGCTTCGGCAAAGACCGCCTTCTCCAGATCCATGATCTGCTGCGCACGGGTCTTCTCCTGGGCTTGCAGCTTCCTCACCAGCATGCCACGCCTGAAGTAGTAGTCGAGGTAGCCGATGGGAATCGCCCCGATTTCCACGGCAAACCGGTTCAGCGCGTCCGCGTCCTTGCCGTGGCGCGACTCCCGGGCGGCCATCCGCGCGATGATCTCCTGCGTCACATCCTTCCCGCCGCTGACGATGCGGTGAATGAACCCGAGATGGTTCAACCCAACGCAGTAGGCATGCATCCCGGGGAAGTCCGCGCCGAAGTCCTTCTTGATTTCCTCAATGATCAGCGGGATGCCCGAGCAGAGGCCGAGGATCTTCGCGTCGGTGTAGCGCGTGACCGCCTCGGTCACGATCCCGCTGGGATTGGTGTAGTTCAGGATGAACGCCTGCGGCGCCACGCGTTCGACCGCGCCGGCGATCTCCAGCATGGCGGGGATGGTCCGCAGAGCCTTGAACATGCCGCCCGGCCCCGTGGTCTCCTGGCCGATGATCCCGTACTTGAGCGGGATGCTTTCGTCCAGCCAGCGCGCCTGCATGCCGCCCACACGGATCTGCGTGATGACAAAATCCGCGCCTTCCAGCGACTCCTCGAGGCGCGGACAGGTCTTCACGGCAATGGCCCGCCCGTGACGGCGCACCATGCGCCCGGAAAGGCCGGCCATGACGCCAAGGCGCTCCGCGTTGATGTCGAACAAGCGGAACTCCGCCACCGGCAGCCGCGCCGGATCGAGCCCAAGAAAGCCGTCCATCAGTTCCGGCGTGTACGAACTGCCCGCGCCGACGATGGCAACCGTGATGTTCCTGCTCATTTCCGTATCCTCAACCAGGCGCCTGCTCCGCCCCTCCAAACACGATGGGCGTATCGAACAGGCTCAGGCACGACGTGTTGTAGCACAGCGGCGTGAAACGCAGAACCTTCTGCTTTCCGTCGGGGAACCTCAGCGTCACGTTGGCCGCAGATCCTTCCACGCCGCAGCGTGAAGTCGCGCCTTCGTCAAAATACATCCATTCGGGCCGAGGCAGGTCGGAGAGGGCCAGCAAGCCGTCCGCATGCGACAAGAACTCAAGCAGGCGTCCCGTCAAATCCCCCGCGCACTGATAAGCCTGGCGATGGCGCCCCTCCGGACGTGCCATGTCGATCATGATGAAGTCCATGGAATCGAGCGGGTAGGTCCGCGTTCGCCGGCGCGCCAGTTCAAGCCGGAAGCGAATCTGCGATGGACTGAGCAGCGGGTTCGACAGCGTCACATTCCTGCAGGCCGGCATGGGCATCCTTTCCACTCGTCGACAAACGTCTCGACATTCCGCCACGTGCGGGGCTCGTCAACCGTGATGTTGTCGATCGGCGACAGGATCAACCCGCGCGGCCCAAGGACGGCCAGCGGCACGCCATGCTGTTGCACGAACGCCCGCAGCATTCGCTCGCGCGATGTCAATTCCGTCATGGTCCTCTGCCTTTCCGTCCGTGCAAAGCCCCGTGCTCGACCAGAACAAGCGGACACAGGCATTCGAAGATGAAGCTCGCCGGCCACGCCGGATCGAATCCGCGGCACGCATTGAGCCGCTTCACGGCGTCACGCTTGCCCGCGCCGTGAATCAGAAGCGCAACCCGGCGCGACAGAAGCCGAATCGTCCCCAATCCAACAGAGACCCCATGCGTCGGAACCTCGTCGAGGCCTCTGAACTCCGGAAACGTGCCGAGGTTGTCGCGGCGGGTCGTTTCGGCGAGCGTGACAATGCGACTGACGCTGTCGGCAGCGCTGCCCGGCCCATTGAACGCAACGTGCCCGTCGGAGGCGCCGGCCGCCGTTATGAAGAAATCGACCCCGCCGGCATCCTTCAGGCGTTCATCATAGGCTTGCGGCCGGGCAGGCTCCGGAAACCAGATGTGATCCCGGGGCATGCGATGCGCCGGCGGCAACCCCGCGTTGATCGCACCGGCGATGTCCACATTGGCCGCGCGGCGGCAACTGTAGTGCGCGTCAGCCGGACAATGCGCAAACCCGGCGCCGGCGGGCACGACGTAGTCATCCATCATCGCGAGCACGACGTGGGAGACATCGAGTCCGTCCGTCGCGGCCTTCCGACCGATCGCCTGGTAAGTCGGCATCGGCGTGCGCCCTGTCGGACAGCCCAGCAGGTACGCTCGGCCGGACGCCCGCGCCGCCCGCACCCCGTCGAGGATCAACTGCGCGGCGTAGTCACCCATGTCCGCCGGGGAACGAAACACGAACGCCGGTAACGCCGAGTCGCCCCGTCCGATGGACAGCCGCCCCATTGCCCTCAACCGCAGGTCAGGCAGGGTCACATTCATTTCGGCCCCGGGGAGAAGAAAGCTTTCGGAGAACAGCCGCCGGCATGGGCAGCCATGATGACGGCGCCGATCGCCGGCGACCGCTCGGGCCGCCTGATCCTGGCGCCGGGGCATTCCCGAAGCACGCCGTCGGCGATCCGGTTCCAGAACCATTGCGGGGCCGATAACAAGCGTCCGCCGCCGAAGACGACGTCCGGGCTGGAAGACCCGGTCTTGCGGACGATCGTCACGGCCGTGCAGACATAGTCTTCAATGGCACGCTCGACGATGGACCGGGTAGCGGCGTCACCGGCCTCCGCCACCCGCAGGACAGCGGGCAGGATCGCCGCCAGTTGCGGTTGGGAGTACTTCCGGAGGAACACGATCTCCCCGTAGTCCTTTTCGGCGGGATGGTCGAGACACGCGAGGATGGCCGCCTTGAGCGGCGATACCGCGGCGCGGCCGTCCATCATGCGGGCGACCAGCGCGAGCGCCTCCAGGCGCAGATCGTAGAAGCGCCCGGCGTCAAGATTGTCGAAAGGCCGCTCCGCGCCGTAGTCGCTCCGATAGGCCGCGGTAAACCCGGTCCCGTGCTGGACGATCGCCGCCGCGGGCGCAGGCGTCGCCCCCCAGAGCGCGGCAATGCCATCGTTCACGAGAATGAAGCGCTCGGGCGCGATGGCCAGCACGCGGGACAGAACATCGTGCTGCATGGCGGTTTCTTCCGGGAAATCCACGCCGTTCAGCCCCATCCCAAGCCGGTCAATGTCGGCAGGGCGCACGCCGGCGGCCTCGCACAGCCGGGCCTGCACCGACCGGAGAACCGCGAGGGATTCGGGCGACGGCATTCCGACGACGGCGGACGCGCCGGCCTCGCACGCGGCCAGGATGGCGCCCGTATCGTCCGCCAGCACACCCGCCGTCTTGGTCCCTCCCCCGTCAATGCCGATGTACCGTCCGCGCAAGCGACACTCCCTTCTTCCCATCGATCCGCTACGTTTCGCATCATATCGTCCGTCTCAGCAAGCGAAAAGACGGCGCATCAACAAACAGGTGTGCAAGAACGCGGATCCGCGGTAGTATTGCGGGGTTTTCCGCGCGTGACGGAACAGCGGCAAAAAAGCGGGGGAACGGAGGAACGGGGGATCATGATTCGCGGAATGCACTACATGTGCTGGTACCGGCACGACTGGAACTATCACCCCAGCATGCCGATGAAACGCCTGCCGCAGGTTCAGGACGTCGTGGACGTGAACGGCAACCTGTTGCTCTGGTCCTGCCTGGGCAGCGGCGCGATCGGCATCCAGTATCTGGACAAGGAGGCCAACGAGGCCATCCCGCCGCGCCTGCGCCTGTACGGCTATCTGAACGACCGCGAGTTCATCGCGGAGTGCGCCAGGCGCGGGATCGCCGCCTCCGCCGTGATCTGGAAGGCGCAGCTCTGGGAGTTCCCCGCCGAGTTCAGTAAGGACGAGTCGCAGCTTCTCGCGCTGAACAAGCCGCGCGGCGCCGGCAGGAAGGGCTGGATCGGCATGCGGGAGCTTTCGACCGACCGCTATCCGAAGATTTTCCCGTCCATCAGGAAGTACTTCCCCAAGGGGCTGAAGGATTCCGACGGCAAGCCGGTAAAGGACTTCCTCAAGGGGTTCATGGCCGTCACGCTCGACGGCAAGCCGATCTTCTCACGGTGGCTCATGGCCCCCGGCCACGACCACTACTGCTACAGCCCCTGCGGGAACAAACCAGCCTACCGGGAATATCTGCGCAAGGAGATCGAGATCATGATCGACGCCGGCGCGCCGGTCGTGCACATCGACGAATTCGACGCCCAGCTCCTCGCCGCCATGAGCGGCGGCTGCTTCTGCAAGGACTGCCTGCGCCTGTTCAGGGAGTACTTGAAGCAGAACCCGACGCCGGAGACCGAAGGCCTGAATCTCGACACCTTCAACTACCGCGCGTTCCTCAAGAAGAAGGGCTACACCGACAAGGATCTCGCCGACCCGGACATCGACAAGCGGCTGGCCGTGCCGCTCTGGGCGTCGTTCGTCCGCTTCCACATCGCCTGCATCGAACCGGGCGTGATCGACATCGCCGACCACGTCCGCGCCTACTCGCGGCAGAAGACGGGCAAGGCCGCCCAGGTGACGGCCAACCTCTACCACTGCGACCCGCACGGCGAAGCGGTGCGCAAGCACTGCGACATCATCGTAGGCGAGAAGAGCCAGATCCGGCTGCGGCAGGACGGCTACTACCGCTTCGGCCACGCCTTCTACGGCGGCAAGCCGGGGGCGTTCATCCTGGAGCCCAACGACTGGATTCACCAGATCATGCGCGACGTGGACGCCGGGAAGCACGACTCGTACACCCTGTTCATCCTGGAGCCGCTGGCGCACGGATTCAACATGGCGATCCCGTACGGCGCCTGGCTGGCGAACCAGCGGCAGGACTCCTTTTATCCCAGCCCCGTCGAGAAGCAGATCGGCGCATGGCTCAAGGAGCGTGAGCAT
>Ga0194112_10000929_pt1 | contig 43060 bp, 26 predicted proteins | sample TA2MahC400mmetaG_FD_146191 | JGI IMG/M metagenome (GOLD analysis project Ga0194112, IMG submission 146191) | Freshwater microbial communities from Lake Tanganyika, Tanzania - TA2015016 Mahale Deep Cast 400m | ecosystem: Environmental > Aquatic > Freshwater > Lake | place: Tanzania: Lake... | reverse complement strand
CGGAGATCGCCGGCGGCACCTGACCCGCGGGTATGGTGAGGTCGTCTGAGAGGTCGTTGGGCGTCACCGGGTTGTTCGCGTCATAGGCGAAGCTGATGATGAGCATCCGCCCGTAGACCGGGCCGAGCTCGACCCCGCTCCACGCGGGCGGGGAGGCCGAGTTGATCGTCACGGCCCGCACGTTCCCTGCACCGGCCGCCGGGAAGATGATGCGGCGGTTCGCGTAGTCCACGCGGTAGCACGCCGGGTCGACGATCGGCACGTTCATCGGGTCGGCGTCCCAGTTCAGGGCGACCGACCCGTCCGCCATCTGAACGACTGGTGAGAAGCCCAGTGTGTCAAACGGCGCCTTCAGCGGCGCCGGCGTCATCTGCGCATCCGCGGGGGACGGCGGGCCCGTGGGCACGCGGACCCGAATCGTGAGGTCCGGCCGCGGGTCCAGCCCGAAGGCGCGCCCCAGGTTCCCCTGATCCGGCGACGTGCCCGGGTTGACCGGCTGTGAAGCGGCCCCGATGATCGCCGACCCCGCATCGGCCGTCGGGCCGTCCACGTAGACGCGCGCGCCGAAGCCCGTCGGCAGCGAGGTTGCCGTGGTCGGGTTGCCGCCCGGCGCCGTGCGCAGATCGTACTCCCACTTCCCGTCGCCGGTTGCCGGGTCCAGACCCACCACGCTTCCGCTGCGCCCCGGCTCACCCCACGCCCCCGCGAACACGCCGTTTGGGTTCCGCGTGACCGTGAGTGCGGCGGTCAGCAGCTCCTCGCCGATGCTCTGTCCGCCTGCTCGGCGCTGGCCGCTGGCTGCGACTTGGGCCCCACTCAGGGTCGTGTCCAGGTCCGCCTCGTAGCTGCGCTTGAACAGCACCGGCCCGGGCAGCACGTCCAACTCCTGCTTGCTTCCGCCTGGGGTCGAGTATACGAACAGTGTCCGCGCTCCGGCCTCCACGTCGTAGTAGCCTGTGCTCGCCGACCCGCTCGGGATCGACGCCAGGAACGTCTCCACCGCCAAGGGCGTGTACTGGGCATACGATCCGGAGATCGTCGGCGCCGCGCCGCCGTAGGACACCGTCTCCGGTCCGGCGACGCCCTCGTAGACATAGGTCGCGGAGGTCACGGCGGTTGGGCCCGAGACATCCAGCATCACGCGGTAGTGGTTGCGGTTGTGCACGAACGGATCGGGCGACGGCAGGTTGGCCCCATTCGCCGGCGCGGGGACGAGCGCATACTCCGCGCCCCACGGTCGCGTGAGGATCACGGGCGCACCCGTCGAGCTGTCCAGCACCCTGGCCACCGGCGTGCCGAAGTAGATGACGGCATCCAGATGTGGGTCGAACGTCGCGGCCGGGCCGGTCGCGTCCTCCGTCGCCGGGTAGCGCGCCGAGTTGCACACCGACGGCGTCGGCGTGGGCACCGGCGGCAGCAGCGGACGCTGGTTGTCCGCCACCCACGCGGGGTCATCCATCGGCGGCAGCGCGCGCTCGTACTGCGTCGCGGTTGGGCCCCCGGGTGCCCTGGCCGAATCGGGGTAGGTCCACCAGAACCCGTTCGTGGCATCGCCGCCCGTCGCCAGATCGAAGCAGTGCACCCGGCCCTGCGCGTTGTTCACGTTGTTCGGCGGCGCCCGGTATTCGGAGGACAGAGCGTAGACGTAGGCGTTGTGCACGACCGGCGTCGAGAGCGTGATCACCCGACAGGGGCCCGCGTACCCGTCGATGTCTCGCGTCCAGAGCGTCGCTCCCGTTGCGGCGTTGAAGCAGTACACATGCCCCCGGTTGCCGTTCTCGTCCACGGTCGAAACCAGCACGACATCCGTCGGGCCGCCGGCCGGCACCGCTGTGGCCGTCGTCGGCGACGTGCTCCGGGGCGTCTCGTTGTTGCCGAACCCCGCCGACCACATCAGGTCCGCGCTCCCGGGCCCATCGTAGTCCGGAACGCCGTCATCAGCCAGGGTGTCGCCGTCGATGTCCTGCTCGGGGTCGGAGTCGAAGCAGTAGAGCGTCGGCGTCGGGTAGTAGGAGAGCACGAACGCCCGCCCGCAGTCGTCGATGACCGGGGACGCCGCCACCGCCCCGACGTCCAGAGATTGCCACTTGATGTCGAGGTCCGCCCGGACCTCGCCGCTGGAGGCGCCCGCGCCGCGGGCCGACTGGCGCGACTGCGTCCAGCCCGTCGCCCAGGCGATGACGTTGTAGCCGAACATCACGTCTACCGCCTGGTCCGGAAGGGGATCGGGCAGGTAGACCGGGCTGGGCGCGGCCAGTCCGCCGTCCCAGCGAGGGTCCTCCGGGTCCGTCCACCGCGCGATCTCCGAGCCGACATCCCCCGCCGTAACCACGAACCCACCGCTGCCGTAGCGGCCGCACGCCGCGATCGGGGTCGCTGTGCCCCCTCCGCCGCACTGCATCCCGTAGATCACGGGCTGCAAATGAAGCGGGTTGGCCGAGAGGTCGAGGATGTCCCACGTCCACGTCGGCGGGCAGGGCGCAACTGCGGGAGGAATGCTGACTCCGAGCTTCGGCAACTGCTCGAGACCGATCCGGAACGGCCGGGCGACGAGTGCATGGTTGAGGACGGTCGAGCCGGCGTCGTATGCGTCGGAGCTGAGTATGAAGAAGAAGGGCGAGTCCGCCCACGGGGTGCCCGCGCCGGCGGCGCCGGTGGTCAGCCCCGTCGGCAGCGGCTCATCGATCCAGAGCACCGCGCCCTCGTTGACGGCCTCGAGGATCGAGTCGATCTGGAACGCGTCCAGGATCGTGAGGTCGGGAGTGCATACGTACAGGAGCTGGTACCCGCTGAGTTCCGTGTGGACGCCCGGCGCGACCACGACCTCCCAGTAGGCGGGGCTGCCCTCGGGGGTGTAGGTCCCGCCGATGCCCGTTCCGCCTCGCGGGTTGACGATGTCCCAGCGCGGCGGCCGGAAGCTGGCCCGCCGCAGCCCCTCCATGATCCCCGCGCCGATTGTCAGATTCGGGTTGGGCGTCGCCGGGTCAACGGTCAAGACAGCCGCCTTCACCGTGACCTTGCCGGGCGCGTAGTTGAACGCCGTCGCCTGGCCCAACACCGGACCGGCGGCAATCAGGAGGAGGGCGATGCCGAAAAGGGCGCGCTTGTGCGCCGACGGCGGCCAAGCGCTGCGGCCCGCGCCGGCCCCTTTTCGATCGGTCGTCATGCGGTGGAACCTCCGCTCTTCAGTCGGGCCAAGGCCTACATCGTCTCGCCGTAATACAGCAGATCCGGACTGACCGGCATGCACGGCAGTTTCGGCAGGTTCGCGGAATCGGTGCTGCGCAACAGGAGCGGCGCGCCCAGGCTCCCCGACGCCGAGCCCTGGCCGCCGCGGTCACGCGCCTCCCGCAGCGCGCTGTCGTACACGTACGAGATCGTGGTCCGCGAGCCGAGCGCGGTCGTCGAGCTGCAGGCCCACTTGTCCACCCACTCCTGCACCGCGTTGACGGGGGGCGTGAAGTTCTCCGTGATCGAGCCCCGCACCACGATGTCGTAGTTGTAGCGCAGATACGCGTTGGCCCGCGCGATCTCGTCGGACGTGTCGATCCGCCCGTTGATGTTGTCGCCGATCGCCGGGCCAAGGGCGCCGTCGATCGAGTCAATGGTGTCGAACCAGGCGCCGGGGATGACGAACCAGCAGCCCGTCTCGGCGTAGATGACGGCGCTCACCCGGCAGTGCATTGCAGGCTGGACGGCGGACAGGTCGGTCGGGTCGGACGAGGTGCTCTCGACGATCTTCCACTTCTTCACCCACGGGTTCGTCGCACCGGCCGAGAACCCGGGGTTCGCCCAGAACATCTGCAGGCTGTTGCGCGCGCCGGCGACGTTCCACACGTAGTAGTCGGGCGAGTTGGGCGGCGCCGCCGGATACAGGCGCCACGGCACTGCGGGCGCGCCGCCCGTCGGGGGAAGCGGCTGGTAGTTCGGGGTTAGGGCGTTGGAGATGTTCGCGCTCGAAGCGACTCCGGGCGGAACGAAGTAGAACAGCGGGTCGGCTGCGGCGTAGCCCTGTGCGAAGTCGAACGGCAACCACGCCGAGTTCCAGCCGCGCTGTAGGCTCATCCCGATCGCCGCCGGGCCCGGGTCGTCGCCACTCACGCTTGCCGCCAGGAAGATGTTCGCGGCCGGCGCCGCGCCGAACTGGAAGGTGCTGAACAGCCGCGCCCCCGCCTCGGGGGTCAGCTCCCAGTGGTTCGCCTCCGGGCGGGGATCGTCCGTATCGTCGGGTGAGGCGCTGACCAGCGCCGTCGCCTCCTGCGGCACGATCCGCGTCGTGTTCAGGCACACACAGTCGCGCGCCAGCAGGGACAGCCACGTGTTGCGGTCATCCCATGCGCCGGGCACCCACCCCGCGATGCGGTCCGAGGGCTGCAGGATCGAGCCGTCGATGTAGATGGTCCCGCCGCTGACGATCGTCAGGTTGTAGTCCTTGTACGGCGCCGCCGCCGCCGTCGCTCCGCCGCCCGCGCCGGGCGCCGGGCCGCGGTCCGGCAGGTTCCCCCACACCCGCACGTTCCCCGCGGCGAAGACCACCTGGGTCGTGGGCCACGTGTTGCGCAGCTTGCACGGGTAATCGATCACCATCGTGTAGCGCCCGGAGTCCGCCCCCGTCGCCGTCAGCCAGTGCTTGTCGTGCCTGCGCAGGACGATCTGCGGCTCGCCCGGCACATGCGCGGGCGTCCACAGCACCGTGTCCGGGATGACGATGGGCGACCGCGGATCGGCCTGCGCCGTGCATGTGCCCGCCGGCAGCTCCGCGCCCACCAGGTAGATCTCCACACCCACCGGCGTGTACGTGGTCTGTGTGCCGTTCCAGCCGCTGTCACCCGCGCGGGCGTCGGTCGGCGACACGCTGCGCATCCAATCGTCGATGAGCGTGCTGATCTCGCATTCGCCGTGCGCGTTCAGGAACTGGCGGTCACCCTCGTTGTCGATGTAGACCCCGGAACCGTGACCCCACTCGCCGTTGTTCGTCCAGTATCCCGACGTGGCGACCGGCGTCCCCGAGTAACGCGTCAGCTCCTCGTACACCGTACGGTCGCTCGTCGGGTCGCGGTGGAACAGGCTCGGCGCGGCCAACGCCGCGCCAAACCGACCGTAACCCAGGTCGTCGGTGCTTCGCTGGCCGTCGGCCAGGGCCGGCTGCCCGTCACCCGTCAGCGCCCCATAGGTCTCGAAGGCCGGGTCCCCGGGCTGTTGGGGGCTGCTCGGGTTGATCGGCCGCGACACGGTACCCGTCGGGCTGTTGATGATCACCGTGCCCTGCGAGTCGTTGGGGGTCGCGGCGCGGTCGCGATAGCTGATTCCGCTCGCAGTCTCGAGGGCGTCGCGGGTCACATACGCCTGCCCGCTGGCGCTCCCGGGCCCGCTATTCGTGGTGAGCGTGATTCGGAGGCTCCCCTCGTTCGCGGGAGCCGGCGCCGGCAGCTCCTCCCCCACCAGGATCGCCGCGCTGTTGATCTTCAGGGAGCCCGCGTATTGCGTCAGGATGCGGTCGGACATCCCCGCATCCGTCCCGTCGCGGTGGTAGTCCATCACGGGCGGCGTCCCCAGGTACGCCGGCTGACCCGTTCCGCTCTTGTCCGTCACGAACAGCGCGTAGTCCCCCACTGCCAGCGGTTTGTATGCGACCTGCCGACGGAACGTGTAGGTCTCCTCCACCACCCCGCCGATCGACTCGATCCGCACCATGCGCGACATCGGATCGGCGTCCTGCCAGTTCAGAACTCCGTCGCCGTTGCGGTCCTCGTCGGCGGTGCCCTCGAACGGCGGGTCGGGGTCGTACGTGAGGCGCAACAAGACATGACCGCCGCTGATCGCCGCCGGTAGGTCCATGCCCGCCGGGATGCCGCGTCGCGGATCGGGCAGGCGGCTGAAGCCACTTCGCAGCGTCTCGTCGCGCGCGTTCAGGTCGGCCGGCAACCGGCTGGCGAAGAGCGGGTTCGTCGCATCCGGCGGCAACGCCCCACCGTTGCGCAGCGCACACCAGCCTCGCTGCAGCTCTTCGATGGTGTAGTAGTCGTCATCCGTCTCCGGCTGCCCGTCGGCGCCCCAGAAGCCCGGGTCCCACTCGTCATCGCCGCCGTAGCTAGGGTCCACGACCGCATCCAGCGTGTCGAACGCCCCATCCGTCCCTGCACACCAGGCCGGGGGATCGGGCGGCTGCCAATCGGCCGTGTGCAGCTGCAGCATCTTGTCCGCGTACTGGATGCCGCTGTCCGCCAACTGCTTGGACTGGCGCATCTGCCCGTGGCGCTGCGTCTGACCTTGCAGGTAGATCGTGATCGCCACGAAGATCGCGCCGACCAGCAGGATCACCGTCATGAGGAGCACCGCGATGAGCAGTGCCTGGCCCTTCTGATTCCTCATGCTTCACCCGTCTCCGTCATCGCTGATGCCGCCGTCCCGCCGTCTTTCCGTTGCCGTTCCTGTTACCTGTCACCCGTCACCTGTTACCTTCACCGGCCCGCGTTCCTGACCACCAGCGTATCGTGCAAGGCCACCTGCTGCCGCTTGGGCGGCGGCGCCGGCAGCACGTACGTGTTGGTGGCATCCTCGAAGTACTCCGTGAACTCCGACAGCGTCAGGTTCAGGTCGATCAGGCCGCGCGTGTTGTAGTCCACGCGCACGAGGTCGTCCCGCGCCGTCGGGGTCGTGCCCCCGCCACCGAAGATGTCCGCGTTCCGGCGCGCCCAGTACTGAATGCGGAGTTCGACGTTCGTGATCTGGTTCAGCGGCACGCCCAGGGCCGCCGCGAACTTGGCGGGGCCGGGCGGGCCGGTGGTATCGAGGTTGTTGAACAGGAGGTCCATGCTCAACGCCCAGTTCTCGGGCACCCAGGACGCCCAGTCGGCCGGCGGCAGCTCCCGCTTGACCGCGAACTGCCACTCGCCGATCTGATCCTGCTCGAGCTGGTCGGTCTCCGCGTAGTCGATCCAGCGGACTCCGCCGCCGTTCAGGTTTGCGACCGCCCGCACCTTGACCGTGTCCGGCAGAATGATCGCGTTGGGCGTCGGGTCAACCCGGTAGCCGTTGGGGGCTGTCGGCCCCGGCGGATCGAGCGGCGTCACGACCGCCTCGTCGCTGCCGATCAGACTACTGACCGCGCCACCCGAGTCCGTCAGCGTGACCGTCTGCGTGTAGGTCCGCCCGAACCTCACCGCGCCCGAATCGGCGTTCCACGTCACGTCGAGCCGCGGCGTGCCCCGTCGGGCCGGGTCGTAGCTGTCGTACTGCAGGTCCGTGTAGCTGCCGCTGGTGGAGTTGTAGCGCCACACGGTCACGCGCGGGTCCATCACCTGCGGGAAGAGCTGCGGGCAGGCCACCGTCGGGTCGCCCTGGGCGTAGCCGGTCCACGCGCCGTGCTCCGCGCGGTAGACCGTGCCGTCGCGCAGCGGCTGCAGCTGCTCGTTGGCCGCGTGCTGCGGAGAGAACTTCACGCTATCGAACACGTACGTGTAGCCCGCGGCGGTGGTGCAGCTCGGGCAGTCCGCACCGTACGCGCGGAAGCCCGGATAGCGCGCGCCGCAGTTGTCGCAGACAGAGGTGCTGCAGGGCACGTCGTAGCCCCCGGCGAGCGTGAGCGCGTTCTCCGTCTCCGGACGGTTCGAGTAGAAGACCAGGTTGCCGGTCCCGTCGTCCACGAGACTCCCAAAGCGGTACGAACGCCCATCGAAACTGTACTCCGCCTGCGCCGGCGGCACCTCGAACAGGATGCCCACCTGCCGGTACAGGATGAAGGGGTCCTCATACGAGGGGATGTACTCCAGGCCGGTCGCCGGCTGGGAAGGCGACATCGGCGCCGTGGTGCCCGGCGGGAAGGCCGTCAGGTCGATGCCAACGTCGTTGTTCCGCACGATCCGGCCGCTGGAGGGGTGGACGACGTAGCGCACGGCCTCGATCCAACTACGGTTCCGGGTTGCATCGAACCGGACGGGAGGCTGGAGCGTGCCGGTCAGCGATCCCGGCACCGGGAGAATGGCCGCGAGCTGGCTGGCCTCCACGTAGGCAAGGGTCGGCGCCGCGGTCGGGGTCACCACGCGGGGCGGGAGGACGTGAATCGCGTTGGTGATCGTCCGTTGGATGTCCTCCATCGCCTGCCGTGCGGTGTCCTGCATCCGCGCCCGAATCTGGCCCTCCTTGGCCATGTCCAGGCTGGTCATCATCGGCGCGAACAGCAGGCCGAACAGCAACACCAGGATCGCCAGAACCACCAGCAGCTCAACCAACGTGAACCCGCTGTGTTGTCTAGCTCTTGTTAGCACACAGGCCACGCTCGTACCCCGCTCTCACTGCGTTCAGTATGACGGAGCCCCGCTGTTCCAGCCCGTCTGCCCCGGCCAGACGCGCCAGGCTTCCTCGGGCGGCGTCGTGCTCGTGTCGCCGCTGCGGAAGAGGGCCTCGTCCATCTGCTCCACCCGTCCATCGTAGAACAGCACCAGGTACTGTGATCGGCCGCCCTTGGTGATGGTCTTGCGATGGAACGGGCAGTAGGTCAGCACCGTCGTGTCATCCGGCTGATACAGCGTTCCCTGACCATCCTTGGGAACGCGGTCCGCATCCCGATCCCCCGCCGCGACTCCGCGCCGTGACAGGTAGCGGAAGGCCGGGATGGTGGTCGCGGTGATCGCGTCCGGGTCGATCCACTGGTAACTCAGCGGGTCCTCGGCGTCATACGGCACCGGCGCATCGATCGTGAAGTCGCCCGGGCCGTACCCGGGCGGGTAGTCGCGCTCGTCCATCGGGCACTCCAGCACCCGCTCGGACCGGATGTACCCCAGGTCCTTCAGCGCCAGCAGGCTGCGACCGTGGATCGTGTTGGTAGCCGGCGTGAAGAAGTACGGCGGGAAGCCGCCCTCATCCAGCCGGTACATCCTCAGGGCTTGCTGGATCTTGTGCATGTTGCTCTCGCACCCCATCAGGCGGTTCCCCGCCTGCAGGCGCAACCCGATCGGCACCGTGATCGCGAGCAGGATCACGATGATGCCGATCACCACCAGAAGCTCGATGAGGGTGAAGGCACGGAAATTAGGGACAGGCCCCAATTTCCGATATGACGTCCATCGGAAATTGGGGCCTGTCCCTAATTTCCGTGCCACTGTCCCGGTGGTCATTCCTTGCATCCCTCGATCTACGGCCGGCTGACGGTCGCGCGCGGTTCTCTGGTCAGGCTCGGCTCGAGCTGTGCCGCCAGCAGGCCCTCGACGCTTGTCGTGCGGAGTCGCCCGCGGTCCAGCCATGTCGCGAAGGCTCTGACCGACACCCCGCTCACGGAGATGATCCGCGCGGCCGGCTGCGAGCCCGAGACGTCCGGGTCATCCACGGTCACCGTCGCCGGCGATTGCGTCCCCAGCGTGTGCACTTCGACGAAGCGCTGCTGGTCGCGGCCCACGTATTCCACCCTTACCGTCTGCGAGAGGCAGCAGTCCGGCAGCTTGAGGATCGGGCTCGTTGGGTCATACGTCGTGCCGTCGCGGCTGGGGAAGTACCAGCGTCCGATCGCCCATCCGGGCACGGGCTGCGCGGGAGACTGCCCGCTCCAGATGTCCTCGGTGAAGGAGGCCGGCGCGCGCTGAAGCTGCACCGTCTCCCGCGCGAGCGTTCGGTAGTAGAACAGCAGCTCGCGCCCTGCGGCCGGCGATCCGCTCGGGAACGAGATGCGCCCCTCGTCCCAACCCGGGACCACCTCGCCGTCCGCCGGGTAGTCCACCGTGAGTGTCCCGTCCGCATCGGTGTAGATGTCGCCGCTTTCCGCGTCTACTGCGAAGACGTGCGTCTGGTCGTACGGCGCCGTCAGTGGCGCGCCGCTCAGGTCCACCGAGAAGAGGGGAACCGCGTCCTCGAGCTTCCGGTGATCGAGGGCCACCTCGTAGACGCCCGCCGTCGGGTCGGACGGCTGGTCGGGCACGCGGTGCCGCTCCACGATCAGCGGGATGCGCCGCCCGATGTCCGGGTCGGTTGGGTCGGCCGGGTTGGCGTACGTCCGGAGGCGGTAGCCGACGCACAGCGTCTTGCCCTGCTCGGAGGCGTTGAACCACAGCGCGTGCCCGTACCGCTGGTCAACCGCCGCGATCGGCGGGTTCGCCGTCGGCACCGGCGTGCCCAGGTAGTTCTGCACGTTGTAGGGCGACCGGAGGAAGGCGGTCACCGAATCGGGCACGATTCCGCCGCCCGCCGTCACGCCGTTCAGGACGCTGCTCGTCCACAGGCCGTTGAGCGCCCCGCTCGGCTGGCAGAGCACGCTCTCGCCCTGAATCCAGTGCTCTTGCCCGGCCCCATCGACCCACGCATAGGCCACTTCCACCACCGCGCCACCCAACACGGGCAACACCGCGGGGGTGAACGGATTCCCTTGCGGGTCCCTCTCCGGCGGCACGAAGCGAAGCGCGCCGCTCGTTTGCGCATAGAACGTCCCGGGCAGCGGCGTGACGACCGTACTCGGATCGATGTCGTCGTCTCGCGTCAAGGGGATCGGCTGGTATACCCACCACACCAGCTCCGCGGGCCCGGCCTTCAGGAAGTACGGAGCCTGCGGGTCGGGAGCATCGGGGCCCGGCGCCGGGACGCGGAACGTCTCTCCCAGCACCAACAGCGTGTTCTCGACCGTGTTCAGCGGGCGGGCCTGATCGTCCCAGTTCGGCTCGTCCGCAGCGTTGTAGACGGGAGGGAGGCCCTCGGCCAGGCCGTATATGTTACCCAGGCCGACCAGCGCAGGATCATAGGCCGCGACCTGCACGGGCAGCCACTCGGCCCCGGCGCGGGCGTTCTCCGCGTGCTGCTCGGCCATGCGCGCCATCTGGTCGCGCAGGCGCTCGCCGCGCATGATCTCAGTCAGCTTCGGGAACTTGGCGGCCACGACCCAGATCCCCACCAGCAGCACGAGCATCGCCACGAGGAGTTCGGGCATACTGGCGCCGCTTCTGGCTCTCAGGCCCACTTGCGTTCTCGCCACGGCAACTCCCTCCGGAGCTATGCTGCCCATGTCGGCGTCACGCCCAAACCGGGTTTACACAAACGTTGCGGGAGGGCAAGCGGAGAGGGGCGCTGCGCGCAGCCCCAAGGCGCCGATCTCCGGTGCCGGCCCTCTGGGCTGCGCTATTTCCGTTGGCCGAGGTACGGCGCGACCTTGGGCCCATTGCCGTCCGGGTCCTGTTCCATCCGGCCGCGCTTGGCGTTGCCTTCCGCCGTGCCGTCGAGCCGCAGGATCACCTCGGCATCGTCGGAGTGTCGGCCGCAGTGAGTGATGATGGTGTTGCCCGGCGCCGTGCGGTTCGCCAGCCGCGGGAGGTCGCGTTGATGGAGGCCCTCAGGCCCATACTCCGACATCACCGCCGCCTTGTACCCCGCGTCGTTCGTGCCGCCATTGTCCAGCCCGGTCGAGTCGATCGGGCCGCCCGGCGGGCCGGAGAACGTGTACCCGTTGTAGTTGTAGTAGACCTCGCTCAGAGCCCAGGTGCCGTTCCCCGCGTTGGTGGCCTTGCCGTTGTACGAGGAGTAGCGCACCTGCCGCGCCTGCGCGCGCCGCGCGTCCACATCGACGGGGCAGGCGAAGAGCTCCATGTTGTCGATGTAGTCGGGGTACAGCGCGCTGATGCCGCCCTCATAGCGCCCGTTCACGAACACCGGGGGCGGGGGGAAGCGGCCGTTGTAGTCCTCGCTGTACTTCTTCAGGGCGATGGCGATCTGCTCGAGGTGCGCGATGCACTTCACTTTGTTCGCATGGGCGCGTACTCGCGAGAAGACCGGGAAGAGGATGGCCATCAGAACGACGATGACCGCGATGACGACCAACATCTCGACCAACGTGAACCCGCGTCTCCGCGGCCAATTCGTCATGCCGGCTCCCTCCGTCACGTCAGGCCCGTGGATTCGGGCCTCCTGAGTGCGTGGGCCAAGCGGCTGAACGATGGGCCCTCCCCGGCTTCGCACCTGAGGAGCGTACCCTCCATAGCCGCGGCCTAAACCTCCCGCAGTGGTCCCCAACCTACTACTACGGGAGGTGGTACAACTGCGCGATGAAGCTCGCGATTGGGTCCTTCCAGAAGAGCATGATGATCCCGCACACGGCCATCATCGGGCCGAAGGGGATCTGGTCTCTCCGCGACCGAATCCGCAGGGCAATCAGCAGGATGCCCACGGCGGCTCCCAGCACGATGGACAGCAGCGTGTACGCGAGGAAGACGTAGCCTCCCCCGAGCACCGCACCCATCGCGCCGGCGAGTTTCACATCACCGCCGCCCATGGCTTCCTTCCGGAAGACCTTGCTCGCCGCCCACGAGATCAGCAGGAAGAGCCCGGCGCCCACCAGCATCCCCACCACCGAACGTGGCAGGTACACCCAGTGGATGGGGCTCGTCAGGGCATCGACGCTGGTCGGCGGAGCCCCCAGAGGCAAGGGGAAGACCTCCTGGAACCGCACCGCAGTGTTGTGCCAGCCCCGCGTCGCGAGCAGGTAGGCGTCCAGCGACAGCCCGCAGATGAGGATGATCGCGTTGAGACCATCGGGGATGATGAGGTACCGCAGGTCGATGAAGAAGATCACGATGAGGGAGCAGCTGACGACGATGGTGACGGCTGCCTCCGGGGTCGGCCCGAAGACGATGACGGAGGCCAGGAAGATCGTGCCCGTGAGCGCCTCGACGAACGGGTACTGCCAGCTATAGCGATGCCCGCAGTAGCGGCAGCGGAAGCGGAAGATCAGCGCGCTCAGGACGGGAATGAGGTCGATGAAGCCGAGCTGGTGGCCGCAGCTGCCGCACCGCGAGGGCGGCGAGATGATCGACTCGGCCTCGGGCAAACGGAAGATGCAGACATTCAGGAAGCTGCCGACGACCGAACCGATGGCGAACAGCAACACCATGAGGAGCGGGTAGTCGGTGATCGGGCCGGGGGGCATGAGAAGCGCGGACACCTACCCGTAGGCAGCCAAAAGGGACGCCGGACCCTCGCGGGCCGGCGCTCCCGGTTCGACTGGATTCCGCGGGCCGGATCATCCGGCCCGGACCCCTTTACGGCGCGGCCAACTGCGCGTGTATTGAGACCATGGGCAGGAACAGCGACAACCACACCAAGGGCAGTGCGACTAGGCCAAGCACAGCCCCGCTCACTGCGGCCGCCAGCGCGATCTGCTGTCGGCGCTCCCTGATCTGACCCCACCAACGCTGCCCGACTGCTGTGCGCCTGACGAGGAGCCTGCCCGCTGACGCCAGACCCATCAACAGGAGCGCGCCCACCCACCACTTGCCAACCAGGGCATGGCTGACCTTCAGGAAGATCAGCGTGGGGACCGGGAACTCCTGAACGCCCATCTCCTCATAGAGCGCAATGAACTTCGGATAGACGACCACCAACTCGATCAGCGCCAGGCCGAGCAGCAGCGCCGCCACCATCCCCAGCACGATCACCAGCCAGTCCCGCCGCCCGCGCATCGCCCGCTTCCCTCCGCCGTCGGCGTTCCTGTTACCTCTGACCTGTCACCTGTTCCCTAGCTCTGCGACAGCGAGCCGATGATCGAGATCAGGGGCAGGAACATCGAGATGACGATGAACCCAACCACAAACCCCAGGAACACGATCATGACCGGCTCGAGAGCCGCCGTGAGGCTCTCGAGGGCGGACTCGACCTCGCCCTCGTAGAACTCTGCGACTTTCGAGAGCATGGAGTCCAGCTGCCCCGTCTCCTCGCCGATCGCGATCATCTGCACGACCATCGGCGGGAACATCCGGCTCTGGGCCAGCGGGTCGCCGATGGTGTCGCCCTCGCGGATGGCGGTTCGCGAGAGGAGGATCGCTTCGGAGATGATGCTGTTATCGACGGTACCTGCTACCGTCTCCATCGCCTGCAGGATGGGGACGCCGGAGCTGAGCAGCGTGCTCAACGTGCGGGCGAACCGCGCCACGGCGATCTTGTGGTTGAGGCTGCCGAAGACCGGCACCTTGAGCTTGACGATGTCGTAATACCGTCGGCCCGTCTTCGTGGCCCTGATACGGCCCAGGGCGACCCACAAACAGACGATGATGATCAGACAGACCCACCACTTGCTCGTCATGAAGCGGCTGGCCTTCATCAGCATCAGCGTGGGCAGCGGGAACTCCTTCACGCCCAGCTCCTCGAACAGCGCGATGAACTTGGGCAGGATGAAGGTGACCAGGAAGGTCACGATTCCCACCGCGACGATCATGACCAGGACCGGGTAGGTCATGGCGGCCTTGATCTTGCGGCGCAGCTCCATGTCCTTCTCAAGGAAGCCCGCCAGCCGTTCGAGGGTCTCGTCGAGGACACCACCGACCTCTCCCGCGCGCACCAGACCGACCGCCAGGTTCGAGAAGACGCGCGGGTACTGAGCCATCGAGCGCGACAGCGTCGCTCCGCCTTCGACCTCCGTCTGGATCTCGCGGATGATCTCCTTGAGGTTCACGCTGTTGGTCTGCTGCTCCAGGACGTCGAGGCAGCGGACCAGCGATACACCGGCATTGATCATGGTCGCGAACTGGCGACAGAAGATCGAGAGGTCCTTGAGGCCCACCCTGCGCCGCAGGCGGAAGCCGCCCCGTCGCTGCGGCGCCGCCGCCGCCGCCTCCTGGACCTGGGTGACGATGAACCCCTGGTCCCGCAGCTGTTGGACGACGATCTCGCGGTTGTCGGCCTCGAGCTTGCCCTTCTTCTTCTTCCCGGTCTTGTCGGCTACGATGTACTCGAAGGTAGGCATTGGTTATCCCCCGCGGGTCGCCCCGCCGAACTGGCTCCGCCCCTGCCGGATGTGAAGCGACGATCGCTGTCGATCCTAGTGACGCTCCTCGCCCGAATCCGCCTCGCCCCTTCCGCAGATTCCCGCCGGCAGTTCCTCACCGCTCCTCTTCGCGCCCGTAGATGAGCTTCTTCAGCTCCTCCTGGTTCTGAGCGCGCTGCATCGCCATCTCATACGTCACCATGCTCTGCTGGTACAGGTCGCGCAGGGCCTGGTCCATCGTCTGCATCCCGTGCTCACCGCTGGTCTGGATGATCGAGGTGATCTGGTGGGCCTTGTTTTCGCGGACGAGGTTGCGGATCGCAGCGGTGGCGATCATGACCTCGATCGCAGCGATACGGCCCGGCTGACCGGCGCGGGGCAGGAGCTGCTGCGAGAGTACCGCCAGCAGGTTGTTGGACACCTGAATGCGGATCTGCTCCTGCTGTTCCGGCGGGAAGACGTCGATCATGCGGTCCACCGACTCCGCCGCATTGTTCGTGTGTAGCGTCGCGAGGACAAGGTGGCCCGTCTCCGCGCAGGTGATGGCGAGCGCGATCGTCTCCAGGTCGCGCATCTCACCCACCAGCAGCACGTCGGGATCTTCTCGCAGCGCGACGCGCAGGGCCGCCTGGAAGCTGTGGGTGTCCTGGCCGAGCTCGCGCTGGTTGATGACGGACTTCTTGTGCGTGTGCAGGTACTCGATGGGGTCCTCAACGGTGATGATGTGCTCAGACCGCTCGCGGTTGATCTGGTCCACCATCGAGGCCAGCGTCGTGGACTTCCCGCTACCCGTCGGGCCGGTAACCAGCAGCAGGCCGCGCGGCCGACGCGCCAGCTGCTCGACGATCGCCGGCAGGCCCAGCTCCTGAGGCGTAGGGATGCGCGTCGGGATAAGACGCAAGGCCGCCGCGATGGTGCTGCGGTCCTTGAAGACGTTCACCCGGAACCGGGCGATCTTCTGCAGCTGGTACGCGCAGTCCAGCTCCATCTCCGTCTCGAAGCGCTCGATCTGCTCGTCCAGCAGGATGTCGTACATGATCCGCTGGGCAACCTGCGCCGTCAGCGCCTCGTACCGCGTCTTGCGCAGCGACCCGTCCACGCGGATCACCGGCGGCAGCCCGACCGCCAGGTGCAGGTCCGACGCGTTGTGCTCAACGACGATCTCCAGCAGCTCGTCGATGTGCACGTCGTGGATCGGCTTCAGCTCGACACGCCGGCGAGGCGCCGGCGCTTCGGCGGGCGGAGCTTGCGCGACCGCTTGCGCGGCCTGTCCGTTGCTCGGAGGCGGTGGCTGACCCATCGAGTTCTCCCCTCGTTCGGTACGTGGCCCTACATCTGCTGGCCCGCCGTGAAGACCACGCGCGTGACCTCCTCCAGGTCCGTGACGCCCCGGAGGATCTTGGCGAAGGCGTCCTGCTGCAGGGTCACCATGCCCTGCGCGACCGAGGCTTCCTTGATGTCGTTGTGCGACGCACGCCGCACGACCATCTCCTGCAGTTCCGGCGTCATCACCATCAGCTCGAAGATCCCGATCCGGCCTCGGTACCCCGTATGCCGGCAGGCCTCGCAGCCCACGCCGTGGTAGAAGACCTGGTCCTGGTTCTCCGGCAAGTCCGGGTCGAACCCGAAGGTGAGCAGCATGTCGCGGCGGGGCTCGTACGGCTCCTTGCAGTTCTCACAGATCCTCCGCGACAGACGTTGCGCCAGGACGCCGATGATCGACGCCGAGATGAGGAATGGCTCCACGCCCATATCGACCAGACGCGTCGTCGTGGACGGCGCGTCGTTCGTGTGCAGCGTGCTGAGCACCAAGTGGCCCGTGAGAGCGGCCTGGATCGCGATTTCCGAAGTTTCCAGGTCGCGGATCTCTCCCACCATGATGATGTCCGGGTCCTGCCGCAAGAAGTACTTCAGCGCGACAGCGAACGTCAGACCCGCCTTGCGGTTCACGTGGACCTGGCTGAGTCCGGCGAGCTGATACTCGACGGGGTCCTCAATCGTGATGATGTTCTTCTCGACCGAGTTGATCTTGTTGAGGACCGAGTACTGCGTCGTCGTCTTGCCGCTTCCCGTCGGGCCGCAGGAGAGGATCATGCCGTTCGGCTGCACGATCAGCTTCTCCAGCTCCGCCTGCATGTCCGTCACCAGCCCCAGCGAGTCCAGACCGATGAGAACGCTGGACTTGTCCAGAATCCGCATGACGATCTTCTCGCCCAGCGTCGTGGGAATCGCCGAGACGCGCAGGTCGTAGTCCTTGTCCCCGTGGCGGATATGGATGCGGCCGTCCTGGGGAACGCGGCGCTCCGCGATGTTCATCTCGGCCATGATCTTCAGACGGGAGATGAGCGGCGCGTGCACGTAGCGGGGCAGCGGGAGGACCTCGTGAAGGACGCCGTCGATCCGGTAGCGGACGCGGACGCCCTTGCGCATCGGCTCGACGTGGATGTCACTGGCCCGTTCGGCAATGGCGCGCTGGATGATCACCTTTGTGATCTTGATGATCGGCGCTTCTTCGGTCATGTCCGTCAGGCGGTCGGTGTCGATCCGCTGCTCGGACTCGGATACCACGTCCTCTTCGGTGCCCAGCGAGCGGGAGTCGCGGATGGATTCCGTGAGCTTCGCGATGTCCACACCACTGAAGTCCCGGCTCCCGCCTCCGCCGGATGAGGCGGCCGTCGCGGTAGCCGTCGCGGTGCCTCCGCGGGGCGCGGATTCGTAGGCGCGCGAGATGGCCTGGTTGACCGCCTCCTCGACCGCCAGGAACGGCTCCACCGCCACCTGCAACCGCATCTTCAGGTCGTCCAGGGCGATGACGTTGTCGGGCTCCGCCATCGCGACCTGCATCGTGCCGTCGCCGCGAGCGATGGGAATCGCCTTGTGCCGCTCCGCGGTGGCGCGGTCGAGAAGCTGGGCGATCGCGGGATCGACGGAGTAACGCGTGAGGTCCACAAAGCGCAAGCCCTGCTGCTCGGCAAGCGCCTCGAAGAGCTGGCGCTGATCGACGTACCCCAGGTCCACCAGGACCTCGCCGATCTTCTGCGTCGTCTGCTTCTGCATCTCGAGCGCTTCGTTGAGTCGCTGCTCGGTGATCAAGCCCTTCTGCACCAGAATCTGCCCGATCATGAGGCGGCGTGCAGAAGCCCGCATGAGTTACCACCTTCTCGCCACGTGGCGTGTAGTCGAGGTCCCCTCGTGCGAAATGCAGACGAGCACGGACGGCAGACCGCCCGCGCTATGCGATGAGCGCAGGGAGTACAGTAACCCTACCCCATATGGGGCCACTTCTCATCCTACCATGCGTCAGTCGGATTATACCTATACCCTGAGTTGGGTGTCAACAAACCCGCTTGCCGACGCCATGCTGCCTGCCGCATTCCCCGGACGGGCAGGACGCCCCTCCTCTGACGGCGAATCCGATTTCGACTGATGGACGCCCGGGAGCCCACAATGACGCCAAGTGTGATCACGATCACGTCTGTGCTGGTGATTTGTCTCCCCGCCGGGGCCGAGGACATCTGGCGTACGACGTTCGACGGCGCCCCCGCCCAAGACCTCCTTGCGCACACGTGGGGCGACAAGCCAACCGAGGTCCTGGCGAACGGCGCGGCGGAGAACCTCGGCCGCGAAGGCTGGGGCGGCCGACTCCATCTTCGCTTCGGCGACGAGACGCCCAATCACCTCTCCTACTGGAACCTCAAGCCCGACAGCCCGGTCCCGATCATACCGCAACTGGAGGAGATCTCCTTCTGGGTGAAGACGAACGTGCCGGTCAGCATCAAGATCGGTATCGGCACCTTCGGCTTCATCTACCACGGCCCCACCGTGCAGCCCTCCGCCGAGTGGCAGAAGCTCGCCGTGTCGAACGCCTACCAGGAGCTGAAGGCCTGGTGCACCCGCGGTGAGCGGCACGCTGACGATGGATTCGTCACCGACATCATCGTCGCGGTGGGCACCTCGCCGAATGTCGAGGCGGACATCGCCATTGACGATGCCGCCTTCGTCGGCTCCGAGGGAGCGAACCAGACGATCCGCGAGGAGGCGCGCAAGCGCCGCTTCAAGCGTATTCGCGCGAGCGTCGTCACCCTCCCCTGGAGCGACGAGGGGCGGTCGCTCGAGTCGGTGCTGGACCGCCTCGACGAGGCGGGAATGGTCGGCTCGGACATCGTTTGCTTGCCGATGGAGTGCGTGAAGACCGAGGGGGAACCGATCCCCGGCCCGCTCAGCAAGGCCATCGCCGAGAAGGCGAAGCAGTACGGTATGTACGTGATCGGCAACCTGCGCGAGGTCGAGGCTGCCCGCCTCGCCCCCCGACCCCCTCTCCTGAAGGGAGAGGGGGCAACGCCAACGGCTCAGCCCAGCGTTGCTCTCCCCCTCTTCCTTCAGGAGAGGGGGTCGGGGGGTGAGGCTAGCGCCGACAAGCACTACGTGACCTCCTTCCTCTGCGATCGCACGGGACAGATCGTCGGCAAGTACCGCAAGTCCCACAAGATGCCCGATGAGGACATGGACCTCGGCGATGACCTGCCCGTGTTCAACACGGACTTTGCGCAGATTGCCATGCGCATCGGGAGCGATCGGTTCTTCGCCGACATCGACCATGTCTACACCGCGAAGGGCGCGCGGATGATCTTCTGGAGCCAGGCGCCTGAGCCGGTGGAAGACGAGTACCAGCAGGACCTGCCGAGCGAGGGCCGGGCCGCCGACTACACCGTCTTCATCGCCTGCGCCCGCTACTCGCGCGCCGCCGACGGCTGGATCACGTGTAACTTCCCGCCCTACCGCGGCAGCGAGATCGGCCGGTCGTACATCATCGACCGCGAGGGCGAGCGCGTCGCCTCGACCACGCGCAAGGGCTCCGTAGCCACGGCCGTGATCCCCGCCGAGGAGCTGCGCGGCCTCGGCCGGGCCGCCAACGCGAACCCGGCGTTCAAGGCCCTCACGGACCCCGTTGCGCTGCCCGAGCCTCGCCAGTGGGCCAAGCGCAAGATCCGCGTCACCGCCATCGAGAACCACGTTGGCATCGATGACCTTCTGAGCAAGCTCGACGAGGCCGGCAAGCTCGGGACCGACATCGTCTGCACCTACGAGTTCGTGTGGATCTCGGGCGGCCCGCCGGAGAAGGTCGAGAAGCAGACGGCCGCCGCCAAGGAGAATCTGAAGAAGGTCGCCGAGAAGGCGAAGCAGTGGAACATGTACGTGCTGATCGCCGGTGTGGCGGACCGCCTCGAACGCAACGAGGCGATCCTCTACGGCCGCGATGGCAGCGAGGTCGGGCGCTACTACAAGATCGCGAAGACTCACGACGAGCAGATCGTCGGCGAGGACACGCCGATACTGGAGACCGACTTCGGCCGGATCGGCGTGCGAATCTGCGCGGATGAGTGGATGGTCGAACTCGACCGCACCTACGGCGTCAAGGGCGCCGACATCATTTTCACTCCTACCCAGAGCTGGGGCCCCGACGCGCTCTTCCGCAACCTCCGCGACACCTCCCGCGCGATGGATGCGCAGCTCTTCCATGTGCAGGCGACGCACTCAACGCAGGAGACGATGCACCGTAGCCTCATCATCGAGCCGACGGGCGTGCCCGTCGCCCGCACCGAGTACCGCAGCAACGGACTCGTCACCGCGGTCATCGACCTGGACAACGACCGCCCGCAGCGCTTCATCCGGAACTGGAAGCCGCACGAACCGAAGGGCTACCTGCCCGAGTACCAGGACACCCAGGTGCCCGAGATGGCCAACGACCTGAGGGAGACCATCCTCCGGCAGCGCCGCCCCGAGCTCTACCAGGTCCTGGCACCCAAGCCCACCGAGAAGAGGGACGGCTGAGATGCCGTTCGTCATCCGCAGCGAAGAACCCGGCGACGAAGAGGCCATCGACCTCGTGAACTTCCGGGCCTTCATGGTCCACCACACCGAGGGCGGTGTGCCGCGCGTTGACGAGCACGACCTCGTGCGCTACCTGCGGGCCTACTGCCCGGGCTTCGACCGGCGCCGCTCGATCACTGCGTGGGACAAGCAGCGTTGCGTTGGTCACGCGCTCTTCACGCCGGCACGGATCCGGTTGCTGGGTGAGACGGTCGATGCCCTCGCGGTCGGCCCCGTGGCCGTCGATCCCGGCTACCAGCGGCAAGGCATCGGCGGCGAACTCCTGTGGTTTGGCCACGAACTCGGGCGCGAAGAGGGTTTCGGCGTCGCCTTCCTGTGCGGCCACCCCAGCTACTACCCTCGCCACGGCTATGTGCCCTGCCACGGCTTCGCGAAGGTGACGATCGACCTGGAGAGGCTCCCGCCCTCCTCCGGCACGCTGCACGCGCTGCCCGTGACTTCGGCGGACGTTCCGTGGCTTGTCGCGTGCGGCGAGGTGGAGTGGGCCGACGTGGACTTCGGCTGGCTCTGGGGCGACGCGCTGACGGAGTGGAGCGCGCCCGGTGCCATCGCGCTGATGTGGTGGACGGAGGACGGCCGGCGCGCCGCCTACACCCTCGCCGATCCGCGCGGCAGGTGGCGGCACGTTCTCGGCGATGATCCGGACAGCGTCCGCGAGGCCCTCTACGCAATCCGCCCTACGACCCTCGACCACCATCCGTCCGGTTGGCTCGCGCGCAATGTGCTCGATCCCGGGTGGTCGGTCGTCGAGGTCGAGCGCGGCGATCCCGCGATGGCCTGCGAGTTGCAGGAGGGCGCCCTCGGCCCGCTGCTGAATGCCCTGGAGTCCGGTACGCGACCGCCGGGCTGCGTGAACTGGGCACTGCCGTTCATCCTGATCCCCTGACGTCGTGGAGGTGGTTGAGCGTGAGTCGTCTCTCCCGCATCGCCGTTGCTGGCCTCAGCCTCGGTCTCGCCACGCTGTGCGTCGCGCAACCTCCACTCGCCCGCGTGTACGTCAAGGACGGTCAGGTCGTCAGCGAAGGCTTGAAGCCCATCGACACCACCTCATGGGACGACACGCCCCAGGTCGGCGAGGTGGAGGGTGTCGAGTGCTTCGTGAACGAGGGCGGGAATGAGTGGTTGCGGCTGGTGCTCGACCCCGCATGGCCGCAGGACTATACCGGGCCCGCCACGATCGGGATTCGCTTCTTCGACGGACGTCCCGGCGAGCGATCCGGGCCGCTGATGATGCAGTTCGACTCCGCCGACCCCGCGCGTCTGGTCAACGGCGCCTGGGCCTGGACACCGCCGGTGTGGCGCGCCGGGAGCGGGCGGTGGCTGACCGCGTACTGGACCATCGAGAAGCCTGCGTTCCGCCACCGCCAGCTCGGCGCGGACTTCGGCATCAGCGGCAAGACCAACCGAGGTCTCCCTACGCTCAACACTGCCGAGGTGACGGTGACCCGGGCGGGCATCCTCCTGACGGCCGATGTCGAGGGCCTGGCACTCGGCGACCGGGGCGTCGCCCACGTCACGGCGAAGGTCTTCGGCCCGGATGGCGCTCCGGCGCCCGATGGCACGCTCGTGACCTTCGCTGCCGCCCTGGGTATGTGCGATCCCACCCAGGTGGCGGTCGCCGGCGGCACGGCCACAACGACCTTCACACCCGCCGGCGAGATGGGCGAGGCCGTCATCCAGGCCTCGTGCGACTTCACCGCTCACGAGATGCGCCTGCCGCTGGTGTCGGGCTCCGGCGGCGTGACGGAGGTCGACTGGGTCGTCAGCGACTTCGAGCACGAAGGCGAGTTGCCGGTGGCCGGTCCGCACTTCACCCGCGACGTCAAGGGCACTCTGGCCGTCCTCCCGGAGGCAGCGCACTCCGGCGAGAACGGGGCCGCCTGCGAGTACGAGGGCGTCCCCGGGGCCAGGTGGTTCAGCGCGGGCGTGGAGTTCCCCGTGCAGATTCCCGGCGTCCTGCGCGGAGTGAGCTTCTGGGCGAAGTGCACCGAGCCGAACACGGAGCTGCGCTGGACCATGCTCGACCAGGAGGAGGAGGAGTGGACCTTCTCGGCGCCCGTGTTGGAGACCGGTCAGAACGGCTGGCGCCGCCATGGCTCATCGACGGTGGACCCTTACTTCCCCACGGACAACGCACTGCTGGACTACCCGCTCACCTTCGGCTGGGCCTCCGTCATCCGCGAGCCGTGGAGCAATGCGCAGCAGGGCACGCTGTACATCGACGACATCGTTGCGCGGGTGATGGTCGCGAAGTCGGAGGTGGAGGAACTGCACCTGGTTGCTCCATGAAGGCGGCCGCGAGGGCGTGGAGCTGCAGGAGGGTATCCTGGCCCTACTGCTGAATGCTCTGGCGTCGGGCCATGAGAGGAGACCGAGCCTGTGAAGAGGTCCGTTTCGGCGTGTGTGCTGCTGGTCTCGGTGCTGGCTGCGCCCGCCCTGTCCCAGCCGATGCAGCCGTCGGCGGGTATCCTGTCGTACTACCCGGAGCTGGCTCCGGCGCTTGAGGTGCTCCGGTTCCTGACGAAGCCGCTCATCTTCCTGGGCATCCTGCTCTTCATCGGGCTGATCATCGGCCGCCTGTTGGACGGGGCGATTGCGCCCGCCGCTGCGGCTCCGGAGGTCGGCTTTGCGCGCGATGAGCGCACGACCCGCCGCCTCATGATCGGTCGCATCGTCATCTGGGTGTTCGCGCTGGCCGCGGCCTCGGAGGTCATCGGCTGGCACTGGTTCGGCGCGGTGCTCTACCCCTTCAGCCGGTTGCTTGCCACGATCGTGACTTGCGCCGCGATCGTCTTCGCGGTCACCATCGCGGCACTGAACCTCGCTGACCGCAGCCGGGAGACGATGCTCTCCGTCCTGGGCTGGTACTACCTCAACCGCCACCCCAGCCGCCCGAGCCGCGACACGCCGATCGATCTCGGCGTGGGCGCCCCCGGGCGCATCACCCGCGTGGACCTGCTCCATACTACGTTCGACCTCGGCGGCGGACGGGTGGAGATTCGCCCCAACGCCTGGCTGATGCACGCGCACTTCGGCTGGGGCTCCGCCTCCCCGGAGCCTCACCCGCCCGAACCGAGCCCACCGTCGTGACGCTCCTCAGGAGGCCATCATGTACCTCGTCACCCTCGCGCTTGGTGCATCCCTGCTCTCCGTCGCTGCGTTCTCGGCCGACGCCCTGACTCCGCCCGACGCCTTGCCCGACCTCCCCCAGGGCAAGGCGTGGAAGCTGGTCTTCAATGATGAGTTCGACGGCACCACGCTCGATGCGAGCAAGTGGAACATCCCCGACGAGTACGCCCGCCGCGATGGCTGGTGGAGCCCGAAGGCAATCAGCCTCGACGGGAAGGGCAACCTCGTCATCAGCACGCTGAAGGAGGGCGACCGCTATCTCGACGGCTGCGTGCGAACGCGCGGCAAGTTCGAGCATGCCTTCGGTTACTACGTCGCCCGCATTCAGCTCCAGAGGCAGCCCGGCCACTGGTCGGCCTTCTGGCTCTACAACGACTGCGTCGGCAAGATCGGCGACGACGGCCGCGACGGGACCGAGATCGACATCTACGAGAAGCCCTGGCTCGATGACCGCATCAACTACGCCCTGCACTGGGACGGCTATGGCAAGGAGCACCGCTCCGAGGGCAAGGTCGTCAGCGTGCCGGGCGTGATGGAGGGCTACCACACCTTCAGCCTCTGGTGGAAGCCCGACGAGTACGTCTTCTACGTCGATGGCCAGGAGATGTGGCGCACGAACGCCGGCGGCGTCTGCCAGGCGCCGCTGTACATCAAGCTCAGCGACGAGATCGGCGCCTGGGCCGGCAAGATCGCCGACGCCCAACTCCCCGACGCGTTCCTCGTGGACTATGTGAGGGTGTACGACGTAGTCGACGCGCCCTGAGTACCGGCCTGGCTCACTGAGTGAGCAGCTGCAGCACCTGCTGCCTCACCCGCTCCACATCCTCCGCCGTCATCCCTTCCGCCGCGCGCCACGGCTCGACGGCCAGCGTATTCGCGTCCAGGTTCAGGCCGCGCATTGAGGCGAGGGCGGCGGCGAGCTGCTCCCGATTCCAGCCGCTCCGCTTGCCGAGCGCGGTAAGCGCCTCCACATCCTGCGCGGCGTCGCGCCAGACCTTGAGGCGCAGACTCGCGACGGGTCCGTTGATGCCGAAGCGCTTCCCGGGGTAGAGGATCGCGGTCGGCTCGGGCTTCTCGAAGTTCTCGTCGCCGCCGACGGTGAGCCACGGCACGACGGCGTCCGCGCCGGCGAGGTAGGCGCGCAGGACCCACTCGACCCCCTGGAGGTTCGAGGCCCTGATCGTGTTCCCGGTGCCGTAGTTCCAGATCGTCGCGCCGCTCTCGCGCTGCATCTGCAGGCAGCGGCGGTTCTTGCGGAACAACTCGCCGGAGATGACCATCAAGCCGACCTGATCCTTCAGCCAGTCCCGCTGCCACTGCGGCCGGGAGAGGTCCTCGCGGTAGACCATCCGCGGGCCCTGTATATCCGCAACGCCCTCCTCGAGCAGTCCGGCGAAGAACTGGAGCGCCAGCCAGTCGTCGCGATACATCGGCTCGTCGAGGCACCACCAGCTCGTGCCGCGCCCGCCCTGTTTCGGGTCCTTGTAGTAGTGCTTGTTGTTCTGGTAGCACTGGAAGTCCGTGCGCGTCCAGCCCTTCTCGGCGAAGTGTTCCGCGATTTGTCGGGAGGCTGCGCGGAACGCCTCCTTGTACTCCTCGTCGAAGGCCTCCTCGACGGGCTTCGCGCGCATCGCGTGCTCGGCGATCATCAGCGGGTACTGGTTCGAGACCTGCGGCGCGTCGTAGTGCCCCTCGGGTCGCGCCGGCCACGCCTCGTGCAGCCACAGGTACAGGTTGTGCAGCGGCACTCCCGCCCGCGGCAGGTCGGCAAAGGCCTCGCCCGACAGGTACGGCCCAAACTGCTCGTCCCAGGCGCTCCAGTCAGTGATCCGCGTCTGAGCGCCGTTCTCGGTCACCGGTGGCGCATAGTTCGCCGAGATGTTCCCCGAGTGGCTGTAGCCCAGCAGGTCCAGCGTCCCGCGATGCTTGTGAGCCATCCGGTGGTACTCGCGCTCGATGGCGCGGTATTCCGCCGTTGCGTCATCCAGCCCAAAATGCCCCCCGACCGGCCCGTAGGCGTTCAGGTCGAGGTTGAAGCTCAGCTCGTCCGGGTACGTGTACGCGGACACGTTCAGCGTGACCGGCAGCGTGTGCGCCTGGTCCCCGACCTTCACCTCAACCTGCGCCTCGTGCTCGCCGGCCGCCGCGTCCTTCGGCACGTACAGGTCGATCCACACCGCCTGGTTGAGCTGCTTCGGCACGACGTTGTCAGCCGGGGGCAGCTGCAGGTTGCCGTCGGTCGGAATGGCGACCTCCGGATAGTAGTACTCGCCGTCCTTCAGGTACCACACGCGGAACAGCTCGACATCCTTCGCCGGGAGCGTCTTGCCTCCCGCGCACGCGAAAGGCGTCACCCGCACACTCGCGGTTGTCGGCTGCTCCCCAACCGGCAGGATGACCTGGAAGCCCGCAAACCCGCCGCGGGCGCTCGCGAGCGTAACGCGGTCTTGGGCCAGGCGCGACTCGACGCGACCCAACCCGCCCATCCATACGCCTCCATACCCGTCCGGCCCGCTCTGCTCCAGGATGGCCCAGCTCTGCGGGTTCACTTTCACTGTGCTCGGGCACGCGAAGACCTGAAGAAGCTGAGCCTTCCTTTCAGCCCGTCCGACAGGCCCCACCTTCGGCCATGCCAGCGCCGGCGAGGTCCTGCCCTGAGCCTCGGCGGCCGGTGACCGGGTGCCGAACACATCGATCGCCGCCAGCCTAACGTGACACGCCGCGTCCGGCGGCAGTTCCGGCACGTCGATGACCTGCTCCTCTCCCGGCTTCGCATGGGGAATCAGGTAGCGCGGGATGTCCCGGCCTGTCTCGCCGATGGCGAGATGCCCTTCGTAGGTGAATGCACCTTCCGGCGCCGTGAACCGAACCCGCAGTCCGCCCGAGTTCAGATGCGCGAGGTCCGGGGCCGCCTCGACGCTCAGCTTCGTCGGCGCCGCCGGAGGTTGCGTTCCGCCCGGCGCCGCCTCGACCATCAGGTACGGCTTGCTCGCGGACTGCTCGCGTGAGTAGACATCGTTGTTGGCCGTCGTCTGGCCCTTCTCGTCGGAGACGACCAGCCCATACGAGTCGCCGCAGACCATGGCCTGCACGAGATCGGGCGGCACGTCGATCTCGATCCAGCCGTCATCGGCGCGGCGGATGTCCGTGTAGTGCACGAGCGTGTGGCCCACGCCGAAGGTCACGTCCGTGAAGTCCGACTGCGGCCCGGCCCAGAGGCGGTTCGGGTAGGCCGCATACGCGAAGCAGCACGCGCCCTGCTGAGCCTCCCCCGTTCCCGTGCCTTCCTCCCAGTCCGCCGAGATGCTGCTCAGCCCTACCGTCCGCAGCCACGGTTGCTGCCCCACGGGGCACAGCCGGAGGACCGCGCTCTGTACTTGCTTCCCCTGCACCGCGTCAAGCCCGAACTTCATCAGCATGAAGTGCTGAATGCCCTTGATGCGGATGTGCGACGACCCGCCGAGGTTGAGGTCTACCTCCTGCTCATAGGCCGCAATCGAGGTGTCCCCCGTCACCTCCACCCTCACCGTCTCACCGAAGGCCATCGGGGAATTCGCGGCGAAGAGGAGCCCGAGCACGACGACCATGGTGCCCACCCGCCCGTCTGTTGAGATGACGCCCGCAGCACAGCCTGGGCGCGCTATTGCCTGACCTTGTACAGCCCGACGCCGCCGGCCCACAGCTCGCTCGTCTCCGGGTTGAAGCGCAGAACCGTCGGCTTGACGTACGGGAGGTCCCCGGTGATCTCCTCCCAGGTGGCGCCGCCGTCTGTGGTCCGGTAGACGCCCCCCACGGCGCCCGTGCCCCACGTCACGCGCGACAACCAGAGCCTCGACTCATCCCGCGGGTCGATCTCCAGGCCGACGATCACCGCCGACGAGCCGCTGAACCGCGTGACCGGTTGCCACGTGCGGCCGTGGTCGGCGCTGCGCCAGAGGTTCGCCCCGGAGCAGTAGGCCACACCGGTCGGCGAGACGATGGCGTTGAAGACCCACGACTCGTTGCTGAAGACGCGCTCCCAGCTTGCCCCGGCGTCCTCGCTGCGGTACACGCCGCCCCCGTTGCCGCAGGCGCCCCAGTAGAGGCGGTTCGGGTCGGTCGGGTCCATCGCGAAGGCGTTGAAGCACCGGCGGCTGCCGGGCTGGCTGGGCAACTGGGTCCACGTGTCGCCGCCGTCGCCCGACCGGAATACGCCGCCGCCCGCGCGCCCCTTGTCGGGCTCCGGGTCGCCGTCCATGCCCAGGTAGAGGACCTTCGGGTCGGTCGGGTTCCAGGCCAGGGCGCGGGGATAGGACTGGCCCCACATGGTGTTGGGCGTGGGGCGGTAGTCGGGGAGGCCGCTACGGCTCACGCGGAACTTCCGGCCGCCGTCCTCGCTGATGAAGACGCGGTTCGGCGGCGAGTCCCACGGTGAGGAGGTGGTCAGGATTCGCGGCCCGCCGTCCCCCGGCCACAGGGCCACCCGCCACAGATGGCCGCTGACCTCCTTGTCCCACGCCAGGGGCAGGAGCTGACGCCAGCTCGCGCCGCCGTCCTCACTCATCGTGAGGCCCTCGTCCATCGACGTGACGTAGACCTTCCCGCCGAGGAAGCGGATGTCGGTGACGCACGTGATGTCCGCGCCCCGATCCCGCTCCTGCCAGGTCAGGCCGCCGTCCGCGCTGAAGACATTCCGCCAGTTCCCGGCGACGAACAGCTCCTGAGGGTCCTGCGGGTTCACCGCCAGGTTCGCCGGGTTGCTCAGGGGGCACGTGCCTGCTGCGATGCCGCCGTAGTCCTCCGGGCAGGTCGGGTTCGCGTCGAAGTCGCGCCGTAGGGTGCGCGATTCCTGCCACGTCCGGGCGCCGTCCGTCGAGAGGTAGAAGTACCCATCCCACCCGACCGCCCCGATGCAGTACACGGTGCTCGGGTCCTGGGGATCGACGGCGACCTCCCGAATGCTGCACCCTTTCCCCAGTCCCTCGTTGGCGGCCGACCACGTGACCGCGCCGTCCTCTGAGCGCCGCACCCCGTCCTGACCGAAGGCGCCGTAGGCGATGCGCGCGTCCGAGGGTGCGATCGCGACGCACGCCGCACCCGGGCCCGTCCAGGTCCGCGTCCACGTGAGGCCGGCGTCCTCGCTCCGGAGAACCCCGAACTTCGTGCTGGTGGCCAGCAGGACGTCCGGCGCGGTCTGCGCGACCGCCACCGAGGAGATGGCCCCCTCGGGTCTGGGCTCCAGGTCGGCGGACTGGCGCACCTCCGTGACGAACAGCGCGTCCGCGATCGTGCGGTTGGCGCGCCACCCCTCGACGTCGCCCGCCTTCTCCCAGTCCCCGAGCAGGACAACGCCCGGCGTGTCCCTGGGCGGGCCCGGCGCGACCGTGCTCTCGGAGGAGGCATGGACCGCCACCGCGTCGAGGTAGACGTCCCCTCGGTAGCCGCGATCCGGCGATCGCACGACGCAGTAGGCGAAGTGGATGGCCTCCAGGTTCTTCAGCCCTGCGAGGTCCAGCGTCAGCTCCGTCCACTCCCCCGGCTTGGCATCCAGCGGCGTCGCCTGCTGCCAGAGCCAGTTCGGCCCGCTCTGGACGACCAGCTGCGCCTGCAACCGCGGGGCCTCCACAGGTGCGAACACCCGCGCCGTGAGCTTGCGGTAGCCCGACCAGTCGGCACCCGGCTGGCTGAGGCCCAGTTCCGCCCGGCCGTTCCTGTTCCAGTCCCCGGCGTCGCTCCCAAACGCCATCACCAGGCACCCCTGCCCGCGAAACGCCGGGGGCGGCGGCGGATGACCCTCGCCAGCGACGGCCGGCAGGTAGTTCAGCTCCGTCCACGTCTCCCCGCCGTCGGTCGACTTGTAGAGCCTGCCGTGCCGACTGCCGGCGTAGACCGTCCCGCCTCGCGTCGGGTCGACGGCTATCGGCCGCACGCTGACCTGCCGCTCGACGGAGAGATTGAGTTTCCCCGCCGCCGTCTCGGGCAGGAAGCGCCAGTGTTCGCCCGCGTCGGTGCTCTTGCACAGACCGGTCACCGTGCCCGCGTAGACGGTGTCGGGCTCGGCCGGGCTCACCGCCAGCGCGTAGACCGCATAGTCCCTCAGGCCCCGGTTGATGAAGCGCCAGTGGAGCCCCTTGTCCTCGGTCTTGTACGCGCCGGCGACATCGCCTCCCAGGTAGATCACGCCGTCCACGGTCGGGTGGAACGCGCAGGACCAGAAGAACCCGCCGCCGCCCCACCCCACCGGCTGCCACGCGGGCGCCTGCCCCGTCACCGCCCCTCCGACCAGCATGATCGACGCGAGAGCCACTCCCATCGTCCCTCCTGCCTTTGCTCCAGGCCTGCCGTTCTTCGCCGTTCTTCTCATCTTCAGGACTCTTCCCGTTTTCGTTCCGTTAGCCGTGCCTGAAGATCGGCTCCACATCCCTCATCTCCTCCGCCAGCGCCTGCCGCGTCTCGTTCGTGATCGGGGTGAACTGCAGCGCGGCTTCGACCGCCAGCTTGAGCAGCCGCCCCTCTCCCGGCGAGACGGCCGCGGTGATCGGCAGGCTGAGCGCGTAGTCGAGCGCCATCCGCGCACGCTCGGGGTCGTCGACGGGTTGATACCAGCACTTGGGGTAGATTCGCTCGGCCTCCTTGGGCCACGGCGTCCAGGCGAGGGCCTTGAGGGCGAGGCGGGCGGCGCCCTTCTCGATGGCCCTCTCCAGCACCCGCGGGCCGAAGTTGCCGTTCTCCATGCACACGCAGTTGAACGGGAAGAGCACGCTGTCGAAGGCGAAGGCGTCCAGCAGCTTGAGCGCCGCGCTCTCGCTGTGCGCCGAGAACCCGATGTAGCGGATCGTCCCCTGTTCGCGCGCCTGCAGGAAGGTCTCCATCGCGCCGCCCGGTGCGAGGATCTGATCGACCTCCTCGTCCTTGCTGACGCCGTGGAGCTGGTACAGGTCGAGCCGATCGGTCTGCAGCAGCCGCAGTGACTCCTCCAGCTCCGCCTGCGCCCCGGCGGCGTCGCGCCTTGTCGTCTTGCAGGCGAGGAAGCACTTCTCCCGATACGGCTTCAGCGCCGGCCCCAGGCGCTCCTGGGCGTTGCCGTAGGTCGGGGCGACATCGAAGTAGTTCACCCCGCGCTCGACCGCCCATGCCACGATGTCGTTCGCCTCGGACTGCTCGATTTGGCTGACGACGATCCCGCCGAAGCCGATGATCGATAGTTCAGCATCGTCCCGGTAGTTGCGACGCAGCAGCATGCCCGTGCCTCCGTTCTCCGTCTGGGCCCGGCCGGCGGCGGCCCCCGCGCTTGCTGCGACTACGGTCGAGATGAAGTCCCTGCGTCTCATCTGGCGTCCCCCCCGCACCGCGAGGCTTGGCAGCAAAGAACGCTTCCGCTCACCCCAGGCTCTACGGTCCAGGTACTTGTGCGAACGTGCGAATGCTGTGGTTGCACGTTGGCGCGGGATGCGGTATGATACCCATGTCCTTCCGCCAAAGGGGAGTAGCAGGGCCGCTTCTGCGGCTTCGCGCAGGCCAACATCACGAAGCTGTGTCTTCTGGCCGGCCGACCGGATCTCCTCCGGGTGTCAGACCTTTGGCTGCGCATGCAACCCATGCGCGGCCGCGTTCTTGGGCCGTGCAGTCGGAGGAGACCCTCTTGGCCTGGAGACCCCTGGCGCCCTTCCTCGTTGCGATCGTTGCCGCCCTGCCCGGCACCGTTGCTCGCTTCATCCACCTTGAGCTTGACCCCCCTCTGGTCGCTCTTCTGTCGGGGGCGGCGATCCTCGGCGCGGCCTTCCTGTTGGTGTGGGCGTGCGACACGGCCCAGGCCGACGTCTCGCAGGCTCTTGCACTGGCGGTGGTCGCTCTCATCGCGGTCTTGCCCGAGTACGCCGTGGACATGTATTTCACCTGGCAGGCCGGTCAGTTCCCCGACGGCCCGTATTCGCAGTACGCCATTGCGAACATGACGGGCGCCAACCGGCTGCTGATCGGGGTGGGGTGGGCCGTCATTGCGGCCCTCTTCTGGTTGAGGACCCGGCGTTCCGTTCAGCTCGAGGAAGACCGTCGCCTGGAGTTGCGGTTCCTCGGCGCCGCTACCCTGTATGCCTTCGTCATCCCGCTGAAGGGCACGCTGGCGTGGTATGACGGCGTCGTGCTCATCGGGCTCTACGTGTGGTACCTGGCCGTCGCAAGCCGTCGACCTCCTACCGAAGACCACGACGACGGCCCGGCCCGGCACCTCATCGCTCTGCCGAAGGCCCCGCGGCGCGCGGCGACGCTTGGGCTGTTCCTGTTTGCCGGCGCCGCCATTCTTGCGAACGCCGAGCCCTTCTGCGAGGGGTTGGTCGCCACGGGGAAGACCTTGCGGATCAGTGAATTCCTCCTCGTTCAGTGGCTGGCGCCGTTGGCTTCCGAGACCCCCGAGTTCGTCATCGCCATCACCTTCACGCTGCGCGCACGGGCGAGCTTGGCTCTGGGGAGCCTTCTCTCGGCCAAGCTGAACCAGTGGACCCTGCTGGTCGGCATGATCCCGGCGGTCTTCGCCGTGTCGCACGGCTCCCTCGACGTCCCGATACCGATGGGCGACCGGCAGATGAGCGAGATACTCCTCACCGCAGCGCAGTCTCTGTTTGCGGTCGTTCTCCTCGGAGCTCTGAGCCTCTCACTGGGGCAGGCGCTGCTGCTGTTCGGCCTCTTCATCGGGCAGTTCGTCACGCCCAAGAACATCGGCTCCCCGCTCGCCGGAGCGTCCGGCCTTGGCGGACACCCGGTCCACCTGCTCTTCTCGCTCCTGTACGTGCTCACCGGCGTCGCCCTGTTCCTGGACCAACCTCAACGCCTGAAGAGCCTGTGGGGCGGGTGGCGGCTCCGACCCGGAGATGACCCCCCAGGCGGCCCGACGGTTACCATGGACCGGTCCGGGGCTGAGCCGCCATCTCACCTTCACGCCTCGGGGCCCGGGCCGGATTGCGCGACCACGAGTCAACCGGCTGGGTCTGCGGACCATCCATCCGGACCCCGCTCGTAGGGGAGGTCGCGGGTCGGAGGGCACGTACGTGGCGCAGCCCTGTCCACCGCGGAGTGTGCAGCCATGAGCCAGTCACTTGTCGCCAGCGTGGCGTGGGCACTCCTCGCGCTGCTGCTGATCCTTGGGGCGTGCGAGGTGTTCACCAACGGGATCGAGTGGTTCGGCAGGAAACAGAACCTCTCTGAGGGCGCCGTAGGCAGTATCCTCGCCGCGGTCGGCACCGCGATGCCCGAAACCATCGTCCCCGTCGTCGCCATCCTCCTGGTCGGCGGCGAGGGCGGCCGTGACGTGGGCATCGGCGGCATCCTCGGCGCCCCCTTCATGCTGAGTACGCTGGCCTTCTTCGTGACCGGCCTGAGTGTGCTCCTCTTCGCCCGCCGGCGGCCCTCCGGCCTCGCCATGTCCGTGAATGCCCGTGCGATGCGGCGCGATATCGGGGTGTTCGTCGTTGCTTTCGCCACCGCAGCGGGGGCCTCGTTCGTGCCTCTGCGGTGGGCGCGGATCTCGATCGCGATCCTGCTGGTCCTGGGCTACGCCCTGTACGCGCGCCTCCACCTCAAGGATGAGGATGAGGAGAGCGCGGAAGCCCACGAGTTGCGCGCCCTTTACTTCACCTCGCCGGGGACGAACGGTCCGCCCCGCACCCGGTACGCGATCGTGCAGATCCTCACTGCTTTGGCGGCGATCTTCCTTGGCGCCCATCTGTTTGTGGCGAAGCTCACCGCCATTTGTACCCACCTCGGAGCGAGCGCTCGACTCCTGGCACTCATCATCGTGCCGATCGCGACGGAGCTGCCCGAGAAGTTCAACAGCGTCCTGTGGATTCGCCAGGGGAAGGACACGCTGGCCTTGGGCAACATCACTGGCGCGATGGTCTTCCAGAGCTGCATCCCCGCCGCCATCGGCATCCTCTTCACCAAGTGGCAACTCAACGCCCACGATCTCACTTCGGTCGCGATTGCCTTGCTCTCTGGCGCGGTCCTCTACGTGAGCCTCCTGCGCACCGGCCGTCTATCGCCCTTCGTTCTACTCGCGGGAGCGCTCGGATACGTGGTCTTCCTGGCGCTGGCCCTGTCGTAGGCGCGGCGGGCGTCGCCAGCACCCCGGCCCGCGAAGAAACAGACGCTCGGCCATCGTCAGCCGAGCGTCTGTGAGACTCCCTGAGGGAACCGTCCCGCTACTGCGTGATCTTCACCTTCACTTCCTCGCTCGCCGCCTCTTCGTCGGCGCTCTTGGCGGCCGCTACGAGGGAGACCACGTCGCCGGCTGCCACGCCGCCGGGCACGAGGGTGAAGGTGGCCTCATACGTGCCGTTGCCGGTCTTGGCGGCAGACTTCTGCCACGCGCCATCGTTAACCCGCCACTGCAGCCCGACCGTCGAGAGACCCACTCCGGTCACCTTGACCTTCACCGCAATCGGCTGCCCGAGTGCCGCGGCTGCGGGGGCCTCGATGATCTCCACGGTCAGGCCCGCCCCCGCCAGCGAGGCGGCGTCGTCCTTGGCGGTGGCCGTCGCCGTGTTGGAGAAGGGCGAGATCGCCGTGCCGACGCGATAGCGCACCTTGTACTCGAAGGCCACGCCGTTGGTGGCCTGGGCGTCGATGACCTGGATCGGGTTGCCCGCCACCGAGGCGGAGACGGTCATGTACACGGTCGTCGGCCAGTTCTGACCCACGCGACGTCGGAATACCTCGTAGTCGCCGCTCACTGCCGCGCCCGTGTCGCCGCCCTGCATCCCGAACGGGGGAGGCGGAGGCGGCCCGATTCCGCCCTCGCTCGTGGAGCGGGTCCAGGCCAAGTCGATCGCGTTGCCGCCGCCCGGGCGGTCCGCGGCCCCCAGGTTCGTGGGCGGCTCCAGAATGATGTCATCCCGCGGCACCGCTTCGGCCTCGTTCGAGGGATCGGACCCCACGCCCGTCCCCGACACCGCGATGGCCCAGTACGTGTATGAGCGCAGGTTCAGCAACTCGGTCGAGGTGTCGAGAAGCTGGTATGTCGTCGCGCCCGTCGCGTCAACCACCTTCACTCGCGTCGCGGGAGACTCGAACACGGAGGTGAGCTTCCGGTACACCACATACTTCGCCACGATGTTGCGCCCGGTGCCATCGTCCAGCGAGCGGTTCCAGGTGACGATGACGGCCTTCCCGTCGTCATCCGGACGGTCCTGTGCGGTCAGGCCCCGCGGCGGCGCCGGCTTCCGGCTGTCCTGAGCCACGATCTTCTTCTCGGCCGTCCACTTCGAGTACCCGGTTGGCGCCTTGGCCCGCGCCTTGTACACATACGTCGCACCGACGGTCAGCCCGGTGTCCCGAGCGCTGTACGCAGCCAGCTTCTTGGCGACCACGCTCAGCGTTGCCGTGGTCGGCCAGGCCTGCCCGGCGCGCTTGCGGAAGATCTCGTAGGCCGTGACCTCGGGATGGGCGGCGGTGTCGTCCACGGAAGCCGTGAAGCTGATGTCCGCTGCGCCCATCGCGTCGGGCGCCGCCGCCACGGCGAAGTTGGTGGGCGGCCGAGGCGGGGTGTTGTCCAAGGGCGTGCCGCGGCCGAAAACAGGGGTGGAGTACTGCGTGGCGTCGTAGGCGCGCACGCGGTAGACGTACTCCTTGCCCGTCAGCAAACCCGTGTCGGTGAAGGAGTACAGCTGCGAATCGGTCGCCGCGATGTTGCGCAGGAAGGCGTACACGCCGCCTGCGCGCTTGCGCAGGATCTCGTAGGAGACCACGTCGTTCGCGCCCGCGCCATCGTCAGGCGATCCGCCGAACGACACCGTCACTGCGCCGCCGTTGTCGTTCGGGACGTCGACCACCGTCACGTTCCGCGGCGGTCGCGGCCCGCGGTTGTCGATCGGGGTCCCGCTCCCGGAGACTCCCTTCGACAGGTTCCTCCCATCGAAGGCCCGCACCACGTAGTTGTACTTCTGCTTGGGGGTCAGACCCTTGTCGGTGTACTGGTACGTCGCCGCGCCCGTGGCCGTCACCCGGCCGATGAGAGTCAGCGCCTGCGCGCCCTCCGGGCCCGGATTGCGGAAGATCTGGTACTGCTTCACGTCGTTGGCCTTCGCGCCGTCATCCGGCGAGGCGTTGAAGGTCAGGATCAGCGCGTCCCCGTTGTCGTTGGGGCGGTCGGCCACCTTGAGTCCGCTCGGCGGGCGCGGCGCCCGGTTGTCCACCGTCTTCCCGCTGCCGAACGCCGGGTCGGAGGTGTTCCTGCCGTCCCACGCTGTGACGCGGTAGGTGTACGTCGTGTTGGGCACCAACCCGTAATCCGTGTACTCGTATGTCGCGGCCCCGGTGGCGCGCACGACGGCCACGCTGGCGAAGGCGCCCCCGGATGGTTTCCGGGAGATGCGATAGCTCCGGACGTCGTTCACACCTGCCCCGTCGTCCGGTGACCGCGAGAAGGTCACCAGCAGCGCCTTCCCCTGATCACCCGGCACGTCGGTGACTTTCACCGCCCGGGGCGCCCTGGGCTTGAGGTTGTCGCGGCCTACGGCCGACGCGTAGACCGGGTCCGAGTAGAGCGCGCCATCGTAGGCCTGGACCTTGTACTCATACCGCTTCTTCTTCAGGTCCACCCGGTCGGCGAAGACATACTGGGCCGCATCGGTTGCCGGCACGTCGCGCAGGAACGCGAACACGCCACCGGCCGGACGTCGCTCCACGCGGTACAGCGTCACGCTGTCGGCGCCCGCCCCGTCGTCGGGCGACGCGGTAATGGTGACGTCGATGAAGAACCCCTGATCGGCCGGGCGGTCTACGGCGGTGAGGCCCGCCGGCGGCGCCGGGGGGCTCTGGGCCTGAGCGGCGACGACCAGGCCCAGACTGGTGATGACGGCGATGATGGCCAATGCGCGCCTCATGGTGTCTCCTCGCATGACCTGTTGGCAGTCCGGTAGGCAGGCAATACGCGCGGCCTTGAGTATAGGGCCGCGACCCGCCTCTGGCAAGGCGCAAGGACAGGCCCGCGTGTCTGCCCCGTGACTCGCCATGACCTCCGACGCCCTGCAGTGCCCGCGGGTTCCACGCCTCGCGCCAGCGCTCATCTGCCGGTATCCCACCACTGCCAACCGGTTATCCACACTCCCCGCATCGGTCGCTTGCTCGGGATCGGCCCCGATTCCCGGCCTGCCGGCCCCAGATGGCGACTCCCGCCCCTCCGCCTGTGCACACTGTGGGGAACATACTACACATACTCCCCAACCCGTGCGCGTGCCTTCTGTGATATGCGTCATACCCGCGCATCGCTCCGGCTCCCATTCCTGCGACGATTCCGCGCCAATAGCTTTACGCGTCCGTATCATCAGTCGGTTGCGTAGCCCGCCCTCGCGGAGTAGACTGCCCGTTGCAGCGTGGAGTAGACCAGCGGCGAGGTGACTTGCGATGATCCGCACGCTTACCGTCCTGGCGGCCCTTGCGTGGGTGATCGCGCCCGCCCATGCGCTTACCGAGCAGGACATCGTGGACCAGCTCGGCGACGACCTCGCGCAGGGCGTCCTGCCGTTGCACCAGATCGTCCCGACCCAGCAGCTCTCGTTGACCGCCTCCCTCGACCTGGCGGGCGACCATGCTCAACTCTCGATGAACCGCGCCCTGAGGGCGCTGGCGGCGGACCTCGCCGTTGCCTCGGCCAACCTCACGGGTGTCAGCCCGGAAGCTGCCCCCAGCGCGCGTGCGCAGTATGTCACCGACCTCTCCAAGGCGGTCGCCAAGTACGAGCAGGCAACGGTCGGGGCCTACAACGAGTGGACGAGTCGTTCCGCTGAGGTCTACCAGGGCGCGCTCCAGAATGGCGCCCAGGGCTTCCAGCCGGCATTCCAGGCGCTCGCTATCGCGCAGCAGCGAGCCATGCAGTCCCTGCTGGGCTCTGACTGGGGCAGTGACCCGCCGATGGTTGTGCCGACGCTCCCCGATTTCATCGCAAAGGTGAACGAGGACGCCGAGCGCATGGCGGAGGCGGCGGCCCTCATCGCCCACGCCCGCCAGGCCTACCTGACCGATGTTAACGCCAGCCTCGCCGCGTGCGACGACACGCTGCGGGCCGCCGCCGGCATGACCGACCCGGCTGCAATGGCCCAGACGATGGCCGACGCCCTCGCCGACCTGGACAAGACGACCTGCGCCCGCTATCAGCAGTACGACACCGACGTCAAGGCTGTCCTCGGCGCGCTCACCCAGCCCTGCGCCCGCAACCCATAGGGCCTGAGCCGTAGGCCGGCAGCCCCCGTCGCCCTCCCCCTGGCAGCGTTGGCCTTGAGCCGTACCGCCCGGTTCCCGACCGCATCATACGTGTACGTCTCCGCATAGCTGTTCGTGCCGCTGCGCACATCGCCGACCAGCTGGTTCAGCGCATCATACGTCCACGTGACCCGATCCCGGCTAACCCCTCGGTGCCATATCCCTACGGTGCGACTTGGCTTGCCGTGAGAATCCGCCTCTGGCAGGAGCCATCGGCATTCATCGTCCACAGAGAGTTCCCGTCCCGCACGAAGGAGATGTACTGCCCGTCTGCGGACCAGGCAGGATCGCAGTCAACACCGAGTTCGGTCAGTTGCACGACCGACTTCCGATCGAGGTCCACGCAGTACAGATCGCCTTGGGCATGCGAGCCGCGTGGTGCGTCCGACCGCTGCGCAGCCTTCTTCGCATTCCTCGCAACCAGAACGACTCGGCGGTGACGTTGATCCCACTGCGGTCGCATGTCGCCGTCGAAGCCGGGTGGCAGCAGATCGGTGCTCATCACGAGGGTGCGTTCCCCGGTCAGCACGTTGGTTTGGTAGAACCGACACGTTGGCTCCTGCCGGCCCCTCGTGAAGTGCAGAATGGTGTTGCTGTCGAGCCACACCCGCTGCATCCTGCCGGGGCAGGCCACACGGCGCTCCGTCCGCCCGTCGCTTGACACTACATACAACGCCATGGTCCGCCTCGGCTCCCCCTTGGGAGGCATGGCGGCAAACGAGATCCACTCGCCCGTCGGGCTCCACTGCGGCAACTCGGGGCTCACCTCCAGTCGGAGAGGGCGCACAGCGCCTGTGCTCCCCTCGGTCACCAGGAGCAACCCCTCGTCTGCGCGGGACAGTCCCACCCACACAAGGCGTGCGCCATCCCGGGACCAGTCGGGGTCGCCCGCGTAACCTATGCGTGCCTTCGCGAGGACCCGTGGTCGGCCGCGAGTGTGGGCCGGCATCACCAGCGCGCGCGCCGTGTCTTCTGTAAGGAGGCCTACGGCGATTGCTTGGCCATCGGGGCTCCATGCGGGTCCGCCCGTCGCGATGCCGCCCCGGTGGAGGACGCGCAGGGCGTGGCCATCAGCCCCCACGACGCACACGGTAGCGTCCGTCAGTCCCTCCGCGCATGCCACGAAGGCGATGTGCAAGCTCACCGGTGACCACACCGGGCGTTGGATGAGGGTTGGCGCGCTCCGCCTGCCAGCGCAACCACCCATCAGTAGGTGCGACGCAACGACCAGCGTCGCCAGGACAATGCCCCCGCCTGGGCGCCGTTCCCAGGACCCTCGACGCGGCGAGCAGGTTGGCAGTAAGGCAGTGGCTGTCATGTACACCTCCCTTACCGCACTACGGTCCCGAGCGCAAGTGGGCCTCGGCTGTTGGACGCATGGGGCCGCCGTCGGGGACGGCCCAATCCTGGTAGTAGCCGAGTTTGCCGATGTAGCGGAAGTAGTTGAGCGTGTCGCCGGTGGTGCTGACGTAGGTGCCGAAGGCGCGGCGGATGTAGCTGTCGGTGACGGCCTGGTCGGCGTCGGTGAGCGCGCGCGTCGTGCCGATCGCATCGAAGTGGAAGAAGTGGCTGTCATCGCCGCGCCGCTGTGAGACCAGGTCGCCGTACCCGAACGGGGCGAGCGTGTAGCGCGCCTGCGTGTCGTCCGCCTGGTCCAGCACTGTCAACACCTGCTGCCCATCCCACACGTACGTGTTCCACCAGTCCGCCTGGGCGCGCTTGCGGCGCTTCAGGTCGCCATCGTCGCGCGCGTCCGACCTGACCCAACGAGGGTACCAATGCCACCGCGGCCGCGCCCAGAGTCTTAGACACTTCGGCCGGACGAAAACCGTCAGCCAGACGTCTGCTTCAGACGGCCGCCTGGGTGAGGGCCAATGCCCCGGTGAGGCCCAGGCTCGAGGAGGAGCAGGCCGGTGCTGCGAGGGATGCCGTCGCCTTCTCCGGTGGCGCGACCTGCACGGCGAACCACCCCACCGCGCCGTACGCGTACGTGAGGTAGCCGAGCGGCGAGTGATTGTGGCGGGCCACCGTGGCGTCGCTGTCGTCGAGGTTCATGAGGATCTGCGCCCCATCCCACAGGTGCTTCGCCATCGAGGCGCCTTCCTCCCGCTGCCGCCGCATGGAATCCCCGTCGTAGGCCACCGTCACCCGCCCGCCGGTCGTCGCCGTGCCGCCTGTTGTCGCCGTTCTCCGCAGCTCCCCAACTCCGCATCTCCGCATCTCCCGCCGTCACCTCAGGAACAGCACGTCATCCAGTCCGAACTCGCCCTGCTCCTTCTCGTCCAATAGCGCACTCCAGGCGTCGATGACGACGATGAGGACGCGGACCTGGTCCAGGTCGAGCGTGGCGTTCTCGTCGGTGCCGCCCTTCTCGAGCGTGAAGTCGGTCAGCGCGAAGTCCCGTGCCTGCCAATCGTCGGCCTCTGGGATCACCGTGCTTGCTTCGTACTTCGAGCCGTCCTGCTCTTCGAGCACGAGGTGCAGCTTCGATGAGCCCTGCGGTTTCGCGCGCAGGCGTAGCGCCCTTGTGCCCGCCAGGTCTACATTCCCCACCGGCAGCACGACGCCCGGCCAGGCCTGCGGGCCGTCGGGGGCGAAGGTGAAGCGGACGCCCAGCGCCGAGCCCTCCTTGCCGTCGGCTCCCGTCACCTTGGCGAGCTGCGCCCCGCCGACCGGCAGCAACCGGAACCCGGGGCCGCTGAAGTCCTCGATCAGTACCTTGTCCTTCTCCACGCGAGCGTGTGACGCGATCTCCTCCGCACCGAAGCGCAAGGCGCCCACGCAGAGCCACTGCTCGCCTGACTTCGTGCCGAAGATCGCACCCAGGTCGCCGGGCATGTTCGCGAGCTCCTGCACGGTGAAGGTGCGGACTTGCTCCGCGTCGAGGGCGCCGTTCTCGTCGGTCGAACCGTCCTGCAGCTGGAAGTCCGCCAGGGGGAGCGTGAGATCGCACCACTGCTCGGCGGGGCACGTGATGAAGGTATGGTAGAGCGACCCATCCTCCTCGGTCAGGATTAGCACGAGCGGCGCCTGGGTGGAGGGCTTCACACTCAGCGACAGGGACCGCACCTCGGCGAGATCGAGCTGGTCCCGGCTGAGCGAGAAAGGCGATCCCGGCTGCCCGAGATACGAGCACGCGAGGGTCGGCTGGCCATCCCGGGTACGGTCGGCCGCATCACTCACTTTCGCGGCGGCCGCTTGTCCCGTCACCTTCCATCCCTCAGCGGTGTCGCCTGCCGAAAAGCCGAAGCTCACCGGCGCGCCGTACGCCGTCGCCGCGAGCAGACATCCGATCAGACTCACCATCCGTGCGCCTCCCATCGTTGCCGTTCACTTCGCGCTCTGCACTTCGCACTTGCCCCTCAAGAAACCCTCGTGCCTCAGGGGTGTTCCTCTTGGGAGACCCACGTTGCCGGCGTATTCCAGACTGCACACCGGGAGCCCGCGCCTTGTCGTCTACTGCCCGACTCATACTGGGCCACCTCGCCTCGTGTCTGCTGCTTGCCTGCGCGGCGACCCTCGCGTCCGCGGCGACGGGGCGCCTCGCAATCGCCGGCTCCTGGGGTACGGGGTACGCCGGCCTGCTCGCGCGCCATGGGATGCCGCGGGAGCGCCTGCTCGATCCGCAGGTCGCGGACCCGGAGGTGCTTCGGCAATACGACGTCGTGATCGTCTCAGGCGCCGTGCGCGGCTGGGACGCCGCCCAGCCGGTCGTCGAGCAGTACGTACGCAATGGTGGTAGCGCCCTACTCGAGTACACGGCGCTGCCCTCAGCGGATGCGCTCCCAGGCCAGCGCGTGTCTCCGCAGGCCGGGCCGAACTTCGTCCTGGACGGGACGCGCCACCCGGCCGTCGCCGGCCTGGGCGCGAGGAAGGCCTACGCCCATAACGGGAATCCGGCGGCAGCCATTGTGCCTGACGCAGCCCCCGATGCGGTGGTCCTGGCGCGCTTCACTGAGGAGGGCGCGGGCGATAAGGTGCGCGGCAAGTTCGTGCTCAACGGTCAGAGCGTGCCGGCGATCATCTACCGGCCGCTCGGCCAAGGGCACCTGATCTACTCGGGCCCCTTCGTGGGCTATGCGCTGGCCTTCGGTGTAGACGATGGCGACCTGGTGCTTGCCCTCGTGGAGTTCCTCTCCAAGGGGAACGCGGTCCCCCGGCTCACGCTGGCCGGCCCCGAGAATCTGCTGACCACGCGCGTCTGGGACGCGCCGGAGATGCCCGCCGAGCCGTCCACGCAGCAACCGACGCTGCCCGAGGGCTTCACCCTCCTCGCGCCCGCTGCTGCTACCTTCCAGCCGTATGATGTCATCGGGAAGATTGCCGGCCCGGTGGACATCCTGCTCGACTACGCCGCGCCTGATCAGTCCTACCGCCTGCACGTCGAGGACGGGAAGCACCCCATCCTCTCGCGGCCCGGCGACCAGCCGATCCCTACCACCGGGCCTCCGCCGAAGGTGCCGCAGGGCGGCGAACTGATCGTGGCTCGACGCCAGGGCACGGTCTCCGTCCTGCTCGACCGGCGGCCCTTCTACGAGATGGCGGATCGCGGGCAGTGGCCTGGTGCGGTCGCCTGCCAGGGCCTGGCCGACGCCGCCGTTCAGCCCGTGGACCCGGTGGACTTCACGGATGACTTCATGCAGGAGGCCGGCGAGGCCGCGGCCTGGCAGCGCGTAGCCGGGCCGTGGCGAATCGTCAGCACCGAAGGCGAGGCCCGTACTGGCGCCAACCCCTTTTCCTATGGCATCGAGACGCAGGACGTCGCCCTCGTGACGGCGGGGGAGTGGTTCTGGAGCGACTACTCGTTCGCCGCCTCGGCTCGCTGGACCCAGAACGCCGTCGGGCTGGTCTTCGACTACGTCGATGCGAACAACTACGATCTCCTCGAGGCCGACGCCGCAACGCAGGGTCTGCGCTTCGTGCAGGTCCGCGAGGGGAAGCGTGCCGAGGGCCAGCCCGTCCCCGCTGAGCTGCGCTCCTGGCAGTGGTACCGGCTGGGGGTGAAGACCTCGCGCGGTCTCGTGGTCTGCTCGCTGGACGGCAAGCCCATCCTCGAGGCCCGCACCGATCTCACCCTCG
>Ga0194112_10000922_pt1 | contig 43164 bp, 25 predicted proteins | sample TA2MahC400mmetaG_FD_146191 | JGI IMG/M metagenome (GOLD analysis project Ga0194112, IMG submission 146191) | Freshwater microbial communities from Lake Tanganyika, Tanzania - TA2015016 Mahale Deep Cast 400m | ecosystem: Environmental > Aquatic > Freshwater > Lake | place: Tanzania: Lake... | reverse complement strand
TTATCTTGCCGCCGGTTGGAGTGCTAACTTGAGTATACGCACCACCGCCGCGCGCCCCATGGCGCCCAAGCAGTCCGATCATTGCCAGAGCGTCAACTATTCATCTTATGTTAATGGAAAAGTCCTATCACCACGGACGATTCGATTTGACACGGTCGCAGCCCTGTGCTACACTCCGCCTCAGTTTGAGGGAGCAATTCCAGCATGTCACGTTCGATCTCTCGCCGCCATCATCATACCGAACAGGGCGGGCGCCTGGCATAGCCGGCGTCGGAATGGCGCTTGCCCTGGGGACTGGTTAGCAGCTAACCAGTCTTTTTTTGTTAACCTGAATCAGGCTTATGACCACTGAAATGCGTTCGACCGACCGGCCCCTTCCCGAAGGCGTGCGCGATCTGCTCTTCGCAGACGCGGCAGCCTGGCGCAGCATGACGACCGCCTTGCACGAGACCTGGCGGGGGTGGGGCTATCGCGAGATCATCCTGCCTACCTTCGAGTACGCCGAAACGCTGGCCACCGATGTGGGCAGCCAGATTGACGCGGAGATGTATCGCTTCTTCGACCGGCATGGCCGCACCCTGGCGCTGCGGCCTGACCTGACCATTCCCACTGCGCGCGTGGTTGGCACGCGGCTGTTCGATCAGCCGCTGCCGCTGCGCATCAGCTACGTTGGCAATGTCTTCCGCCACGAGCCGCCGCGCGCGGGTCGCCAGCACGAGTTCACGCAGGCGGGCGTCGAGTTGATTGGCGCACGCGGCGCGGCGGCCGACGCCGAGGTGATCGCGCTGGCTGTGGCCGCACTGCGCGGGGTCGGCCTGCCGCGCTTCCGCATCACCATCGGCCACGTCGGCTTCTTCCGCGGGCTGCTGGCCGCGCTGAACCTGCCGGAACAGTTGACCGGCCAGCTCCGATCGGCGGTCAGCCGCAAAGCCGAGGCGGAGCTGGCGGACCTGCTGGCCGAGGCGCCCCGGCTGGCCAGCGACGTATGCGCGGCCAGTCGCGCGCTCCTGCACTTCACCGGCGGCCCCCAGATGCTGCACACAGCCGACGCCTTCTGCCTGAACCTCATGATGGCCGACGCCCTGGCCGATCTCGCGGCGCTGTCCGGGCTGCTGGCAGCCTACGGCGTAGATGACGCGGTCAACTACGACCTGGCCGAGGTGCGCGACCTGGACTACTACACGGGAGTCACCTTCGAGGGCTTTGCCCCCGGTTTGGGGTTCAGCCTGATCACCGGCGGCCGCTACGATGGGCTGTTGGGCCATTTCGGGCCGCCCCAGCCCGCGGTGGGCTGGGCGCTCACGCTGGACCGGGTGCTGGAGGCGCGCGAGGTGCAGGGTGTGCTCGGCGCGCAGCCGGCCGCGGACGTGCTGCTCTCGGCGCTGGGTTGTCCCGCCTGTCTGACCTGGGCCGCCAGCGCGCGCGCGTTGGGGGTGCGGGTGGAGGTGGATCCGCTCGGCCTCGCGCCAGATGAGCTGTGGCGCGCCGCACAGGCGCGCGGCATCCCACGAACCATCGCGCACAGCCAGCCCGCCGGGCCGCTTGCCGCGTCGCGGCTGCTGACGCTGCGCGACGCGGCCGGCGAGCGGCCGCTCGCGGCCGACGATTGGATCGAGGTGAGGCAATGGCTGAGCCGCTGACGATTGCGATCCCCAAGGGACGTTTGACGGATGATGCCTTCGCTTTTCTGGCTCGCGGCGGCTACGCTGTGCCCAACAACGGCGAAAACGGCCGGAGGCTGGTGCTGGACGGCGCCGATGGCCGGCTGCGCTTCATCATGGTCAAGCCCGCGGACGCGCCGGTCTTCGTCGAATACGGCGCGGCCGACCTGGGCATCGCGGGGCTAGACGTGGTCCGCGAGGCAGAGCGAGACGTGTATGAGCCGCTGCAACTGCCGTTCGGCTACTGCCGGCTGGTGGTGGCGGGCAAGACTGATCGACCGGAGATGGCCTTGCGGGTGGAGCGCAGCCCACGCGTGGCCACGAGATTCCCACGGCTGACTGAAGCATTCTTTCGCAAGCGAGGCTTGACGCCGGAGGTCATCGTCATGGCCGGCTCGGTCGAGCTCGCGCCGCTGATCGGCCTGGCCGACCTGATCGTAGACCTGGTGCAGACCGGCGTCACCCTGCGCGAAAACGGGCTGACCGAACTCTCGACGATCCTGGAGAGCCAGGCGGTGCTGCTCGCCAACCGGGCCAGCTATCGCCTGCGGTCTGACGAGGTGCGGGAGTTGATTGATAGGTTGGCGGCGGTGGCGCGGGAAACGTGAAACGTCAAACGTGAAGCGTGAAACGTGAGGCGGAGTGAGCATCCTCAGGTGCGAACTCCGATGCGCACAGCATGGAGTCGCAAGGAGCAGCGAACTGTGTCTGTCATCAGGATTTTCGATTCGGGCGAAGCACGCGTCGCCATCCTGGCGCGCAAGGCATGGGAAGACCAGGAGATGCCCAGCCGGCTGCTGGATGGCATCGAGCGCATCTTCGGCGAGCGGCTGGCGCCGGCCGAGGCGGTGACGCGCATCCTGGCGGATGTGCGCAGCCGTGGGGACGCGGCGCTGCGCGAATGGTCGGCGCGCATTGACGGGCCGACGGCCGGCGGTCTCGAAATCGCCGCCGAGGTGTGGCGGCTGGCCTACGACGGCCTGCCCGACGATCTGCGCGGCGCGCTCGACCTGGCGGCCGGCCGGATCGAGGCTTTTCATCGCCAACAGCCGACGCACTCCTGGCTGGATGCCGGGCCAGACGGCGCGCTGGGCCAACTGGTCCGGCCACTCGACCGGGTGGGCGTTTACGTCCCTGGCGGCACGGCGCCGCTGCCCTCATCGCTGCTGATGGCCGTCATCCCGGCGCGCGTGGCAGGGGTGGGCGAGGTGGTCGTCTGCACGCCGCCCGATCGCGCTGGCGCCGTGCCTGACCTGACCCTGGCCGCGGCCCACCGCGCGGGCGTGGATCGCCTGTTCGTGCTGGGCGGCGCGCAAGCGGTTGCCGCACTGGCGTATGGCACCGAGAGCGTGCCCGCGGTGGACAAGATCGTCGGCGCGGGCGGGTTGTTCGTCACGCTGGCCAAACGCCAGGTATTCGGCCACGTGGGCATTGACGGCTTCTATGGTCCCACCGAGACCCTCTTGATCGCCGACGACACGGCCGACCCGGTGTGGGTCGCGGCCGATCTGCTGGCGCAAGCCGAGCACGACGTGCTTGCATCCCCCATCCTGCTCACCCCGTCGCGGGGCCTGGCCGAGGTGGTCGCCGACCAGGTGCAACGACAACTGGCGGGGTTGAGCCGGGCCGAGATCGCGGCCGCGTCGCTGGCGCAGCGGGGCGGCATCGTGCTCACGGCCGATCTGGTCGAGGCGGTCGAGTTGGCCAATGCCTTTGCGTCGGAACACCTGTGCTTGCTCGTGCGTGATCCGTGGGCGCTGGTCGGCGCGGTCCGTCATGCCGGCGGCGTCTTCGTCGGCGAGCACTCGTGCGAGGTGTTGGGCGATTATGTCGCCGGACCGAGCCACATCATGCCGACAGAGGGCAGCGCACGCTATGCTGGCCCGCTCAGTGTGGCCGACTTCGTCAAGCGCATTAGCCTGGTGGCGCTCACGGCTGCCGCCAGCGCGCGACTATCGCCCGCGGCCGCGGTCCTGGCCAGCGGCGAGGGGCTGACCGCACACGCGAGAGCAGCGATGATGCGGGGGTAGACAAGGCGCAAGTAGACAAGTAGACAAGGCTTGTTTCCCCTTGTTTCCTTGTTTCCTTGTTTCCTTGTTTCCTTGTTTCCTTGTTTCCTTGTTTCCTTGTTTCCCTATCTGCTTCCCAAAGGCGGCATCCATTGACCAACTCTCCTTTCGCCGACTTGCTCCTGCCGCACATCGCGGAGATGGAGCCGTACACGCCGATCGTGCCGTTCGAAGTGCTGAGCCGGCAGTTGGGCCGGCCGGCCGAACAGATCGTCAAGCTGGATGCCAACGAGAATCCCTATGGTCCCGCGGCGGCTGTGCGCTCCGCGCTGGCGACCTATCCATTCCTGCACATCTACCCCGACCCTGAACAGCGCGAGCTGCGCGATGCGCTGGCCGCCTACATCGGCGCGCCAGCCGAACAGATTCTGCCGGGCAGCGGCGCTGACGAGCTGATTGACCTGCTGTGCCGCATCACGGTGGGACCTGGCGACGCGATCATTGACTGCCCGCCGACCTTCGGCATGTACAGCTTCGACGCAGGGCTGACAGGCGCGCGGGCGCTTCAGGCCTGGCGCCGGCCCGACTTCAGCGTGGATGTGGAGCGAATCGGCGAATTAGCGAATGGGCAGACTGCAAATTGCAGATTGGCAAATGAGCAAATTGCAAATTGCAAATGGGCAAATTGGCAAATCGTAGATCGCAGATCAGCAAGTCAGAATGATCCCAATCTACCAATCTACCAGCCTACCAAACTGCTCTTCCTCACCTCGCCCAACAACCCGGACGGCAGCCTGCTCGATCGGGCCGATCTGGAGCGGTTGTTGCGGCTGCCGTTGCTGGTGATCGTGGATGAGGCGTACATCGAGTTCGCGGGGCTTGAAAACTCGGCGGCGGGATGGGTGACAGCCCATGACAATTTGATCGTGCTGCGCACCTTCAGCAAGTGGGCGGGGCTGGCCGGGCTGCGCCTGGGCTATGGCATTTTTCCGGCCTGGCTGATGCCGTTCTTGTGGAAGGCCAAGCAGCCCTACAACGTCAATGTGGCCGCGTCTGTGGCCGGCCTGGCGTCGCTGACGCACCGCGCTGAAATCCAGCCGACGTTGGACGCGCTGATTCGCGAGCGGGAACGCCTGCAACGCGAGCTGGGCCGCGTGCCTTTCCTCGAGCCTTTCCCCAGCCGCGCCAACTTTGTGCTCTGCCGCGTGATCGGCCGCGATGCAGCGCAGCTAAAAGCTGCCCTCGCCGCCCGCGGAATTCTGGTGCGTCATTACGCCAGGCCTGGACTGGAGAACTGCATCCGCGTGAGCGCGGGCAGACCTGAACATACGGACGCGCTGTTAGAAGCGTTACGGCTGCTCGACTACCAGAGTCCCAGCAACTCGTCGGGGTGATCCAACACCATGTCCGCGCCGAGGCTGAGGTAGTATGCGCGTTGGGCCGGTGTATTGGCCAGGGCGATGGCCTGCCAGGGCCGCACGCCATCGGCGCGCCGCGCCGCAATCACATCATCGGGCGCGTCGCCCACATAGGCCGCCGGTCGCCGGCCGCCGGGATCCAGAGCGTCCGCGGCCCGGTGCAACAGATAGGGATGCGGCTTCAGCAGCGTTTCGCCGCCGGCCGCCTGCGCGTCCAGCGCGTCGTTCATGGTCATGACGACCGAAAGGAAGCGGCCCAGCCCGAGCTGAGCCAGCGGCGCGGCGACTTCGATCCGCGTGCGGCCGGTGGCGACGCCGAGCCGGAAACGTTGGCCGAGCGCCGACAAGACGTCGGGGTTGATGAGCAATCGCTCGCGCTCGATCAGCCCCGGCCCGCGGTGATAGGCCACGGGGTAGCCGTAGCCGGCTGCGAAGACCTGTTCGCCCAGGTAGAGCTCTGAGAAGACGCGCTGCACCAGATCGGTAGTCGCCGCATCGCCGCTGCGCCGGACCAGGTGCGCGTTGTTCGGCGAGATGACCCGATCCAGCCCCGCCAGCCCGCCGCCGGCCGCCCGCACCTGGGCGATCAGCGGCTCCCAGTCGGGCAGCGGCAGGGTGAGCCCGGCAAGCGGCCTGGCTGCGGCTCGCAACGCGGCAACGAGAGCCTCCTGGTCATGCCAGGGGCCCGCAGGCAGCGGCAGCGCGGCCGGCAGGGGCGCCAGGAGCACGCGCAACAGGCCGGCTGTCAGGTCCCAATCGTCGTTGAAGCCGCTCATGCGCTTGAACTCATCGTAGACCTGGCCGGTGAGCGCAGGCGGCGTCAGCCCCAAGAGTTGAAGATAACGGCCGGCCGCGATGGCCGCGGCCTCGCGATACGATTCGCTGACGTCCACCAACGTGCCGTCCATGTCGAAGACGATGAGATCAGGGCGGGAAAGGGTGTTGGGAGATGGGTGCATTGGTTGGTAGATTGGGAGTTGGTAGATTGGTAGATTGGGAGGGCATTGTCTGTGAGAAGGGGCTGTTTGTCAAGAACGGGGGTCTAATATGCGTTCTGCAACCATTGATCGGATCACCAACGAGACAGAGGTCCATTTGACTTTGGATCTCGATGGCCGCGGCCGTGGTAGGTTGAGCACCGGCGTAGGCTTCCTGGATCACATGCTGACGCTCTTCGCGCATCACGGGCTGTTCAACCTGGAGGTTCAGGCCCAGGGCGACCTGCACGTGGATCCTCACCACACGGTCGAGGATGTCGCCATCTGCCTGGGACAGGCGCTCGATCGCGCGTTGGGCGAGCGCGCCGCGATCGTGCGCACAGCTCACGCCTATGTGCCGATGGACGAGGCGCTGGCGCTCGTGGCCGTAGATCTCGGCGGCCGGCCCTATGCGCAGATTGACGTGACCTGGCGCTCGCCCGCGCTGGGCGGCATGGATGCAGATTTGGTGCGCCACTTTCTGGAGACGGTCGCCTTTCACGGCCGCCTCAATCTGCACGCGCGCGTGCTGTATGGTCGGAACGATCACCACCAGGCCGAAGCTCTCTTCAAGGCGCTGGGCCGGGCGCTGGATGCCGCGACCCAGGTTGACCCGCGGCGCGAGGGACCGCCTTCCACGAAAGGGATGATCGTATGATACACGGAGAAGCAGTTGGCGCGCGGGCGCCCATCGTCATCGTGGACTACGGGGTCGGCAATCTGCGCAGCGTCCACAAAGCACTGGAGGCGGCCGGCGCGCCCGCGCAGGTGATCACATCGCCCCATGGACTGGCGGACGCAGCCGGCATCGTGCTGCCGGGGGTGGGGGCCTTCGGCGACGCCGCGGCCAATCTGGTCGCGACCGGTTTCGAGAGGCCGCTGCGCCAGGCCGTGGCTGCGGGCACGGCGTTGTTGGGCATCTGCGTGGGCATGCAGTTACTATTCGACGAGAGCGAAGAGATGGGCCGGCATCCTGGTCTGGGCGTCATCCCCGGCCGCGTCCTGCGCTTTCCGGCCGAGATGGCCGGCGCAGATGGCCGGCCGCTCAAGGTGCCGCAAATCGGCTGGAATCAGTTGCATCACGATGAGACGGACCCGCTGCTGGCCGGCGTCGCCCATGGCGACTACGCGTACTTCGTGCATTCCTACTACTGCGCGGCTTCCGACCCGTCGCACGTCGTCGCCGCCACCGACTTCGGCATCACGTATGCCTCGGTGGTGCGCCGCGGCAAGGTCTGGGGCATCCAATGTCACCCCGAGAAGAGCCAGGCGGTCGGGCTGCGCATCTTGCGCAACTTTGTAGCGATTGTTGGAGTATCTCCGTGAGCTTCACCATCTTCCCTGCGATTGATCTGCGCGCTGGCCAGGTCGTGCGCCTGCGTCACGGCGACCCCGCGCAACAGACCACCTTCTCGGACGATCCGGCAGTCGTGGCCCGGCATTGGGAAAGCCTGGGCGCCCAGTGGCTGCACGTGGTCAACCTGGACGGTGCTCTCGCTGGCCCGGATCGAGGTCAAGGCCGAGGTCAAGGTCAAGGTCAAGGCCGAGGTGAAGATCTCAACCTTAACCTCAGCCTCAACCTCCGTCGCCTGGCAGAAATTCGCGCGGCCACGCAAATTCCGATCCAATTCGGCGGCGGTCTGCGGGAGATAGACGACATCGCGTTGGCGTTGGCGCTCGGCGCGACTCGCGTCGTGCTCGGCACGGTCGCAGTGCGCCAGCCCCAGGTTGTGGCCCAGGCGGTCGCCCGTTTCGGCGCCGAGCGCATCGTCGTTGGCATTGACGCCCGCGCAGGTCGAGCGGCGATCGCGGGCTGGCAGGAAACCTCGGCCGTGGACGCGATCACCGTCGGCCGGCTCATGCGCGATCTGGGCGTGACCCGCAGCGTCTATACCGACATCAGCCGCGACGGGGCCCTGACCGGCGTCAACGTGACGGCCACCGCACAGCTCGCCGCGGCGACCGGCCTCAAGATCATCGCAAGCGGCGGCGTGGCGGGCCTGGATGACATTATCAGCCTGGTCGGTTACGTCCAGGACGGCATCGAAGGCGTGATCGTGGGACAGGCGTTGTACACAGGCCATCTGGATTTGCGAGAGGCGCTTGCGCGTGCCTGAAGGAGAGAAGAAGAGATGCTCGCCAAACGCATCATCCCTTGCCTGGATGTGAAGGACGGTCGGGTCGTCAAAGGGGTCAGGTTCCTCGCACTGCGAGACGCCGGCGATCCCGTGGAACAGGCGCAGGTCTACGATCGCGAAGGCGCAGACGAGCTGGTGTTCCTGGACATCACGGCCAGCCACGAGCACCGCGAGATCGTCATTGACATGGTGCGCCGGGTGGCCGACTGCGTCTTCATCCCGTTCACGGTCGGCGGCGGCGTCCGCACGGCAGAAGACATGCGCAGTCTGTTGCTGGCCGGCGCAGATAAGGTCTCCATCAACTCGCCGGCTGTGCGCACGCCAGAGCTGGTCACGGCCGGCGCAAAGCGGTTTGGGAGCCAGTGCATCGTCGTGGCCATTGATGGCAAATGGACCGGCCAACAGTGGGAAGTGTTCATTGATGGCGGCCGCGTCCCAACCGGTCGGGAGGTGGTCGCCTGGGCGCAGGAGGCCGAGCGGCTGGGCGCGGGCGAAATCCTGCTCACCAGCATGGACGCCGACGGCGCGCGCCGCGGCTATGACCTGCCCATGCTGGCGGCCGTGACCGCGGCTGTTGCGATCCCGGTCATCGCGTCTGGCGGCGCGGGAGAGCTGGCGCACTTCTACGAGGCGCTCACCCGTGGAGGCGCGGACGCCGCGCTGGCCGCCTCACTGTTCCACTATCGAGAGATCTCAGTCAGCCAGGTGAAGGACTATCTGGCCAGCCGCGATGTGCCGGTGAGACCGGCTCGAGCCTCATGATGTCGCCCGCGACCTTTGCCGATCTGCGCTGGGATGAGCGCGGGCTGATTCCAGCCGTGATCCAGGACGCACGGAGCGCCGCGGTCCTGATGGTGGCCTGGATGAACGAAGCGGCTCTGCGTCTGACGTTGGCCACCGGCGAGGTGCACTTCTGGAGCCGCAGCCGGGGAGAGCTGTGGCACAAGGGCGCGACTTCGGGCAACGTCCAGCGCGTGATCGGCATTCGGGTGGATTGCGACGGCGATACGCTGCTGGTGCAGGTCGAGCCGGCCGGCCCCGCGTGTCACAGGGGCACGGTGAGCTGCTTCTATCGGGAACTCGAGGGGTAGATCATGTCCGATGTTTTGGCGACTCTGTGGGATACGGTCGAAGACCGCAAGCGCAACGCGCCGGCCGGGTCATACACGGCAGGCTTGTTCGCGCAAGGGCTGCCGCGCATCGCGCAGAAGGTGGGTGAGGAGGCGGTGGAGACAGCCGTGGCCGCGCTCAGCGAGGGGAATGAGCGCCTGGTCTCGGAAATGGCCGATCTGATCTACCACTGCCTGGTGCTGATAGCGGCCAGGGGGCTGCGCTGGACAGACGTGGAAACCGAGCTGGCGCGGCGATTCAGATAGGCTTCACCACTGGAAGCCGCCGCGCAACGGGACGACGCGCACGCCGATATTGCGTGCGTATTTCTCCAGGCCCTTCATCACGTTGCGCCATGCCTGGCTTTCGCGGGCCGTTCGCACTGTGGCCAGCTCATCCACGACAAAGCCGATCAGGCGGTCGGGATACTTGCCATAGGCCGTGTGCCAGATATCGGTGGGGGCCAGGCCGAGCTCCTGTGCGGTTGGCAGCAGCTCCTCCAGCACGAAGCGCTGGTAGGCATTCTCGTAGCCGGGCCGGATGTCGAAAGACAGCAATACTTTGATTTGCTCGCTCATCTCAGATCAATGTTTTCATCCGCAACATGCGATCGGTCAAGTTGCGCAGCGCGTGGCTCGCGTCGGCCCTACCGTCGCGCTCCAATTGACTGGCGGCTGCGGCCGCAACCCTGAAAAACTCGGCGTCAATGACCGGCAAACTCGCGCTGACAAGCCGCATGAGGGCCTCTTCATCGGCCGCTCTCAGCAGCTTCTTGACCAGTTCCAGGGCTTCTTTCTCTGTCATCCGCTCCTCGGCATCTCCCGCGACCGCTGTTCGAGCATCATAACGGGGAACGACGCGGGTGTCAAGTCGGCGTTTCACTTTGCCTCGAAGTTGCAAACCAGGGCCGGTCTTTTTGACACAGCCCGGTTTGTGGGTATAATGAGTACTTGGCGGCACTTGGCCGCCAAGTGTGACATCTCAAGGAGCAAGCAGTCGTGGGGCAGGAAGAAGGTACTCTCAACATTCCACCGCGCAAGGTGGTCAAGACGCTTTCTGTGGGACAGGAGGTGGAGGGAACCGTCAAGCGGGTTACCGATTTTGGCGCTTTCGTGGACATCGGAGTCGGCCGCGATGGCCTGGTGCACGTCTCTGAGATGGGCGCCGGCCGCGTTCCCAAGCCCTCAGATGTGGTCAGAGAAGGCGACAGAATCACGGTGTGGATCAAAGAGCTGGATCGGGACAAAAACCGCATCAGCTTGAGCATGATCACACCGGGCACGATGACCATGCGCGACCTGGAGGAAGGCATGGTGATCAGCGGTAAGGTCACCCGCCTGGAGCGCTACGGCGCTTTTGTTGACATTGGCGTGGGCCGTGACGGCATGTTGCACGTCAAAGAGATGGGCCACGGCTACGTCGAGAAGCCCGAGGATGTCGTGCAGATCGGGCAAGCCATCCAGGTTCAGATCGTGGGGGTAGACCGCAGGCGTGGTCGGATAGACCTCAGCATCAAGGAGCTCTTGCCTCCCCCGCCGCCGCAGCACGAGATGGCGCCAGCCACAGCGCCCCAAACGGCCAAGGCGGAAGAAAACGTCGTCGCCATCGCCCTGGGCGACGAAGGCGACTTCGTCTCCCCCTTCGAGATGGCTTTCAAGGAAGCTAACCGTGGGGACCGGGGCGCCCGGCGCGAGCGTCGCAAGAAGACGCGCGTCTGGGAATACGAAGAAGAAGACGAAGAAGACCTCATCCAGCGCACTCTGGCCCATCATCGCAAGAGCAAGGGCCAGTAGTCTGTTCTCATCGAAGAACGGGTATGATACCGCGCCGGGCGCGGTATCATACCCGTTCTTCGTCGCGCCGCGGTGGCGGCCTATGCGCCTTCAGCAGCCTCGGCCGACCACTGAACCACTGCATCTTGGGCCAGCCGTGACGCGTCCCTGCGCCGTCTCGTCGCGATCTCAGCCGTCAGTGTCTCCTCGAAACAGGTTGGCGAGCCGGTGCGACACACCGGACCGGCCGACTGTACCCGCAGCAAGATCGCGCGACCATCGCACGCCAGCCGTACTGCGGTGATCATCTGAAGGGTATGGCCCGCGCAGCCCGCTGTGTGTTCTCCCTCCGCCTTCCAGTAGGCTGGCCGGCCCGTGGCCAGGGTAACCGCTAACCCCGGCCGATCCATCTTCGCCAACGCCAGCACTGCGCCGCTGCCGGCGTCTTGCACGATCACCGGCGCCAATCCCGCGGGATCCCAGACCACGTCGTTGATGCTCTTCATCCAGTCAACCTCACGCCTGTCGCAACGGCAAGGTGAATGTAAAGGTCGAACCGACTCCCACCTGGCTCTCCACCCAGATACGGCCGCGATGCGCTTCTAGAATCCGCTTGATGATCGCCAGTCCCAACCCCGTGCTCTTCTCGCCGGCCGTGGGCCGCACACTGGTCTTGCCGAACTCCACGAACATCTTCGGCAACTCATCGGCTGGGATGCCCTGACCCTGATCCTGCACGGAGACGACAACCCATTCGCCGTCTGGGTCCGCCCGGCCGTCAGCGTCTGCCACAGCCGCGCGCAACGTGACCTCGGCGCCGCTATGCGAGAACTTGATCGCGTTGCTGATGAGGTTGTCCACGACCTGGGCAATGCGGCGAGGATCCATCTCGACGACGGGCAGGCGCGGGGGCAGGTCAAGCGTTAGCCCGATCGCTTTGGACCTGGCCAACATCACATCTCCCTCGTAACACTCGCGCAGATACCCGGCCAAATCCACCGGCTGGAACTTCACATCCAGCCGGCCAGACTGAATGGCGTTCACATCCAACAGGTCATTGATTAGATCCAACATGCCCTCGCACGCGGCATCCATGCGCAACATCAGGTCTTGCTGCTCCCCTGAAAGGCGCCCTGCGTCGCCGTCCAGCATCAGCTCCAGATAGCCCTTGATGACGGTGATCGGGTTGCGCAGATCGTGGGCGGCCATGCCGAGGAATCTGTCCTTCAATTGATTGAGCTCGACCAACTCCTGATAGAGTCGGCTCTTCTCCACGATCGTGGCCAACTGGCCGGCGATCTGCAGGAACAGCTCGACGTGCGCGTTGCGATAGGTGTTGGGCTGCACGCTGGAGAAGAACATGAAGCCGATCGGCTTACCCAAGGCGATCAGAGGACAGGTGAGGCTGGAGCGCATCCCTTCCTCGACGATGAGTTGCGTGGACTCGGAGTTCGGATGCTCCTGCAGATAGGCGACCAGGTCGTTGAGGATGCGCGGCCGGCCCGTGTGGATGATCTGCTGCAGGCTGCTGCCGGCGATGGGCTGAGAATAGCCGGCCGTGATCTTCAGCTCTGGCGCGTCGGAACGCGCCCAGCGCGCCCGCGCGATCTGCCCTCGCTCTTCGAGCAGCGAGAAACCGATGCGCTCATAGGGAATCAGGGGCCGGAACGACTCGAAGACGTAGCTCAGCACCTCATCGAGGATCAATCCGGCGTTGACGCGCTCGGTGATCCGGGCCAGCGCCTGAATCTGCTCGAACTGAGCCTCCAACACCCGGCCCAACTCGCCCAGCGCCTTGCCCAGTTGGCCCACTTCGTCTTCCTGGCCAACAGGCACATCCACGACGAAGCGGCCCTGTTTCATGGCCAGCGCCACATCGCGATATCTGGTAATTCGAGGATCAATCATGCCGTCTCACTTCCCGGGTATCCTCTCAATAATCCGGGGAAACGGCGGTCACAGACCGCCTACGAGCCTGCTTTCAGGGGGTCTGCGACCCCCGTCGGCCCCCACTTCTTGAAAAGATACCTTCCCGGTAGAGTTTGCGAGCGGCATTGTACACCATAGAGGCTGAAGCCGCCAACGCGGGGCAGACATTCTACCGGCTTACCAACGGCACAAACAGCCGATCGCCAAAATAGGGCGCGCTGGCGATCGGCCCCAGCCACTCGTCGCCTGGCAGCGTCTGAAGCTTGTACCAGTAGACCTCGCGTGGATCCAGCCCGCTCTTGTCCAGGTATTGATAGTCGGCCTGAATCGGCAAGGCGGCGATGGGCGTCGGCGTGAGTTGCTTGTACGGCCCGGCCGCTTTGGCAGCGCGAAAGAGCAGGAAGCCTTCGACATTCGTGGCAGGACCGGCGGTCCAGCGCACCAGCACGCGGCCGGCCGGCTGATTGGCAGCGTCGAACGCCAGAAGACTGACCGCGGTGTGGGTCTGGTAGCCGAAGTCCACGGTCAGATCCTCCAGCCCGCCCAGGAGCAGGCTACGCGTCTGTGTCAGCGGCGATGTGGCGCTAGCTCCCGACGCCTGGGCCGGCGCGGTCACGGTGTACACGCCCGGCCGCAAATCCACCGCGTAATGGCCGGTGATCGAAGTCGTCACGGTGATCTCCACCGTGACGCCATTGAGGTCAACGCCCTTGATGCGCAAAGGCACGAAGGGCACGCCCACAGTTTCGGTCAGCGGCTCTTCCACGCCGTCGCCGTCAGCATCCAGCCAGGTGCGGTCGCCCAGCCGAATCGTCAGCAGGTCGGTGTTCCAGGACCCCTGCGCGCTGACCACCGCAGACAGAGGATCCACACCCCATGCGATCGCCGTGTTGATGAGCGGGTCAGGGTCCGTGCTTCGCACCCTGTGCGTGCAAGTGAAGGTCCACGTCTCGGTCACGTCCAGAAGCCCATTGCTATCCGTGTCGCCGGTGACATAGGTCGTGCCGCCGCAGACGATGTCGGCAACCGTTACACTGGCGAGCGGCGTGTCCCCCGCGTTGATGACGGTAAGCACGTAAGTGATGGGGACGCCGGCCCAGGCAGTGGCCGGGCCGGTCTTGGTGATGCTGATGGCCGAGGTTGCGTTGAAGTTCAGCGGCGTCGGGTCATTCTCGCCCAGCCCGCCGGGGTCGCCATTGCCATCAGGATCGGGGGCGAACCCGTTGTCAGACAGATCCCAAACGGTCGTGAAGAGGGGGCTTGTCCCCTGTGCGAGCACCTGGTTGAAGTAGGGGCCGGCATTGACCCCTGGCGTCAGGGTCACAGTCAGCTCGATCGTGCCCCCCAGGCCGACTCCCAGGCTATCCGCGCCGGTCAGCAAGGCGGTGTTGGGGGTGATGCCGGTATAGGCTGGGTTGACGCTGAAATGGGCGCTGCTCAGCCCTGCCAGCGCGAAGCTGTCCGCGGCGGCAAAGGTCACGGCCAGATCATCGGTCGCCTGGACGTTCGCTAACGGCACGTCGCCCAGGTTGTTCACCGTGATCGTGTAGGCGACGGTGTAGGTTCCCAGGCCGCTTGCCGCGATCGAAGCGACCTGCTTGGCCACTCCGATCACCGGCCGCTCGCCGGTTTGCACTGCCGCGTCATCCCGCGCAGGCCCGGCATGTACCCCGTAGATGTCCACGCCGGCGGCGAGCGCGTTGTTGACGCAGACGGCATTCACCTGGTCGGCGCGAAATACGGTCGTGATCCACGCGGTCGCGGCGATGGGCAGCGGGCCGATCTCCCACCTGGCTTCCCCTGGCCCTTGCGCGGAGGGGGCGGGATCGGCTGCAAGCAGCGTCATGCAAGCCGCGTCATAGGTATCGGTGAGGGTCAGGCTGGCAAGAGCCGTCGGCCCGGTGTTGGCGACGGCCAGGGTGAAGGTGACGGCATCGCCGCCGGACGCGTATTGCATGTCCGGCGTCTTGGCGATCGCCAACACAGGCTGAGCCTGGTAGCCGAAGTCCGCCTCCATCATCTGTTGGCCGGCGCCGAGGGTGATGGCGAGCGGCGACGCGAGGCTGGTGGGGACATAGCCGGCGGGCAGCGTGGCCGCGTCCACGGCCACGGTGTAGGCGCCCGGCGGCAACATCGCGAAGGTGTAGAAGCCGGCGACAGTGGTGGTCGTCGTGATGACCGAGCCATCGGGGTGCGTCAGGCGCAATTCGATGCCTGACAGGCCAGGCTCGCCCGCGTCAGGTTGGCCGTCGCCATCGCGATCGTCCCACACCAGGTCGCCGATGCTGGCTGGCGGGACGCAAGTGAAGGCGACTTCGCTGCTGGCTGCCGGCGCGGGTTGATCCGCTTCATCCACCGCGCCGTCGACGATCGCCCGGTTGTAGCCAGCCAGGCTGGGACCGACCACGCTGAACGGCATCGTCACGGTGAAGCTCTCGCCTGGGGCCAGGTAGACGCCCGCGTTGTAGACCAGGTTCACCCAATTGATGGAGCCGGCCGTGGAGCTGTGATAGCTCTCCAGGGGAACGGCGGTCTTCGGCGCATAGGCCAGACAGTCACGATCGAACTGATCTTCCAGGGGCAGATAGACGATCGTGCTGGCGCCGGTGTTCTGCACCGTCGCCTGAAAGCGCACCGTCTCGCCGATCAGGAGCACGGCGCGGTCGGCCGGCGCGAGCAGCGACTTCATAACGGTCAGGGCGGGCGCCGCGGGCGCATTGGGGCCGCCGCGTTCGGCAAGAGCAGCGCCGATCTCGCCCTGGCTGCGGCCGCCAGCGATGGCCAGACCGGGGCTGTCAGCGCGAATCTCGCGCCCCGGCCCGCCGAGGCCAAACAGCAGCGTCGCGACGATGACCAGGGTCAGGCGTCGCCAACGGCTGGATGAAGAACAACTCGATTGCATGCGCCTAGCTCCATGCATCTCAGTAACAGGACTTGCGCAGTCGCACGTCATTGCGAGCGCATCCTTCGACAAGCTCAGGACATGGTTTGCGAAGCCCCGGCCTGAGCCAGGACGAAGGCAATCTCCCTCGCCAAGCAGGAGATTGCTTCGTCCTGAAGGATGCTGGCGCAATCGCACACTACGCTCCTCGCAATGACCGCGCCGAGGAGCCCACTGCGTAACTCCTGTCAGTAAGGCAGTCGGAGACGCCGGTTGCCTGGCAAGCTCTTTCGTAGCCTTGCGAGACGGCCGGCGTCTGCGGTCAGGACGCTTCTCAGAACGTCACCGATTGACCAGCGGCAAGAAGAAGCGCGGCGTGTTCAGGGCCGGCGCGCTGACCTGCCACGGTCCGTAGAGGTTCCCGCGCGTATCCTCCAGGCGATACCAGTACGTCTTGCCGGCTGCGGCCGAGTCATCGGCGAACCCATAGGTCGCCATCTGACTGTCGCTGGATGCGGCCCTGACCGGCTGGGCAGAGAGGCGCTTCCACGCATCGCCACCGGCCGAACGCGCCACATAGAACTCGGGCGCAGCCGATCCCCCGTTGAGCCAGACGCGCCAGGCCAGGTTCACAGCTCGCAGCGCAGGAACCGCCTCGAAGCTGGCCAGTTGCACCGCGGTCGGCGCCTGATACCCGAAGTCCACCGTGGTCGTCTGGCTGCCGCCGGTGGGCAGCGCCGCCACCAGCTCGCCCGCGGAGGTCCGCACGAAGCCCGGCCACGAGGCCGGCGCGGTCACGGTGTACGTTCCCGGCACGAGGGCCGTCGAGTAGTAGCCCGTCACAGAGGTCGTCACCGTGATGTCTACGCTGTTCCCGACCACATCCAGGCCGACGATGTGGATGCTCACGTAGGGGATGCCGAACGTCTCGGTCACTTCCTGCGTGCCGTTGCCGTTGGTATCCAGGTAGGCCATATCGCCGATGCGCACATATAGGAGCACCCGAGCCGTGTCGCTGGCGCTGACATCGGCGCCGGAACGTGGGGTGCCGGTGGCTGTCGCGGTGTTCGTGAAGTCGCTGCTGGCGGTCACGGTGCAGGTGAAACTGGTCGGCTCGCCAGGGGCCAGCGTGCCGAGCGAGCGCACGCAATCCGGCGCCAGCGGATCGGCCACGCTGACGGCGGTCAAAGTCACGTCACCCGTGTTGGTGACCGCGATCGTGAAGGTCACGGTGCTGCCCGCGAAGACCACCTGCAGATCAGGCGTCTTGGCGATGGCGATCGAGGGGTGATCCACCGTCGTGTCGGCCGACGCGAAGTTGTTCGCCGTGTTCGGGTCCGATGTGCTTGCTGTGACGCCCGCGGTGTTGGTCAGCGGACTGGTCGCATCGTCGTTGACCGTGACGACAATCGTGATGTACGCGCTGGCGTTGACGACCAGCGTGCCCAGGCTGCAGGTGATACTGCTCGTGCCAGAGCAGCTTCCCTGGCTGGCCACGGACGAGACCCACGTCACGCCGGATGGCAGGGTATCGGTCACGGTCACGCTGAGCGCATCCGAAGGCCCGGCGTTGTGAATCGTCAGGGTGTAGGTCAGCGGGTTATTGTCCGAAACCGGATCGGGCGTGTCGCTCTTGGCGATGCTCAGATCGGCCGAGGTGTTGACGTCGGTCGGTTCGGAGTCGCTGTTGTTCCCCGAATTGGCGTCAGGCGTGTCGCTGCCGACCGTGACGTTGTTGGTGATGGCACTCGTGACGTTGCTGTTGACGGTGACGACCACCGTGATGGTGCTGCTCGCGGCGTTCACCAGGGTCGCCCGCGTGCCTGTGACCGTCCCGCTGGCGTGGGCCAGAGTCCAGCCATCGCCCGTCGCGGAGACGAAAGCCACGCCCGATGGCAGCGTGTCGGTGATCCTGACGTTGAGCGCGTCCGAGGGCCCGTTGTTGGCAACCACCAGCGTATAGGTCAGCGTCGTGCCCGCGGTCACCGGATCAGGCGAATCGCTCTTGGTCACAGCGAGATCGGCCGAGGTGTTGACCGTGGTGTCCTCAGAGTCGCTGTTGTTGCCGGGAACCGGGTCCACCACATCGTTGCTCACCGTGACGTTGTTGGTGAGCGTGCTCGTCACATCGCTGTTGACGGTGACGACCACTGTGATGGTGCTGCTCGCGGCGTTCACCAGGGTCGTCCGCGTGCCCGTGACCGTCCCGCTGGCGTGGGCCAGAGTCCAGCCATCGCCCGTCGCGGAGACGAAAGCCACGCCTGATGGCAGCGTGTCGGTGATCCTGATGTTGACGGCGTCGGCCGGCCCGTTGTTGGCAACCACCAGCGTATAGGTCAGCGTCGTGCCCGCGGTCACCGGATCAGGCGAATCGCTCTTGGTCACAGCGAGATCGGCCTGTTCCTGGTAGCCGAAGTCTGCGTTGGCGACCGCGTCGCCGGCGCTCAGGGTGACGTTGAAGGGCAGGTTGCCGGTGGTGAGGACATAGCCCGCCGGGAGGGTTGTGGCATCCACCGTCACCGTGTATGCGCCGGGCGGCAGCATGGTGAAGTTGTAGAAGCCCGTGATCGTCGTGGTCGCGGTGATCACGCTGCTGTCGGGCTTGGTCAGGCGGACGACCACGCCCGAAAGCCCTGGCTCCCCACCATCCTGCACGCCGTCGCCATCCACATCGTCCCACACGCGATCGCCGATACTGGCCGGCGGCGCGCAGGTAAACTCGACTTCGCTGAAGACGGTGGGTACAGTCGCGTTGTTGGCGTCCACTGCGCCCGCGATCACCGCCGCGTTCGAGCCATTCGTGGGTGCGACGACGCTCTTCACCTCGAACGGGATCGTGGTCGTGATCTTCTCGCCGGGCGCCAGATACGCGCCATGGACATAGATCAGATTGACCCAGTCAATGGTGCCGGCGCCGTTGCTGAAATAGCTTTCCGGCGGACTGGCTGTCTTGGACGAATAGCTCAGACACGCGTTGGAAAACTGATCCTGTTGCGGCAGGTAGACGATGTCTGTGTCGCCAGTGTTTTCGATCACCACCTGGAACGTCACCGTCTCGCCCGACAGGAGCACCGTGCGATCGGCCGGCGAGACCAGCGTCTTGGTCACGGCCAGGCTGGCGGCCATCAGGCCGGCCGGCGCAACCGGCGCGGCCAAGGCGTCTGTCGCATTGGCAGGCAGACGAGCCCCACCTCCACGCACATCGCCAGCGGCTTGCTGCGATTGCGGCAGCCCGACATCGGCCGCCGCAACACTGGGGACCAGTGCGCCCCAACCCAGGCCAAGGAGCAGGCTGAACACCAGCAGCAGGACGATGCCAGGCCAGATTGGTCGTAACATGGAATGTGTACTCATAGGTTATGTAGCCTCCTCCCCGCGATTACGGGATGTTACTTCTGCGTCCAGTCTACGGGTAAGACCGAAAGTCACAATAGCCCAAAGGTACTAGTAAACCTTACAATAGCTGACAGGGGTCGTCAGCAGATCTGGTTAACCGACCTGTCAGGTTCTTCCGAAACCTGACAGGTCTCACGCGAGCTACCGACCGATGAGCGGCGCGAAGACCCGCACCTGGTAGAACGACGCGCTGGCGATCGGCCCGAACCAGTCGCCGCCCCTCACCTCTTGGAGTTTGTACCAGTACCGCACGCGCGGGCTCACATCTACGCCGTCTACATGTGCGTAATCGGCCATGCCGACAGTCGCCGGGATCGCCTGCGTCACGATCGGCTTGTAAGGTCCCTCGGCCGCGGCCGCTCGATAGAGCACGAAGCCCTGCGCATGAGCATCCGCCAGCGCAGTCCACTGCACCCACACCGCCGACAAGACCGGATCATAGGCCGCGGCAAACGCCAGCACGCTCACGCCAGTCGGCGCGCGGTATGCGAAGTCCAGCGTCAAATCCTCGGTGCGCGTCACTGTCAACGTCGTCGTCAACGGCGAGAGCGAAGTCAGCACGTGCCCAGGCGCCGACGACGGCGCTGTCACCGTGTAGACGCCGGGAATCAGGCCCTCGACCACGTAGTGGCCGGTGATCGAAGTCGTCACGGTGATGTCGGTCCGCGTCCCGTTGATCGTCAGGCCCTGCACCCGCAGCAGCACATTCGGAACGCCGAACTCGCTGCCCGGATCGTAGACGCCGTCGCCGTTCGAGTCCTGCCACGCCAGATCGCCCAGTCGCGCCACAACCAGGGTTGTGCTGGCGCTGGCGGCGTTGTTGCTGGCGTTCGGGTCATAGGTCGCGCTCCCCACGGTCGCGGTGTTCAGCAGCGTCCCACGCGCCGCCTCGCTGACCGTCACCTGCAGGGTCACGGTCGCCTGGCCGCCTGCGGCCAGCGCGCCCAGGGTGCAGGTAATCGTCGCGGTCCCGGTGCACGCGCCCTGGCTGGCCGCGGCCAGCGCCAGCGTCACGCTCAGCGGCAAGGTATCGGTGACCATGACGCTGCTGGCCGCCGCGGGCCCGGCATTGGCGACCGTCAGTGTGTAGGTCAAGAGCTGGCCCGGCGCCAACGGATCGGGCGCATCCGTCTTAGCGATGCCCAGGTCCGCCTGGTAACCGTAGCCGAAGTCGGCCGCGTCATACGCCTGCCCACTCGCCAGGTTCACCGTCAGTGGGTCGTTGGCGGTGGACAGAGTGTAGCCGGCCAGCGCCGAGGGATCGTCCACGTCTACGCAGTAGACTCCCGCAGCCAGCCCGTAGAAGCTGTAGATGCCGCCAACATCGGTCGTCGTCGTCTGCAGCGGACCGCCAGATGGCGGACAGGCGCCGACGTACAGCTTGACGGTAACGTTGCTCAAACCGGGCTCGCCAGCCTCCGCCACCCCGTTCCGATTCAGATCGTGCCACACGAAGTCGCCGATGCTGCCGAAGACGCCGAAACCAAAATCCGCGGTCAGATAGCTCGTGCCAGGCGCGCTGATCACCACGTGCAGCGGGTTGGCCGTAGTGGGATTGTAGCCAGACGGCAAATCCGGGTCGGTTTCTAATGCTCGCACCAAGTAGGCGCCGGTGAAGACGTAGGTGAAGCTGTAGGTCCCGGTGGCATCGGTGGGGAAGGCGCCCAGGTAGCGATCGCTGCCCGTGTCCAACAAGCCATTGCCGTTGCTGTCGGCCCACAGCTCCACGGTGATGTTCGGGATGCCGGTCTCCGCGCCGCCATCCTGCACCCCATCGCCATCGAGATCGCGCCACACGAAGTCCCCGATGGTCGAACTGCCGCGCAGACCAAAATCCGCGTCCGGGTAGAACTGGCCGGCCGCCAGCCCTGTCACGACGCGCGGATTGGGCGTGGTCAGTTGCCAATCGCCGGGCAGATCAGGATCGCTCGTGTCCAGCTCCACCAGATAGTCGCCGACCGTCAGCTCGCGGAAGAAGTAGAAGCCGTTGGCGTCGGTGGTCGTCGTGTAGATCCTGGTATCGCCGGCGTCAATGCTGCCGTTGGCATTGGCGTCACGCCAGAGCCAGACGGTGGTGTTCGGGATGCCGTACTCGTTGTCTGTGCCCTGGTCACGATGGCCGCTGCCGTTCTCATCGAAGAAAACGGTGTCGCCGATGGCCGCGTATGGCCCGAAGCCGAAGTCGGCCGTCAGAAAACTCTCACCTGGACCCAGATTCACGGGAACCGGCTGGAAGGTGGTCGGCCCCCAACCGGACGGGATGGCCCCATCGCTGGTCAAGACCACGACCGTATAGCGGTCCGGCGGCAGGCCCTGGAAGAGATAGCCGCCGCTGGCGTTGGTCTGGGTCATGGCGACCAACAACTCCAGGTCCTCGTAGCGGCCATTGCCGTTGGCATCGTCGAACAGATAGACCGTCACGCCTGCCAGACCGGTCTCGCCGCCCCCATCCTGGACCCCATCGCCATCCAGGTCGCGCCAGACGAAGTCGCCGATGCTGCCCGTGCCCACGAAGCCGAAGTCGGCCGTCAGGTGGCGGTCGCCGGCCGCCAGCGTCACGGCATACGGCGCGTTGCCGGTCGTCAGCGCATAGCCGGCCGGCGTGGCCAGGGTCACGGTGTAGCTGCCCGGCGACAACCCCGCGAACAGGTATGAGCCGTCGGATCCGCTGGTCGTCGTCCAGGTCTGGCTGCCGTCGGCGAGCGTGAGGGTGATCGCGACCCCGACCAGACCACCTTCCGCAACATCCTGCACGCCATCTGCGTCCTTGTCGTACCAGACATAGTCGCCGATCTGAGCGAAAGGCCCAAAGCCGAAGTCTACATCGGTCACGATCTGGCCAGCCGCCACGCCGACCGCCCGCGGATCGGCTGTGGTGTTGACGTAGCCAGACGGCATATCGGCATCCGCCTCATCGGGGTCTACCAGGTAGACGCCGGGCGCCAGGCCGCTGAACGCGTACTCGCCGCTGGCGTCGGTGGTGGTCGTGAAGAGCCGGGTATCGCTGGGGTCAATGATCCCGTTGTTGTTGACATCCCGATAGAGCCAGACCGTGATGCTGACGATGCCGGTCTCGCCGCCCCCGCCCTGGCTGCCGTCGCCATCCAGGTCGCGCCAGACCAGGCCGTGGACCTCGCCGATGCCCTGGTAGCCGAAGTCGTTGTTGCCAGAGCTTTGGCCGACGCCCAGGTTGGCGCTGATCACGACGCTGCTGGTGGTGAGCTGATAGCCGGCCGGCACCGTGGACGAGATCACCGTCACCGAATAGGCGCCGCTGGGAAGATGGCGGAAGATGTAGGAGCCGTCGTCGTAAGTCGTGGCCGTGAAGACGCCCGTCGGCCCAGTCAAGACCAGGCCAACGTCGCCCCACCCCGGCTCGAGCAGGCCCCGCACGGCATCGCCGTTGCGATCCTCCCACACCACGCCGCTGACGTTGCCGAAGGCCGTGAAGCCGAAATCTGCATCGTTGTAGACCTGGCCGAGGCTCAGCGTCACGGTGAGAGGGTTACTGCTCGAAGACACGTAGTTGATCGGCAGATCGCCGTCGTCCTCATCGGCATAGACAAAGTAGACCCCGGCCGGCAGGCCGGCGAAGCTGTAGTAACCGCCGGAACCGGTGGCGGTGGTCGCTGCGAGCGCATCCCCGTCATCCAGGCTGCCGTTGCCGTTGCTGTCGCCATACAGCTTCACCGTGATGTCGGGCAGACCGGTCTCGCCGCCGTCCTGCACGCCGTTGCCGTTGGGATCGCTGAAGACCGTGTCGCCGATGCTCCCGCGGACGGCCGTCTCCACGTCGTTTGACGCCATGCCATCTGGATAGACCGAATTGTCCCTGAGCGTCGCTCGGTTGGTGATCGGGCTGACGGTCGCCGGGTTCGCGACAGCGACGCGGAAGGTGAGGGGAGGCGCCACGATGACGCTATTAGAGCGGCCGACCGGCCACGTATTGCCCCCACCCGTGGCCTGGGCATTGAAGGTGAGCTGGCCGATATTGGCGCCAGCGGTCGCGGTGTAGACCCAGGTAAAGGCCGTGCCCGCGGCGCCCACGGTCGCGCTGATCGGCGTCGGCCCGCTGATGAGGGTCGCGGAGACGCCGTTGGTCGCCGTGATCGTCATGCTGACCGGCGTCACGTTGGCAATGCTCTCGCTGGCCGTAAGCACCTGGGTGACGGTGATCCGGCTGCCCGCGGTGACCAGCGTCGGGCTGGCGGCCAGCGCGTTGCCTAGCGTGGGGCCGCTGCTGCTCCGCGCATACTCGATCACCAGCCGCGGCTGGTTCGCGCCGTCGGTGCCGGTTTCGCCCGTGTTGTCCCACGACTCCGCCGAGCGAGAGCCGGTGCCCGTGATGATGAAGACCATGCTGTTGCCGCTGGCCCAACCGGAACGGTTCACGATCTCCTGCGCCACCGTCTTCAAGTCGGGTGTGGTGTAATCCGTACCAGTAGTCCACGCCGCGGGCGACCAACTCACCGACGCGGTCGTTGTGATCCGGTTCGTGATGTTGTACGCCGTAGACGTGAAGGTTGTCGGATTATCGGCCGCCTGGCCGCGGATGGTCAGGCTGGTCGCGCCGTTGTTCGTGTTTGGCGAATCCGGCGCTACCGCGCGAAAGGCGATGTAGGCGTTGGTGATCGTCGCGCCTCGCGGCACGGCGACGTTGTTGAAGCGCATACCGACCTTCTGTGTACCCGACGAAGGAGCCTCCAGGTCCTGCACCATCTCCAGGTCGGTGCTGATGAGATACATACCACCCGGCCCCAAATTAACGCCGTCCGGCCCTTCCTCTTCCGCGTCATCGCTGCTCTGGCCCACCTGGCAACCCGTCCACGGGATGTTGTCCCACAGGAAAGCAAACGGCCGGTAGGCCGTCGCGCCGCCGGTGTTGGTCTCCAGGCGGATGGGAGCATCGAATGCTGCGCCGCCCCAGCGTGCATAGTACAGCCCGCCGCTGGCGTTCTGCGCGGCCAGCATGATCTGGTCCGCGTTCGGATCGGACTCCAGGGTCAGGACGTTGGGAACTGCGCTGAGATTCGGCCCGGACGTCACCCCAGACCACAGGCCGCTGCTGCTCCAGGTGCGATACTGCACCACGTTGCCCGCGGCGCTATCGCCAAACGCCACCAGCAACTGGCCCGCTTCGCTCTCCCAGGCGACAGCCATGTTGGGGTAGGTGTAGCCGGTCGGTTGGACCGCCAGGGCCACGCGGCTCGTCCAGGTCGAGCCATCCCACACGCCCGCCCACAGCCGGTTGGAGGAGCTGCAATCCACGGTCTGCACGCCCAGGCCGATGCGATTGCTGGTGGGATCGGCCGCCAGCGCCAGCCAGTTGGGCGTACAGGTCGAGACCACCGGCGAGACGCTGGGATCGAGCGACGCCTCGGCCGTCCAGGACGATCCATCCCAGAAACGATAATAGACCTTGGCGTCGCCCCAGCCCTTGGCGTAGGCCGCCATGGGCCGGCCGCTCTGCTGTTCGTAGACCACCGCGCCGACCGTGTTGCTGTTGGCCCCGCTCCCCAGCAGCGTGCCGTTGCCCCAGCTCGATCCGTTCCAGATGAACCCGAAGGTCGCGCCCAGGTTGTCTGTGACCACCAGAGCGATCTCGTCGGCCCCCGGCTTGGCGGCCAGCGCGACCCGCTTGGGGGTGTTGCTGGTCAGCGTGCTGTAATTACTCACGGCCGCGGCCGTGCTCCACGCGCTGCCGTTCCAGACCGCGTATTTCAGGGCGCTCGCGCCGTCGGCGAAGGCGATCAGCGCGTCGCCGCTCGCCTGCTCGTAGGCTGCATCGTAGGCCCACTGGTGGGTGAAGCCCGGCGAGCCGAGCGCGGCGCTCGGGATCAAGGTCCAACTGTACCCATTCCAGACCTCGCCCTTGAGCGCGGCGGAAGCGTCAATGCCGATGACGACCTTCTCGTTGCGCGTCGGCGCGGACGCGGCCTGCAAGCCCTGGGTGATCGTGCCCAGACTGGCCGTGTTGGACGAGACGGTGAAGGTGATGCCGTTCCACGGGTTGTATTTGGTCGCCGAGCCGGAGCTGGAGTACCAGACCGCCATGCCGGTCGTGGTGATCGGGCTGCCGCCGCCGCCGCTGCCAGTCGTGTAGCCCGGCGCGCCGGCCGCGTTGCTGCCCAGTGTCCACGTCACCACGCCGCCGCTCTGCGTACCGCCCGCATTGGCGCTGCCGTTGACGTAGGTTGCGCCCGCGGGAATCGCGTCGGTGATGACGGCGTTCGTCAGCAGCTCGCCGCCGGTGTAGCTGCTGGTCACAGTATAGTACAACGTCTGTCCGGCGAGCGCGGTCGCGGCGTCCACCGCCTTGCTGAGCGGCGACGGCGGGTCGGTGATCGCGGTCGCCACGACGTTGCTGGGCGTGGAAGGGATCGCGCCGCTGGCGTCGCGCAGATAGCCCAGGTTGCGCACCACGCTCACCGTGGCGGGCGGCCCGGCCACCTTGACCTGCCAGGTCAACACCGGCGAGACGATGACGGAGTTGGACTGCGCCGCGGCCCAACTGATGCCGCTGCCCGACGCGCTGGCCGAGAAGGTGAGCTGCCCCACGCTCGACCCGGGGGACGCGGTGCAGAGCCAGGTGAACTGGGCCACCAGGCCCGCGGTCACCGTCTGCGAGGCTGGGCTGGGGCTGCCGCACGCGGCGGATGCGCCGTTGGTCCCGCTCGCGGTTACCGCCGAGGGGGTCACGTTGTTGATGGTGTAGCTGGTGGTCAGGCTCATCGTCACGGTGATCTGGCCGCCAGTGCTCACCAGGGTAGGCGCGGCCTGCATGGCGTTGCCGGTCGCCACGGGCTGGTACGTCACCCGCAGATAGGGCCGCTGGCCCGCGGTCCCTTCACGGCTGGTGTATCTCACGTCGCCGGTCTGGCTCGTGGTGGTCGCCACCAGGACGAAGCCCTCGTTGGCGTAGGCGCTGCTCAGCCAGTTCTGCACCACCGAGGTCACGCTGAAGGTCTTGAAACCCGTGGATATCGGCGCGAAGGAACCCAGGGAGGTCGCGTCGTACGTGCCGCCCGCAGTGGTCCAGTTGGTCGTCCCGTCCCGCATGTTCCAGGTCGAGCCTGGTTCGGTCCACGACTCCGTCAGCCGGTAGAGCGTGATGGTCTGCGTGTTGTCGCGCGTCGTCTCCTCGTAGATGCCGAAGGTCGCCGAGAGCACGATGGAGTTGCTCGGAATACTGCTCAGGTCAAACCCCACAATCGCGTGGTTATCCGCGTTCGGCGGGTTGGGCCGCGTTCTGATCTGGTTATCCGTGCCGTAGTTTGTGGTGGCGGCGTCCTGTCGCAACCAGTTGTCCGCGGACGCGGTCAGCGTGATCACACCGCTGCTGCCGCCCGCGCCGTAAGTCGGCGCGCCCGCGGCGTTGCTGCCCAGGTTCCAGGTCACCACCCCGCCGCTCTCGCTGCCCCCCGCGTTGGCGCTGCCCGCCACGTAGCTCGTGCCGGTCGGGATCGCGTCGGTGATGGTCGCGCTGCTCAGCAGGCTGCTCCCGGCATAGAACGGGGTCAGGGAATAGGTCAAGGAATCGCCCGCGTACGCAGCATCCTTGTCCACCGTCTTGGTCAGGGCCGCCTGGCCGGCCGGCACAGACCCGGCCACGGTGTCCACGTCCTGCGCGGTGAGGGGCGTGTAGGGATTGCCGCTGGCATCGCTGAAGGTGAGCTGCGCCTGGTTGGTCAGCGTGCTGCCGGGGAGCGTATCGCCGTTGACGCGGGCGTTCAGCGTCACGGTGTAGGCGCTGCCGCCCGGCGCCACTGCGCCCAGGTTCCAGACCACCACCGTCGCGCCGCCGCCGCCAGGGGTCACGCTGGCGGCCGTCGGACTGGCCGAGACATAGGTCGCGCCGGCTGGCAGCGTATCGGTGAGGACGACAGCCGCGGCCGCAGCGCTGCCGACATTGCGATAGGTGATCCGATACGGCAAGGGGTCGCCGGGGTACACGGTAGTCTGGCCGTCATCTTTGGCCAGGGTCATCTGTGGACAGCCCACGTTAGTGCGCGCCTTGACAGCATCTACCGCGCTGGCGCACCCCCCCTCGGGACACATCCACGAACTGGGCGTGACGATCACATCATAGGAACTGGGACAGCTCACGCCCAGACCGGGCGTGACCTTGAGGGTCAACGTGACGAAATCCCCTGGCTCCATGAAGCCGGTCTGGAACGCGCCGCTGACCACCTGGGCCGTGATGTCGCTGGCGCCTTGAAGGTATTGCACAGTCCAATCGGCCGCGCCGCCTGTTCCGCGCAGCAGCAACTTGTCGCGGCGGTCCGCGTCGTTCTCGATGCGGAGCTGGTAGGTGGCCGTTTGGAGGGGCGCGAGCGTCTGCTGCTTCACCTGAACCGATGGCGTGGCTTCGTAGATGTTCTGCCCAACCCAATTGGATGCGTCCGTGTTGCTGATCCAGCTATCGGGCTGCCAACCCAGCATCCGATAAAGCTTCCAGCCGTTGTGTGCGGCCACCTGGATCACGCAGCCCTCCACGCGGATTTCGTTGAAGCCCAGCAGGTTGTCGTACAGATAATCCACCAACACCGGGTTGGCGGGGTCGCGCACGTCCAGCAGATACAGATAGCCCTTGCTATTGCCGCTGGCGGTCATCACGTAGGCATAGTCGTGCCGCACCCAGACATTGCCGCCCGGCATGTTGGTGGCGCCACCATAAGGCGAGTTCCAATAGCTCACGACCGTCGGGCTGGCAGGATTCTGCATGTTCACAATCCACAGGTCGCCGTAGTCATTCACAACGTAGGCGTACCAATCGCCTGCGCTGTTCTGCCCCAGCCAGGGCCGCCGGATCATCCCAGTCATCCCGAAGCCGCGGCTGCTGACGACCGCGTCGTTCTGCGTGTCAACGATGTACAGCTTGTTGTCGGAATAGGAGGTCGCGATCATGTAGCGATGGCCTGGCGCGCCGCGTGAGCCGATGAACGCCAGGTCGGGACGGATGGTGGTCACATAGGTCGGGCTAGTGGGCGTGGTCAAGCTATAGACGAACAGGCCGCTGGTGGTGGCGACGTAGGCCTTCTGGATGCTCGCATCGGCGAAGACGCCGTAGGCGATGCCCGCGCCGGTGGCCACCGAACCCGCGCGCGCGCCGCCCGCAGCCGTGCTGTGCACATTCAGCCGGCCGTCCTTGCCCGCGCTGTAGATGTAGTAGCCGACGTCAGGCGCGGTGGGATAGGCGCCGGTGGAATTATACCACCACAGATCCCACAGTCCACCGGTGGCCGACTCGACGTAGCCGTTGCCAGAACCATCGCAGCGACTCGCGCGCCAGAGACCAACCTTGTGATCTGCGATCCAGACGTATTGGCTATCTACCACCATCCCGCCGCGCGTGTCGGGGTGGGGTGTGCCTGTGATGTAGGACAGGGAAATGACGCCCGCATGCACGGCAGGCATTGCGGGCAGGAGCGGCAAAGAGAGCGGTGCAGGCAGAAAGGCGCTGGCGATGTACGCCACGACCACTGCGATGCGCGCCAGTTGCGCGGGTCTGGGACGCCAGCGCCAGATCAGACAGGCGCCGAGCGAGAGGCAACCCAGGCCGAGGTTCATGGCCGGCGGCAGACGCCAGGCTGCCGCCGCTGCGGCTGTCAGAGCCAACAGCGCCAGGACGAGCCTGGGCGCGAGGTCAAAGCCAGCACGCACCCTTTGCGCGTCTGTCATTCGGACAGCGATGTGCTGTGTATTGGTGGTCATCTTCCCCTCCGCGCGGTGTGAGCCGCATATAGCAAACAGAGTGTATTCGGAATCGCCCCTCCCGAAGTGTAACGTGCAGCCCGTAGACTGCAATGGGTAGAAGGTACCAGGGAAGCTTACGGTTGAGTATCTTTTCAATAAGTGGGGGCCGACGGGGGTCGCAGACCCCCTGAAAGCAGGCTCGTAGGCGGTCTGTGACCGCCGTTTCCCCGGATTATTGAGAGGATACACAGTTGAGTATACCACAAGGCGACAGGCAGGGAGAGAGGCAAAAAACAGCGGGACCAGCCGTCCCGCTGGCCCCGCCATGGGGAGAGCTCGGAACCGGCCGCGGCCTGGCAGGTCTATCATGAACCTGCCAGGCCGCGGCAAGCTATCGGCTGATGAGCGGCACGAAGATCCGCTCCTGGTAGAACGGCGCGCTGGCGACCGGGCCAAGCCATTCGCTGGCCGGCAGAATTTGGAGCTGATACCAATAGGAGACGCGCCCATCCACGCCCGCAGCGTCCAGGTACGAGTAATCCGCGACGCCAGGGGCCGCCAGGACCGGCATGGGCGAGACCTGTTTGTATGGCCCGGCGGCCGCTACCGCCCGAAAGACCAGGAAGCCCTGCACGTCGGCCCGCGCGCGCACGGTCCAACTCACGTGCACAGCACGATCGGCCGGCTCGAAACGCGCGCTGAAGGCCAACAGGCCCGCGGCCGTCGGCGACTGGTAGCCAAAGTCCACTGTCAAGTCCTGGACCCCGCCGGTCGTGAGCGTGCGCGTCAATGTACCAGATGAGGTGAGCTGGTAGCCGCCCCATGTGGCCGGCGCTGTGATCGTATAGACCCCCGGCGGCAGATCCACGCTATAGTGTCCGGTCACCGAGGTTGTGACGGTGATATCCACGCTGCGGCCCACCACATCCACACCGGTGATGCGCAGCGGTACACTGGATAGGCCAAAAGACTCGGTGATCGGTTGGTGGATCCCGTCACCGTTGGTATCGAGCCAGGTACGGTCGCCGATCGTCACGTAGAGCAGCACGCGCGCTGTATCGCTGGCCGCGAGCTGCTGCCCGGTCGGCAGCGTGCCCGTGACGGCGACGGTGTTGGTGAAGTCGGCCGTGGCGCTGACGACCGTGCAGCTATAGCTGGCGCTCGCTCCCGGCCCCAACGTCCCGATGGGCTGGGCGCAGGCCGGAACCACAGCATCCGCGGCGGTCACGCTGGTCAGCGTGACATGGCCGGTGTTCGTGACCGCGATGGTGAAGGTGACAGGCTGGCCGCTGGCGATCACCTGAAGATCGGGGGTCTTGGCGACCTGCAAGGCGGTCTGCGACACATCCTCGAAGTCGCGGCCGGTCACCGTTTGCGACACAGCCAGGCTGACCGAGATGTTGTCTGGGTTGCCGCCATCACGGTCCGCCAGGCTGAGGTAGCCGGGCACATTGGTCTCGACGATCTGGTAGTAGCCGGGCTGCAGGTAGGTGAAGGTGTATTGCCCGGATGCATTTGTCAGCGTGGCGCTGATGACCGCGAAGGGGTCGTTCAGCGTCGCCGCATAGTAGAGCGTGATCGTTACGGCCGAGAGGAGCGGCTCGCCCGTCTCGCACTGACCGTCGCCGTCGCCCACACACACCGCGCCGCTCAGGCTGCTGCGATACTCGCGGTATCCGAAGTCCTGATTGGGCTGGTTCGCAGTAATGTTAGTGATCGTGCGCGTCGTTGCGGTGGTGGCCGTGTAGGCTGCGTTGGGCAGCGTGCTGCTGACCGGCGAGATTGCCACATCGCTGCCCTGTGGGATGCCGGTGACCGTATACTGACCGCTGGCATCCACGGTCGTCAGCACGGTGATGGGTGAGCCGGCCGTCGGCGTGTAGGTAACCGCGACCTGCACCCCCGCGATGCCCGGTTCGCCGCTCCGGATCGCGTCGCCGTTCAGGTCGTTCCACACCGTGCCGCTGACGCTGTAGGTGGCGCCGGCGGCCCGATAGCCGAAGTCCATGGTGAGCACGCTGCCGCCGCCGCTGACGGTGGCCGTGCCGGTGTTATCCAAAGTGGCGTCCGGATCGCCGGTCTGAGTGAAGCCGGCGGGCAGGGGCACGGTAGTAGTGAGCACCTTGACCTTGTACGTGGCATCAGCCAGCCCCTCAAAGAGGTAGCCGCCCGTGGCCGTGGTGACAGTGCTCGCCAGCAGGGTCACGCCGGCCGCGTCGTAGAGCTGCACTGTCACGCCTGGCAGCCCAGACTCATCGGCATCTTGCGCGCCGTCGCCGTCCGCATCGTTCCACACCCGGTCGCCCACCTGACCGCTGTTGTCCACACCGAAGAGCAGTTGGATGTGGGAATCAGGCCCGGCCTCCGCTTCCACCGTATAGCTTTCGGCCGTGGTGCTCTCGATCAGACCAGGGTTGATCGCCTGCACCGATGGCTGGCTGTAGGTAACGGTGTAGGTACCCACAGCGACGATGAAAGAGAAGCTGCCCTCGCTGTTGGTCGTCGTAGTCAGGGAAACCGGCGCGCCGTTGTTGTCAAAGCCAGTCAGAGTGACGGTGACCGGCTGCAGCCGCGTCTCGCTGGCGTCGGGCAGGCCGTTGCGATCGGCATCCCAGAAGACGACGCCCTGCACCAGAGCGCCCTCGTAGTAGCCGAAATCGGCGTCCAGGTAATCCTCCTTGGGTGTCAGGTTCACCGCCAGCACATCGCCGGTTGTCGGAATCAGTTCGCGATACGCGCCGCCAGGGGTGGTCATGCTGTCTTCGTAGACGTCCACCAGATAAGCACCGGGCGGCAGGTTGTCGAACAGATAGGCGCCGCTGCCGTCGGTCATGGCGAAGCCAACCTGGTAGTCGCCCAGCAGCGGATCGAGCACGCCGTTGCCGTTCGAATCGAAGTAGAGCAGCACAATGGCGCCGGCGATGGGCGCTTCACCGCCGTCCTGCACACCATCGGCGTCGTCATCGCGCCAGACATAGTCGCCGATCGAGCCGCCCCAGTTGAAGCCGAAGTCGGCTGTGTCCACAACCGCCGAGTCCGAAGGCACGACCACGGTCAGCGGGTTGTCGAGCGGGCTGGTGGCGCCGGCCACGCTCACCAGGTCCATGGCCGCGGCCAGGGTGGTGACCACGCCGTAGGGGCTGGTGACGATGCTTGCAGTGTCCACCTGCACCCGGTAGGTGCCGGAGTAGACGCCGGTGAAGGTGTAGACGCCGGATGCGTCGGTCGTAGTAGTGGCCAGCAGGGTCGTGCCTGTGCTGTCGTACAGCCGCACGGTGATACCCGGTAGGCCCTCTTCGTCGGCATCCAGCACGCCGTCCTCATTCGCGTCGAGCCAGACCGTGTCGCCGATGCGGGCCTGGCCGGGCGGCCGCAGGCCGAAGTCGGCGTCGTTCACGCCCTCCGTGGTCGCCGTGCGGGTCAGCGTCGTCGGCGTCGTCGCGGTGTAGCCGGCCGGGATGGTGGCCGGGGTCAGGGTGACGCTGTAGCTGGCGCCCGCGCTCAGGCCGACGATGCGATACGCGCCGAGCGCGTCGGTGGTGACACAGACCGCCGCGCCGCCGCCGGTCGGCGTGGCGCACACTTGCACGCCGGCCAGCCCTGTCTCGCCAGGATCCTGCACGCCGTCGCCGTCCAGGTCGGCCCACACATAGTCGCCGAGGTTGCCGCTGACCGCGGTCTGGGTGGTGTTGCTCGGCTTGGGCGTAAGCGCGCCGCTGCCGTCAATCAGCGTGGCGGTGTTGTTCACCACGTTGACGCCGGGCGGGTTGTTGACCGTCACGCGGAAGGTGAGCAGCGGCACCACGATGACGCTCTCCGTACTGGCTGCCGCGAACTGCACGCCGCTGCCGGCCGCGCTGGCGGTGAAGGTGATCATGCCGGTCGCGTTGGCGGTCGTGCTCAGGGTGCAATTCCACCGGAAGTAGGCCACCGTGCCGCTGATGACGTTCTGGCTGGCCGGCGTCGGCCCGGTGCAGACCGCGCTGGCGTTGCTGGCCGTCACGGTCAGGGGATTGGTAGGCGCCACGTTGTTGACATCGCCTGCGTTGGAGAGCAGCCCCATGGTGACGCTGATCGGCGTGCCGGTGCTGACCAGCGTCGGGGTGGCGTCCATGGTCGTCTGGCGATCCACGCTGCCTGTGCCGGGCACGAAGACCAACGCGCCGCCCTGCCCGACAGTGCCCAACGCGTTCGCCATCGCGGCCCAGGTGTTGGCGGTCGGGTTGTAGCGCCAGAAGACGTTGGTCTTGCCCTGGAAGGCATAGATGTACGTGCCATCGTTGACCAGCGCGCCGCCGTCGGCCACGTTGCCGGGGGTGTCGGCCGGCGCGTCGCTCCAGGTTGGCGTCCCGCTCAGGGGCCATAGCGATAGAACTTCTTAGTGTTGTTGCCGGACAGCGCGTAGATATAGTCGTTGAGATAGGTCAGCGAACCGCCCCAGCCGACGCCGGTCGGAATGGGGGCGAGGACCGTCCAGGTGTTGGCGCCGACATTGTAGCGCCAGAAGCCGGTCGCCGTACCGCCCTGTAACGCATAGATGTTGGTGCCGTCGGTGGTCAGCGCGCCGCCCTTCTTGACGTTGGCCGGCGTGGCCGCCATGTTGCTCCAGCTATTTGCACTGATGTTATAGCGCCGGAACCGGGTGCTGTTGCCCAGTAGGGCAAAGATATACTTGGCGCCGCTGACATCGAGGTAGACCAGCGCGCCGCCTTCATCCACGTTGTCGGACGTAGTCGCCAGGGTCGTCCATGAGCCGGGCGTGCCGATGGTATAGCGATAGAAGGTATTCTTCCGGTCCCCGCGCAGGCCGTAGATGTACGTGCCGTCGTAGGCCAGCGCGCCGCCCTTCTTGATGTTGTTCGCCGTCGAAGCCCGGGTGGCCCAGGCGTTGGCGAGCGGGCCGTAGCGCCAGAACGCCGTCGTCCCTCCCTGGAAGGCGTAGATGCCCGGCAGCGCGCCGCCGCTGACCACCTGGCCCACCGTGGCCGGGTTGTTGCTGCCCAGGTTCCAGGTGACGACGTTGGCGCCGCCGCCCAGGCTCGCCAGCAGGCTGTTGGACGTGCCGGTGGCGAACGCGTAGCCGAGCGCGCCCTCCGCGTCGCCGTTGAAGGTGAACTCGCCCACGGTGGTCGGCGTGCAAGTGAAGGTGAAGAGCCGCGGCGTACCGGCGACCACATCCTGCGGCGCGGCGGGCGTCGGGCCGCTGCACGTCGCATCGCCGCCGTTGACAGTCAGCGACGGCGTCACCTGGGTGATCGTCTGCGTGGTGGTCAGCTGCATCGTCACCGTGACCAGGCCGCCCACGGCCACGGTCGTCGGGGCCACCGTCATGCTGATGCCGGTCGAGAAGGTGTCCCCTTCGTCAATGCCCAACACGCGTGGTTGTGAGACGTACGGGGCGTATGTGCCGCCCGCGTTCGGGCTGCTGCCGGTGACGGTCACGAAGGTCGTGCCGGGCGGCAGCGGGTCGGTGATCTTGACGTTGCTGAAGAGCGCGTCCCCCTTGTAGTTGAGGGTCAGCGTGTAGAAGAGGGTGTCGCCCGGGCTGGCCGACGTCCGGTTGACCGCCTTGGTCAGCGCCTGGGTGAAGGGAAAGTCGGCCGTGGTGATGTTCTGGCCGGCTGCCAGGCTGAGCGCGATGCTCTCGACCGAGGCCAGGTAGGAGGGCGGCAGGTCGGGATCGGTCACGTCCACCGTGACCACGTAGGCGCCTGGCCCCAGGTCAGCGAAGGTGTAATAGCCGGTGATGCTGGTGGTGGTCGTGATCGTCGGTTCGTCCGGATCGGCCTGGCCGTTGCCGTTCAGGTCGCGCGCCAACGTCACGGTGACGTTCGGCAGGCCGGTCTCGCCCGCGTCGCACAGGCCGTTGCTGTCCGCGTCGAAGCAGACCATATCGCCGATCGAGCCGGGGGTCTGGCCGAAGTAGCCGAAATCGGCGTCGGTGACGGCGTTGCCCTGCGCCGTGAACTTAGCGGGGCTGACCGCCTGGCGACTGCCGCCGGTGCTGGATACGTAGGGGTTGGTGAAGTGAGCGTCCACCGCGCTGCCCGCGCCGTCGGTCGCCACGACGACGTAATTGCGCGCCGGGTCAAGTCCAGTGAAGGTGTAGAAGCCAGTGATGCTGGTGGTGGTCGTGATGAGCAGAGCATCGGCGCCTGCGTCCACCACGCCGTTGCCGTTCGTGTCCTCGTAGAGGCTTAGCGTGACGCCGCTGATGCCTGCATCGCTGCCGTTGAACGCGCCGTCGTTAGCGACATCCTCGAACACGCGGTCGCCGATGCTGCCAGCGCCGCCAGGCCGGTAGCCGAAGTCAATCGCCAGATTGGTCTGGTCCTGCGCCAGCGTCACGCTCGCCTGGCCATCTAGCGCGCCTTCCGGGTCAGCGGTCACGGTGTAGCCGGCCGGCTCGACCGGATCCACGCAGTAGGTGGCCGGGGTGCTCAGGCCGGTGAAGCGGTACTTCCCGTTGGCATCGGTCGTCTTGGTCTGGAGGATCGGGCCGGAGGGCGGGCACACGCCGGCATACAGGTTCACCGTCACACCCTGGATCCCCTCATCTTCGGGGGCTTGCACGCCGTCACCGTCCCAGTCGCGGAAGATCGTGTCCCCAATCGTGCCCGCACCCACGGCCACGCACGCCTCGGACCCGCTGGTGAAGGGCACGCCGTTCTGGACGGTGGTGAAGGTGTTGCAGTAGGAACCAGCCGCGGCGTCGGCGCTGGCCTGCGTGGTGAAGCGCAATACCAGCGCCTGGCCTGGGTTGAGCGCGGATGGCACGCTGAAGACCGGCTGGTTGGGGTTGGTGGCGTTGACGCTCGTGGCGGCGGTCACGTCTGCACCGTTGATCATCACGCTCTGCTTGCTCACATAGGTGAAGTCGGTCGGCAGGTACTCGGTGATCTGCACCGGGTTGCCGGTGGGACCGCTGCCGATGTTGTTGATGGTGATGGTGTAAGTAACGGTCCCGCCCGGCGCGATGCTGGTCGGGCTGGCGCTCTTGCGTTGGGTCAGGATTGGGATCGCGCCCGATGGAGTGATCTCGGTCGCGTCGCCGCTGATCGGCTCGTTGGAGGCCGTCCGGCCGCGGGCGACCACGTTATTCTCCAGCGGACCGGTGCTCTTGGCCTGAACCGTGACGGTAGCCTCGAACTTCGTCCCGCGCAGCAACGTGCCGGCGTTCCAGACGAGCGGGTTGGGGCCGCTGCTCTGAGCCGGCACCGCGCTGACGAAGTTGACGCCGCTGGGCAACGTGTCGGTCACGACGACGTTGTACAGGTCGTTGTCGCCGGCATTGAAGATGCTGATCTTGTACTGGAAGGTGTCGCCGACTTTGACCACCTCGCGCGTGGCCGGCTTGCCCACGGCCAGGCACGCCCGCCAGCTCACCCGCGTCGGCTCGTAGTAGCGCCACAGGTGGTCCTTGCCGTTGTCCGAGCCGCCCGCGTCACCGCCGAAGGTGCCGCCGCCGAAGTGGGGACAGCCGGAGTCATCCAGGAAGCCGCCCGGCCCTCGGGTGAGGTTGTCCACCCGGATCTTCACCCAGGCGTATTCAGGCACATATTGCGTGGTCTGGCCGATGCTCCAGCGGATCGCCTTCGGGCTGGTCGTGTCGCCCTGCGAGACGGTGGAGGTGAGCGGCGTGCTGGGGCTGAGGTTGAAGCCGACCGTGCTGCCATCCACCGAAGCGTAGCCGTTGACGGTACTGAGCGAGCCGGCCTGATCGAATGAGATGCGACTGCCGTCATAGCGGATGCGTTGCCACGGCCCCATCTGGTTGCTGGCCTCGCGCATGGCGGCCGCGTCTTTGGCGCTGCCGCGCCAGTAGTCCCAGTCGAAGTCCCACGCATAGCCGCTCTGCGGGCCGGCGACGACGTTCGCCAGGCCCCAGGGCGCGTTGCCGCGCTGATCCGGCGTGTCCACGATGGCGACGATGGGCGCCTTGGCGCCGAACGCCAACAACTGTTCGGCGTCCCATTTGTTGAGCGGCACGATCACGTCGCCGGAGTTGTTGGTCAAGGTGTTGTCGGCCGTGCCGGTATTCTGATCGTAGCCGCCTGACCCGGTCCAGGAATCGTAGCTGGTGTCGGCATGGGTCGAGAAGAAGATGCCGGTGTCGCCGTAGACGCCGGCCACCGTGCCGCGCATCAGCCCGGTGCCGTCGGCCGCCGCCTTTTCGGTCACGCCGTTGATGTTCGGCCCCAGCGTCAGGCCGATCAGCTCGGTCTTGACCTTGGCCCCGATCGGCCCTGCGCCAACCGGGATGGGCGCCTGGCCCTTCATGGCGATCTTGTCGTAGCCGCCCAACCCGTCGGCCGGGTTGCTACCGGGAATCACATAGGCCGCGTCAAGCACGGTCATGCCGTCTGGCACGTAGAAGTCAATATAGCCGCCGACTCCGGTGGTCGTGCCGTCGCGCGGCACCACCTTGATGATCAGGCCAAGCTCGTCGCCGACCTTCAGCAGCGGGCTGCCTGGCCCGAAGCCCGGATACCCCGGATCGAGTCCGGCAATGCGATTGTCCAAGAGCGCCTGGGTGTCCGGGTCGAAGTACATATAGACCATCTTGGTTTGCAGATTGTGTGCGTGCGCGGTGGACACCTCAAACCCCGGAACCGCCTGCGGCGCGAAGCTGAGCACCAGGGCCATGATCATGGCCAGGTAGAGTATCTGCGGACCGGAACGGCTTCGCCGCAGGCGGGTGTGTTGGTTATGTCGCATCATATAGACCTCCATGCAGGAAACGGCAGCATTGGCTCGATAGCCGCGGGGCATCCATGCCACGTCAATAGCATATCTCAGACTATATTGCATTCGCTGGCAGGGATAAATGGGCCAATAGTACTATCCGCGGAGGACGCCACACGGCTCCGGCAGCGCATCCGGCTGCAGAATGAATCCGAAGCACAATCGGGAGTTGAGATCTGGCGAGATCGCCAGCGTGTGAGCTACCGATCCAACACCACCGTCACCGTCTCGCCGGCCGGGATGCCGTTGCTGTCCAGCGGCACCTCCACTACGCCGATCGAGCGCACAAGAGTGTAGATCAGGTTAGACTTTCCGAAGACGGGAACAGCCCAAGTCTCACGGTCGCGCGTCTCTAACTGCACGCGCACGTAGTCGACCCGGCCGCTGGCTGCCGGGATATTGCGCGCCAGTCGGGCCTGAGCAGTGTGAAGAGGCAAGGGGTCGGCGCCTAACAGGAGTCGAATGGCGGGGGTGACAAAACGCTGAAAGATGTTGATGCACGAAACGGGATTGCCCGGCAGCCCGAAGACCGGCTTGCCGTCGCACATCGCCAAAATCGTCGGCTTGCCGGGCCGCACCGCGACGCCATGCACGAGCACGCCCGGCTTGCCGAGCCGGCTGATCGCTTCGGCGGTCAGGTCGCGGTAGCTCACCGAGCTGCCCGCAGTGATCACGACCAGATCGGCGGCGTCGAACGCGCGGCGCACTGCGGCGTCGAGCGCCGCTTGCCGATCGGGTGCGATCGGGTAGGTGAGGGGCAAGCCGCCGGCCCGTTGCACCAGGCCGGCCAGCGTGTAGCTGTTGATGTCGCGCACCTGGCCAGGGCTGGGGGTCTCGTCGGGCGGCACCACCTCGTCGCCCTGGCTGACGATGCCCACCCGCGGCCGCCGCGCAACCATGACCTGCGTGATGCCCACGGCCAACAGCCCGCCGACATCCTGCGGCCGCAACTGATGCCCGGCAGAGAGCACCGTTTCCCCACGACGCACGTCTTCGCCGGGCTGAATGCAGTTGTCGCCGGCCGCCAACGGCCGGTGAACCTCGATGCTGAACGGCTCGAAGCCTGGCTGCGCCGCGGCCGCGCCGAACAACACCGCGCCGGCTCGACTGGTCTGCTCGATCATCACCACCGCGTCGGCGCCGGCAGGCGTCATGCCGCCGGTGTGCACCAACGCGGCCTGACCTGATTTGATCGCAAAGTCAGCCGCCGCGCCCATGGCCACCTCGCCGACCACGTCCAGATAGGCCGGCATCCCCGCGGATGCGCCGTGCGTGTCGGCCGCCTGCAGCGCGTAACCGTCCACTGTACACCGGACGAAGGTCGGCAGATCGTGGGGCGCGGTCGCATCTTCGGCCAGCACGCGGTCGAGCGCATCAACTACTCGGCACGGCTCGCCCGCGACGGCCGGCCGGAAGTGCGCCTGGAAGATTTCCCACGCCTCTTCGGCCGTACGAAGTCTCAGGAATTCGGTCATATCCAATCTGAAATCCGAGATCTAAAATCGTCACCCGCCCGACGCGATGGCTATCGCGATCAGCCCGGCCAGGGCCAGCGCCAGCAAGACCAGCAACCCCACGGCGATCAGCAACGGCAGGATGGCAGCCAGAAAAGCGCGCTCGTAGGTGAGATCGTGACTGATCTTGACCGCCTTGACGTAGAGCGCCGCGCCCCAGAAATAGGCGACGATGCCGAGCAAGCTGCCCAGGTAGGGCACGCGATCGAAGATCGCCAGCAGGTGTGGCATTGCGTAGAGCGCGGTCGTCCCGAAGAAGTCGGCCAGGCCACCCTTGCCGCCGAGCAGCTTGGCGAACAACATGACCCAGATGCCGTAGCCCAGCCATGTGCCCAGCGTGGCCGCGGCCAGCGGAAAACCGCCGCCGAACGGTCGGGATAGCCAGCCGCCAGCCGCCTCGAGCAGCACGACAAGCGGCCCTGGCAGGGCCGTCGGCAGGCCGACAACCTCCGCGGTGATCTCCATGCTCATCTGGAAACCCAGGCGCATCTGCTCCAGGAACTGGCGCCGCGCCTCGTCGGGCAGATTCTGGAGGAACGGCTCGGCGCGACGCAGGAACTCTTCGAAGCCGGCCCTGGCCTGGCTCAGATCGGCCTCGACCGCGGTATGACGCAGGCCGCCGATCGCGTCGATGGCCAGCGCCGGCAGACCGGTCAGCAGCGCGACCAGCGCGAGCAGCGCGAGCCCTTGCAGGAACAGGCCCCCGCCCCTGCGGAAATCGCTGAAGCCCTGGTCTCGAAACAGCAGAGCATTCCAGAGGGTGCGCATCCAATTCGCCATGGCTCACCTCCCCGCGCTCAGCATGGCGGTCGCCGCCGCGAAAAGCCCGCCCAACACGAGCCAGGCGAGCAAATAGACCGCGTAGGGCAGCAGTGTGGCCCAGAACGCGCGTCCCCACGTCAGGCCATGGACGCTGTGGATCGCCTTGTAGCGGCAGATCAATTGCCAGGTGTTCAACACGCCGCCGATGACCAGATATGGGACGAAGCCCAGGCCCCGGAAGAGCAGCGGTGTGAACGCCAGCGCCAACGTCCCCAACGTCTGATTCAGTGAGCCGCTGCCGCCGAGCAGCCGCGCGCTCAGATGCGCCAACAGCCCGTAGAACAGCCAGCTCAACACCAGACCCAGCGGCCACAGGATGATGTTCAGCGCGGCCCTGGTCGGATCCGGCGCGCCGAAGAGCGGAGGGAAGACCTGCCAGCCCACATCCCACCAGCGTTTGAACTGCTCGACCACGTCGGGCAACGCGGCCAGCTCGGCCCACCACGGCGCTCGCTGATACGCCTGCCAGATCGTCTCCTTGATCGCGGCCATCTGCGGCATTCCTGCCCAGGCCACCGTCTGGCCGATCAGGTTGAGCAGGGCCGTGATCACGCCGATCATGACGAGCAAGAACGATCCTTCCACAAAGGGATTGTCGTCGTCGCGCACCTGATCGTACGCGTCGCTGTCCAGGAACAGCGCCCGAAGTACAAGGCCCAGAGACAATGTCCGATGACCCATGCGTGCCTCCTGTCAAGAGCAGCGCCATCTGCTCTCCAGGCAAGTATAGCACAAGACGTTCGCATTCGGCAAAGCGCCCATCTGACAGAGACGCCCACAGCAAACATGCTGTGGGCGTCTCTGATAACGCCGGTTTGCAGGCAGTCTGCGACTGCCGCCGAACCTGCTTCCGGGCAGATCAGCTCGAACTCATGGCCGGCCCGGTCGCGGGGTATGCGTGGGCTGTGGGCCGCCGCCGGGGGTCCCGCTGGATTGCGGCGTCCTGCTCGGTGTGTGCGACGAACCTGGCGTGACGCTCGGCGTGTGACTGGGTTGGGGCGTGACGCTGGGCTGGGGCCCGGGTCCGCCCTGGGTGCGCGTCCGCAGCCAGGTAGCGATGCGGACGCCATCGCGCTGCTGCAAGCCGCCTGCCTCGGCCGGCTCGCCCAACCGCGCCTGCTCCACGCCATGAAGCCTGGTCTGGCGAGTGACCTGGATTTGCTGTCCCCCGATGGTCCACGCGCCCAACACGCCGTTGTCGGGCTTCGACTCGATCGGCCCCGCCAGGTGGAAGCTCTGGCCGCCGCCCGATGGGCTGGACAACACCGAGACGTGGCCGGCGATGACACGGTCTCCGCTCCGCCAGCCGGTCGCCTGAACCACGGCGCCTACTTCCACCAGGCCCTTTGCCTGTGCGATGACCGTGGAGGATGTGACCTCGACTGACTGTCCATCCACCTGCCACAGGCCGTCGAGACCGCCGCCGGGCAGACTCTTGACCATGCCGGTGATCTGCACCCGCGGACATGCAGCGCCAGGCTCGTGCCAGGCAGGCTGCAACACCAGCGCCGCCAGGCCGCCGCTTTCCAGCAGCAACGCTGACGCGTGGGCCAGCAGTCCCACCTGCGGCTCGCCCATCACCAGCGTCTCTGGGGTCACGGCCGCTGAGATCGCACTGACGACCCAGCTCGCATCGGAATACGCCTGGATCGCGCCGAAGACTTCCACGGTTTCCTGCAGCTCGATGCCGCGCACGCGAAGAGCAGTCAGCACGCCCGCGGGGTCTTCCAGCGCGGACACCTCGACCCAGTGGCCCACATCAACCGGCCCGCCGCGTTGGCTGAATGTCGTGTCCGCCGTCACCCAGATCGTCTGTCCCGCGACAACCCAGGCGCCGATGCCGCTCTCGGCCTTCGCCGTCACGGGTCCCTTCAGGCGAACTTCGGGGGGGCGAACGATGATCATGATCGCCCGCAGGCTATCGTCGGCCAGGCGTTTGGCTGTCACGTCAGCCCACATTCCCACTGCAACTGCGCCGGTGCTCAAGCGCACACGAGTCGTAGCGTCTACTGCTACGATCTGCCCGGCGATCACCCATGGTTCTGCGGCCGTCGCCGGTACGGTCACGATGACGCCAGAGAATTGCACGTCGAAAGGCGGCTGCTGGGCCGCGGTCACCGAAGAGGCAGGGATCAACGCCGTCGCGATCAACAAAGCGACCGTTGTCAGCCAGCGGAAGGTGTGGAAACGATTGTTCATTGGGGTCCTCCGGCAATCGAGATGGATGGTAGATAGCCGCACCGCCGCAGCCCAAACGGGGTCGCAGTGCTCGATGCTGTGGGCGTCGGCGTCGCGCTCGGGGAGGCTGTCCCCGTTGGTGCGCCGGTCGCACTGGGCGTCGCAGTGGGCGTCGCGGACCTGGTCGGCGAGGCGGTCGCGGTCGGTGATGCAGTTGGCGACAGAGTCGCAGTCGGCGTTGGGGTTGCCGAGGCGGTCGCGGTCGGTGATGCGGTTGGCGACCGAGTCGCAGTCGGCGATGGGGTCGCTGTGGGCGAGGCGGTTGGCGCAGTCCCCGACGGACAAGCCAGCACGCTGACATCGTCCAGATAGAAGTCGCTGATGTTGTTCGCGTCGGTGCGGGCCGCGAACTGGATGGCGACGGTCTGACCAGCGTAGGCGCCGAGATCGAGGGTGATGTGGTCCCAAACGCCGACCGTCGCGGTGTTGTCCACGGTCAGCAGGTCAACGATGGCCGCGCCGTCGGCCGTGAGCAGCGAAACGGTCATCGTGTCGAACGCGCCGCCGGTTTCGGATAGCCGAAGCCGTGGGCGTTGGGGTGATGACGGGCGTCTGCGCCGCGGCGGTGGCCGCCAGAGCGGTCGCGCGCCTCCCCGGCGCAGGCGTCGCCGCTCCTCCTGTGTCGGCTGGCTCGGTCGGCGCGGGCGGCGGCGTGAAGGCGGCGGGGGGTGAAGGCCATAGGCATCAAGCTAAGGTCGTTCTGGTCTCATCGCGCGCTTGTAAGGGGTCTGCGACCCCGCCTTGACCGCTTGTTTGGCCGCTTCTGGCGGGACCGTCGCCAGCAATGGGGCGTCGGCGCTGCTCGACCGGGAAGTACACTGCCTACCGCGAGCAGTTGCCGCGCCCCGACCGCCGGTC
>Ga0194112_10000920_pt1 | contig 43196 bp, 39 predicted proteins | sample TA2MahC400mmetaG_FD_146191 | JGI IMG/M metagenome (GOLD analysis project Ga0194112, IMG submission 146191) | Freshwater microbial communities from Lake Tanganyika, Tanzania - TA2015016 Mahale Deep Cast 400m | ecosystem: Environmental > Aquatic > Freshwater > Lake | place: Tanzania: Lake... | reverse complement strand
CGATGCATGGCAAGAAGCGTTGGGACATGAGGATCGTTCCATGAGGAGGCCAAGGTGGATCAGCAAGCGCGCAGGATCGTGTGCCACGGAAAAAAGAACGGCCGTGACTGGAAATGAAGACGCTGCCGGGCCCGTCGGGGGCAGGTCCGGGCGGCCGTAAAGGGGGAGGAGAGTCTCATGGTGGATACGCAAAGGCTGACACGGCGGGCGATGGCCTTCGTCCTGGCAGGGGGGCGGGGCAGCCGCCTGCAGGAGCTGACGGACCGGCGCGTCAAGCCGGCCGTTTATTTCGGCGGCAAGACCCGCATCGTCGATTTCGCCCTGTCGAACGCGATGAACTCGGGCATCCGAAAGATCGCCATCGCCACGCAATACAAGGCGCACAGCCTGATCCGGCATTGCCAGCGCGGCTGGAACTTCTTTCGGGCCGAACGGAACGAGTTTCTGGATATCCTGCCCGCCAGCCAGCGCGTGTGCGAACATACCTGGTATCGCGGCACGGCCGACGCGGTCACGCAGAACATCGACATCGTGGATGACTACGACGTCGATTACATCATCATCCTGGCGGGCGACCACATCTACAAGATGGATTACGAGATCATGCTGTGCGAGCATGTCGAGAACGACGCTGACGTGACCGTCGGCTGCCTGACCGTTCCGCGCGAAGAGGCCAGCGCCTTTGGCGTCATGCATGTCGACGACCATGGGCGCATCGTGTCGTTCCTGGAAAAGCCGGCCGATCCGCCTGCCATGCCCGGCCATCCCGACAAGGCGCTGGCGTCCATGGGGATCTATGTCTTCAAGTGGAGCTTTCTGCGCGACCTGCTGCTGCGCGACGCCGAGGACCCCAATTCCAGCCATGACTTCGGCACCGACCTGATCCCTGACATCGTGAAGAACGGCAAGGCGATGTCGCACCGCTTCGACACGTCCTGCGTCCGCGCTCCGGGGGCGCCTGCCTATTGGAAGGACGTGGGCACGGTGGATGCCTTCTGGCAGGCCAACATCGACCTGACGGACTTTACGCCCGAACTGGATCTGTGGGACACCGACTGGCCGATCTGGACCTATTCCGAAAGCACACCGCCGGCCAAGTTCATCCATGACGAAAAGGACCGGCGCGGCATCGCGATCTCGTCCATGGTGTCGGGGGGGTGCATCATCTCGGGGACCGAGATCCGCAACTCGCTGCTGTTCACCGAGGTGCATACGAACAGCTATGCCATCCTGGATCATGCGGTGGTGCTGCCCTATGTCACGGTCAACCGCCGGGCGCGTCTGCGCAACGTCGTGATCGATTCCCGCGTGGTGATTCCCGAAGGGCTGGTCGTGGGGGAGGACCCGCAGGACGACGCCCGCTGGTTCCGCGTCACCGATCGCGGCATCACCCTGATCACCCAGGACATGCTGGACCGCCGGGCGGCCTCGCTGTGATGCAGGTTCTGTCGGTCGCCTCGGAATGTGCGCCCCTGGTCAAGACCGGGGGGCTGGCCGATGTCACGGGGGCCCTGCCGGCCGCCCTGATGGAACAGGATGTGCGGATGCGGACCCTGCTGCCGGGCTATCCGGCCGTCATGGCCGCGCTGGACCGGCCGCGCGAGGTCTGGTGGTTCGAGGACCTTTTCGGAGGTCCGGCCTGGTTGCTGGAAGGGCGGGCAGCGGGACTGGACCTGCTGGTGATCAATGCCCCCCATCTTTATGACCGTCCCGGTACGCCCTACCTGGATCCCCAGGGGCGCGACTGGCCGGACAATCCCGAACGCTTTGCGGCGCTGTCCTGGGTGGGGGCGCATGTGGCGGCCCAGGGCGCGGGCGACTGGCGCCCGCAGGTCCTGCACGGGCACGACTGGCAGGCCGGCTTTGCCACCGAATACCTGCGCGGGATGGGTGCACGGGATGTGCGGACCGTGCTGACCATCCACAACATCGCCTTTACCGGCTCGACCGACCCATGGCGGCTGCAGGCGCTGCGGCTGGACCCCGATCGCTTTCACAGCGAAGGATACGAATTCTGGGGGGGCATCTCGGCGCTGAAGGCGGGCCTGATGGGCGCGGATGCGCTGACCACCGTCTCGCCCAGCTATGCGTCCGAACTGATGACCCCCGAATTCGGGATGGGCATGGAGGGTGTGATGCGCCACCGCCGGGGGGTGCTGCACGGCATCCTGAACGGCATCGACGAAAGCGCCTGGGACCCGGCCACCGATCCGGCCATTCCCGCCTATGACACGCCGGCAGGGAAATCTGCCGCCAAGGCGGCGCTGCAGGAGGAACTGGGCCTGCCCCGCGCCGAAGGGCCCTTGTGCGTGATCGTGTCGCGCATGTCCCACCAGAAGGGCCTGGACCTGGTGCTCGAAGTGCTGCCCGTGCTGCTGGAGCAGGGGGGACAGCTGGCGGTGCTGGGATCGGGCGAACCGGGACTGGAGGAGGCCTTTCGCCAGGCGGCCGCCGATGCGAACGTGTCCGTCCAGATCGGCTATGACGAGAGACTTTCGCACCGCCTGATCGCGGGCGGGGACGCGATCCTGGTGCCGTCGCGATTCGAGCCCTGCGGTCTGACGCAGATGTACGGCCTGCGCTATGGCACGATACCGGTCGTGGCGCTGACGGGCGGGCTGGCCGACACGGTCATCAACGCGTCTCCCGCAGCCCTGGCGCAGGGGGTGGCGACAGGCGTCCAGTTCTCGCCCGTCACGGCCGAGGCCCTGTGCAACGCGCTGATCCGCCTGAACGGCCTTTACCGGGACAAGGAGACCTGGACCCGGCTTCAGGTCAATGCGATGGCCCAGCCCGTCGGCTGGTCGCAGTCGGCCCGGGCCTATGCGGAGCTTTATGCAAGCCTGGTCGGAGCCCGATGACCGAGCACGCGATCTTTGCCGGACACCCGACACCCCTGGGGGCCACCTTTGACGGCTCGGGGGTAAACTTTGCCCTGTTCTCGCAGAATGCGGACAGGGTGGTGTTGTGCCTGTTCGACGACAAGAACCGCGAAACGCGGATCGACCTGCCCGAGCGGGAGGGCCATGTCTGGCACGGCTATATCGCCGGGCTGCGTCCCGGCCAGCGTTACGGCTATCGCGTTCACGGCCCCTATCGCCCGCACGAGGGACACCGCTTCAACCCCAACAAGCTGCTGATCGATCCTTATGCCAAGCGCCTGACCGGCAGCCCCCGGCCCCATGACGCGCTGTTCGGCTATCGCGCCGGCCATGCCGAGGCGGACCTGTCCTTTGACCGCCGCGACAGCGCCCAGCACATGCCCCGATGCGTGGTGGTCGATCCCAGCTTTTCCTGGGGCAACGACCATCCCCTGCGCCGCCCCATGACCGAGACGGTGATCTACGAGGCGCATGTGAAGGGCCTGACGGCCGGCCGGAACGACCTGGCCGATCCCGGCACCTACCTGGCCATGGCCTCTGACCCGGTGCTGGAGCATCTGACCCGGCTGGGGGTGACGGCGGTCGAGCTGCTGCCCGTCCATGCCTTTGCCGACGACCGCTTTCTGGCGGACAAGGGGCTGCGAAACTACTGGGGCTACATGTCCTACGGGTTATTTGCGCCCGAGCCGCGCTACATGCGCGACGGTGACATCGCAGAATTCCAGCAGATGGTCGCCCGCTTTCACAAGGCGGGGATCGAGGTGATCCTGGACGTGGTCTACAACCACACCGCCGAGGGCAACGAGCTGGGGCCCACGCTGTCCTTTCGCGGGCTGGACAATGCAGCCTATTACCGCCTGGCCGACTATCCGCGCCATTACGTCAACGATGCAGGCACCGGCAACGTGCTGAACCTGGACCATCCCTTTGCCCTTCGGCTGGTCATGGATTCGCTTCGCTACTGGGTGCAGGTGATGCATGTGGACGGCTTCCGCTTTGATCTGTGTTCGGTCCTGGGACGCACGCGCGGGTCGTTCGACCGCGACGGCCCTTTCTTTCGCGCCGTGCGTCAGGACCCGGTCCTGAACCAGGTCAAGCTGATCGCGGAACCTTGGGATCTGGGTCATGGGGGGTACCAGCTGGGGTCTTATCCCGCTCCGTTCGCGGAATGGAATGACCGGTTCCGCGACCAGATCCGCGGCTTCTGGCGCGGCGATCCCGGCCTGATCGGCAAGCTGGCCAAGCGGGTCGCGGGTTCGGCCGCGCGGTTCGACCATGACGGGCGGCCGGCCACCAGTTCCGTCAACTTCATCGCCGCGCATGACGGGTTCACGCTGATGGACACCGTCAGCTTCAACAACAAGCACAACGAGGCGAACGGCGAGGACAACCGCGACGGCCACGGCCACAACCTGTCCGACAACATGGGCGTGGAGGGGCCAACCGACGATCCCACCATCCTGACGCGGCGCGACCGGCGCCGTCGCAACCTGATTGCCACGCTGATGCTGAGCCAGGGCACGCCCATGCTGCTGGCGGGGGACGAGCTGGGCAATTCGCAGAACGGCAACAACAATGCCTATGCCCAGGACAATCCGATCGGCTGGGTCGATTGGGACAACGAGGACCCCGCGTTCCTGGACTTCGTGCGGCGCGCCATCGCGGTGCGCCGCGACAATCCCATTCTGCGGCAAAAGCGGTTCCTGCACAGCAAGTCGCGCGAACAGGACGGCCTCCCGGACCTGTTCTGGCGCTGCGCGGACGGCTCGCCCATGACGGCCTCGGACTGGTCCGATCTTGAGCGGCGCCTTTTGACGGCGGAAATGCGCATGGCTTCGGGGACGCCGCCCTATGCCGCCCTACCGGGCGCGGTGTTTCTGGTCTTCAACAACGGCCCCGAAGTGCAGGTGCGCCTGCCCGAGGACGTGTCGGGACGCTGGCGGCGCCAACTGGACAGCGCGCGCGACGATCTCCGCGACGATCCTGCGGCAGAGGTCGAAACCATTGCTGCCGAAAGTACCGTGGTCTTTGTTCTCGACTGAAGCGAAAGCCTGACCCGACGTCATTCAACAAAGGTGAATCCATGTTTGACTTTTCAACCTATGGAAAAACTGGCAACACACCGAGGTTGATCGATGGACAGTCCCCGGACGGAACATGGGGCGTCCCGTCGGTTGCCCGTATGACGCTGCATGACGACATTCCGGCGATGCCGATCTGCGGCCGTGTCCGGTCGTGATGTTCTCCAAGCCCGTGAGGCCCTGATATGACCCCTGCTCTTTCGGCCCAGGATCTTTCCGAACGGATCCTTCATCACCTGACCCATACCCAAGGTCGGGGCCCCGAGTTCGCGACGGTCTTCGACTGGCGCATGGCGGTCAGCTGCACCGTGCGCGACCTGATGGTGGAGCCTTGGGTCGGCGCCATCCGGGCGGCGCGGGACCAGGGCGCCAAGCGCGTCTATTACCTGTCGATGGAGTTCCTCATCGGCCGCATTCTCAGCGACGCGATCATCAACCTTGGGCTTGAACCCGCCATGGGCGATGCGCTGACCCTTCTGGGTCTGGACGAGCAGGAGATTCTGGACAACGAGCCCGATGCGGCACTGGGCAATGGCGGCCTGGGCCGGTTGGCCGCCTGCTTCATGGAATCGCTGTCATCACTGCATTGCCCGGCCTTCGGCTATGGCATCCGCTATGAACACGGGCTGTTCCGCCAGCGCTTCGAAGGCGGCCAGCAGGTCGAAACCCCCGAGGACTGGCTGAACCAGCCACATCCGTGGGAATTCGTGCGCATCGACTACAGCTACGAGATCGGCTTCAAGGGGCAGGTCGAGACGGTGGATGGCCGCATCGTCTGGCGGCCGGGCGAAAGCGTGATCGCGCGGGCCTATGACACGCCGGTGATCGGCTGGGGCGGCACCTGGGCCAACAGCCTGCGGCTGTGGGGCGCTCATCCCACCACGCTGCTGGACCTGCCGCGCTTCAACGCGGGCGACTATACGGCCGCGGCCGAACCCGAGGCGCTGGCCCGGACGCTGTCGCGGGTGCTGTATCCCGACGACACGACCGAATCGGGCAAGGAGCTGCGCCTGAAGCAGGAGTATTTCCTGACATCGGCGGCCCTGCAGGACATCCTGCGCCGCTTCATGGCGGAACACGGCGATCTGTCGCTGCTGCCGGAAAAGGTCGCGATCCAGCTGAACGACACCCACCCCGCCCTCGCGGGACCCGAGCTGATCCGTCTGCTGATGGACGAGCACGGGCTTGAGTTCGACCAGGCCCGCGACCTGGCGCAGGGGGTGCTGAACTATACCAACCACACCCTGCTGCCCGAGGCGCTGGAGCGGTGGTCCACCTGGCTGATGGGGCGCATCCTGCCCCGCCACATGCAGATCATCCAGATGATCGACGACGATCACCGCCGCCGCACGAACCGGCCCGCGCAGGTGGGCATCGTGCATGGCGACCAGGTCCACATGGGCGAGTTGGCCTTTATCATGGCGGGACGGGTGAACGGCGTGTCGGCGCTGCACACTGGTCTGGTGCGCGAGACGGTCTTTGCCGACCTGCACAAGCTGCACCCCGAGCGGATCGTGAACCAGACCAACGGCGTCACGCCGCGCCGCTGGCTGCGCATGTCGAACCCGGCGCTGACGCGCCTTCTGGATGAGACAATCGGCACCGGCTGGACAGGAGACCTGGACCAGTTGACCGGGATCGAGCGTCATGCCGATGATGCGGGGTTCCGCGATCAGCTGCGCGCCGCCAAGCGGGCGAACAAGGTCTGGCTGTCCGACGGACTTCTGGCCGACATGGGCATCAAGGCGGATCCGGACGCGATCTTCGACGTGCAGATCAAGCGCATCCACGAATACAAGCGGCAGCTGCTGAACATCCTCGAGGCGATCGCACTGTGGCGGCGCATCCACGATGATCCGAACGGCGACTGGACGCCGCGGGTCAAGATCTTTGGCGGCAAGGCGGCGCCGGGATACTGGCTGGCGAAATCCGTGATCCATCTCATCAACGACGTCGCGGCGACGATCAACAGCGACCCTGTGACATCGAAATACCTCCAGATCGCCTATCCGCCCAACTACAACGTCTCGATGGCCGAGGACCTGATTCCCGCCGCCGACCTGTCCGAGCAGATCAGCACCGCAGGCAAGGAGGCTTCGGGCACCGGCAACATGAAGTTCACCATGAACGGCGCGCTGACCATCGGCACGCTGGACGGCGCCAATGTCGAGATCCGCGACCTGGTCGGCCCCGAGAACTTCTTTCTTTTCGGCCTGACGACTGCCGAGGCCGAGGCTGAAAAGGCCACCCCCGGCCATGCCCGCGCCGCGATCGAGCGCAGCGAGGACATGAAGGTCGCGCTTCAGCTGATCGCCGAAGGGCGGTTCGGCCGCGCCGAAAGCTATTACTCGCTTCTGGATCGGACCTGGCATGACGACCCGTTCCTGGTCGCCTCGGATTTCGATGACTATTTCGCCACGCAGCGGGTGGTGGACCAGGCCTATCGCGACCAGGCGCAGTGGGACCGGATGGCCTGCCTGAATATCGCGCGCTCGGGCTTTTTCTCGTCGGACCGCACGATCCGCGGATACATGCGCGACATCTGGCGGGCCGAGCCGGTCGCCATGACCTGACATGCAAAAGCCCCCGCCGCGGCGGGGGCTTTTTCGGTTCCGGACGCCGGGCGTCAGTCGCGGAAGCGGCGTGCCGCCGGCAGGTACTGCATCAGCAGGTAATAGCTGAGGCCCGCCGGGATCAGGCTGGCATACCAGCTGATGCCGGAAAAGATCAGCGCGACGACGACGCCGATGATCGTGGCGATCAGGGCGGCCGGGTTGAACCCGCGATAGGGACCCGCCGCGTCGTAGAGCTTGTCCAAGTCCAGCGTCTGGCGGCGGATCACGTAGTAGTCGACGACCAGGATCGCGAAGATCGGGCCCAGAAAGGCGCTGTAGGTCTGGATGAACAGCCCCAGGCCCGCAGCCGATTCGTCGCGCACCAGAAGCCAGGGGAAGGTCGCGAAGGCCAGCAGGCCCACGATCACGGCTGCCGCCTTGAAGGGCAGCTTGAAGACATCCATCATGGCATAGGCGGGCGGCACGACGTTGTTGAGGATGTTCGTCGTCACCTGCGCAAAGGCGATGAACAGCAGCGTGACGACCAGCAGGATCTTGTTGTCCACGGCGCTGGCAAAGACACGGATCGGATCGACCTCGCCCGTGGCCGAGGACACCATCAGACCGATCAGCCCCATGAACAGCGTCGCGGGCAGGATCGAGTTGGCATAGATGACCACCTGCCGCCCCGCGCCGACACGGTGCTGCAATTCGCGGGAATAGTCCGACACGTTCAGCATCATGGTCGAGTAGACGCCCAGAAACAGCATCGTCGCCCCCCAGAAGGGTGCACCCCAGGTGCCTTCCGCCTGGATCAGGTTGGTGCTGATCTGATCGCCGTAGCGGCCGATCACGCTGAAGAACATGTAGACCAGCGCGCCGATGATAAAGACCGCGCCGATGTTCTCCAGCCACTTGATGCCGTGAAAGCCCAGCACCGACAGACCGATCTGCAGGAACTGGAAGCCGATGAAGAAGACCCAGATGTTGGAATAGCCGAACATCGTCTCGCTGACGAGGTTCAGCGCACCCGCGCCGATCCAGCTTTGAAAGCCGTACCAGACGATGGCTGGGACCGACCGCACCAGCGCCGGCAGCCGCGTGCCCGCGAACCCATAGGCCGAGCGCGCCTGCACCATGAAGGGGATGCCGTATTTGTGGCCCGCGCGGCCGTTGATCATCAGCGCGACGCCGATCACCGTGCAGCCGATGGCAATGGCCAGCACGGTCTGGATCAGGTTCAGCGTGCCGACCAGGCCCGATCCGACCGTAAACGTGCCGATGCTGACGCAGCCGCCCAGCCAGGCGAACAGGTAGGACCATGGGTCCATGATGCGCACCTGCTGGGGCGCCAGCGATTCCTCTCCCAACTTCTTGTCAGCCGCGACCTGGGCCGCAAGCGGCGCATGGTCGGCGGCCATTCCCGTATGGGTCATGTGTCAGACTCCCTGTCTGAGGATGTGGCGGTTTTTCTTATTTTTGGATCGGGTGCGCGTAGGCCCCGATCTTGGAGGTCTTCAGCCCGGCGCCGACCAGCGCCTCGGCGAATTTCGTGGCCACGGTCACGCCGTCGATGACCGGGATGCCGGTTTCCTCGCTCAGCCATGCGGTCAGGTCCGACATGCCGGCGCAGCCCAGAACCACCGCCTCGCAGCGGTCTTCCTCGATCGCGCGCAGGATCTCGGCCCGGACCAGCTGGCGGGCGTTCGAACCGGGCTCTTCCAGAGCCAGCACCGGGATCTCGGCCGAGCGCACGCGGCGGCACTGGTGGTCCAGGCCGTACTTGCGGACCAGTTCCTCGATCACCGGAACCGAGCGGGGCAGGGTGGTGACGATGGAAAACGAGGTGGCGATCATGCTGGCGGCCTTGATGCCGGCCTCGCAGATGCCGATCACGGGGCCGGTCGCCACCTCGCGGCAGGCGCCGATGGCCGGGTCGTCAAAACAGGCCACCACGATGGCGTCGGCACCCTCGGCCTGGGCCTCCTGCACCTCGCGCAGCAGATGGGCGGCGGACATCACCTCGTCGAAATGGCCTTCGATGCTCTTGGGGGCCCCATGGGCGGTGCGGCCCTGCACATCGACACCCTGCGACGCCACCATGCGCGCCGAGGCGATGATCTTGTCGGTCATCGTCTGGGTGGAATTGGGGTTGATGACAACCAGTTTCATCGGCCTCTCCGTCATTGAACCGACTCATTGGTAACACGGATTGTTAGCAATCAATAAACATTATTTCCTGCCCAATGCGGAGGCGAAAGTTTGTTGCGAGCGCCTGCGGAAGGTGCAAATTGAGGTCATGGACAAGCCATTGGAAATCCTCATCGTCGACAGCATCCTGGACGCCATCGCGGATCAGCGGCTGCAGGCCGGCACCAAGCTGGGCGAGCAGGCCCTGTCCGACATCTTCGGCTGCAACCGGGCACATGTGCGCCGGGCCCTGTCGATGCTGACCGCCTGGCACGTGGTGGACCACCTGCCCAACAGGGGCGCTTATGTCGCCACTCCCACCCCACAGGATGCGCGCGACGTGTTCCAGGCCCGCCGCGCGATCGAATCGACCATCTGCCGCAACGTGGTGCGGCAGGCCACGTCCCGGGATATTGCCGCCCTCAGCGATCACCTGGCGGCCGAGGATGCCGCCCGCGGCCAGGACAACCGTCCCGCCAAGATCCGCCTGTCGCGCGGGTTCCACACCTTGCTGGCGCGGATCGGCGGCAATCGGGTGCTGGCACGCTATCTGGACGAACTGACGATGCGCAGCTCGCTGATCATCGGACTTTACGCGACCGGCCACGCGACGCTTTGCGCCGAGGACGAACATGCCCGCATCGTCGAGGCCATCGAGGCGCGCGACGAGGCGCGCGCCTTGGTGTTGCTGGACGAACATCTGCGCCATATCGAGGCGGGCATCCGGTTTGACGACAAGCCGCCGCTGACCGGGGCCCTGTCTGCGGCGCTTGCGGCCGCGCGCTAGCGGTTCAGTCCCGTCCGGCGGGCCACGATGCGCTCCAGCGCCTGGAAGCCTTCGTGGATCAGCACCGCGATGATGCCGACAACCATTCCGCCCTGCAGGACAAAAGCGGTGTTCGAGGACAAAAGCCCGGCGATGATGACCTCTCCCAGGGTCCGGGCCGCCACGGTCGATCCGATGGTCGCCGTGCCCAGTGAAATGACCGCGGTCAGCCGCATCCCCGTCAGGATGACCGGCAGCGCCAGCGGCAGGTCCACCTGCCACAGCCGCTGGCGCGGAGTCAGACCCATGCCCTGTGCGGCCTCGGCCACACTGGGGGGCTGGCCGGTCAGGCCCGCCAGCGCGTTTTCGAACACCGGCAGCAGGCCATAAAGGAACAGCGCGACCAGTGTCGGGCCCGCGCCAAAGCCCATCACGGGGACGGCCAGCGCCAGCACCGCGACGGGCGGAAAGGTCTGCCCCACCGAGGTGATGGTGCGGGCCAAGGGCAGGAACTCGCGCCCCGGTGGTCGTGTGACCAGCACCGCCAGCACCAGCGCAACACATGTCGAGGCCAGCACCGCCAGCGCCACCAGCGCCAGATGCGACAACGTCAGCGACCACAGCGGGGTCTGGGTATAGATCGCGGGCGCGTTGTTGCGGGTGAATGTCTGGAAAATCCAGGCAAAGCTGCCGGGGCTGACGAGAAAGGCCAGCAGGAACAACGCGGCCGCCAGCAGCAGCAGGCGTCCGGTCATTCCGCGGCCCGTGCCAGCGGCGCCGCCTCCGCCCGCAAGGCGGCCAGCGTCACCACGCCGCCGCCTTCCAGCGGCAGGACGTCGCGGCCGCTCCAAAGGCATTCGGCCAAAGCGTCGCGCAGCGTCGCCTCGCGGCGCAGCGGCGCGCCCTCTGCCTTGCCCTCGGTGGCGATGGCATGGACGGGGGTCAGCGACAGCAGGTGGAAGGGCCGCTGGTCCGATCCGATCAGGTCACGGACAAAGGGTGTCGCGGGGGCGGTCAGGATTTCGGCCGGTGGCGCGTACTGGACCAGCCGGCCCTTGTCCATGACCGCGATCCGGTCCCCCAAGGACACGGCCTCCTCCATGTCATGGGTGACCAGGATCAGGGTCGTGCCCAACTGTCGCTGGATCTGGCGCAGGTCGTCCTGCGCCTTGGCACGGATCACCGGGTCCAGCGCGCCAAACGGCTCGTCCATCAGCAGCAGGTCCGGACGCGCGGCCAGCGCACGTGCCACACCGACGCGCTGCTGCTGGCCGCCCGACAGTTCGTGCGGCATGCGGTCGCGAAAGGCGACGGGGTCCAGCTGGAACAGGGCCAGCAGCTCGTCCACCCGGTCGCGGATCTGTTCCGCCGACCAGCCCAGCAGGCGCGGCACGATGGCGATGTTCTGCCCGACCGTCCGATGCGGAAACAGCCCATGCCCCTGGATGGCATAGCCAATGCGGCGGCGCAGCAGGTGGGAGGGCAGGAGGCGAGTGCCCTTTCCTTCGATCAGCACCTGGCCGCTGGTCGGTTCGACCAGACGGTTGATCATGCGCAGCAGGGTGGTCTTGCCAGAGCCCGAAGTGCCGACCAGCGCCGCGATCTGGCCCCGCTCGACCGTCAGGCTGACGTCCTGAACCGCCGCCACACCGTCATAAAGCTTGGAAAGGTTGCGGATCTCGATCACGGGCGGGCTCCTTTCGGGCGGCGCGCGCTGGCCTGGACCAGCAGGTCCATCGCGACCCCTGCGACAAGGGCCAGCGCGATGGTGGGCAGGGCGCCCAGCAGAACCAGATCCATCGCCGTCTGGTTCAAGCCCTGAAAGACAAAGGTGCCAAAACCGCCCCCGCCGATCAAGCCCGCGATCACCGCCAGCCCGATGTTCTGGACCAGCACGATCCGCACCGCCGCCAGCAGCACCGGCAGCGCCAATGGCACCAGCACCTGGCCCAGGACCTGTGCACGCGTCAGGCCCAGGCCGCGGGCCGCCTCCTGCGTGGCCGGATGGACGCCGGAAAGCCCGGTCAGCGTGTTCGACACGACGGGCAGCAGCGAATACAGAAACAGCGCCACCAGCGCGGGAAAGACGCCGATGCCCGACACGCCCGCCTGCGCGGCACCCGGTACCGTGGCCGCGATCCAGCCAAAGAACGGGATCATGATCCCGAACAGCGCCAGCGAGGGAATCGTCTGCAGCACGTTCAGCACCGACAGCACTGGCCGGCGGCCTGCAGGCAACTGGTGGATCGCCACCCCGAGCGGCAGCCCGACCAGCAGCGCCAGCCCGAGCGAGCCGAATGCCAGAAACAGATGCGCCTGCCCTTCGCGCAGGAAGCTGTCGCGGCGCACCGCATATTCCCGCATCACCGACACGCCGTCCAGCGCGCCCGACCCCAGCACCAGCCCCACCAGCACCAGCGCGGCGGCCAGCAGCATCCAGCGCACCGGCAAGGCCGGCTTCAGCCGGGCGACCGCATCCGCCATCATCAGCGAAAAGGCCAGAAGCAGCAGCCAGAAGCCGCTGGCCGGCGCGACGCGGGCCAGCGTGTTGTCAGGCGGCACCAGAGCGTTCGCGGCGGCCCCCAGCGCCAGCACCACCCCGACCAGCGCGGCCAGCGATGCCGCAAGCCGGCCGGCTGCCGGCCAGCGCAGGCATCCGGCCAGCAGCAGGGCCGCCAGAACCAGGGCAAGCGGCAGCCCCGCCGACAGCGCGTCCGGCAGGCGCAGCCCTTCGCCCAGGACGATCCGGTTCGGCTTGAACTGCACCAGCGGCAGGGCCAGCCCGGCCAGCCCGATCAGGGCGAACAGCAGCCCCGGCCGGTCCAGCCGCCCGCGCATCAGCCCAGAAAGCCGTTGCTTGTCAGAAAGTCGCGCGCGACGGCATCGGCGGGTTCGCCCCCGATCTGGATGCGGCCGTTCAGCTCCTGCAGGGTTTCCAGATCCAGTGCCTGGAAGATCGGGGCCAGCACGTCGCGGATCTGCGGATGCGCCTGCAGCACCTCGGCGCGGATGATGGGGGCGGGCTGATAGACGGGCTGCACGCCCTTGTCATCTTCCATCACCACCAGTCCGGCGGGGGCAATGCCGCCATCGGTGCCATAGACCATGGCCGCGTTCACCCCCGAGGTCTGCTGCGCCGCCGCCGCGATGGTCGCCGCGGTGTCGCCCCCCGACAGCTGCACCAGCTGGTCCGGGCTGAGGGCAAAGCCGTAGGTGTCCTGGAACGCGGGCAGAGCGGCGGGCGAGGTCACGAACTCGGTCGAGGCCGCCAGCTTGATGTCGCCGCCCCCGGCGATCCATTCGCCCATCTCGCTCATGGTGGTCAGGTTGTTCTCCTGCGCGATGTCCTGGCGCAGCGCGATGGCCCAGGTGTTGTTCGCAGGCGAGGGGGACAGCCAGACGATGTCGTTCTGCTCCATGTCCAGTTCGGACACGCGATCGAAGGCCGACTGCGGGTTCTTCCAGACGTCACTTTCCGCCTCGTTGAAGAAGAAGGCGCCGTTCGAGGTGTATTCCGGATAGATGTCGATCTGCCCCGAGGTGATGGCGTCGCGCATGATGGGCGTGCCGCCCAGCTGCAGGCGGTTCTGCACGGGCAGGTCGGCGTTCTGCAGGGCCAGCAGGATCATGTTGCCCAGCAACCCGCCCTCCGTGTCGATCTTGGACGAGACGGTGACGTCCTGGGCCGGGGCGGCCGTGCTGCCCAGCCCCAGCAGGGCGACCGCGGCAAGGGTGAAAATGGTTCTCATGAAAGCGTCTCCTGTCGCGCGGGGCGGTGCCCGCATCCCGAAGGGCCCTGCTGCCCGGCGCCAGAAGGGTCCCCACCCGTAATTCCGCCACAAGAAGAAGGTTCCCGCACTGCGGCGAATTGGCCGCAGCCGGGCAGGGCCGGTGGCGCGCCATCAGTAGATGGCGATGGCCGGGAACAGGATCAGCAGCGCCACGGCCAGGATCTGCAACCCGATGAAGGGCAGCAGGGCGCGGAAGATCTCTCCGAGCGAGATGTCCGGGGGTGTCACCGATTTCAGGTAGAAGGCGGCCGGGCCGAAGGGCGGCGAGAGGAAGCTGACCTGCATGTTCATGGCGAACAACACGCCGAACCAGACCGGGTCATAGCCCAGGGACACGATGATCGGCACGAATATCGGCATGGTCAGCAGCGCGATGCCCACCCAATCCAGGAACATTCCCAGCACGAACAGGATGGCCATCATGAACAGGATGATGATCGTGGGATTGTCACTGATTCCGGTGATCAGTTCGGACACGAAGTTGATGCCGCCCATCAGGTTGAAGACCCCGACCAGCGCGGAGGCGCCGATGCCGATCCAGACGATCATGCCGACCGTCTGCAGGGTCTGCATCGCCGCGCCGCGCAGCAGGCCCCAGGTGAACTCTCCGCGCAGGACGGTGGACAACAGGACGCCCGCGACGCCCACGGCACTGGCCTCGGTCACCGAGGCAATGCCGCCATAGATCGAGCCCAAGACCATGATGACGACAAGGATCGGCAGGAACAGCCCCTTGAGCAGGCGCAGCTTTTCAGCGGCGGGAACGGCGGCGGTGTGGGCGGGCGGCACGTCGTTCGGCGTCAGCCACGCGCGTACCAGGACATAACCCACATAAAGCAGCGCCAGCATGAAGCCCGGCACAAAGGCCGCCGTGAACAGGTCCCCGATCGAGACATTCGCCGTCAGCCCATAGATGATCAGCACGATCGAGGGGGGCACCATCGTCCCCAGGCTGCCGCCCGCGCAGACGACGCCGATGGCCAGCTTGCGGTCATAGCCCTGCGCCAGCATCTGCGGCAGCGCGATCAGGCCCAGCAGGACGACCTCGCCGCCGATGATGCCGGACATGGCCGCCAGAATGACGGCCACAAAGATCGTCTGCACGGCCACGCCGCCGCGGATGCGGCCGCCGATCAGCCGCATCGCCTCGAACAGGTCGCGCGCGATGCCGCTGCGGTCCAGGATCGCCGCCATCAGCACGAACATTGGCACCGAGACAAAGACGAAGCTGGAAACAAAGGAATAAACGCGGCTGGTGATCAGCGGCACGACGTTCGGGCCGAACCAGCCCAGGGCAAAGAACAGTGTGACCAACAGCGTCACGAAGGCCAGGGGGATGCCCGTGACCAGAAGGCCCAGCAGCATCGCAAAGAGGACCAGCGTCCCCGTCTCGATCCCCAGGGACTGAAGCGAACCAAAGAACTCCATCAGCGGGTCCCCCGGTGCCTGCGGGCATAGTTCAGGGCAAGGATCGCGAACTGCAGCGCCATGAGGCCCAGCGCCACCATCAGCAGGATCTTGAGAAGGCCCGGAAAGGCGGGGTTCCAGGCGCTGCCCGAGGTTTCCAGGTGAAAGCTGCCGTCCGGGCGCCATGCAGCCCGCTTGACCATCTGCCAGGCGGCCCAGGCAAAGGCCCCCGAGGACAGGCCGCAGATGACCGAGATTATTATGTCGGCCACCCGGCGCGCGCCCGGGGGCAGCATGTCATAGACCAGCACCACCCGGATATGCCGGTCGCGCGCCGTGCACAGAAGTCCGCCATAAACGAACGAGATCGCGCACAGAAAGACCGTCGTCTCGTGCGCCCAGATGGTCGGGCGCCCGAAGACATAACGCAGCACGACCTCCTGGATCAGGATCAGCATGGCCAGGACCAGCCCAAAGGCCGGGATCAGCGCCAGTCGGTCGATCACGCGGCCAAGGCGGCCGGATTCGGGCACGGCCTGGTGTTCCTCGCGAAGCACGGCTTCGGGTGCGTCCATGGTTCCCCTCCCTGTGGGATGGACCGGGCGCAGGCGGCGTCCGGTCCGGTGGCCTTCACTGCTGCACCAGACCCTTTTCGGTCAGATAGGCGGTCAAGGCATCATAAACACGCTGCGCCGCGGGCGACTGACTGGCAACCTTTTCCCATTCGCCTTGCGCAATGGTGCGGAACCTGGCGCGCTCTTCGTCCGACCAGTCGTGAATGGTGATCTGGCCGCCGGCCTCGGCCTCGGCCACGGCTGCCTGGTCGGCCTCGGCCAGGGCCGCGATCTGGACGCGGGCAAAGTCGCGCACCGACTGCGTCATCACCTGCTGCAGGTCCTGGGGCAGGGCGTCCCACTTGTCCTTGTTCATCGAGATCTCGACCAGGGGCATCGAGTGAAAGCCGGGATAGACCGGATGGGGGGCAATCTCGTTCAGGCCCTGGGCCTGGTTGGTCGAAAAGACGGTGTAATCCGCCGCATCGATCACCTTCTTGTCCAGCGAGGTAAAGACCTCGGAGCCGGGCAGGTTCACGGGCGACGCGCCGGCCGCGGCAAAGACCGACTGGACCAGGCCCTCGGGGGCGCGGATCTTGACGCCCTGCAGGTCGTCCACACCGTCCAGCGGCACCGCGCTGACCAGCGCCTCAAGCCCCGGCGTGGTCGCGCCGATGAATTGCAGGCCATAGGGGTTCATGATCTCGTTCAGCAGTTCGGCACCGCCGCCGTTCTCGACGAAGTCCAGCATCTGTTCGGGGTCGGACCAGGCGCCGACCGGGTTGCCCATCAGGCCAAAGGCCGGATCCTTGCCCGAGAAGTAGGACAGGTCGGTCACATGGCCGTCCAGGATGCCCGTGGCGATGGCGTCCTGGGTTTCGTTATGGGCAACGATCGCCTCGACCGGCAGCAGGTCGATCTCGATGCGGCCTCCGGATTTTTCCGCAACATCCGCAGCCCATCCCTGCTGCAGGACAAAGTTCGGATTGCCCGCCGGGTCCGAGGACTGGAAGCGGAAGGCGTAGTCGGCGGCCAGGCTTGGGGCGGCCAGCGCCATGACGGCGGTGGCGGCCAGCAGCATGCGGCGGCTCAGGTGGGTCATTGGGTCTCTCCTCCGGTTGAAGTCGTGCAGGCCAAGGCCTTGGCCGCGATGTCGATGATGCGGGCGGGCGGCAGCGACACGTCGATCCACAGGGCGTGTTCGGCCTGCGGGTCCGGCGGCTGCAGCACCGCCAACTGGCTGTCGATCAGACTGGCGGGCATGTAGTGGTCCGTCCGGGCGTTCATGCGCGCCGCGATCAGGTCGCGCTCGCCCTGCAGAAAGACGATGTCCATCTCCCCAGCCCGGGCCCGCAGGCGGTCGCGATGCCCGCGGCTGAGGCCCGAGCAGGCCAGGACCGCGCGCTGCGGCGCAGCCAGGATCGCGTTGCCAAGCCGGTCAAGCCAGCCCCAGCGCATGTCGTCGGTCAGGGGCAGACCGGCCCGCATCCGGGCCACGCTGCTGGCGTCGTGATAAAGGTCGGCCTCGATGAAGCAGCCGCCGATGCGATCCGCAAGGCCGCGGGCGACAGTGGATTTGCCGGTGCCGCAGATGCCCATGACCAGGATCGGCCGCGCCTTCATGCTGATGTCTCCTCCCGATGACAGCGCAATCATGGATGACAGCGCTGTCATCCGTCAAGTGTCTTTTCTTTTCCCGCCGCAGGACTAATCTGCGGTTCATCATGAGCAAATCGACCAAGATCACCCTGACCGATGTGGCCCTTGCGGCGGATGTCAGCCCTATCACGGTGTCCCGCGCCTTGCGGAACCCGGACAAGGTGTCCTCCGAGGCGCGGGCGCGGATCGACCGGGCGATCCTGGCCCTGGGCTATGTTCCCAATCCGGCGGCGCGGGCTCTGGCCTCGGGCCGCACGGACATCGTCGGCGTGATCATCCCTTCGGTCAGCAACAATGTCTTCGCGGATGTAATGCGCGGCATCGACGAAGGGTTGCAAGGCAGCTCCCTGGGCGTGCAGCTGGGCACGACACGGTATTCGCCCCTGACCGAGCAGCAGCTGATCCGGGTCTTCCTGTCGCAACGGCCCGCCGGGCTGATCGTGGCGGGGCATGACCAGTCGCCCGCCGCCCGCGCCTTGCTGGAGGAGGCGGATTGCCCGGTGGTGCAGATCATGGAGATTGGACCGCCGCCCATCGACCTGGCGGTGGGCTTGTCGCATTTCGACGGGGCACGAACGGGCGCGGCCCATCTGCTGGCGCAGGGCTATCAGGCGCCGGCCTTTCTGGGGGCGCAGATGGACCCGCGCAGCCAGCGCCGGCTGGCCGGGTTCCGCGCCGCACTGGCTGCGGCCGGCATGGGGGCCGATGACCCGGTCGTCACGACGCCCGAGCCGTCCTCGGTCAGCCTGGGCTGTCGGCTTTTCGCCGACCTGCTGGCGCGGCGTCCGCAGACGGATGCCGTCCTGTGCAACAACGACGATCTGGCCCTTGGCGTACTGTTCGAGGCGCAGCGCCGCAACATCCGCGTGCCCGAGCAGTTGGGCATCTGCGGCTTCAACGACCACGAGATGATGTCGGCCGCTCAGCCCGCGCTGACCTCGGTCGCCACCGATCGATTGGCCATGGGGCGCCATGCCGTGCGCCTCATCCGCGAGCGTCTGTCCGGTCCCGGCGCGGAACGCGGCCACGCGCTGGACCTGGGGTTCCGGCTGGTCCCGCGGGCCAGCACCGCCCGCAGGAGTTGATCAGCCGCCAAAGCTGCTGCGGCTGCCTCCCGTACCGCCGAACCCACCGCGCGAAGCGGCGGTGGCCCGGCTCATCGGCGCACGGCCGGCCGTCGCGGCGGGTTGGGCAAAGCTCTGGGTGCCCATCTGCGCGCGGCCGGCATTGCTGCCGAAATTCGTCGTGCCAGCGGCATTGGTAAAGCCGCCCTGCGCGTTGCGGTACATCGGCTGCGACGCCGCCATGCCCCCGCCCGCGCGGCCCAGCATGTTGCCGATCAGATAGCCCGCCAGCAGCGGCATGAAGATGCTGCCCGAACCGCCGTTGCTGACCTGCTGTTCTTCCGATCCGCAGTTGCCGGCGCCGTGTTGTTCCTCGCAGACCGCCAGACTGTCATAGCGGGGTGCGGCCTCGACATGCAGCTGTTCGGCCTCGGCAAAGGCCGCGTCGCATTCGGCAGGGGTGAACAGTCCGCCCTGCGCGGCCTCTGCCTGGCAGCTGGCCAGATCGGGAAAGGCCTGGGCCTCGACCTGCTCCTCGCGGCAGCCGGCGACGGTAAAGGCGGCGGCGCCGAGGATCGTCAGCGCGACGGTTCTGGAACGTTTTCTCATATCCCCTCCTTAGCGCGAATCACTCCGCGATGAAATGTGGCTTGAAGCGCGACAGGTCCTGGGTGATCCGGGCCCGGTCTTCGCGGATGCCCAGGCCCACGCAGGCCTGACCCACGATCCAGGCGCCCAGGACGGGGCGGAACCCGTCATGGACCGGCAGCGGGTGATAGGCCTGAACAATGCGCGGATGGGCGTCGTAATCGCTGTTGGGCGAGGCCTCGGTGACATCGCCCCCTTCGACGATGCTGACCGAGGCGCCTTCGCGGGAAAAGATCGGCTTGACGACATGGCCCCTGCGGAACTGGTCCGCCACCCGGTCAAAGGCCTTGGCCACCGCGGGAACAGGGCGACCGTTGGCCACCAGCGCATCGGCCACGTCGTCGGCAAAGAACGCCGGCAGCAGGTTCGGATGGTCGGGGAACATCTGCCACAGCACCGGCAGCAGTCCCTTGTTCGACACGACCGCCTTCCAGGCCGGCTCCAGGAACATGCAGCCCGAGCCCGCGATGTGGCGGGCGTAATCGTCGGCCAGCAGATCCTCCCAGGGGTACAGCTTGAACAACGTGCCGATCACCCGGTCCTCGCTGTCCAGGAACTGCCCGTCCTTGCTGACGGCCAGCTTGTCCAGGTCACTGTAGTGCGCGCCCATTCCGGCCTCGCGCGCGGCCCAGGCCATCGCCTCGACGGTGGCGTAATCCTCGGGATTGTCGGCGACCGCGGTGAAATGGATGTCGGTGTTTTCCGGGAACAGGTCGCGGAAGCGTTCGACCAGCGCCTCGTGGATGCCGTTGAACTGGTCGGCACCCTCGGGCAGGACGCCCGCCTCCAGCTGGTCCTCCAGCCATTGCCATTGAAACGCGGCGGTCTCGTAAAGCGAGGTCGGCGTGTCGGCGTTGTACTCCAGCAGCTTTGCCGAGCCCGTGCCATCATAGGCCAGATCCATGCGGCCATAGATCTCGGGCTCTTGCCGGGCCCAGCTGTCGGCCACCAAGTCAAGATGCGCCGTGGGAATGCCCAGCCGGGTCATCAGCGCCTCGGAGGTCACGATCTCGGCCACCGCCTCGCGCACCATGGCATGCAGGTCCGTGGCAGGCGCCTCGATGTCCTGCTCGATCTGCGCCAGCGTGAACCGATAGGCCGAGCTTTCGTCCCAATAGGGTTCGCCATGCATGTGAGCAAAGGTAAAGCCGACATCGGCGGCCTTGGTGGCCAGATCCGGCCGCGGGGGAAGGGTAATCTTCTGCATCGTTCCGATGTAGGGTGCGATGGCCCGAAGGGCCAGAGGCACCTGTCAGTTTCCGTTTCGCCGTCCTGCACCCGAGGATGCATAACGCTTGCCATCCTCTGATGTGTCACTGATAAAAAACCATCAGAAATGAGGGGAACAGGTGATGGCCAGACCTACGATAGCCGATCTTGCGCAGGCAGCAGGCGTCAGCACCGCCACTGTGGATCGCGTGCTGAACGGGCGGCACAGCGTCCGCGAGGAAACCGTGCGCCGCGTCCACAAGGCGGCAGAAGACATCGGCTATCACGCGACCAACGTCATCCGGCGCCGGATGCTGGCGGATCGGCCCGAACTGCGTCTTGGCTTGGTGCTGCAGAAATCCCGGCACCAGTTCTACAAGGATGTGCTGGCGGTCTTCGAGCAGCAGGCACGCGCGAACACGCAGCGTCGGGTCGAGATCGTCGCGCGGTTCGCCGAAACCGCCCAACCCAAGGAATTGGCCGAGATCCTCTTGTCGCTGAAGGGGCGGGTGGATGCCGTGGCGGCGACGGGGCTGGATCACCACTTGGTCACCCAGGCCGTCCAGCAGCTGCGGGGGGCCGGAATGCCCGTTTATTCGCTGCTGTCAGACTTTGCCCAAGGGGTTCGGGACAGTTATTTCGGCTCGAACAACCTGAAGGTCGGGCGGATTGCGGGATGGTTCATCTCGCGGCTGGCGCCGGGGCCGGGAAAAGTGGCGCTGTTCATCGGAGGATCGCGCTTTCATGGGCACGAGCTGCGGGAAACCGGCTTTCGCAGCTATTTCCGCGATGCCGCGTCCGAGTTCCACCTTCTGGACACGCAGATCAACCTTGAGACGCGGCAGTTGACCTATGAGGCGACGGTGAACCTGCTGACGCGGCACGACGATCTGGTGGGTCTTTATGTCGCCGGGGGCGGAATGGAGGGGGCAATCGAGGCCGTGCGGGAGCTGGACGCAGGTTCGCGCCTTGTTCTGATCGTGAACGAGCTGACCACCGATTCGCAGGCGGGGTTGCAGGAAAGGGTCGTCAGCATCGTTCTGGGCACGCCGGTAAAGCAACTGGCGGCTGAGCTGATCGGCATGGTGATCGCCACCGCCGAGAAAGGCATGAGCGACATTCCCGGACAGCGCTTCTTCGCACCCGAAATCTGGACGCCCGAAAGCGAGTTCATGAGGTAATACATCATCAGGTCCTGATGATTGCATCATGCTTGATGGAATCCATGCCCCTGATGCGTTGACCGTGTCACCGTAATCAAGGATGTTCTTCCACAGCAGCGCCGGGAGTAGGAGACGCGCTGCACAGCAGGACAAGGCAGATCTGGATGCGCCCGACCGTTGTCGGGTGCGGGGACCCGCGATGCCTGTCGATATGCAAGTGGCGCACCTGCGCCCATAGAGGAGGAGATGGGACGTGAAGACATTCCTGATGACCACGGCACTTGTCGCGGGTCTTGGCAGCGCGGCGGCGGCAGAGAACATCGGCATTTCCATGGCGTTGTTCGACGACAACTTTCTGACGGTCCTGCGCAACGGGATGCAGGATCATGCTGCGGGACTGGATGGCGTCACCTTGCAGATCGAGGACGCCCAGAACGACGTCGGGCGGCAACTGAACCAGATCCAGAACTTCGTGGCCTCGGGCGTGGATGCCATCATCGTGAACCCGGTGGATACGGATGCGACCGTGGCCATGTCGAACCTGGCTGCCGAGGCCGGCATCCCGCTGGTCTATGTCAACCGGGAGCCAGTGAACCTGGACGACCTTCCCGAGAAGCAGGCCTTTGTTGCCTCGGATGAACTGGAGTCGGGCACACTGCAGACGCAGGAAATCTGTCGCCTGCTGAAGGAACAGGGCAAGGGCGAGGGCGCCCGCGCGGTTGTCATGATGGGCGAGCTGTCCAACCAGGCGGCCCGCATCCGCACCCAGGACATCAAGGACGTGATCGCCACGGAAGAGTGCAGCTTCATCGAGATCGTCGAGGAGCAGACCGCGATGTGGTCGCGCACCCAGGGCACCGACCTGATGACCAACTGGCTTTCCGCAGGGGTCGAGTTCGATGCCGTCATCTCGAACAACGACGAGATGGCGATCGGAGCCATCCAGGCGCTGAAGACGTCGGGCGTCTCGATGGACGACGTGATCGTGGGCGGCATCGACGCGACGGCCGACGCGCTGGCCGCGATGGAGGCGGGCGATCTGGACGTCACCGTCTTCCAGAACGCCGCCGGTCAGGGTCAGGGCGCGGTGGACACGGCGCTGAAGCTGGCCCGCGGAGAAGAGGTGGAGTCGAAGGTTTATGTGCCCTTCGAACTGGTGACGCCGGAAAACCTGGCCGAATACCGGCAATGATGTTCTGCCGGGCCCGTGCCATCGCGGGCCCCCTCATCATCAAGGAGTAACACCCATGCTTGACGGAGCAGGCGCGTCCGCGCGCGGGGCTTATGCCGGCGAATACATCCTCGAGGTGGACAATGTGCGCAAGGAATTCCCGGGCGTTGTGGCGCTCGACGACGTGCAGCTGAAGATCCGGGCCGGCACGGTCCACGCCCTGATGGGCGAGAACGGGGCGGGCAAGTCGACGCTGATGAAGATCATCGCGGGCGTCTATACGCCCGACCGGGGCGAGGTGCGTTTCGCCGGCAAGGCGCTGGACATCCGCACACCGCTGGACGCGCTGAACTCGGGCATTGCGATGATCCATCAGGAGCTGAACCTGATGAACACGATGACCGTGGCCGAGAATATCTGGATCGGGCGCGAGCCGAAGAACGCCCTGCGCCTGATCGACCACGACTGCATGGCCACGATGACGCGCGACCTTTTTGCGGATCTGGGCATCCGTCTGGACCCCGGCGCGATGGTCGGCGATCTGACCGTGGCGCAGAAGCAGATGGTCGAGATCGCCAAGGCGGTGTCGTTCAACTCGGATGTCCTGATCATGGACGAGCCGACCAGCGCGATCACCGAGACCGAGGTCGAGCACCTGTTCCGCATCATCCGCGACCTGCGCGCCAAGGGGGTCGGCATCGTCTACATCACCCACAAGATGAGCGAACTGTTCGAGATCGCCGACGAGCTGACCGTGTTCCGCGACGGCAAGTTCATCGGAACCGTGGCCGCGCAGGACGTGACCCGCGACCAGATCATCAAGATGATGGTCGGCCGCGAGATCACCGACATGTTCCCCAAGATCGACTGCCCGATCGGCGAGACGATCCTCGAGGTGCGCAATCTCACGCTGCCCGGCGTCTTTCACGACGTCAGCTTCACGTTGCGGCGGGGCGAGATCCTGGGCGTGGCAGGACTGGTCGGTTCGGGCCGATCAAACGTGGCGGAGGCGGTGTTCGGGGTGCGCCCCGCGACCAGCGGCCAGATCCTGATCGACGGCGACGTGGTCGACATCAAGTCGCCCCCCGTCGCGATGCGGCACGGCATGGCCTTCCTGACCGAGGACCGCAAGGAAACCGGCTGCTTCCTGAACCTCGATTGCATCGAGAACATCCAGGTCGCGCTCTTGTCCAGCGGCAAGGTCGACAACCGCGGCTTCGTCAATCAGCGCGAGGTGAACCGGCTGGCCGAGGAGTTCTGCGCCAAGCTGCGGGTCAAGACGCCGAACCTGGCCGAAACCGTGGCGAACCTGTCCGGCGGCAACCAGCAGAAGCTGCTGATCGCCCGCTGGCTGCTGACCAAGCCGCGCATCCTGATCCTGGACGAGCCGACGCGCGGCATCGACGTCGGCGCGAAATCCGAAATCCACCGCCTGATCACCCAGCTGGCTGCCGAGGGTGTGGCGATTCTGATGATCTCGTCCGAGCTGCCCGAGGTTCTGGGCATGTCCGACCGGATCATGGTCATGCACGAGGGCCATGTCAGCGGCTTCCTGGACCGGTCCGAGGCCGACCAGGTGCGGGTCATGGAGCTCGCGGCGAAATAAGGGGGGGAGGACCCGAAATGGCAACACAAGCAATCGGCGCTGAGCGCGCGGTGCCCAGGGTGCACCGCAAGCTGCCGTCCGAGATCAACATCCTGCTGGTCCTGATCGGGATCGCGCTGGTCTTCGAGATCCTGGGCTGGATTTTCCAGGGCCAGACCTTCCTGGGCAATATCGGCCGCCTCAAGATCATGATCCTGCAGGTGTCCGTGATCGGCATCATCGCGGTGGGCGTGACGCAGGTGATCATCTCGGGCGGGATCGACCTGTCCTCCGGATCGATCGTGGGCGCCGTGGCGATGGTTTCGATGAGCTTTGCGCAATCGGCCGAATATGCCCGCGCGGTCTATCCCGCGCTGACCGACATGCCGGTGATCGTGCCCGTCCTGATCGGGCTGGCCTGCGGCGCGGTGGCGGGCTTCATCAACGGCTGGCTGATCGCCTATACCAAGATCCCCCCGTTCATCGCCACGCTCGGGATGATGGTCGCGGCGCGGGGTTTTGCGAAGTGGTACACCAAGGGGCAGCCGGTCAGCTTTCCCACTGACGGCTTTGCCTCGCTCGGCTCGGGGATGATGCCGGTCTTCATCTTCCTCGGGGTGGCGATCGTCTTCCACATCGCGATGAAATACACCCGCTATGGCAAGTACACCTATGCCATCGGCGCCAACCCGCAGGCGGCGCGCGTGTCCGGCATCGACGTCGAGCGGCATCTGGTCAAACTCTACATGGTCGCGGCAGTCCTGGCGGCACTGGCCGGGATTGTCGTCGCCGCCCGGGGCCAGACCGCACAGGCCGGCATGGGGATGATGTACGAACTGGACGCCATTGCCATGGCCGTGATCGGCGGCACCTCGCTGGCCGGAGGGCGCGGGTCGATCGTCGGCACCTCGATCGGCATGATCATCTTCGGCGTCATCATCTCGGGCTTCACCTTCCTGCGGCTGGATGCCTACTACCAGGAGATGATCAAGGGCGTGATCATCGTGGCCGCCGTCGTGATCGACACCTATCGCCAGCGCAAGAAGATGAAAAAGGCCTGAGAACCGGCGTGCCGGAGAGCCCGGCACCCTTCCTCCAGATCAGCGAGAGCAACCATCATGACGACCATCAAGACAGCCCTTCTGGGGACTGCCCTCGGCCTGATCGGCCTGCCGGCACTGGCCGAGACCCGGATCGGGATCACCATGGCCTCGTTCGACAACCCGCACCTGACCGTTCTCTTGAACGCGATGAGCGACGAGGCGGCCCGCCACGACGACGTGACGCTGGTGCTGGAGGACGCGCAGCTCGACGTGGCGCGCCAGCTGAACCAGGTCCAGAACTTTGCCGCCAACGGTCTGGACGCCATCATCGTCAACGCCGTCGACGGCGACTCGACGGCCGCAATCACCGCCGCGGCGCGCGATGCCGGCATCCCGCTGGTCTATGTCAACCACCCGCCGGCCGAGCTGGATGCGGGGATGCCCGAAGGCACCGCCTATGTCGGCTCGGCCGAGCGTGACGCCGGGCGGTTCCAAGCCGAGGCCGTCTGCCGGCTGATGGACGGGCAAGGGACTGCGCTGATCCTGATGGGCCCGCTGGAAAACCGCGCCGCGCTGGTGCGCACTGAAACGGTCGAGGAGATGTTCGCCTCGGACGATTGCAAGATCGACGTCCTGGAGAAGCAGACCGCGAACTGGAACCGGGTTCAGGCGCAGGACCTTGTCAGCTCGTGGCTGACGGCGGGGCTGGAGTTTGACGCCATCGTCGCCAACAACGACGAGATGGCGATCGGCGCGATGCAGGCGCTGAAGGCCTCGGGCCGGTCGATGGACGATGTGGTGATCGCCGGGATCGACGCCACGGCGGACGGGCTGGCGGCGCTTCAGGCGGGCGACCTCGACGTGACCGTGTTCCAGAACACGGTCGAGCAGGGCCATGTCGCCGTGCGGGCCGCCATCGCCGCCGCCAATGGCGAGGCGCTGGAGGCCGAAGGCTGGGTGCCGTTCGAGCCGGTGACGGCCGAAAACCTGTCGCAATACGCCAACTGAACACGCGGGGCCTCCCTCCTACCCGCGAAGGGCGGGGCACGTGCTGCCCCGCCCAACTTGAAGGCCGATTTTCCAAGGAACGCCCATGATGAAACACACGCTCGACCCGCACATGATCCGCCACCTGTCGCTGGAGGAGACCTGCCGCACGGTCGCCGAGCTGGGCTATGACTATGTCGAGCTGTCGCCGCGCCCTGACTTCCTGTCCTGGTGGACGCGCCCGAAAGTCTGGCCCGAGCGGATCGCCAGCTTCAAGAAGGCGCTCAAGGATCACGACCTGGGGCTTGCGACGCTGCAGCCGATGTATCGCTGGTCCAGCCCCTATCCCGACGAGTGGGATGTCGCGATCGACAACTGGAAGCGCGCCATCGAGATCGCGGTCGAGATGGACTGCCCGATGTTCGTCAGCGAATTCGGCCGCGGCGGCAGCCCCGAGCGCAGCCTGAACGACCGGTCCGGCCTGCACCGTCCCGAGACCTGCGAGAACCAGTTCTTCCGCGCGATGGACATCCTGGTGCCGATCCTCGAGCGCGAGGGCCTGACGCTGTCGCTGGAGGCTCATCCCGAGGACTGGCTGGAAGAGATCGCTCCGGCCATGGACATCATCAAGACCATCAACTCCAAGGCCGTGAAGGCGTCCTTCATCGCGCCGCACACCTTCTTCTACGGTCCCGACATGGTCGCCAACCTGCGCGCGACGGAAGGGCACCTGGTCCATGTGCGCCTGGCCGACACCTATGACCACACCAAGTCCTCGCAGCTGCGCTATGTCGTGAACCCGCCGGGTTCCAAGGTGCGCGTGCACCAGCACCTCGACTTCGGGCAGGGCGAGATCGATTGGGACACCTTCTTCGCCACCTTGGCCGACATGAAGTTCGACGGCGTCCTGTCGAACTGCGTCTTCGGGTGGGAGGACCGGGCGGAGGACAGCGCCCGCTTCATGCTGGACGAAACCAAGCGCTATGTCGCGAAATACTGGAAATAGGAAGACAGACATGACCCTGAGAATTGGTGTCATCGGTACCGGCATGATCGGCCGCGACCACACCCGCCGCATCGCGCAGGTGCTGGCCGGGGCGGAAATCGTCGCGCTCAGCGACTACAACCCCGACGCGGCGCGGGCCGTGCAGGCGGATCTGGCGCCGAACGCAACGGTCTATGACAAGGGCGAGGACCTGATCGCCGCGGATGACGTGGACGCGGTGCTGGTCTGCTCGACCGGCTCCACGCACGAAGCCTATGTTTTGGCCGCCATCGCCGCCGGCAAGCCCTGCTTCTGCGAGAAGCCGCTGGCGACCACGGCCGAAGGCGCCAAGCGCATCGTCGATGCCGAGGTGGCCGCGGGCAAGCGTCTGGTGCAGGTGGGCTTCATGCGCCGCTATGACGCCGGCTACCGGATGCTGAAGAAGGTCGTGGACAGCCAGATCGGCACGCCGCTGATGGTCCACGCCGCCCATCGCAACCCCACGGTGCCCGAGCAGTACGTCACGCCCATGGCCATCCACGACACGCTGATCCACGAGATCGACGTCTTCCGCTGGCTCCTGGACGACGACTACGTGTCGGCGCAGGTGGTCTTCCCGCGCAAGTCCAGCCACAGCCATGGCAAGCTGGCCGACCCGCAGATCGTCCTCCTGGAGACGGCGAAGGGCGTGCGGATCGACGTCGAGATCTTTGTGAACTGCCGCTATGGCTATGACATCCAGTGCCAGGTGGTGGGCGAGGAAGGGCTGGCCAACCTGCCCGAGCCGATGAACATCACGACCCGCAAGAACGCGGCGCTGTCCACCCCGATCATGACCGACTGGAAGGACCGCTTCGTGGACAGCTACGATGTCGAGCTGGCGGACTTCATCAAGGCCGCGTCGCAGGGCACCGCCTCGGGTCCCTCCAGCTGGGACGGATACGTGGCCGCCATCAGCTCGGATGCCTGCGTCGAGGCGCAGGAAAAGACCGGCCAGATCATCCCCATCACGCTGCCGGCCCGCCCGGCGCTCTACAACTGAGACCGCCATGCGTTTTGCGATCAACCACATCTCGGCGCCGAAACTGCCGCTGGCCGAGTTCTTCCAGATGGTCCGCCGGCTCGGCGTCTCCGAAGTCGAGATCCGCAACGACCTGCCCGACGTCCTCGGGACCATGGACCCGGCCGAGGTCCGCGCCGAGGCGGAACGCCAGGGCGTCACGATCCTGTCGATCAACGCGCTTTACCCCTTCAACGTCTGGTCGGGCGACCTGCCCGAGCGTGCGGTGAAGATGGCCGATTACGCGCAGGCGGCAGGCGCGAAGGCGCTGGTCATGTGCCCGCTGAACGACGGCAACGAGGTTTTTTTTGATGACCTCGTGGCCGCGCTCAGGGCGATGAAGCCGATCCTGGAGGAACGCGGCCTGACGGGTCTGGTCGAGCCCTTGGGCTTCCCCATCTCCTCCATGCGCAAGAAGTCCACCGCGATCGAGGCGATTAAGGCGGCCGGGGGCGAGGGCGTCTACAAGCTGATGCACGACACCTTCCACCATCATCTTGCCGGAGAGACCGAGTTCTTCCCCGACTGGACCGGCCTCGTCCACATCTCGGGCGTGACGGACCCGGAGGTGGCGGTGGACGACATGCTCGACGCGCATCGGGTGCTGGTGGACGGCGCCGACCGGCTGGAGAACCTGCCCCAGATCCGGGCGCTTCTGGACGCCGGCTATGACGGCCCGTTCAGCTTCGAGCCATTCGCGACGGAGGTGCATGACGCCGCCGATCCCGAAGCCGAGTTGAAGACCAGCATGGACCACATCCGGTCCGCGCTCTGACCACGGCGGCGGGCGTTCGCGCCCGCCCTCATCTTGAAGGAGTTCAGGGATGAAGTCTCTCGACGTGATCACCATTGGCCGGTCTTCGGTCGATCTTTACGGCCAGCAGGTGGGCGGGCGGCTGGAGGACATGGGGTCCTTTGCCAAGTATATCGGCGGCAGCCCCACCAACATCGCCTGCGGGACGGCGCGGCTTGGCCTGCGTTCGGCCGTGATCACGCGGGTCGGGGACGAGCATATGGGCCGCTTCATCCGCGAGCAGCTGCTCCGCGAGGGCGTCGACGTGCGGGGCGTGGCGACCGACCCCGAGCGGCTGACGGCGCTGGTCATCCTGGGCATCCGCGACCAGGACAGCTTTCCGCTGATCTTCTACCGCGAGAACTGCGCCGACATGGCGCTGTCCGAGGCCGACATCGACGAGGACTTCATCGCCCAGGCCCGCTGCGTGCTGGCGACCGGCACGCATCTGTCGCATCCGCGCACCGAGGCGGCGGTGATGCGCGCGCTAGAACTGGCCCGCAAGCACGGTGCGCAGACGGCGCTGGACATCGACTATCGCCCGAACCTCTGGGGCGTCGCCGGCCACGGCGAGGGCGAGAGCCGCTTTGTCGAAAGCGCCGCCGTGACGGCCAAGCTGCAGGCGACGCTGCATCTCTTCGACCTGATCGTTGGCACCGAGGAAGAGTTCCACATCGCCGGCGGCACCACCGACACGCTAACCGCCCTGCGGGCGGTGCGGGCGGTGTCGGGGGCCACTTTGGTCTGCAAGCGCGGCGCCCGGGGGGCGGTCGCCTTCACCGGCGCCATCCCCGACAGCCTGGATGACGGCGAGGCGGGGCCGGGCTTTCCGATCGAGGTCTTCAACGTGCTGGGCGCCGGCGACGGCTTCTTCTCGGGGCTGCTGAAGGGCTGGCTGGACGGCGAGCCCTGGCCCCGCGCGCTGGAATACGCCAATGCCTGCGGCGCCTTCGCCGTCAGCCGCCACGGCTGCACCCCCGCCTATCCCAGCCTCGAGGAGCTGCGCTTCTTCCTCGGGCGCGGCGTCCAGCGCCCCGACCTTCGCAACGACGCCGCGCTGGAGCAGATCCACTCGGCCACCAACCGCCAGGGCCGCATGGGCGGCGACTGGTCGACGATGCGCGTCTTTGCCTTCGACCACCGGATGCAGCTTGAGCAGATGGAGGGCTACACGCCCGCCAAGGGTGGTGCCTTCAAGGAGCTGTGCCTGAAGGCCGCGCTGCGGGTGCAGGACGGGCAGGGCGGCTATGGCATCCTTTGCGACAGCCGCATCGGCCGGACGGCCCTGCACCGCGCCAGCGGCACGGGCCTGTGGATCGGGCGTCCGGCCGAATGGCCCGGCTCGCGTCCCTTGGCGCTGGAGCCCGAACTGGGGCCGGACTGCGGGGGCCTGGGCGAATGGGCGCGCGAGAACGTGGTCAAGGTGCTGTGCTTCTGCCACCCGGACGATGACGCGGCCCTGCGCGCCGAGCAGGAGGCGACCGTCGGCCGCCTCTACGCCGCCGCCCGCCGGAACGGGCTGGAGTTCCTGCTGGAGATCATCCCGTCGAAGGTCGGGCCCGTGGATGACGAGACGACTGCCACGTTGATCCGCCAGTTCTACGCGGCCGGCATCTATCCCGACTGGTGGAAGCTGGAGCCGCTGACCAGCCACGCGGCATGGCAGAAGGCCATTGCCGCCATCGAGGACCACGACCGCCACACCCGCGGCATCGTCGTCCTGGGCCTGGACGCGCCCGAGGCGGACCTCGCGGCCAGCTTCGAGGTCGCCGCCAGCTTCCCGCTGGTCCGCGGCTTTGCCGTGGGCCGCACCATCTTCGGGCAGGTGGCGCGGGACTGGCTGGCCGGTCGGATCGACGACGCAGCGGCAATCACCGAGATGGCCGCCCGCTATCGCCGCCTGTGCGGCATCTGGGACAATGCTCGCGCTGCGGCGAAGGTGGCGGCATGAACCGGCCTTTGGCAGCGGGCGAGGCTATAGCCGGCACGACGGATCACGCAGGAGGTGCGGAGATGAGCGGAACGATCAGGCTGACGGCGGCGCAGGCCATGGTGCGCTGGCTCTCGGTACAGATGACCGAGGACGGCGAGCGCTTCATCGACGGGGTCTGGGCGATCTTCGGCCACGGCAATGTAGCCGGCCTCGGCGAGGCGCTGCATGGGATCGGCGACGCGCTGCCCACCTGGCGCGGCCAGAACGAACAGACGATGGCGCACGCCGCCATCGCCTATGCCAAGGGCCGCGCCCGGCGGCGGGCGCAGGCGGTGACGGCCTCGATCGGGCCCGGCTCGACCAACATGGTGACGGCGGCGGCGCTGGCGCATGTGAACCGCCTGCCGGTGCTGTTCATCGCCGGTGACGTCTTTGCGACGCGGCGGCCCGATCCGGTCCTTCAACAGGTGGAAAGCTTCGGCGACGGCACCGTCAGCGCCAACGACTGTTTCCGCCCCGTGGTGCGCTACTTCGACCGCATCACGCGGCCCGAGCATCTGCTGACCGCTCTGCCCCGTGCGCTGCGGGTGATGACCGATCCGGCCGAGTGCGGGCCGGTCTGCCTGGCCTTCTGCCAGGACGTGCAGGCCGAGGCGTATGACTGGCCGGAAGCGTTCTTCGAGCCCCGCACCTGGCGCATCCGCCGACCCGCGCCGGATGCGGCCGAGATGGCCGAGGCGGCGGCCATGATCCGGGCAGCCAAGGCGCCGATCATCGTCTGCGGCGGCGGGGTGATCTATTCCGGCGCGGAAGAGGCGCTTGGGGCCTTTGCAAGCCGCCTCAACATCCCGGTGATCGAGACGCAGGCCGGCAAGTCGGCGCTGGCGCAGTCGCACCCGATGAACTTCGGCGCGGCGGGTGTCGATGGCTCCGCGGCGGCGAATGCCGCGGCACAGGCGGCAGACCTGGTGATCGCGGTCGGCACGCGGCTGCAGGACTTCACCACCGGCTCGCGCACGCTGTTCCCGAAGGCGAAGATCCTCGGGCTGAACGTGCAGGGCCATGACGCGGCCAAGCACGGGGCGGTCACGCTGGTTGCCGACGCACGCGCGGTGCTGGAGGCGCTGTCGGCCGAACTGGGCGATCTTCGCTTCGACGCGGCCGATGCCCGCGCGCGCGAGGCGTGGCTGGCGGCGGTCACCACGCATTGCGACACGGCACACGAGGGCCTGCCGACCGACGCACAGGTGATCGGTGCCGTGCAGGCGGCCGCGCCCGATGGCATCGCCATGTGCGCGGCCGGCACCATGCCCGGGGCGCTGAAGCTGCTGTGGCAGCCCAGCCAGCACGGCTATCACATGGAATACGGCTATTCCTGCATGGGCTACGAGGTGGCGGGCGCGATGGGCCTCAAGCTCGCCCGCCCCGAGCGCGAGGTGCTGTGCTTTGTTGGCGATGGCAGCTACATGATGGCCAACAGCGAGCTGGCGACGGCCGTGATGCGACGCATCCCCTTCACGGTGATCCTGACCGACAACCGGGGCTATGGCTGCATCAACCGCCTCCAGGCCCATTCCGGGGGCGCCGCCTTCAACAACATGTATGTGGACTGCAACATCGAGGCGCAGCCGCAGATCGACTACGTCGCCCATGCCGCCAGCATGGGGGCCCATGCGGTGAAGGCCGGCGATCTGGCTGACCTGCAGGACCAGATCCGCGCCGCGCGTGGCCGGGACATTCCGACCGTCATCGTGATCGAGACCACCGCCCGCCCCGGTCCCGGAGACGGGCTGGAGGCAGCGGGCCACTTCTGGGACGTGGCCGTTCCCGAGGTGGGCGAGACGGACAACCTGAAACAAGCCTATGCGCGCTATATCCAGCACGTCGCGCAGCAGGCCCTGATCAACTGAGGCAGCATCATGATCCGCTACGGCACCAACCCGATTGCCTGGGCCAACGACGACGACCAGTCGATCGGGGCCCACATCCCGACCGAGCAGATCCTGCGCGAGGCCGGCCGCGAGATCGGCTTCGACGGCATCGAGAACGGCCACCGCTGGCCGGACGACCCACAGGCGCTGAAGGCGCTTCTGGGCGAGTACGGGCTGCGCTTCATCTCGGGCTGGTACTCGACCGAGCTGCTCACGCGGTCGGTCCGCGACGAGATCGCGGCCGTCCAGCCGCATCTGGCGAAGCTGAAGGCGAACGGCTGCAAGGTCTGCATCGTGTGCGAATGTTCGAACACCGTGCATGGCGATCCGACAAAGGCGGTCAATGACCGGCCGCGCCTGACGGATGCCGAGATGGCCGGGTTCGGCGCGAAGATGGAGGAGTTCGCGGCCTATCTGGCAGGGCAGGGGATCACGCTGGCCTATCACCATCACATGGGCACCGTAGTCGAGAGCCCCGAGGAGATCGACGCCTTCATGGCCGCCACCGGTCCCGCGACGCATCTGCTGTTCGACGCCGGCCACTGCACCTTTGGCGGCGGCAACCCGGAAGAGGTTCTGCGCCGTCACGCCGCGCGCGTCGCGCATTTCCACGCCAAGAACATCCGCCGCCCGGTGACCGAGCGTGCGCGGGCGGAGAACCTCTCGTTCCTCCAGGGCGTTCTTGCCGGAGCCTTCACCGTGCCGGGGGATCCGGAAGGGGCCATCGACTTCCTGCCGCTGCTGCGGATCCTGGCCAAGGCGGGCTATGACGGCTGGCTGGTGATCGAGGCAGAGCAGGATCCGGAACAGCGCAACCCGCTGCACTACCAGTCCATGGGCCTGAAGGCCCTGCGCAAGGCCGCGCAGGAGGCCGGGCTGGATCAGCGGGTGGACGCCTGACACGAGACCGGAGGAGCGGCGCCGCTCCTTCCTGCGGCCCAAGACAAGGAACGATCCCATGCCCGACCTGCTGCGCAAACCTTTTGGCACCCATGGCGAGGTGCACCGGATCACGCCGACGGATGCCGGCTGGCGCTATGTCGGCTTCACGCTGCATCGCCTGCGACCGGGCCAGCGCGCGGCCGAGGCGACGGGCGAGCGCGAGGTGATCCTGGTCATGGTCGAGGGCAAGGCCGCCATCCGGGCCGCAGGGCAGGACTGGGGCGTTCTGGGCGAGCGGATGAACGTCTTTGAAAAGACCCCGCCACATTGCCTTTATGTCCCCAACGGCCAGGACTGGACGGCCGAGGCCGAGACGGACTGCGTCATTGCCGTCTGTTCGGCGCCCGGCGTCAGTGGTCACCAGGCACGCCGCATCGGGCCCGACGGCATCACCCTCACGGCGCGCGGCACGGGCACGAACACCCGCCACATCAACAACATCGCCATGGAGGCCGAGGATTACTGCGACAGCCTTCTGGTGACCGAGGTCTTTACCCCGGCCGGACACTGGTCCTCCTATCCCAGCCACCGCCATGACGAGGACGACTTTCCGCGCATCACCTATCTGGAGGAAACCTATTATCACCGCCTGAACCCGCCCGAAGGCTGGGCGGTGCAGCGGGTCTACACCGACGACGGATCCCTGGACGAGGTCATGGCCGTGCGCGACGGCGATGTTGTCCTGGTGCCGCGCGGCCACCATCCCTGCGGCGCGCCCCACGGGTTCGAGCTCTATTACCTGAACGTCATGGCCGGCCCGCGCCGCAACTGGCGGTTCGTGCCCGCGCCCGAGGTGGAGGACATCCTCCGCCGCGACAGCTAGCCCGGCCTCTGCCAGCCGCCATCTGTGCGGATGCCGCGCAGGCTCAGATCGGTGTCCAGCCAGATCAGGTCGGCCAGGCGGCCGGGTTGCAGCCGGCCCGCTGGCGCGCCGATCAGGTCGGCGGGAACCGAGGTCGCCATCGCCAGCGCGCGCCGGGGGCTGGCGCCTGCGGCAACCACCCCTTGCACCGCGCGATCCAGGCGCAGGTCGGCCCCCGCCAATGTGCCGTCGGGCAATGTCAGGCGCCCGTCGCGGCGCAGGATGCGGCGGCCCTGCAGGATAAATTCCGTCAGCGAGGTGCCCGCCACGGCCATGCAGTCGCTGACCAGGAACAGCCCCTCGGTCCGCGCGCGCAGCGCGATCGTCAGTACTGCGGGATCGACATGGACACCATCGGCGATCAGTCCCGCCCACGCCTGTCCGGCCAGCACCGCGCCCACAAGGCCGGGCTGGCGGTGGGCCATCTGGCTCATGGCGTTGAAAAGATGCGTGGCGGCCCGTGCCCCCGCGGCAAGGGCGGCATTCGCCTGAACCAGCGTGCAGTCGCTGTGACCCAAGCTGACGATCACGCCCGCATGCGCCAGCGTCCTGATCTGGTCAAGGGTCGCTGCCTGGGGCGCCAACGTCACCATCAGCGCCGGCAGCTGCGGCGCAGCCTGGGTCAGCTGCGCCAGATCGTCGTCGGTCATGGGACGGATCAGCGACGGGTCATGGGCGCCGGCGCGCCGGGGGTCCAGATGCGGCCCTTCCAGGTGCAGGCCCAGGAAACCGGGGGTGCCCGCCTGCGTGGCGGCAATGCCCGCGGCCAGCACCCGCGCCGTCACCTGCGGCCGGTCGGTGATCAGCGTCGGCAGCACACCCGCGCAGCCCAGCCCGCGATGGGCCGCACAGATCCGGGCCAGTGCGGCGGCGTCGGTGTCCCCGCCCACCATCAGCCCGGCCCCGCCGTTCACCTGCAGATCGACAAAGCCCGGCGCGATGAGGCCTGGCAACGGCCTTATGTCATCCGGCCGCGGGATCAGGGCAGCGATGCGCCCTTCCTCGATCATCAGGGCGGTATCGGCCAGCAGGCTGTCCCCGTCAAAGATCCGGTCGGCGGCCAGGATCTGCCGGCTCATGCGGGTTCCCATTCGCGGGCCAGGGCCAGGGCGCCGTCCACGCCGTTGCCTTGGGGCGGCTGAACCGGCCAGTCGTGGGCCAGCCGCTCCGCGTAGAGCGGCCCCAATCCCCCCAGGCACACGACCGGCAAACGCGCGCCCCTTTGCAGCACGCGCACCGCGTCGGTGATCAGCGCCACGGCCTCGTCCAGGATGCGCAGGGCGGCCGGATCGTCGGTACCGATCAGGCGCGGCGCCAATGTCGCGAACTGCCCGGGACTGGCGCGGGTGCCAAAGGCGATGATGCCCTCGGGGCCGCCGAACTCGTCGCGAATTTGTGCCAGCAGGGGACTGTCGGGGGCAAAGCCGTCGCCCGCGCGCATGGCCTGGGCCAGCAGCGTCCGGCCAAGCACCGCGCCGCTGCCTTCGTCGCCCATCAGGAAGCCGCGTCCGCCATATTGCTGCAACCGGCCGCCGCGCTGCACCGCCAGGACCGAGCCCGTGCCGACCGCGACCAGGATTCCGTCCGAAGGTCCAAGCGCGCCCCGGGCGGCAGTGACGGCGTCGTTGAAAACCCGGCTGCGTGCGAAGGGCAGGCCCGCCTGCAGGGCGGCCGCCGCCTCGGCCATGCCGCCGCCTGCCACCCCCAGCACCGCAACCAGATTCTCGGGCCGCACTCCGGCCTGCGTCATGGCGGCTGTGGCGGCGGCCAGGATGCAGGCCTTCGCCCCCTGCAGATCCGAATTGATGTTCGCCGGCCCGCCTTGCGCCTGACCCAGAAGGCGGCCCTTTGCGTCGGCAATGGCCGCCCGGCATCCTGTGCCGCCGCCATCGATTCCCAGATACAGCACCATTGCGCCTCCTTGTCCTGCAACGAACGCCAAAGGGACGGAAATGAAAAGACCCGTTGCGCCAGGCGGGCAGGCTCTGCGGGACCCGCTTTCGAAAAAGCGGGCGAAGGCGTGCCAGAGAATCCGACAGAAACAGATGGCCATTCTTGCCCTCCCGTGCGGTGCGGGTTAAGCCCCCCCTGCGTGAAGCCATCTGCCCCAGCCACACGCGGAACATTCATGAAAGGATTTGCCATGCGCCATCTTGCGCTGTCCGGCCTTCTGGCCGTTTGCCTTGGTTCCGCCGCCGTTGCGCAGGAGGTGACGGTCCCCACGGCCCAGGGACCCGTCGCCTTGCCCGCCAATCCGCAGACAGTTGCCGTTTACGACATGGCCGCGCTGGATACCCTGACGGCGCTTGGTGTGACGCCCGCGGGGACGATCGACCCGATCCAGGTGCCGGCGTTGCGCGACGTGGCCCCCGATGCCACCCCTGTCGGCACGCTGTTCGAGCCCGATCTGGAGGCGTTGGCGGGTCTGGCGCCGGATCTGGTGATCGTCGGTGGGCGCTCGGCCGCGCAACTCGCGGCGGTGGGCCAGGTGGCCCCTGCGATCGACATGACGCTGGGCACCGACCTGGTGGCCAGCGCACTTGAGCGGATCGAAGGCTATGGCACGCTGTTCGGCAAGGAGGCCGAGGCGGCCGATATGGCGGCCACCCTGGAGGACAAGCTGCAAGGACTGCGGGCCGCCGCCGAGGACAAGGGCACGGCCCTGATCGTCCTGACCAACGGACCGAAGATGTCGGCCTATGGCAAGGGCTCCCGCTTTGGGTGGATCTTTGACGCTTCGGGTCTGGCCGAGGCCGTCGAGGGCTTGGACCAGGCCACCCACGGCCAGGCGATCAGCCATGAATTCATCGCCGAGGCCGATCCCGATTGGCTGCTGGTCGTGGATCGCGGCGCGGCCATCGGCGAGGACGGGCAGGGCGCCGAGGCCACCCTGCGCTCGGCCCTGGTGGAGGGCACCACCGCCTGGCAGAAGGGCCAGGTCATCTATCTGGACCCGGCCTCGGCCTATATCTCGGCCGGCGGCTACCGGGCGATGACGGCGCTGGCGGACCAGCTGACCCGGGCGCTGTCGGACGGTTCCGCCAGCTGATGCGCCCCTTGCCCGCCCTGTCGTCGGCGCTTGCGGCGCTGATGCTGGCCAGCCTGACCGTCGGTGCCGCACATGTCGATCTGCGCGGCATCTTCGGTGACCCTCAGGCCATGCTGGTGCTGCTGGAATCGCGGCTGCCGCGGACGCTGGCGGTGGCGCTGACGGGGGCGGCCCTGTCGGTGGCGGGCGTGCTGATCCAGGCACTGGTGCGCAACCGCTTTGTCGGGCCCGACACCTCGGGCACGGCCGAGGGCGCTGCTCTGGGCCTTTTGGCCATCACGATCCTCTGGCCCGCCAGTCCCCTGTGGCTGCGGATGGTGGCGGCCAGCCTTGCGGCCATGGGCACCACCGCGCTGTTCCTGGCCGTCATCCGCCGCCTGCCCGTGCGCGAGGTGATGCTGGTGCCCATCGCCGGATTGGTGCTGTCGGGCGTGCTGGGTTCGGTCGTGACCTTTGTCGGCTGGCAGACCGACCTGATGCAATATGTCGGCACCTGGCTGATGAGCGGGGAATTCTCGGGCGTGATCTCGGGACGGTACGAGCTTTTGTGGATCGCGGCCGGCGCGGCGGGGCTGGCCTGGTATTCGGCCGACCGTTTTGCCATCCTGGGCCTGGGCGAGCAGGTGGCGACCGGTCTGGGGCTGTCCACGGCGGCGGTGATGCGGCTGGGGCTGGCGGTCGTGTCCGTGGTGACGGCGATGGTGGTGACGACGGTGGGGATGATCCCCTTTGTGGGGCTGGTGGTCCCCAACCTGGTCGCACGGGTCATGGGGGACAACCTGCGCGCCTCGCTGCCTATCGTGGCGCTGGCGGGTGCGGTGCTGGTCCTGGCCTGCGATCTGGCGGGGCGGCTGGTGATCCGCCCCTATGAGCTGCCGGCCGGGCTGATCCTGGGGATCGTGGGGGCCGTGCTGTTCCTGTGGCTGCTGCATCGCAGGCCCGCCCGTGGATAAACGCGGCGCCCTGATGCTGGCCGGAATGGGGCTGGCGCTGGCGGCCCTGTCGGCGCTGTGGATGTTCCAGGGGCTGGGCGGCGGCAACCGCGCCTTTGTCCTGCATCTGCGGGGGGCCAAGCTGGCCGCGCTGGTGATCGTGGCCACCGCCATCGGCGTGGCGACGATCCTGTTCCAGACGGTGGCCGCCAACCGTGTGCTGACGCCGTCGATCATGGGCTTTGACGCGCTTTATGTCCTGCTTCAGACGGCGCTGGTCGCGGTTCTGGGGGGCGCAGGCTATGTCGGCCTGCCTGCGGGCGCCAAGTTCCTGGCCGAGATCGCGGTAATGAGCGCGCTGGCCTCGCTCCTGTTCGGGACGCTGCTGCTGAGGGGCGCGCGCGACGTGCCGCGGATGATCCTGACAGGCGTGATCCTGGGGGTGCTGTTCCGCTCGGTCTCGGGGTTCCTGGGGCGGGTGCTGGACCCGAATGAATTCGCGGTGGTGCAGGCCGTCAGCTTTGCCAGCTTCAACCGCGTGGACACCGGGCTGCTGCCCGTGGCGGCAGGGGTGACGTTGCTGGGGGCGATTCTGGCATGGCGGCTGTCGGCGCGGCTGGACGTGCTGGCGCTGGGACGCGATCCGGCGCTGTCACTGGGGCTGCGCCATCAGGCGGTGGTGCTGGGGGTGCTGGCGCTGGTGGCGGTGCTGGTGTCGGTGTCCACCGCGCTGGTGGGGCCGGTCGCGTTCTTCGGGCTGATCGTGGCAGGGCTGGCGCATGGCCTGATGCGGACGGCGCGGCACGCGGCATTGCTGCCCGCCGCGGCACTGTCGGGGGCGATCCTGCTGGTCGGGGGGCAGTGGCTGTTCGAGCGTCAGCTGGGCCAGGCCGCGACCCTGTCGGTGGTGGTCGAGTTCGCGGGCGGCCTGTTCTTCCTGTATCTGCTGCTGAAGGGACGCATCCGATGATCCAGATCGACCATGTCAGCCACCGGATTGGCGGCGCGCCGATCCTGCACGACATCTCGACCCGCCTGCCCAAGGGGCAGCTGACCGCGTTGATCGGCCCGAACGGCGCGGGGAAATCCACCCTGCTGCGCCTGATCGGCCGGCTGGAGCCGCTGCAGGCCGGCCGGATCACGGTGGCGGGGCGCGATGTCGGGGCGACGCCCACGGACCAGCTGGCCCGCGTCATGGCGATCCTGGGGCAGCAGACCGCCATCGCCAGCCGCCTGCGCCTGTCCGAACTGGTGGCCTTTGGCCGCTGGCCGCACCACAAGGGCCGTCCCTGCGCCGCCGACCGTGCCATGGTGGACGAGGCGCTGGAGGCATTCGCGCTGGCCCCCCTGGCAGGTCGTTTCCTGGACGAGGTGTCGGGCGGACAGGCGCAGCGGGCCCATATCGCGATGGCCTTTGCCCAGGACACTGACTGGATGCTGCTGGACGAGCCGCTGAACAACCTGGACATGGCCCATGCGCGTGCCCTGATGCGCCGCCTGCGCGACCTGGTGGACAATCGCGGCCGCAGCGTCGGAATGGTCGTGCACGAGATCAACTATGCCGCCGCCTGGGCCGATCATGTCATCGCCATGAAGGAGGGGCGCATCCTGGCCGAGGGTCCGGCCTGCGATGTCCTGACCGAGACGCTGCTGTCGCAGCTTTACGACGCGCCGATCCGGGTCGGGCTGCACGAAGGGCGCCCCCTGGTGCTGCACCACGTCTGACAACAGGGCGGCCGGTCATCGGGCGCATGTTCCGGTTGCGCGGTTCGGACCGGCCGCGTTCAAGCGACGACGCGCTGGAACCCGGACCGACCCTCTAAATCCCTGATCCTAGCGCACCGTCAGGCTGACCGGCAGCTGGAACGGATAACTGGCCTCGGTCAGCGCGGCGGGTGCGGCCGGGCAACGGCGGGCCCGTTGCGCCGCGGCCACCGCCGCCTGATCCAGCGCCGGCTGCCCGGACGAGCCCGCGACACCGACCCCCTGAACGGTGCCGCTGCGGGACACGGTCAGGGCCAGGATCACCGTTCCTCCCTGGCGGACCCCTCGCGGCGCCGCGGCGCGCCGCGCGATGCAGCCTTGGATCTGCGCGCCCCATTGCGCCATTGCGCTGGCGCGGGTGGCGGCGCTGACGCCGCCCCCACCGCCTGCCGCGCCGGACCGTGCCTGCCCTCCCTGGCCGGCCTGTTGCGCGGGGGCTGCGGATTCGCGTGCAACGTTCTGGCGCCGCACCTGAGGCTCGGGTTGGGGCGCGGGCTGAGCCTGCGGTTCAGGGCGCCGCCGCTCGGGGCGGCGGTCAGGACGGGCCGAACTGTCCAACGTCAGTCGCGGCTCGACCTCGATCCGGGGCGGCGTGAATTCCCGGAGGTCGGGCAGTTCCGGTTCGGCCGGCGCGATCCGTTCGGAGGCGGCCGGCGGCTCGGGCAGGTTCGGCCGCGCCGGGGCTGCGTCGGGTTGCGCCACCGGCGGCACGGGGGATATTGCCGCCAGAGGCGGAGGTGGCTCCTGCACCTCGGGCAGGACATGTGGTTCGGGTTCGGGCAGGGGATCGGTCAGGTCGGCCGCCGCCGCGACCTCGGGCGGGGCCTCCCATTCCGACACCAGCGCCTGGATCTCCTCTCCGCCCGCGGCAAGGGCGGCGGGGGGCGCCTTGGCGGCCGCGCCGCGCTCCAGCCGGTCGGGCAGCATGATCGCCGCAGCCGACACATGCAGCGCAGCAGCGATGGTGAAAAATCCGGCGGTTTCAAGCGTGCGGCGCGTGATCATCTCATCCTCCGCTGACAACAAGCTGCGCGCCCGCGTCCGTGATGGTTCGCAACTGTTTCAGATGGGCGGCCACGGCTGCGGCGGAGGCAGAGGCATCGGCCCGGATCTCGACGGCTGTGTCGCTGTCACGGGCGGCGATCTCGGGCCAGACCGCCTCGCCGCGGGCCTCGTTCCAGGCCAGTTCGCCTTTGGCCGAGACATACAGCACATCGCGGGCCTGCGCGGGGATGTCCGACCGGCTGTCCGGCGGCGTCAGCGGAAAGGGCGTCGAGGGCGCAATCTGTGCCGTCAGCAGAAAGAAGATCAGCAGCAGAAAGACGACGTTGATCATGGGAATGATCGATTCGCCGCGCGGCTTGCGGGGGGGCATGTCGATGCGCATGAAACCTACTCGATCAGGATCAGGTTGGTCAGGCCGCCGTCGCGGAGCAGGTCCATCACCGCAACCAGGCGCTGCAGGTCCGCCTGGTCGCGCGGGCGCAGGATGACGGCGGCATCGGGTTCGGGCAGCAGGTCCGCCACGGCGGCGGCCAGCGCGGTCTCGGCCGTGTCGGTCCCGTTGACCCGCACCGTGTCGGGCGTCACGTCGACCAGCCGGGGGGCGCCCTGCCAATCGCTGGCCGCGCCCTCGGCCCCGCCCGCGACGGGCAGCACCGCGTCCATGCCAAAGCGGGACGCCAGCATGAAGAAGATCAGCAACAGAAAGACGACGTCGATCATCGGCGTCATCGACATCCGGCGCGGATGCCGCCGGGGTCCCAGGTCCAGGATGTCGTCCCCGGCTCGGCTCATTCCGCCGCCTCCACGATGCGGGCTGGGGTCTGCGCGGCGGGCGCGCGCTTGACAAAGACGCGCGTCGCCAGGTCCTCGAGGTCCGATTGCAGCCGGTCGGCGATGCTTTCGAACCAGGACAACGCGACGCCTGCGGGAATGGCCACGGCCATGCCCGCAGCGGTGGTCAGCAGCGCGACCCATATACCCCCCGCCAGATCGGCCGGATCGGCCTGGTTCCCCGAGGATTGCAGCACCTGGAAGGCCGCGATCATGCCCAGAACGGTGCCCAGCAGTCCCAGAAGCGGCGCGATCGTGGCGATCAGTTCCAGCGCGCGCAGCCCTTCGCGAGACCGGTAGAGTGTCTGGCGCGCGACGCGGGCCGTTTCCTCGCGGGCGGCCTTGTCGTCGAAA
>Ga0194112_10000918_pt1 | contig 43271 bp, 44 predicted proteins | sample TA2MahC400mmetaG_FD_146191 | JGI IMG/M metagenome (GOLD analysis project Ga0194112, IMG submission 146191) | Freshwater microbial communities from Lake Tanganyika, Tanzania - TA2015016 Mahale Deep Cast 400m | ecosystem: Environmental > Aquatic > Freshwater > Lake | place: Tanzania: Lake... | reverse complement strand
TGATCTCGGCACGAAGGCCCTTCAGGGGCGGGGTCTCGGTATGGGCGACCAGGTAGGCATAGGCCGCGTCATGGTTCTCGAAGGTCATGGGCGCGCCGGAGGTCGCAAAATCCCGTCCCGAATCGAGCAGCTTCATATGGGGTGCCGCGCCCATGACGATCACGAACTTGGCCATGGCCGAGGCTCCTGCAGAAACAGCGGGGCCGATGCGCCCGCACATCCATGCCTAGACCGGCCAGCGGCGGGAAGCGACCGCAATCTTCATCAGCGGGATCCCTCAGGAAGTCATCCGCCGGAGTTTCCGTCCTCCACTGCATCCGTTCTGCCAAAGCCTGCCCCGCTTCTATGCCGACCCGAAGCAGCGCGTGTCAGGAAAGGGGTATCGCAAGCGGCCTGTCTTACGGGGGCACCTCCTCCTGACGCTGACGCCCTTGCTGCAGGCTGAGGTGGCGCGAACTCGATCCCTTGGGGGCGTGGGTCGATCAGGGCCACGGCTTCATCGGTTACAAGGTAAAGTCCAAGCCTGGTCCTGCGTCAGCGGTGTCGGCCAGCAGTCATCGGCCTGATTGCCATGATCCGTGGCTGTTCGGCAGTCTTGTCAAAGGAACGCTGCGGAGATCTAATGTCGGGAAAGGAAGGGCCCGCCACAGTGACTGCGACAGAACCGGCAACCATGGACCTGGAACGCGCGATCCAGGTCGCTGCAGACGCCCATCGCGGGCAGAAGGACAAGGCCGGACAGCCCTACATCCTTCACCCGCTGCGGGTCATGGCCGCTTGCACGACCCCGCAGGAGCGGATCGTGGCGGTGCTTCATGACGTGGTCGAGGACAGCGACTGGACGCTCGATGACCTGCGCCGCGAAGGTCTGGCGGATGAACTGGTCGATGCGGTCGACGCGATGACCCGCCGGGAGGGCGAGAGTTATTCCGACTTTGTGGACCGCGCCGCGCGCCATCCGATCGCCCGGACCGTCAAGATCGCCGACCTGCGCGACAACCTGGACATGTCCCGCCTGACGGACCCCGCCGGATCAGACCGCCAACGCGCGCAGAAGTATCAGGAAGCCCTGAACATGCTTGGCGTGCCGTCAGGCTGAGCGCGTCGGATCAGGCCGATGACCTTTGTCGGACCTGCGGCACCTCAGGCCGCGCTGCCTGCCGCTTGTCCTCGCGCCTGTACCAAGGCAGTGCGGCCAACTGCACCACACGGGTCACCTGTTTCCATGGATCATGCAGATCGCCCCAGACCTTCAGCGGGCCGCGGCGCACCTGCCCGGAGCCATGCATGCGCCAAGGTTGCAGAACTCCCTGTGGAAGATCCGGACCACCCGGCCATGGCGGCCGTTGTTTTTGTCGTCGCAGTTGATCGTCCGGCCAGGTTTCTGCCTCCAAGGCCATAGGGGCATCGCTGCCGCAGGCCTGCTGTGTCGGCAGGTCGGCGCGGACCTGGCGCGCTGACCCATGCAGCCGCCTCCGCATCGGCTCCTCTGGATGGCCAGACATGGCTGACATGCCGCTCACCGAGTGGCAGTTCTCGTCCCCTGCGGCACTTCTTCCCGCGACAAAGCTGCGGGTTGCGGTCCCTTTTCGTGAACAGGGCGTCCTGGGTCATTGGCGGGGAGCCACACTGCCGGGCTTGGCCGCTTCCTGTCCCTCGGTGCTGCCTCAGGACCCGTTTCAAAGGGGGGCGAAAGCAGCGGCACGGCACCGGGGACCGAACGGCTGCCTTGATCCGGGAACCACTTCGGGCGCAGATCTCTTGCGTGGTCACCTGCCTGACGGCATGCCCATGCCTTGAGGAAACGACCCTGGCTCCATCTTGGCCTGTTGTTGCGGTGCACGGGTGGGCATCGGGCAAAAGACCCTGATCGCCTTGATGATGTCATGGAACATTCGTTCGCCCCCGACTGTTCGGAAGGACAGAATGCATTCGGGAACCCATACCATGGCTGCGACCCATCCTCCTTACGGCCTGCCCCTGACCGCCAGCCCAATGCCGGGCCTGGAGACGCTTTCCCATTTCTCGGCGGGTTTCCTGGCTTTGACGCTGGTGACGGACTATGCCTATATGCAGACCACGGTTCTGATGTGGCAGGATTTCTCGTCCTGGCTGTTGTTCTTTGGCCTGATCGCGGGCGGCATCGCGGTGCTGCTGTGGATCATCGCTGCGGCCACCCGCCGCCTGCGGCCGGTCTGGAGCGTGGCCCTGCTGCAGCTGCTGGTCCTGGTCGTGGCCTTCGTCAACAGCCTGATCCATGCCGGTGACGGCTGGACGGCCATCGTTCCCTGGGGGATCGGCGCCTCCGCCCTGACCTGCGTGCTGATGCTGGGTGCGGCCTTGCTGAACCGCCGTGCCCTCCGCCACCGCCCCTTGCAGCGCGCCTGAGAAGGACAGATCCCGATGATGCATATCATGTATTTCTCGCAGCGGGCCATCCTGCTGTCCGGCTGCGGCGCGCTGGTGCTTGGCCTCTCCCTGCCCTATCCAAGCCAGGCGCAGGATGCGGACGCATTCGACATCACCAGCCAGATCGGCCCGGACCCGGTCCTGCCCGAACCGAAATTCGTCAACCTCCTGCCCAGCGTCAACGTGGCCGAAGTCGTGGGCTGGGCCGAGGGTCAGACGCCGGCAGTTGCCGAAGGGCTGACGATCAGCGCCTATGCCACCGACCTCGTCAATCCGCGCACGGTTCACACGCTGCCGAATGGCGACGTGCTGGTCGTGCAGTCGCGCGCGCCCGAGGGAAAGCCCAAGTACCGGCCCAAGGACTATATCCGCGACTGGATCATGGCCTTTGCGGCCGGCGGTGGCGATGGGCCGCAGCCGGAAAGCAACCTGATCACGCTTCTGCGCGACACGGACCGCGACGGCGTTGTGGACGAGCGTCACGACCTGCTGACGGGACTGCATTCGCCCTTCGGCCTGGCCTGGATCGACGACACGCTCTATGTCGCCGCCGCCGATGCGGTGCTGGCCTATCCCTATGCGCTGGGGGAGAATGCCATCACCGCCGAACCTACCCTCCTGGCGCCGCTGCCCGGCGGGCCGCTGAACCATCACTGGACCAAGGACCTGGCCCTGAGCCCGGATGGAACGATGCTGTATGCCTCGGTCGGGTCGAACTCGAATGCTGCGGAAAACGGGATGGAGGCCGAAAAGGGCCGTGCCGCGATCTGGCAGATCGACCGCGAGACGGGGTTGTCCAGGATCTATGCCTCGGGCCTGCGCAACCCGAACGGATTGACCTTCAACCCGGATTCAGGGCAGCTATGGGCCGTCATCAACGAACGGGACGAGCTGGGTCCTGACCTGGTTCCCGATTACATGACGTCCGTCCAGGAAGGCGCGTTCTACGGCTGGCCCTACAGCTATTTCGGCGATCACGTGGACGAGCGGGTGCGCCCTGCCCGTCCGGACCTGGTCGCCACGGCCATCGCACCGGATTATGCGCTGTCCAGCCATGTAGCCGCCTTGGGACTGGTATTCACCAACGGTTCCGCCATGCCCGAACCTTATGCCAACGGCGCCTTTGTCGGTCAGCGTGGCAGCTGGAATCGCGATACCTTCAACGGCTACAAGGTTTCCTATGTGCCGTTCATCGACGGCCGCCCCGACGGGATGGCGCAGGACGTGGTGACGGGCTTTCTTGTCGATGGCCAGGTGCACGGGCGGCCTGTCGGTGTCGGGCTTGACGGCACGGGCGCGCTGCTTGTCGCGGACGATGCGGGCAACACGGTCTGGCGCGTCGCAGCGGCCGATGGCTCGGTGACGGAGGCGCCGATCGACAGCGACCGTATCCAAGCCGCTGCCGCAGCAGAGGATGCCGCGGCCGGGTCGGGCAACAGCACCCCGTCGGCCCCCCAAGCGCCGACTCCGGCAGCAGAAACGCCTGATGCCGCGCAGCCGACGGATCCTGAAACGGATTCCGTGCCGTCGAACGAGACGCCGGCATCGGGACCCTGATCCCTGTCCCCGTGAGGATGGAGGTCATGGCCCGCCGGTCACGGCACTTATCGATCAGCTGGGCCGACTGGCAGCAGCGCCGGCTGCGGGCGTATGTCCTCCAGATAATCGAGGATCGCCATCGACTGCGTCAGCACCAGCCCGTCGATCTGCAGCGGCGGCACAAGCCGCTGCGGGTTCACCGCCAGATGCGCGGGACGCCGATGGTCGCCGGCCACCAGGTCCACCGGCACCCGATCAAAGCCGATGCCCTTGAGGTTCAGCGCGACCCGCACCCGTTAGGAGGCCGAGGAGCGCCAATCGTCGTGCAGGACCGGGCGGGACGTGGTCAGGGACGTGGCACGCTCACTCCTGCGCCGGAAGGATCTTGCCGGTGCAGGGGCCGAAGCCGATGCGGTAGCCGTTGCCCTGGGCATAGCCGTAGAGACCGATCTCGTCCCCGTCCTCGATGAAGGTGCGCTCTTCTCCGTCAACCTGGACGGGGTTCTTGCCGCCCTGCGTCATCTCCAGCAGCGCGCCGGTCTGGTCCAGCGATGGTCCCGAGATGGTGCCGGTGCCCAGCAGATCCCCCACCCGCATCGGGCAGCCGGACACCGCGTGATGCGCCAGCTGCTGGGCCGAGGACCAGTACATCACGTTGTAGTTCGTCTGTGCCATCACCTGCCCGTTCATGGTCCAGCCGAGCGTCAGGTCGTAAAAGCCCGGCCGCTCCTCCTGAAGATAGGGCAGCAACGGGTTGTCCCGCTCCGCCCCGCGGCTCCGGAAGGGCTCCAGCGCGGCCTGCGTCACGATCCACGGGCTGATGGTCGTGCCGAGCGCCTTGGCCTGGAACGGCCCGAGCGGCTGGTATTCCCACGCCTGAATGTCGCGCGCCGACCAGTCGTTCAGAAGGACATAGCCGAAGATCATGTCCTCGGCCTCCTCCACGCTGATGCGCTGCCCCATCCGGCTGTTCGCGCCGACGATGGCGCCCAGTTCCAGCTCCAGGTCCAGGCGGCGGCTGGCGGTCCAGACGGGGCCATCCTCGCCCTTCACCTGGCCCATCGGGCGGTGGATCGGCGTGCCCGACACCACGACCGAGGAGGCGCGGCCGTTGTAGCCGATGGGCATATGCGTCCACTGCGGCGGCAGCGCGTTTTCCGGGCCGCGGAACAACACGCCGACGTTGAACGCATGGTTCTTCGAGGCGTAGAAGTCGGTGAACTCGGTCACCCGGATCGGCAGGTGCAGCGTGGCATCGGCCATGGCCACCAGCGGCAGGCTGCGGTCGCCATCCTCGCCCAGCAGGCGCGTCAGGTCCGTGCGGATGCGGTGCCATGTGCCGCGGCCAAGCGCCATGAAGTCGTTGAGCTGCGGCGCCCTGAACGTGCCGTCGGCCTCCAGCAGCCCCCGCGCCTCGCATTCCGCCAGATCAAGGATCATGTCGCCAATCGCGACGCCGCAGCGCGGCGGCTGGCCCTGCACCGAGAAGACGCCATAAGGCAGGTTCTGGATCGGAAAGCCGCAGTCCGGCGCATTCGCGGCAGCAACCCAGCTGCTCAGGGAGTGTTGGACCATCGGGTGCCTCGTCTTTGCGTCGTTCGGTCTGTTCCTTCAGTGCCGGAGAGCGTTGCAGGTGCCGCAAATGGCATGCGCCGTCTGGAATGCGGCAAGCGTCCGTCATCTGCAACCCGGCCTGCGGCGGGGTATGGTGGCCGGATGAGGGGCACGCAGTTGCCCGTTCCGGCAACGCGCCGCCAGAAGCAGCAGGAGCGTGCGGCGAAGTTTCGGAGCGTCCCGCTCACTTCACGCCGGGGGTGCCGTCGAATTTCTTTTCCAAGCGGTTCCAGACCTCGATGTATTCCTGCTGCATCGGTGCTTCCGTGGCGGCGAACGCGGTCAGGTGCTGGGGGAAGCGGGTTTCGAACATGAAGGACATGGTGTTGTCCAGCTTGTGCGGCTTCAACTCGGCGTTGCTGGCGCTCTCGAAGGCGTCGCGATCCGGGCCATGGGGCAGCATGCAGTTGTGCAGGCTGACGCCGCCCGGCTGAAAGCCCTGCGGCTTGGCGTCATATTGGCCGTAGATGTTGCCCATCAGTTCGGACATGATGTTCTTGTGATACCAGGGCGGGCGGAAGCTGTGCTCGGCCACCATCCAGCGCTCGCGGAACAGCACGAAGTCGATGTTGGCCGTTCCCTCCTGTCCCGACGGCGCCGTCAGGACGGTGAAGATCGACGGGTCGGGATGGTCGAAGAGGATGGCGCCCACCGGCGCATAGGTCCGCAGGTCGTACTTGTAGGGGCAATAGTTGCCGTGCCAGGCCACGACGTCCAGCGGGCTGTGGCCGATGTGTGTCTCATGAAACTGGCCGCACCACTTGATGACGACGCGGCTTGGCACCTCGCGGTCCTCGAAGGCCGCAATGGGGCACTTGAAGTCGCGCGGATTGGCCATGCAGTTCGCGCCGATGGGGCCGCGATGGGGCAGGTCGAACTTCTGGCCATAGTTCTCGCAGACAAAGCCGCGGGCTGGCCCTTCCAGCACCTCGACCCGGTAGACGAGGCCGCGGGGCAGGATGGCGATCTCCTTGGGCTCGAGGTCGATGACGCCCAGTTCGGTGCAGAACCGCAGGCGCCCTTCCTGTGGGACAACCAGCAGTTCGCTGTCGGCGGAAAAGAAGTACTCGTCCTCCATCGAGCGCGTCACCAGGTAGACGTGGCTCGCCATGCCGACCTGGATGTTCACGTCGCCCGCCGTGGTCATCGTGCGCATGCCGGTGATCCAGGTCAGGTCCTCCTCGGGCACGGGAATGGGATCCCATCGGTACTGGCCCAGGCTGGTGACGTTCGACAGCACATGGGGCGCGGTCTTCCAGTGCGGCATGTCGATCGGGCTGAAGCGGCCCGTGTGATGGACCGACGGGCGGATGCGATAGCACCAGGTCCGTTCGTTCTGGCCACGCGGCGCGGTGAAGGCAGTCCCGGACAACTGCTCGGCATAAAGGCCATAGTTGCATTTCTGCGGGCTGTTCTGCCCCTGAGGCAGGGCGCCGGGAAGCGCCTCGGTCTCGAAGTCGTTGCCAAAGCCGGGCATGTAGCCGTCATGAGGACCCGTCATGCCGGTGGCACGGATCATGCCGCGCGGCAGTTCGTGAGTGCTCATCGCGCCCCTCCTCCGGATTCGTTGCTTTCGCAATAAACATGCTCTTGCGCCCGTAACGCTGTCAAGACTTGTTGCAGGCGCAACGTGTTTCTGCTGATCTCGGCGAAAGGAGATGACGATGACCTTTTCGCTGAACGAGTTCCTGCCTTATCGGCTGTCCGTTGCCGCCACCGAGGTCAGCCGCCGGTTCGCCGCGCGTTACGCTGCCGAGGCGGGACTGACGATCCCCGAATGGCGGGTGCTGGCACATCTGGGACAATCCGGCACCGTCAGCGTTCGCGACATCACCCTGAGGGTCAATCTCGACAAGTCGATCGTCAGCCGCGCGGCAACGCGGCTGGAACAGGCAGGCCTGGTGGGCAAGGCCGGCCATGACAAGGACCGCCGCCTGGTCGCGCTGCAACTGACGCCGGCGGGTCAGGTCTTGATGGAGCGGCTGAGCGGCATCGCCGAAGAGTTTCAACAGGAGCTGCGGGTCCTGCTGGGACCGGGCGCCGATGCCTTCGAGAATGCGCTCGACCAGCTTCTTTCCGCAGTCAGAAGCGATCAGGGTGCAGGCCAACCATCGTCTTGACCTGTGGTCTGCCGTCCTGCGTTGCCAGCACGGCCTCGGGATGAGCCGCGGGTTGTCCGGATGCGGACGCAAAAGCGTTCATCCGGCCCCATGATCTCGGGCAGGCTGGGCCAAGGGCTTGGGCGGCTGTGCCCAAATGGGGCGAAGGCTTATGCCGCAGCAACAAAGATGAAATCGTTCCACGAGATCTGTTCCCTGCTGATACCCACAAGATACACGGCGTCTCCGGGCATCCCGGCAAGCGCCGACAGGTCGAGCCGTGTCGCCCAGCCCTCATCCCTCAGCGCGTCGCCGGCCGTCAGCGCATCCGGGTTCAACGCGCTGAGGTCGATCCGATCGACCCCAGGTTCGAAGTCATGAACATAATCCGTGCCGCATCCGGCAGCAAAGACGAATCTGTCGCTGCAACCATCCGGTGCATAGGCTCCTCCCCATAGATGGTCGAGGTCCGGCCCCCCGGCCAGCACGTCGCTGCCGCGGCCGCCGACCAGGTGATCCTTGTCCTCGCCTCCGTCCAGCTGATCATCGCCGGCATGGCCGAACAGGCGATCCTGACCGGCATCCCCTGCAAGCGTGTCACTACCGTCATCACCGTAAACAGTGTCGTCGCCCATTCCCGCACTGATCCTGTCGCCCCAGCGCGTCCCATTGATCAGATCGTTGCCCGCACCACCGCAGTGCAGGTCGTTTCCAAGAAAGACCTCCCCGTGAAAGGCTGCGTTTCGCGTCGGATCGTCTTCGGGTTCATAGACGCGGATGTAGTCGATGCTGAGGCCGTCGGAAAAGTCGGTGCTGCTGTCAGGCGCCTGCGCCCATCCACCTACTGCCAAATTGATGATCAGATACATCTCTTCGGTGATCGCGGCAGACGTTTCGCGGACAAGCTGGCCGTCAAAGTACCACTGGATGACCTCATCGCCCCAGAAGAGCCCATAGGTGTGAAACCCCTCGCCGGCCCCCGTACGTGGAAGGTAAGCGGCATCCGGAGTTCCCTTCTTCCAAAGGTTCGTGTGGAAGGTTCCCGCGTCCTCTCCCAGGAACTCGAAGACGTCGATCTCGGCCGACCAGCTCCCATCGACGGGCAGAAGCCAGAACGCGCTCCACAAGCCGACCTGGTCCGGCACATCCGCCCGGATTTCAAGGTAGCCTCCGCTGAAGCTGAAGGTCATCTCGGTGCTCAGCATGCCCGAGCCAAAGGCGGGTCCCCCCGCCATGACCCGTTGCTCGGCCGAAAGCGGCGCAGCATGGAGGGTCATCACGCCGTCGCCCAGCGTGAACGGAGTTGGGAACATGTCCATGTCGGGATCAACATAGATCTGAAGTTCACGGTTCCTGGTGATCGTGCGCGTGTCTTCGAGATGCGGGGAAAAGGAAGTCGCCCATGTCCCGCCGCTTCCGAAGCCCTGCCAAAACGATCCGGTGGCTCCGTTGAACTCATCGGCAAATGTCAGAACATGGCTTTCGCCCCCGATCAGGATGTACGGTGCGGGTCCGGTCTGCGATGCAGTGACAGGACTGGAGGACATGGGATGCTCCGCCATTGTTCGGAAACATGCAGGACATGCCGCGTCACCCCGAACGGCCTGAGCCGCGGCAATCCTTATCTACCACAGAGGGATTAACCACGCGTTACTTGTGCCAGAGGCTTGATGAACCGCCAAGGAGCTTGCAAAGCCGGATCTTGGCGCATTTTCTTCCGGGGCCCGCGGTTCCAGAGAGACTTTCATCCAATCCGCATATCAGACGGCCTCTGCCTGAATGGCGAGCAGGCCCGCCATCGATCCCGCCACTCAGCGTCTCGCATCTATCGGATGCGGTTGCGCTACTGGGAAAGGTTTGGACGCGTCGCTTCTGCTGCCCCTTTCTTGGAACAACCGACAGGGTGCTGCCCATGACCTGCATCAGCCCGTCAGTGGACCGGTCCGCACCTTGTCATGTGCTTTGGCCCTGGTTCCCTTGGCGGACTCAGGATCATGTCGGCAGAACCAGGAACCTGGCCTCGCCTCTCTCCTTGGAAACCGCCTGCATCACGCCACAAGAGGCTTGCTGTTTCGCAGGTGGCGCTCCGCGAGTTGGCGGGCCTGCCGACTGGGACAGGGTGCTGCCCATGACCTGCTTCAGCCCGTCAGTGGACCGGTCCGCCACCTGGTCATGTGCTTTGGCCTTGGTTCCCTTGGCGGACTCAGGATCATGTCGGCAGAACCAGGAACCTGGCCTCGCCTCTCCCCTGGAGACCGCCTGCATCACGCCACAAGAGGTTTGCTGTTTCGCAGGTGGCGCTCCGCGAGTTGGCGGGCCTGCCGACTGGGGATGATCTTGCGCGCTGGCTGTGGTGGATAGTCGATCCGGGAAACTGCGGAAACATTGCCAGGATCTGGTGACGTGCGACGGCGCCGACCGCCCTCAGCGCCTCCGGACCGGTAAAGAGACTTTCGCACTGGAGCCCATTGGCGGTCACCAGTTCATGCTGGTCGAACAAAAAGTGATGATAGATCACCTCATTCAGATCGTCTGCCACCTCAATGCCATCCAGTCCCAGAAGCTGCTTGGCTGCCACCAGAACCTCGTCCTGCCCGAACATTGCCAACACGATCCTGAACCTGATCAGGATGCGGTGCTGAGGCGAGACCAGCAGATTGTTGCAAGGAAGGCTTTGTCCCAACGCTCGTGGCGCGATCCGCACCGGCCACAGCCTTGGGCTGGCGCACAACTCCGATCGCGAGAGGCGACGAGATCAGATCCAGCGGATCGGCTGCAGGCCATGGTCGGCCATTTGAACAAGATCTCCGACCTCAAGCAGTTCGGCGGGCCTTAGACCATGCGTCGCCTCGATCAGGGTGCCCGGCATAAAGCAGGGCACGACGACGTCGAAGATGCCGGGCCTGAAGCTGACCGAATTGTCGATCGTGCCAAAGGAGTCGGTGATGTTCCGACTGACGGAGCTGACTTGAAGACTGTAGACGCTGCTGATCTGGTCCCACCTGGCGACCTCTGCGGGTGAAGGACGAAAGAACAGGTCCTCGTTCGACATCTGGACCAAGGTCGCAGCCTGGTTCTGGAAGACGTCGGGGTTCATTCCCGTCTGAACCCGCATCGTGACGCGAAAGGCAGAGATCATCGTGGTGTCGCTGACGGTATTTCCACCAAAGGCATCGGAAAAGCGCGTGGCCGCATAGGGGGTTGAGCGGGTCCCAGACCGTGCTGAAGCGGGGGCTGCGCGGATCGGTGCCGCCCGTGACGCTGACAGCCTGGACCTCTGACCGTCCGGACGCCTCGTATCCGACGGTGGCATCTGGCATGAGCTCCCTCAGCGCACTGCCTGAACCACGGCGGACATGCCGGGGCGCAGCGCATCGATGCCGGGTTGCGCGGAGTCGATGGAGATGCGGACGGGCAGTCTTTGCGCGATCTTGGTGAAGTTGCCCGAGCCGGCGGTGGCGGACATCAGGCCGAACTCCGAGGCAGTGGCCGGGGACAGGGCCTCGACATGGCCGGTGAAGTGCCGGCCGCGGAAGGCGTCGACGGTGAAGCCGACCCGGGCGCCGGGGGCAAGACCCGCAAGGTTCGTTTCGCGGAAGCTGGCGATGATCCACAGGTCGGTGCCGACATGCGAGACAAGCGCCGTGCCGGGCGTCACATACTGGCCGACATGCACCCCGATCTGGCCCAGCCTGCCATCGGCAGGGGCGCGGATCACGGTGTTGGCCAGTTCGATCCCGGCCAATTTGACCGCCGCCTCGGCACCCGCGATCTCGGCGCGCCGGGCGTCCAGCGCGACCCGCGCGGACCGGACATTTTCCGTCTGAACCTCAAGCTGGGCGTCAGCCTGGATGCGGCTGGCCTCGGCCTGTTCCAGCGCCAGCTGCGCCTGATCGGTCGAGGATTGCGAGGCCACGCCCCGGTCCAGCAGCCGGCCCGCCCGTTCGGCCTGCGAACGCGTGGTGGTCAGGGCCGAGCGGGCCGCATTCAAGGCCGCCTCGCTGGCCCGGGCGGCGGCTTCGGCCGAATGGACGCCCTGCTCGGCCACCTTCAGCGCGGCGCGGGTGCCCGCCAGTTGCGCCTCGGCCTGGGCCAGCTTTTGGCGCGGGATGCGGTCGTCGATCCGCGCGATCACTGCACCTGCCGCAACATCCTGATAGTCCTGCACCTCGACCGCGGTGACATAGCCTGGCAGCTGGGGGGCGATCTGGGTCACCTCGCCGCGCAGATAGGCATTCTCGGTCCGCGGCGTATCCGGCGCAAAGGGCGGCAGGTGCCAGGCGAACAGCAGCAGCAGGACACCGGCGACGCCAAGAATCAGCGCGATGAGGGTCGGCAGGAGGGCGGTCTTCTTCATTGGTCGGGTTCCATCATCTTGGCGGTCATCCGGTCGCGCAAAAGGTGCAGCACCAGTGCCGCGGCGGCGATCAAGGCGGCCCAGCCGGTCAGTGCATAGGCATCGCCATAGGCCTGGACCCACGCCTGCAGGCCGGCCTGTTGCGCCAGGTCCGCGGCGGCCTGCGCGCGCCGGGCGCCGGCATCCGGAAGGGTCCCTGCCAGCGCAGCCATGCGGCCTGCCATCGCCTGGACCGTCGCCGGGTCGGTCGGTGTCAATTGCGCGGCCAGGTCCTGCAGGTGCAAGGCCTGCCGGCGCGTGGTGAAGGTCGTGAACAGGCCCGAGCCGAGGACGCCGCCAAGGCTTTGGGTCGAGATAAAGACGATGACAAAGGACAGGATGTAATGGGGCCCCTTCGACAGGGCCGAGATCAGCCCGGCCATCATCGCAGGCGGCATGAACAGCATCCCGGCGAAGCCGATCAGGGCCTGGCTTGCGATCATCTGCGTGGGCCGCCAGTCGGGCGTCACCTGTGCATCCAGAAAGGCGCCCGCCGCGATCACCAGCAGCGCCGCCAGGTGAAAGACCGGCACACGCTGCGGGCGCATCCAGGCGATGCAGGCCAGCGCGCCCATCACCCCCGCCAGCGAGATGACGGAAAACAGCCCGATCATCTGGTCCGGCCCCATGCCCAGGACCTGGAACATGCGTGGGGCACCGGCCGATTGTTCGGACAGGATCAGGCGGAACAGCAGCAACGTGCCGGTCAGGTGCAGGATCGCGGGACTGGCCAGCCAGCGGATGTCCAGGAGCGGCGCACGGCGGTTCAGCTCGACCGTGACCGCAAGGGTCAGGGAAAGAACCGCGGCCGCCAGCAGGAGGCCGATCCAGGCCATGTCGGTCCAGTTGTAGATCGGACCCATGACAAAGGCGATGATCAGCCCGCCAAAGCCGAAGCCGATCAGCGCGAAGCTGAGAAAGTCCAGCGGCTCGATCACCTTCTGGCGGGGCATCGGGCGCAGCGGAAGGGCCAGCACCAGCATCAGCGAGATCAGGGCCAGCGCCAGTCCCGCCATGTGAACGCCAGCCATGCCCCCATCCCCGATCAGGGAAGGACCGATCACGCGCGCCAACAAGGGACCCGTCATCAGCACCACCATCGCCAGCGGCAGGCCGAGGACCATCTTGGCCTGCGGCGACAAGGGTTCCAGCATGTAAAGGAAGGCCAGCGTCGACAGGGGCGCGGCCGCCGCCCCCGCCAGCGCCTGCAGCACCAGCGCCGAGCGGAAGTCGCTGGCCCAGATCGCGGCCAACGCGACCAGTGCATAGACTACGACCCCGATCTCGGCAAAGCGGCGCAGGCCGAACTGGGTGCGGATCTTGATCAGCAGGACAGGCAGGGCGACGCGGGGGATCATATAGACCGCCAGCAGCCACGCGGCCGAGGTCGTGGTGATCCCCAGATCGCCCGCCAGCTGCGGCAGGCTGGTCGAGACAAAGCCCTGTTGCAGTCCCTGCGACAGCCCGATCACCGTCGCCGCCGCCATATAGGACAGCGCGCGCCCCGCCGGCAGCGGCGGATGCGTCACGGGGGCTGCGGCAGGCGCGCTCATGCCCGGTCCATCCGGTCGAGGTTCTGGGCGATGCGCTCCAGCACCTCGGCGGCCTTGGCCAGGTCCTCGGGGGGAATGCCCGCCAGCACCTCCCGCCGCAACCGGCCCGTGAATTCGACAATGGCGCTGTCACGGCCGCGGGCGGTAAGAACCAGGGCGTTCTTGCGACCGTCGCCGTCCAGCGGCTGGCGCGCGACAAAGCCGTCGGCAACCAGCGCGTCGATCTGGCGCTTCAGCGTCGGCGCCTCGATTGCCAACTCTGCCGCCAGTTCGGTCTGCGTGACGCCATCACGACGGGCCAGCGCCGTGAGAGCGCGCGCCCGTGACAGCGTCAGGCCCAAGTCCCGCGCCCTGAGATCATAGCTGCGCCGAAGAGTGCGGATGACCCGCAGCAGAATATCGATAAGCGGCGAATCCTGCGCCATGAGAGTCTCTCGAAGATTGTTGATACTTAGCCAGCTAAGTATAAGCCCACGTGGCGTCAAGAGTCGTCAGCCACAAAATTGCATATCGTGCAATTGTCGAGATACGGATGAGCAGGAAGTCTAGGGTCTGCCCCCATAACTCTCAGATCTGGAACATGCAGATGGCCTTGAGAAAGATGTTTCCACAACGGTCGTGAGCCAGATAGCAAGTTCGCGCCAGTCCTTCAGGCGGCTGAAGGCAGTTCCGATCCGGCATCGCCTCCGGCAAGGGCGCTTGTTGCATGCGGTAGGTTTGTTGCACGTCCTCCGGGGCGGAATGCAGGGACGGATGCCCCGCTTTTCAGGGCTGTCGCGCTGTCGGCCGGCATCGTGCGCCGTGTCACCCGAAAAACATCTGGCTGGCGGCAGATGACGCATAAGCACTGGAGCGTTACGACTGTTGCCCATATGGACGGGCGAAAGGACGACGTTCAGCGGGCACTCCTGCCGTCGCTGAGCATGTGTCCCTTGGAGTTCAGGCCGCCTTTCGTGCCTCCGATTGTCCGAGGCCAGCGGGCGACCGGGTTGTACAGGGTCTAGGGATTTGATCCCATGGGTTGATGGTGCAATCGTTTTCAGGAATGGAAGAAGGCGTGATGAACCAAATTCGTCACGGACCTGCCACGATCGAGCCACGGAAACGCACTGGTCCGAGTGACCGTGGCGAGGGCATGCCGTCCGAGCTGCAACAATGAGCGCGAGGAGGAAGCGGTGGTTGTGGGCATCCGGACGGGATGCGCTGTTGGCGTCGGAGGATTGCCTTCAGGGAATCGGGCACAGACTGACGAAGGGGAAGCCTGCTGGAAGGCGCGAGGCTCGGGCAACAGTCCGGGGAACTGGTGCCCCGCGACGGCCAGGGCGAGCGGATGAACCGCACGATCAAGAAAGGTGAAGCGGGTCAGGGAATGATCCGGGGGATCATTCTCCCGCTGAACGTCGAACGCCTCCATCGCGGCGAGCACGGATCAGCTGCGAACGCATCTGGGCGGCTTCATCGCCGCTAACATTTCGCCTGTCGGCTCAAGACGCTCATTGGCCCCGCGTCCTGCGGCTGCATCTGCAAGATCCGGACTGCGGAGCCAGGCAGATCCAGCCCCAATCCACCAGCTGCCGGCACGGGACACATCCGCCTACCGCAGCAGGGGAAGGCGGCGCCCGTTGCTCCTCCTCATGCGGTCATGCTAACGCAGGGGTCATGGCTGGGCAGATCCGGCCCCAATGTGAGCTGCCCGCATGGCCTCTTTCCCTCTCCGCCTTGCCGCGGTTGTCGTTACACATGACCGGCTGGACAAGCTGCAGACCACCGTCGCATCCCTGCTGGCGCAGCCGGTCGCGCAGGTCATCGTCATCGACAATGCCTCCTCCGACGGCACGGGGGCATGGCTCGCGGCGCAGGACGATCCGCGGCTGATGGTCCATCGCAGCGCGGAGAACCTGGGCGGCGCCGGCGGATTTTCTGTCGGGATGCAGCTTGCCCGGGACCAGACCGAGGCGGACTGGATCGTGCTGATGGACGACGACGGGCGCCCGCAACCCGGCGCCATTGCGGCGTTTCGGGACCTGGAGCTTGGGCGGTGGGACGCGATCGGAGCGGCGGTGTTTCACCCCGACGGCCGGATCTGCGAGATGAACCGCCCCTATCGCAACCCGTTCTGGCACCCTGCCGCCTTTCTGCGCACCCTTGCCCGCCTGCCCTTTGGGCGGGGTCGCAGGGGGTTTCACCTGACGGATGCGGAATACGAGGCCGGGGGACCGATCCGTTCCATCGACATGAGCAGCTTTGTCGGCCTGTTCCTGTCGCGCAAGGCGCTTATGCGGGCGGGCCTGCCCGATCCGCGCTTGTTCGTTTACGGCGATGATCAGCTGTACACGTTGCGGATGCGGCGTCAGGGGCTGCGGATCGGCTTTGCCGCGCAGGTCCGTTTTGATCACGACACTGCGGCCCAGCAGGGGCAGTCAGGCGTCGTTTTGCGCCCGATCTGGAAGGTGTTCTACATGTACCGCAATGCACTCATGGCGTATCGCGTGGCGGCGGGACCATGGTTCTGGCCGCTGGTGCCGGTCCTGCTGCGGAAATGGCGACGCAAGGCGGGCGACTATGGGCAGGACGCGGCCCTGTTCCGCAAGATCCTGGATCAGGCCGTCCAGGACGGGCTGTCGGGGCGGCTGGAGCGGCCGCATGCGGATGTCCTGCGTCTGGCTGACATGATCTGATGCGGTATCCGGGCGCCGACAGGGCACCTCAGTCGAGGTGGCTGGCGATGGCGCGGCCCAGGGCAAAGACCCGCTGTTCCAGGATCACCGGCGTCTCGCAGACATAGGTCAGCGATTGCTGGCGTTCGGTGAAGATGCGCTGATCCCAGTCCAGCGCCTCCTCCTCGGCATCCAGGGCGTCGAAATCCGGGGTCTCGGCCGCCTCAAGCTCGGCCATGCGGGCGCGCCGTGCTTCGATCCGCTCGGCCAGGGTGAGTTGGGCGCGGCCATAGCGCGCGATGCCGGCGATCAGCGCGCTGCGGTCACGCTCGATCCTGTCAAAGATCGCCTGCATCAGGGCCGTCAGCCGGGCCTCGTCGGCCGAGGCCGCGAACTCGGCGATCTGGGCCTCTGCCTGGTCCAGGGGCAGGCGCCGCTGCTCCAGCCGCGCGGCAAGCTGGTCGATCTGCGGGTCGCGGACCAGGGCGGACGTGCCGTCATCGGGCGCTGGTCCCGTCCAGACCTGGCCCAGGGACAGATGCGGCTGCTTGCGCTGGATACAGGGCCAGTCGGGGTCGGTGCCGGCCGCGCCAAAGGCGGGACCGGCCGCCAGCAGGGCGATCAACAGGGAAACGCGGATCATGCGGGGCCTCCTTTCCGGCGGGCCCAAAGGCCCTTTTGGGGATCATACATGAACACGGCCGCACCAAAGAACCCAGCCAGACAGCCCAGAACAACGGCCAGCGCGGTCCAGTTGACCTGCAGATACAGGGCAAAGCGGATCAATTCGATCGCATGGGTGAACGGGTTCAGGGCGCAGATGTCGTGCAGCAGGGGCGAGCTTTCGCGCATCCGCCACAGCGGGTAAAGGGCCGAGGAGGCAAAGAACATCGGGAAGATCACGAAGTTCATCACGCCCGCAAAGTTCTCCAGCTGGCGGATGGCGCTGCTGAGAAACAGCCCCATCGCCCCCAGCATCAGCCCGGACAGGATCAGCGCGGGGATCACGGCGACATAGCCCCAGCCCGGCGGCTTGATGCCCCAGAACCAGGCGATGGCCAGAAAGGTGTAAACCTGGATGATCGACACGATCACGCCCGCGACCAGCTTGGACCCCAGCAGGAACCAGCGGGGGAAGGGGCTGACCAGCAAGGTGCGCATGGCGCCCGTTTCGCGGTCATACACCATCGACAGCGACGACTGCATCCCGTTGAACAGCTGGATCATCGCCACAAGTCCGGGCGTCACATAGACCTCATAAAGGATATAGGTCTGGTAGGGCGGCGTGATTGACAAGCCCAGCACGGCCCGAAAGCCGGCGGCAAAGATGAACAACCAGACCAACGGCCGCACCAGGGCCGCCAGAAAGCGGCCGCGCTGGTTCACGAACCGCAAGGTTTCACGCCGAGCGATGCCTGCGAAGGCCGTCAGCCAGCCGCGGCCCGAGGCAGTGGGATGGTTCATGCGGCAACCCCGGTCATGTCCAGAAAGGCGCGGGTCAGGCCATCGGGACCGGCGATGGTTGCCGCCCGCCCTTGGCGCAGCACTTGGCCGCGATGCAGGATCACCAGGTCGTCGTCGGGCTCGATCTCGTCCATGATATGGGTGGCCCACAAGGCTGATACGCCGTGGTCGGCGATCAGGCGGCGCGTCAGGGCCAGGACCTCGGCGCGCGACTTGACGTCCAGTCCCACCGTCGCCTCGTCCAGCAGGAGCAGGTCCGGGCGGTGGATCAGGGCGCGCGCGATCTCTGCCCGGCGGGCCTGACCACCGGACAATGCGGTGACGCGGGCGTCTGCCCGGTCGGCCAGATCGACCTGGGCCAGAACCTCTTCGATGCGGGGTCGTGCCAGCCGGCCTGGGATGCCATGCAGGCTGGCGTGGTACAGCAGGTTCTGCCGGATGGTCAGGTCGGCATCCAGCGCCCTGCTTTGAAAGACGACGCCCAGCCGCGCCAGGGCCCGCGTGGGTTCGCGCCGCAGGTCGTGGCCCGCGACGCGGATCACCCCCGAGCGGTTGTTGTAAAGCCGCGTGATCAGCGAAAACAGCGTCGTCTTGCCCGCGCCGTTCACGCCCAAAAGCGCCGTGAAGCCGCCGCGCGGCACGGACAGCGACACGTCCTTCAGCGCCTGCACGGCGCCGAAGTTGTGGCTGACCTGGTCGATCTCAAGCGCGGCTGTCACGAGCATCTACTGGATGTTGAAGACGGCTTGCAGACTGTCGCCCGAAGATCCGGGCACTGACAAGGTGTATCGGCCCGGCAGCACCGCCACGAAGCTCAGCCGCGCGGTACCGGCGCTGTCGAATTCGATGCTGTGGACGCCCATCGGACGGATCTCGATGTCCTCGATGACGATCTCGTTGATCCAGATGGCGCGAAAGAAGTCGCCCCCCGACAGTGCCAGTTCCTGGCTGCCGTCGGCATTGATCTCGATCCGGTAGTAGCCGCCCGATTTCAGCGTGTATTCCCGTGCCGCCACCGGCTGCCCGGAGGCCAGCGTCAGCGGCGCCAGGTCGGTGCGGTTGTCGCGTGCCAGAAGACCCGCGAAGCCGTAATCGAACTTGCCCGCCGCGTCATGTACGCCTCCCTCGTCCCCGGCCTCTTCTTCGTCGTCGTCCTCCTCTGTCTGGGGTGCAACATCGGGCGCCCTTGTGGCCGCATCCGCCCCGACCTCCGCCGCAGCCTCTCCGGCGGGTGTGCCGTTCGTCTGTGCGTCCTGCGCATGGACCGGCAGGACAAGCACCAGCGCCAGCGCGGCGCCCGACATCAGCTTGGTCAGAGTCATCGTTCTTCTCCTAAAGGTTTGTGTTCAATTGGGGGCGACCACGACGCCCCAAGGCTGCTGCCCGACCTGGACCGAGCGGATCACCTCATCCCGTTGGACGTCGATGACCGACACGTCGTTGGAATTGCCGTTGGTGGTGTAAAGAAGGGTCTCGTCCGGGTTGAAGGCCAATTGCCAGACCCGCTGGCCAACCAGCAGATAATCTGTGACCTCGTCCGTTTCGGCATCGATGACGGCGACGCGGTTGGCGGGACCAAGCGCGACATAAAGCTTCTTGCCGTCCGAGGTGACGCGCGCGCCGACCGGCTGGATCGCTTCGGGCAAGACGCCGGGAATCTCGAAGGTGATCTTCTTGGTGATCTCTTGCGTGGCGGGATCGATCACGCTGACGGTGCCGCCGATCTCCGAGGTGACATACAGCTTGGAGCCGTCGGCCGTGAACTGGGCAAAGCGCGGGCGGCTGTCGACCAGGACGTTCGCGGTGATCTCGAAAGTTTCGGTGTCGATGAAATGCGCCATGTTCGTGGTTTCCGAGGTGTTGATCACCACGCGGCCGTCGGGGCTGACGCCCATGCCCTCGGGTTCGACCCCCACCGGGATTTCGGCCAGGACCCGGTGGGTCTTGACGTCCACGACGGTGACCAGGTTGTCATCCTCGTTCGCGATGTAAAGCGGATTGCCCGACGGGTGCAGCACGAACAGTTCGGGGTCAGGACCGGAGGGCAGCGTGTGCATTTCCTCCATCGTGTTCGGATCAAAGACCCGCACAAGGTCGTCGTCCGAGGCACAGACATAAAGCTCTGTTCCGTCCGGGCTGATGGTGATCCCGCGGGGGCGATTGCCCACGGGATAGGTGCCGATGACCTCCAGCGTTTCCCCGTCCAGAACGGTCAGGTCATTGCTGCGCTCGTTCGTGACAAAGACACGGTTGGCCAGCGCGGGACTTGCCGCGGCCAGGGCCACCAGGGCGGCGGCGGAGCAAAGCAGGTGCTTCATGAAATCCTCACTGATGTGGCCTCACGGAAACCGGCAGGCGCTTTCAGGCCGGTCCAGCCCCAAGGTGTCCAGCTGACTGGTCTGGTGCAGATACTGGTCCTGCGGGCTGACCGAGGTGGTCAGCACCCCTGTCGTCAGCAGGATCGGCTGGCGCACCTGATGGTCCCAGTCCCGCACGGTCAGCGCCTGTCCCTTGAAGCCGGCCACGTCGAAGCTGTCGGACAGGATGAACTCCTTCAGCGCCTCGGGCTCGCCCGACTGCGTGCGGGTCGCAGCCTCGCCCACGATGCGCAGGGACAGCCAGGTCTGGTAATCCTCTTCGCGGATGGGGCGGTTGGCCAGACGCTCGAACCGGTTCTGGAACTGCGTGCCGCCCCAGGCCTCCATCGCGGGATGCCAGCTGCGCGGCACCAGGCCTGCCGATCCGGCCACGGGCCGCGGGTCCCAGGTCAGATAGGGCAGATAGGCGGCAAAGACATCGGCCTCGTCGGCGGTGATCACGATGTCATGCTGGGCGGCACGCTGGGTAAAGACCGGCATCTGCGCCTGCACCTGGACATGGCCGCTGTCGGTGCGCCTTGCCCCGCCCGTGTCCTCGAACTCCCGCTCCTCGACGATCTGCGCCCCGAACTTGGCCGCCGCACGGCGATAGGCCTCGGCCATCGCCTGGTCCTCGGGGTGGCTGCCGTGGATCAGGAACCAGCGCGGCCAGTTCTTCCACATCAGGAACTGGGCCAGGCTGTCGGCCAGCATCGCGCGGCTGGGGGCGACATGAATGGTGTTGAAGCGGCAGTCCTCGCCCCGCAGGTTGTCGCCCCGCGCCTGCGCGTTGATCAGCATGGCGCGGTCGCCCGCCTGGTCGGCCAGGGCCAGCGTCATGTCGTCATCGGCCAGCAGCACGATGAACTCGATCCCTTCGTCCAGCAGCTTCTGCATTTCGCCCGCAGCCGTTTCGGGCGTGGCGGCGATCTCGACTGCCTCGAAGTCCTGGCCCATGAACCGGCCGGTGGTGTCGTTGTCCTCGATGGCCAGGCGGGCGCCGGCAAAGCCCAGGTCGGCAGGCGGCAGGTCCAGCCGGGAAATCGGCGGCAGGCCGGGATCATCCACCCGCAGAACAGCCGCTCGGATCAGCACCGGATCGGGGGCCTGAGCCGCAGCCGGCTGGGCCAGTGCCGCCGCACCCGCCAGAAGTCCAATGATTCCCTTGAGCATCTTTCGTCTCCCTGCAGGCATGGTGAAAGGTGATCGGGGCGCGGGCAAGCCGTTTAATGTTCCCGCTCGGATCGGGAGGTTTTGGCTCAGCCCTTGGTCGGAGGATGCCAGCCTTTTGTCTTATGGACGCCATGACTGGGCGGGCGCATGGTCGGGTCATGACCCTGCGACGCTTCATCCCGGCCTTGTGCATGGCCCTTGCACCGTTCGCGGCCGCGGCCCAGGATGTGCGCCCCGGCACCGCCACCTGGTTCGGAATCCACTACATCGACACCTCGACCGAGGGCGCGATCAACGGCATCCGTGCCGATGAAACGGCCCGCATCGAGATGATCGAGGATTATATCGCCGAGGCCCTGACCGCAGAAGGCTTTGCCCTGACCAGGCCGCCTGCCGAAGCAGTCGCCCGCATCCGCAACCCCGTTCATTCCAATGGCGCCGACACTCGCATCGCTGCGGAAATGGGGTCGGACTATGCCATCGCCGGCGAGGTGCAGAAGGTCTCGAACCTGATCCAATCGGTCAACCTGCATCTGCGCGACACCCGGACCGGCCGGACGGTGCGGGCGGGTTCGGTCGAGATCCGGGGCAACACCGACGACGCCTATCGGCGTGGATACAGCTATCTGCTGAGAAACGTCATCTTTCGAAAGGACGAACAGGAATGATCAAGACGCAGGTTCTTGCCATGGCGCTTGGCGCGGTCGTGGCCCTGACGGGCACGGCCGGTGCCCATGGCCCCTCGCGACTGAAGACCGAGCAGACGGTTGTGCTGGACGCCACCCCCGCCGAGGTGTGGGAGGTGATCGGCCGCTTTGACGACATGGGCTGGCATCCCGCCGTCGCCTCGACCCAGATGACGCCCGAGGGTGCGCCGGCCGACGTTCCCGATGAGTCGACCCGAGTGCTGATCCTGAAGTCGGACAGCGGAACGCCCACGATCACCGAACAACTGATGGCCATCGACAATGACAAGATGACCTACAAGTACATGATCACCGAGGTGGACACGGCCGTGCTGCCAGTCACCAACTATTCCTCGACCTTGCAGGTCAAGGACAACGGCGGAAAGGCCGAAGTCCTGTGGAAGGGCGGTTTCTATCGCGGCTTTCCGAACAACGACCCCCCGGCGGAACTGAACGACGATGCCGCCGTGGCGGCCGTGGACGGCATCTATCAGGCAGGGCTGGACGCCCTTGCAGAACGCTTTGGCCGGGCCGAGTGACCGGATGCGGCGCCTGCTGCTGACGCTGATCTGCCTTGCATCCCCGGCCACCGCCGGGGATCTTGCTTTTGTGACCTCGCAGAACGGCAATGCGTTGTCGGTGGTGGACCTGGACAGCCTCAGCATTGTCGCCAGCGCGCCGATTCCCGATGCGCCCGCTCCGGTGGCCTATGATGCCGCGACAGGCCGGGTCTATGTCATCGCCGCAAACTCCGGCCGGCTGCATGTGCTGGACCAGGAGGCCCGGACCCTGGCGCAGGCCGACCTGGGCGAGGGCGCCTTTGGCTTGGCCGTTGCGGCCCATAGGGGCGTGTTTGTCACGGACTGGTATGGCGCGACACTGACACGGCTGGACAGCCAGCTTGCCTCCGTCTGGCGTTCCGACACCGGTGCGGCCCCGGCCGGCGTGGCGGTCAGCGACGACGGAACGTTTGTGGCAACGGCCGATCGCGATGCGGATGCGGTCAGCATTTTTGATGCGGCAACAGGCCAGCTGCTCCACCGGGTGCCCACCGCAGGCCCGCATCCTTTTGGCGTGACCTTTCACAAAGGCATGTTCTTTACTGCCGACGTGCAGGGCAACAGCGTGACCGTCATCGACCCGGTTGCAGGTCAAAGAGTTGGACAGATCGAGACCGGCAGCCATCCTTATGCAGTGGCCTTTGCGGGGGGCCGCGGTTTCGTCACGAACCAGTATGCATCCAGTGTGACCGTCTTCGATCCCGAAAGCCTCGAGGTCCTGGAGGAGGTCGCGGTCGGCGATTATCCCGAAGGAATCGCGCCGCTGCCGGACGGCACCGGCGTTGCGATCGCGAACTGGGATTCCGACAGCTTGGTCATCCTGGACGCCGCATCCCTGACCATCCGGGACGAAATCACGATGCCCTCCGGCCCCCGCGCTTTTGGGGCCTTTACGGGGCGACCGGCTCCGCAGTGACCAAGGGCGCACCGCCGGCTGCCAGCCAGCCATCGGTCCCGCCCGGAAACCAGATCACGGGCGAATAGCCCCATTCTAACGCTCGCCTGGCTGCGTTCCAGCTCATCCAGCAGTCGGTACGGCAGAAGAACAGCAGCGGGCGATCCGGATCATCGGCCTGCGCGCGGTCCAGCCCTTCGCGTAGCCGGGCCTCCTCGGCCGGCGCCAGCGCCTGATAGCCGGTGTCCCACAGCCAGACCGCGCCGGGGATGGTTTCATGCGCCGGCTCGTTCCAGATGGTGCCTTCGGGCAGACCTTCGGGGCGCGATTTTCGTGGCAGCACGTCCAGAAAGGCTGCAAGACCTTCCTGATGCAGGGCAATGGCCTCGGGGGCGTTGATCACACGGGCGCCGGTCAGGGTGGCGGGAACAGGCGCGCGATACGGTTCCCCGCGATAGTTGTCCGGCTCGGGCACCTGCTGGGCCATGGCAGGTGCCGCGAGGACAAGCGCCAGTGCCAGCGCCCGGATCATGGCAGGAGCTCGCGCCCGTAGTCGTCCACCAAGGGAACGCCCGCCTCGTGAAGGATCTGGTTGATCTCGTCCTGGTTGCGGCGGATCAGGCTGTTCAGCTGGCGCTTCCATTCCTGCTCCTCCAGGCGAACGCCCATCGTGATGCGATAGAACAGGCGCGGACCACCTTCTTCCTTCAGCAACGGCGTGAACTGCAGGTCGGGATCATCCTTGATCCGCGGACCCGCCAAGGGCCCCCACAGCACCGCCGCGCCCAGATCGCCGCTGCGCACCCCCTCCAGCAGTTCGCCCAAGGGGTCCTCGACCCGGCGATCGACCATCAGGTCCGCGCCGCGCATGTTGGGCGCCAGCCCCGCGCGCGCCAGGTGCGTGGCCGGCGGGGTGCCCGCAACCACGCCGATGTCCGCATCCTTCAGCGCCGGGTCCGTCAGGTGATCGACCGAAGCCAGAGGGCTGTCCCGGCGCGTGACGATCCCGTAAACCGAGGTGTAGTAATGGTTCGTGTTCTGGACCAGCTCGTCCCCTTGGGCATAACCCATCACGACATCGCAGGTGCCTGCGCGCAGGGTCCGGGTGATGAAGCCGGCCCCTGATGGAAACCAGCTGTAGGTGACCGGCATTTCCAGAAGCTCGCCAAAATAATCCGCCAGGCGATTTTCGAAACCGGTTCCGTCCTGCGACGACATGGGTGCATTGGCCGGATCGGCGCAGACCCGGAACTGGGTTGTCGAGCGCAGGTCGGCCACCTGCGCGCTCGCGCCCCCCGCGGCCGCGGCCAGGGCCGCAACCAGCAGGCAGACGCCAAGGGAACGCTGCAATGGCATGATCACATCGACATGCAGGCATCTTCCTGCGCCGTATAGTCTTCGGGCTTGTCGGCCCGCTTGGCGGGACGGCCGCGGCCGATCGTATCGGTGCCGTGGGCGACAAGATAGGTGTAGATGTCGTCGATATAGCACCAGACGTTCTTGTTCGTCCCGAAGGCCGGCATGACCGAGTTCGTCCCCTGCCGTCCCGACGCGACGACCTGCATGAAGTCGTAATAGTCCATCCGCAGAACCGAATTCTTCAGGGCCGGGGCGTAGGTCGAGCCTTCGCCGTCCGGACCGTGGCAGACATGGCATTCGGCGTGATAGCGGCGAAAGCCGTTAAAGGTCGCGAAATCGACGGTGCCATCCTCCTCGACCTTGAAAGTCGGGATGCCTTCGTCATTGCGCCAGCGACCGTCGGTCATCTCGACAGCGGTGATGTCGTGGCCGCTTGGCATCACGGTCTGTCCCTCGGCGACCTCGACGGGCTCTTCCTCGACCGCACCTTCGCCTTCGGCGGCCGGAGCAGCGGCTTCCGTGCTGCCCGATACGGCGGCGGCAGCGCCGGCCCCTGCCTGTGCGGCGGGGCTGTCGGCCGCAGGCTGAGTCTGCGCCGTGGCCATGCTGGCCAGGGCGGCGCCCAGGATCAGCGCCGTCAGACTGGTGGTGGCTTTCATTATGGATTTCCTCCCAAAACGTCGACTGTCTGCTCTCCTCAGACAGAACCGCCCCAGTTTAACCCCGGGGCGGCCCGTTCACAGATCAAGCTTGCTTGTGCGGAACGAAAGTATGAGACGCTCCGCCTGCCCTGGTTCAGCTCGGCAGTTCGAACACGGTCAGCTGACCGCCCAGTTCGGTATAGTCACTGAGTGCGGCATAGCCGCCCACGGCGCCCAGACCGTCATTGGGGTTCGTCAGACCGGCCGCCAGACCGATGCCGGCCCAACCGCCGACGCCCGACAGCACCGCGATGTACTGCTTGTCCTCGAACTCGTAGGTCATGACGTTGCCGATGATGCCCGACGGGGTCTTGAAGCTGTAGAGTTCTTCGCCCGTTTCGGCATCCACCGCCTTCAGGAAGCCTTCCAGCGTTCCGTAGAAGACGACGTCGCCCGCCGTCGCCAGAGCACCCGACCAGACCGAGAACTGCTCGGGCAGCGACCACTTGATCTCGCCCTCAACGGCATCCCAGGCGATGAAGTTGCCCATGCCGCCGTGGCTGTCAGGCGCGGGATACATGGAAAGGGTCGCGCCCACATAGGGCTGGCCGGCCGTATAGGCGACGCGGAATGGCTCGTAGTCCATGCAGACGTGGTTGGTCGGCACATAGAACATGCCGGTCTTGGGCGAATAGGCTGCCGGCTGCTGGTCCTTGGAGCCAAGCGCGGCCGGGCAGACGCCGGTGGTGTTGGTGTCTTCGCCGTTCTGCGAGGTCGAGTATTCGGCCACCACCTGCGGACGTCCGTACTGGTCCGAATTCGGGTCCATCTCGACATGGGTCGCCCAGTTGACGGCCGGGTCGAACTTTTCCGCGACCAGCAGTTCGCCCGTCTCGCGATCCATCGTGTAGGCAAAGCCGTTGCGGTCGAAGTTGACCAGCAGCTTGCGCATCTGGCCGTCGATTTCCTTGTCGACCAGGATGTTCTCGTTCACACCGTCATAGTCCCATTCGTCATGGGGCGTCTTCTGGTAGAACCACTTGGCTTCGCCGGTATCCGCGTCGCGGGCCATGATGGTCATGGACCACTTGTTGTCGCCCGGCCGCTGGCTGGGGTTCCAGGTCGAGGGGTTGCCGGTGCCGTAATAGACCAGGTTCAGCTCCGGATCATACGAGAACCAGCCCCAGGTCGTGCCGCCGCCGATCTTCCACTGGTCGCCTTCCCAGCTGTTGAGAGAGCTGTCGGCGCCGATCGGCTTGCCCAGATGCATGGTGGTTTCGGGATTGACCAGCATCTCTTCGTCTGGACCGGTCGAATAGGCTTTCCACGCCTCGGAGCCGTCCGACAGGTTGTAGGCCGTGATGCGGCCGCGCACGCCGTATTCGCCGCCCGACACGCCGACAAGAACCTTGTCGCCCACCGGCAGCACGGTCGCGGTGTTGGTTTCGCCGATCGCAGGATCACCGGTCTTGATCGACCACTTCTCCTCGCCGGTCATGGCATCCAGCGCCACCAGCGTCGTGTCGGCCTGGTGCGACAGGATCATGCCGTCGGCATAGGCCACACCGCGATAAACGGTGTCGCAGCACATGACGGCGATGACTTCCGGATCCTGCTGGGGCGTGTGGCGCCACACGATCCGACCATTGTCGGACAGATCCAGGGCAAAGATGTTGTTCGGGAAGGGCGTGTGAACATACATCATGTTCCCGATCACCAGCGGCCCGCCCTCGTGCCCGCGCAGCACGCCCGTCGAGAAGCTCCAGGCCACGCGCAGGTCGCCCACGTTCTCGCGCGTGATCTGGTCAAGTTCGGAGTAACGCTGGTTGGCGTAGTTCCCGGTCTGGATGGCCCACTGCTCGGGTTTGGCAGTCTCGGTCATGACGCTTTCGTTCGCGATGGCCGACCCGCCCGTCAGAAGCAACGCGACGGCCGCGCTGTTCAAGAGATATTTCATGGAAATGCTCCTCCGCTCCTGGATGCTGCGCCGCGGTGTTCCTCCTCCCGCGACTGTCCATACCCAAGTGTTGGTCGGGCACCCCCCTGCGTCAATCGACGGCCCTGCCACCTGCCCCTAAAGTCTTATGGGAAAACGGAAGCGCCGCCGGGAAGTTTTGGCAACCGGCTCAGGCCAGACGTTCGGCGTGCCAGAAGACGTGGTCGGCCATGAAGCTTTGCACGAAGAAATAGCTGTGATCAAAGCCCGCCTGCATCCGGAACTGGCCGGGCTGACGGCGTGCCGTCATCGCATGGGCCAGCGATTCGGGCTTGAGCAGGTCCAGGAACTGGTCGGAGGCCCCCTGGTCGATCAGCACCTCACCCGGATAGCCACGCTCCTGCATCAGGATGCTTGCGTCATGGGCGCGCCAGGTGTCGCGATCCTCGCCCAGGTAGGCGGTGAACTGCTTGCGGCCCCAGTCGGACTGGGTGGGGTTCGCGATAGGCGAAAAGGCCGAAACGGACTTGTACTGGTCGGGATGGGTCATCGCGATCGTCAACGCACCGTGACCGCCCATCGAATGGCCGGTGATGCCCATGGCGTCGCGGTCGATGGCAAAGTTGTCGCCGACCAGTTCGGGCAGTTCATGCACAATGTACTTCCACATCTGGAAATGCGGCTTCCACGGGTCCTGCGTGGCGTTGACGTAAAAGCCCGCGCCCTGCCCCAGGTCATAGGCCTCGTCGTTGGCCACGCCTTCGCCGCGCGGCGAGGTGTCGGGAAAGATGATGGCGATGCCGGCCTCGTCGCACCATTGCTGGGCGGCCGCCTTGGTCATCGCGTTGTCATGCGTGCAGGTGAGGCCCGACAGATACCACAGGACCGGCACGCGGCTATGCTGGGCAGCCTCGGGCAGAAAGACGGCAAAAGTCATGTCCGTCCCGGTCGCCTGCGAGCTGTGGCGGTAAACGCCCTGCGTGCCGCCAAAGCTGCGGGTTTCGGAGATGGTTTCAAGGTTCATGGGTGTCTCCCTTCAGGGTCTGGAACATGACCAGCGCATCCACCGGTCCCAATCGCGGGTGAAGAAACGCGCCCGGCAACCGGCCCGCAACCTCAAAACCGGCTTTCTGCCACAAATGGACGGCATCGGCGTTTGTCGAAACAACAAAGTTGAACTGCATCGCCCGGAAGCCCTGTCCTGCCGCCCATGACTTGGCATGTTCGACCAGGCTGCGCGCCACGCCGCGGCCACGGGCATCGGGATGGGTGGCAAACGATGCGTTGGCCACATGGGAGCCGCCGCCGGGACGGTTTGCGCCGACATGGCTGGTTCCCATGACCCGCCCGTCCAGTTCGGCCACGAATGCGGTAAAGGGTGGCGCGAACCAGTCGGCCAGCGCCGCATCACGGGAAATGTCGCGAGGAATGCAATAGGTCTCGCCCGCGCGATAGACAGGGCGAAGGATGTCCCAGATCGCGTCATGGTCCGTGGCGGTGGCGGGACGGATCACCGCCCCGCCCTGCACGTTCATTTCAGTTCATCCACGCTGCGGATGACCTGGCCCAGCAGGCCATAGTCCAGCGCCTCTTGCGTGTTCAGCCAGAAGTCGCGCTGCGTGTCCTTCTCGATCCGCTCGACCGGCTGACCGGTCGCTTCGGCAAAGATCTGGTTCAGGCGGTCGCGCATCAGGCGCACCTGTTCGGCCTGGATCATCATGTCCGAGGACGTGCCCCCGATCCCGCCAGAGGGCTGGTGGATCAGGAAACGCGTGTTGGGCAGACAGTAGCGGTTTTCCTTCTTTGCCGCGACAAAGATCAGCGCGCCTGCGCTGGCCACCCAGCCCGAGCCGATGGTCCGCACCGTCGGACGGATGAACTTGATCACGTCATGGATCATGTCGCCCGACTCCACATGCCCGCCGGGCGAGGAGATCAGCATGTTGATCGGCCCGTCGCCATCCTCGGCCAGAGCCAGCAGGTGGGCCACGGTGCGCTGCGCCAGCTTGTCGTTGATCGCGCCGGCGACGATCACCGTGCGCGACTTGAAGTACAGCTTGCCGATCTTGTCGCCTTCGGGAAGGCCCAGTCCGCCCTCTTCCTTGTGGCGGCGGTCGTCTTCTTCCGGTTCGTCGTCGTCATCGTCCAGCCACTGGTGACGCATCGGCCTGCTCCTTCGTTCTTTCTCATGGCGACGGCGGGACCGGGGCCCCGCCGTTCTTTTACCTAAGCAGCGATGAAGGATCAGTAAAGGACGACCGAGCGGATGGATTCACCGTGGTGCATCAGGTCGAAGCCCTTGTTGATGTCCTCGAGCGGCATGGTGTGGGTGATCATGGGGTCGATCTCGATCTTGCCGTCCATGTACCAGTCCACGATCTTGGGCACGTCGGTCCGGCCACGGGCGCCACCAAAGGCCGTGCCCTTCCAGACGCGGCCCGTGACCAGCTGGAACGGGCGGGTGCTGATCTCGGCGCCCGCGGCCGCCACGCCGATGATGATCGACTGGCCCCAGCCGCGGTGGGTGCATTCCAGCGCGTCGCGCATGACCTTGGTGCTGCCCGTCGCGTCAAAGCTGTAGTCCGCGCCGCCGATCTGGTCGAAGGGCGTCTTGGTCATCTCGACGATGTGCTGGACGATGTTGCCGTCGATCTCCGTCGGGTTGACGAAATGCGTCATCCCGAAACGCTCGGCCATTTCCTTCTTGTCGTTGTTCAGGTCGACACCGATGATCATGTCGGCTCCGGCCAGGCGCAGGCCCTGGATCACGTTCAGACCGATGCCGCCCAGGCCGAACACGACCGCCTTGGCGCCGATTTCGACCTTGGCCGTGTTGATCACCGCGCCGATGCCGGTGGTCACGCCGCAGCCGATATAGCAGATCTTGTCGAAGGGGGCGTCCTCGCGGACCTTTGCCACCGCGATTTCCGGCAGCACGGTGTAGTTCGAGAAGGTCGAGCAGCCCATGTAGTGATAGATCGGCGTGCCATCCAGCATGCTGAAGCGGCTGGTCCCATCGGGCATCAGGCCCTGACCCTGCGTCGCGCGGATGCGGGTGCAGAGGTTGGTCTTGCCCGACAGGCAGGAGGCGCATTCGCGGCATTCAGGCGTGTAAAGCGGAATGACGTGGTCGCCCGGCTTGACCGAAGTGACGCCGGGTCCAACCTCGACGACGACACCGGCACCCTCATGGCCCAGAATGGCGGGGAAGATGCCTTCGGGGTCGGCGCCCGAACGGGTGAATTCGTCGGTGTGGCAGATGCCGGTGGCCTTGATCTCGACCATCACCTCGCCGGCCTTGGGACCTTCAAGGTTGACCTCCATCACTTCCAGCGGTTTGCCTGCCTCGAGGGCTACGGCGGCACGGGTTCTCATCTTTTGTCTCCTATCGCCTCATGGGCTTTCGGTCAGGGCGAAGGGGCCGACATGCGGCCCCTTGGCGGTTCTTCCGGTCGGGCGCCTGCGGCGTCAAGCCGGCAGGGCACCGGATCGCTTGGCGACATGGGTCGCGATCGCATCCATCAAAGGTGGCGAGAGGGCATCATAAGGTTCAAGCCCAAGCTCGCGCAGGCGCGACCGGATGCCGTCCATACGCGACGGGTCAACGCCGGATTCGATGACGGAACTGACAAAGGCTGCAAATTCGGGCACGGCCCAACCGCTGTCCGAGGACAGTTCGGTATGCACGAAATCAAGCCCGTAGAAGGGGTGGTCCTTGTTCTCGATCCGACCGTACATATGAACGCCACAGTCGCGGCAACGATGGCGCACGATGGGCGAGTCGGGACTCACCGCCTCCAGCTTGTCCCCGTTTTCCAGAACCTCGACCGCATCGCGCGATACCACGGCAACCTGACTGAAAACCGCCCCGTCCGGCTTCCAGCACTTGGTGCAACCGCAGACATGGTTATGGGCCGTCTGTGCGCTGACTCGGACCTTCACCGGGTTCGAGGCGCAATGGCAGGTCAGGACGCCGCCCGAAAATCCCGGACTGGCCGATGTTATGCCGTGGTCAACGGCCGGGTGAATGCTCACCCCGTCAGTGCTGGTCATGGTCCCCTCCTCCAAACGACCGAACTGGACCAGCGTCGCGCCGGCGGGAAGTTTCGGCAAGTCAGAGGAAGGTGGTAGCCCGGCCGTCAAAGCCGGGCAGTGACCTGGACCGGTTCTGCCTCAGCTCATGGGGGTCGAAGACACGCCGACCTTGGCGGGGCGCAGCAGGCGGTCGTGCAGGCGGAACCCGTTGTCCATCACCTGGATGATCTCGCCGGCGACGGTGCCGGGAACGGCGGCCTCGAACATCGCCTCGTGGAAGGTCGGGTCGAACTTCTCGCCCGCCTCCGGACGGATGATGGTGATGCCATGCTTGGTAAAGACATTCGACAACTCGCGCAGGGTCAGTTCGACCCCCTCGATCAGCGCGGCGGCGGCAGCGCGCTGCTCGTCGCCCGCGGCATCCAGCGCACGGGTCAGCGCATCATGCACCGGCAGCAGGTCGCGGGCCAGGCGCGAGCCGCCATACTGCTCGGCGTCGCGGCGGTCCTTGTCGGCGCGCTTGCGCGAGTTTTCGGCATCGGCCAGGGCACGCATCCACTTGTCGCGCAACTCGTCGCGTTCCGCGATCAGTCGCGCCAGTTCGTCATCCTGCCCGGCCAGCGGATCATCCAGAAATTCATCCATCGGCTGTTCGTTCTGCTCGCTCATCTTCACTTCATCCTTTCCGGCCGGACAACACCCGCCCGACCAGCTGGGCGGTATAATCGACGATCGGGACGATCCGGCCGTAGTTCAGCCGGGTCGGACCGATGACGCCCACCGCGCCTACTATCTTCCGGTCGGCATTCATATAGGGTGAAACCACCAGAGCGGAACCCGAAAGTGAAAAAAGCTTGTTCTCCGACCCGATGAAGATGCGGACGCCGTCGCCCTTTTCGGTCAACTCCAGGAATTCGACGATGTCGCGCTTGCGCTCCAGATCGTCGAAGAGCGTCCGAATGCGGTCCAGGTCCGCAAGCTCGCTATCCAAAAGGTTCGACCGCCCCCGCACGATCAGCCGGGGATCGCTGGCCTCGGGTCCCCAAAGTGCGATGCCCGATTCCACCAGCTCGGCCGCCAGCACGTCCAACTCGCGCCGGCGGACGTTGATCTGCTGGGCCAGGTGCCCGCGCAGTTCGGCCAGCGTCTTGCCCTCGGCCATGGCGTTGAGAAAATTGCCGGCTTCACGCATCGACGACGGTGTCTGACCGGGCGGGGGCGTGAAGATGCGGTTTTCGACATGGCCGTCGGCAAAGACGAGAACCACCAGCGCCCGATCGGGTCCAAGGCTGACGAACTCGATGTGGCGGATGGGTGCCTCGTGCTTGGGCATCAGGACCAGCGAGGCCCCACGCGTGATCGAGGACAGGGCCGTGCTGACCCGGTCCAGCAGCACACCCGTGTCCGGGTCGTCATTTCCAAGCGTCTGGTCGATGGCAGCGCGGTCGGTGGGGGTGACCGCGTCCACCTCCATCATGCCATCCACGAACAGCCGCAGTCCCAGCTGCGACGGCAGCCGCCCCGCCGAGACATGGGGGCTGTCCAGAAGCCCCATGAATTCGAGGTCCTGCATCACGTTGCGGATCGTTGCGGCGCTGACCTTTTCGGACAGCGCGCGTGTCAGCGTGCGCGAACCCACAGGTTCGCCGGTTTCCAGATAAGCTTCGACCACCCGGCGAAACACTTCGCGGGACCGGTCGTTCAGCTCGTTCAGCAATGCATCTTGGCTCATGGGGCTCGCGGGGTTGCGTGACGGTGCCCTCGGGCGGTATGGGGCAGGCTATCTTCACGAAAAGGATCAGTCATGCGCCCTTCAGGCCGAAATCTAAGCCAAATGCGTCCGATTTCAATCGAAACCGGGGTGATGCGGCATGCGGAAGGATCGTGCCTGATCCGTTGCGGCGAAACGCATGTTCTGTGCACCGCCTCGATCGAGGACAGCCCGCCGCGTTTCCTGAAGGGCACAGGATTGGGATGGGTGACGGCGGAATATGGCATGCTGCCCCGCGCGACCAACACCCGCAACCGCCGCGAGGCCGCGCAGGGCAAGCAGTCGGGCCGCACCCAGGAGATCCAGCGCCTGATCGGCCGCAGCCTGCGGGCCGGAATCGACCGCAGCGCCCTGGGGGAACGCCAGATCACCATCGACTGCGACGTGATCCAGGCGGATGGCGGGACGCGCTGCGCCTCGATCACGGGGGGCTGGGTGGCCCTGCGTCTGGCCGTCAACAAGCTGCTGAAGGCCGGCGTGCTGACCAGTGACCCGATCATCGATCACGTGGCAGCCGTCAGCTGCGGGATCTATGCTGGCCAGCCGCTGCTGGACCTGGACTATGCCGAGGACAGCGAGGCCGGCACCGACGGCAACTTCGTGATGACCGGCGGGGGCCGCCTGATCGAGGTGCAGATGTCGGCCGAGGGCGCGACCTTCTCGCGCAGCGAGATGGGCCAGCTGCTGGACCTGGCCGAGGCGGGCATGGCCGATCTGGTCGCCGCGCAAAAGGCTGCTGTCGCATGAGGACCTTCACGGACAAGCGCCTTCTGGTTGCCACGCACAATGCCGGCAAGCTGTCCGAGATGCGGGCGCTGCTGGCGCCTTATGGCGTCGATGTCGTCGGTGCGGCCGACCTGGGCCTGTCTGAGCCGGTTGAAACCGAGGACAGCTTTGTCGGCAATGCCCGCATCAAGGCGCGCGCAGCCCTGGAGGCGACGGGGCTGCCAGTCTTGGCGGATGACAGCGGGATTTGCGTCGATGCCTTGGGCGGCGCGCCTGGCGTTTACACTGCCGATTGGGCCGAGACGGGACAAGGTCGAGATTTCGGTGTGGCCATGGAACGCACCTGGGCCGAACTGGAGGCAGTGGCCGCCCCCCTTCCCCGCCGGGCGCAGTTCCGCTGCACGCTGGTGCTGATGTGGCCGGATGGCCATGAGGAAGTCTTTGAAGGCGTCCTGCCAGGGGAGGTCGTCTGGCCGCCACGGGGCGCGGAGGGCCACGGCTATGACCCGATCTTTGCACCGGACGGACACTCCCAGACCTTGGGCGAAATGGAGCCTTCCCTCAAGAACAGCCTCAGCCATCGCGCCCTTGCGGTCGCGAAGATGATCGAGGCCGTCTTTGCATAGGATCACCACCGGATCGCCTTTCGAAGCGAGGCTGGCTTATAGCCGAGCCGTGGTAAAGGGCGGCTGGTGCTTTGTCTCCGGTGTCACGGGCTATGACTATGCGGACATGTCGATGCCTGTCGATGCGGCCCAGCAGGCGCGGAACTGCTTTGCGACCATCTTCACAGTGCTGCACGAGGCGGGCTTCTCTCGTGACGATATTGTCCGGGTTCAGTACACGCTTGTCGATGCTGAACTGGTCGACGTGGTGGCATCGGCCTTGTCCGATGCACTTGGCTACGTGCGTCCCGCCGCCACAATGGTCATCGCCGGCTTGATCCGGCCGGAAATGAAGATCGAGATCGAAGTGACGGCGTTCAAGGGATGAATGACATCGAAGACTGGCGCAACGGCGGCTTTGGACTCTATGTTCACTGGCCGTTCTGCGCCGCCAAATGCCCCTATTGCGACTTCAACAGCCATGTTGTCGACCGTGTTGACCAGGCAAGGTGGGCCAAGGCCCTGACCGCCGAAATCGGACGCCTCGCCGCCGAGACCCCGGGTCGCCACCTTGGCAGCATCTTCTTTGGTGGGGGCACGCCGTCGCTCATGGCGCCGGAGACCGTGGACGCGGTCGTCCGGGCCGCGCAAGCAGGTTGGGGATTTACCAATGACATCGAAATCACCTTGGAGGCCAATCCGACGAGCGTCGAGAAGGACCGCTTTCGGGGCTTTGCCGAGGCAGGGGTCAACCGCCTGTCGATGGGCATCCAGGCGCTGAATGACGAGGATCTGCGGCGGCTGGGGCGCATGCATTCGGTCGCCGAAGCCCGGTCTGCCTTTGACGTGGCACGGAACGTGTTCGGCCGCGTCAGCTTTGACCTGATCTATGCGCGTCAGGGCCAGGATCGTGCGGCATGGCGCACGGAACTTCTCGACGCCCTGTCGATGGCCGTGGATCATCTGTCGTTGTATCAGCTGACGATTGAACCGGGAACGGCCTTTGGGGCACGCGCCGAGGCAGGAAAGCTGCGCGATCTGCCCGATGACGACCTGTCAGCCGACATGTATTTCGACACGCAGGAGATCTGCTCTGCCGCAGGGATGGACGCCTATGAAACGTCCAACTATGCACGGGCTGGCTCGGAAAGCCGGCACAATCTCGTGTATTGGCGACAGGGAGACTGGGTCGCGGTTGGTCCAGGAGCTCATGGCCGGTTGACACTGTCCGGAGCCCGCTTTGCCACCGAGGCGCTGAAGGCCCCCGGCGCCTGGTTGAATGCCGTTGAGGACAACGGAACGGGCGAGTTGCCGCGCGAGTTTATCCCGGCAAGTGAACAGGGCACGGAATACCTGCTGATGGCAATGCGATTGACCGAAGGGCTGGACGAGGCACGCTATGCCAGCCTGACCGGACAGGCCCTGGAGGAAGGCCGCGTGCTGCGACTGATGGATCTTGGGATGGTGGAACGCTGGGGAAGCCGCCTTAGGACCACTGCTGCAGGGCGGCCGCTGCTGAACGCGATCCTGCGCGAGTTGGCGGCCTGACAATGCGCCGCAAGCTTTGGCTGATGATTGGCTGGATGTTCACGGCCTTCGGAGTGATTGGCGTCGCGTTGCCCGTCGTTCCCACGGTTCCCTTCCTGCTGGTGGCGGCCTGGGCCTTCGCCCGCTCTTCCCCTGCCTTGCAGCAGAGGATCCTGGATCATCCCATCTACGGGCCCTCAGTCCGAGCATGGCAGGAGCGCGGGGCTGTGGGACGGGTCGCCAAGGTTTGGGCCATCACCGCCATGAGTGGCGGCGTCCTGCTTTCCTGGAGCATTGGAATGCCGCATTGGATTGTGGCGGTTCAGGGCAGCATCTGCCTGGCAGTGGGAACATTTCTGGTCACACGGCCCTTGCCCTAGCTCATGTGGGGCTTCCACATCTAGAAGCCCCCAGATTTTGTATCAGTTCCGCCCTGCCAAGACCTGACATAGCTGATCAAGCTGATCAAGGTCGCGGTAGGTGATGATCAGCTTGCCGCCCTCTGTTCCGTGATGATCGATCTGGACCTTCATCTTGAGGTGAGCGCTCAGATCTCCCTCTAGGGCGCGCGTGTCGGCATCCTTCGCAGCGGTGCGGCTGGAGGTTTTGGCAGAGCCGGCAACGGGCTGTGCCAGTTTGCGAACCATTTCTTCGGTGTCCCGCACTGACATGCCATTGTCTATCACCTTGCGGGCCAATTGGGATGGATTGGGGGCTGTGATCAAGGCCCGTGCGTGACCAGCACTCAGCTTACCATCCTTGACGAGATCCTGAACAGGCTCGGGCAGGTTGAGGAGACGAAGAAGGTTTGCAATGTGGCTGCGGCTTTTGTTCAAGGCTTCAGCAAGACGTTCCTGGGTATGCCCAAAGCGGTCCATGAGCTGACGGAACGACGCAGCCTCTTCGATGGCATTCAGATCGGCGCGCTGAATGTTCTCGATGATCGCGACCTCGAGAACCTCGGTATCCGACATCTCGCGGATGATAACGGGCACTTCGTGCAGTTGCGCCATCTGCGCTGCACGCCACCGCCGTTCGCCTGCAACGATCTGATAAAGACCTGTATCTTGCGGATGAGGACGGACGATCAGAGGTTGAAGCACTCCCCTCTGCTTGAGCGACGCTGCAAGTTCCTGCAACGCGTCCGGATCGAAATTACGCCGCGGTTGATCAGGATTCGCAGTGATTTGTTCGATTGGAACAACGGTTCGATCACGAGCCGGCATTTCCTGACTGTCGCTTGACAGATCCATGTCCGCCATTAGCGCCGACAGCCCGCGCCCGAGGCCTCGTCTTGCCACCTTGCCTTCGGACATCACGCTGCCTCCCGTACCAGTTTCAGGCGTGCCGTGAATTCTGACGCAAATTGACGATATGCAATGCTGCCCTTTGATGCAGGGTCATATGCGAGCACCGGCTTTGCATGTGATGGTGCCTCGGAAACCCTGACATTTCGCGGGATGACTGTAGGATAAACGAGTTCGCCTAGCGTTTCTCGTGCATCCGCCTCGACCTGCTGAGACAGGTTGTTTCGCGAATCCGACATGGTCAGGAGAATGCCGTTGATGCGAAGACGCGGGTTGGGCCCGGATCGCACTTGTTTGACCGTCGCCAGAAGCTGAGAAAGGCCTTCGAGGGCATAGAATTCTGCCTGCAGCGGCACTAGGACACTGGAAGCTGCCACCATGGCATTTACGGTCAACAAGCCCAACGCGGGCGGGCAATCTATCAGGATAATTGTCCCGGGGTCAGCCTGAGAAAGCTGCCTTTCCAGAAGACGCGTTCTGTCCGCGACTTGCGCCAGTTCGACATCGGCGGATGCCAAATCAGAAGTGGAGGGTACGACTAAAAGATTGTCGATCGCTGTCTGAACGGCGGCCTGTGTCAGAGTGACCTCTCCTACAAGAAGATCATAAACGGAATGATCGCGTTGTTCTGCAGATATGCCAAAGCCCGTAGATGCATTCCCCTGCGGATCAAGATCGATCAAGATCGTCTTGAACCCGCCTTCGGCCAGAGCAGCACCCAAGTTTACTGCCGTTGTAGTTTTCCCTACGCCTCCCTTCTGATTGGCGATGGCAACGACGTGTTGATCACGCATGGGCGACTCCGGTCACTTTGAGGATGGCAGCATCTGGATCAGTTCTACTGGGAAATACGTCAAGGTCAAATTTCCAGTGCTGACTAGCTTCTTTACATTCTGCCTCCCAATTGCGCCCTTTCATCAGCCAAGCCGTTCCTGTTGGAGACATGTGGTGTAGGACCAATGGAAGAAGACGTGGCAGGGGTGCCAGAGCGCGAGCGCTCACCATGTCTGCAGTCTCAGGATCAGTTTCTTCGATGCGATCATTGAGAACTTCAATGTTATTCAAGGAAAGTTCGCGAATGACTGTCCGCAAGAAAGCAGACTTCCGTTTATCGCTTTCGATCAGCTTGAAGTACAGGTTCGTTTTTTGAAGGGAAATTGCAAGCACTATACCCGGGAGTCCGCCACCGCTCCCAAGGTCCACCCATTTCCCAGTCTCGCCAGCAGAAATTTCTGCAAGTTGAAGACAATCCTCAACGTGACGCTGATGAAAATCTTTCAAGGTATTTGAAGCGACAAGGTTGATAGCCGGATTCCACTTATTAACAAGCTGTCTGTAATGATCCAACTGATCCAATGTTTCACGTGAAACACTCATGCGCGATGCCGTTCCAACTGTCGAACTGCGGCAAGCAACAGGGCTACTGCTGCAGGCGTCATCCCCTCTATTTTAGCAGCTTGAGCAAGTGTCTTGGGACGTGCATCCTCTAGTTTACGACGCAGTTCACCTGATAAGCCACCAAGCTTGCTGTAATCGAGAGCATTATCAAGAACGACAGCTTCATTCGCTTTCAGTGCTGCCGCATCTCGCTCCTGACGGCTTGCATATTGGCTATAAAGAGCATCGTTTCGGACCTGAGACAAAACTTCCGAACCAAGATTCAAAAGCTCTGGCACGAGCCGAGCCAGAGACGCTTGATCAACGTCGGCCTGTGCCAACAACGTATAAGCGGAACGTTGTTGGCCATCCTGACGAACGGAAATGCCCGCTGCCTGCAACTGACTGGGCGTGAACTTCAGTTGTTCAAGAACATGCTTTGCAGTAGAGTAAGATGATTGGCGTTGTTTAAAATGCTTCTCGCGCTCATCCCCGATACAGCCGACAGCAAGGCCGAACGACGTCATTCGTCGATCCGCATTGTCAGCGCGAAGGGTCAGCCTGAACTCAGCCCTCGACGTGAACATGCGATATGGCTCAGTCACGCCGCGCGAAATCAGGTCATCAATCATCACTCCAATGTAGCTGTCAGAGCGACTAAAATACACCGCGTCCTTGCCTTGCGCCTTACGCGCAGCATTGATACCCGCAACCACTCCTTGAGCGGCAGCTTCTTCATATCCGGTAGTGCCGTTGATCTGGCCAGCCAAGAAAAGGTTGCGAACTTTCTCGACCTCTAGAGATCTATCCAAGCATTTAGGATCAACATAATCGTATTCTACCGCATATCCAGGCTGAAGAATTCTTACCTGCTCTAACCCTTTTATAGATCGAACGTATTGTTCCTGAACTTCCTCAGGTAGAGAGGTTGAAATGCCGTTCGGATAGACCGTGAAGTCATCGAGCCCTTCCGGCTCTAAAAAAATCTGATGGGACGATTTGTCCGCAAACCGCACGACCTTGTCTTCGATGGATGGGCAGTAGCGAGGGCCGCGACCTGAGATGTTGCCGCCATACATCGCTGAACGATGCAAGTTGTCCCTGATGATCTGGTGAGTCGCTTCGTTGGTATGCGCCACACCGCAGCAGATTTGCTTCAGATGTGGTACCGTGCTGAGGTACGAGAACATCGTCGCCTCCTCATCACCAGGCTGCGCTTCCAGTACTGACCAGTCGATTGTTCGGCCATCTAGCCGTGGTGGTGTCCCCGTTTTCAGCCGCCCCCTTGGAAGACCGTACCGGTCAAGTGCGGCTGCCAGCCCGACCGAGGATGTATCGCCCCACCGTCCTGCTGCTCTGCTGACATCTCCGATATGGATAACACCATTTAAAAATGTTCCGGTTGTAAGAATCGTAGTTGAAGATTGTAACTCTGTGCCATCCGCAAGCCGAACGCCATCGATAGACGTTTCATCACCAAGAAGATCTACCACTTCACCGAACAATATACGAAGCCCAGGGTAATCAGAGACAGCCTCCCAAGCAGCTTTACGGTACTGCTCCCGGTCCATCTGTGCACGAGGTCCCTGTACAGCCGGTCCCTTTCTTCGATTTAAAAGTCGGAACTGGATACCGGCAGCATCAGCAAGCCGCCCCATCAAGCCGTCCAAAGCATCAACTTCTCGAACAAGATGTCCCTTCCCCAAGCCGCCGATGGCCGGGTTGCAGGACAGAGTGCCGATGTCTTCCCTGCGCATGGTGATTAGAGCTGTGGTGGCACCCAGACGTGCTGCTGCCGTCGCCGCCTCCACGCCAGCATGACCGCCTCCAATGACGATGACGTCGAATTGTTTCACGTGAAACACCCCTACTTTCCGATGCAGAAGGAGGAGAAGATAACATCCAAGTAATCTTCTGCCCCGATTGTTCCCAACAATCGATCAAGACAAGAGCCTGCTCTACGTAGAGACTCCGCAACCAATTCCACAGGCAATACATGCAGGTTGTTCAACGCTTCAACTGCATCTTCAAGTTCTACTCTTTGCCGCTCATGACTGACGACACCCGCATGAGCTATGCGATCTATTAACTCTTCATGAAGAGCAAGTAACAGATCCTCAATCCCGCTTCCATCGGACGCAGACACTGCCAACTTGGTTAAGGGTTTCTGCAAATCCGCCTTGCCCTGCACAACAAAATCACCTGGCTTCCAAAGATCCGCAACCGGAAGACCCTCATCCGAAAGATGAATGCGAAGTTCTGCCTGTTCTGCCCGCTCGCGTGCACGGGCGATTCCTATAGCCTCGATGGTTTCTTCCGTATCTCGCAGGCCCGCAGTATCCAGCAAGGTGACTGCAAGACCATGAAGATCGATTTTCACCTCGATCACATCGCGTGTCGTTCCCGCCAAAGACGATACAATCGCAACCTCCCGGGCAGCGATCTTGTTCAACAAGCTCGACTTCCCGGCATTCGGAGGACCTACGATTGCGACCTCGAAACCGATCCGCACCCTTTCGGCTGCGCCAAAACCGTCCAGTTCCCGCCGAAGTTCGGCTTGCAGTTCATTAACCAGTTCAAAAACTCGATCCGGAATTTCATCCGGAACATCTTCATCAGCGAAGTCTACACTTACCTCAACCAGGGCTCCGGCCTCGATCAGCAACCGTCTCCAAGCCCCTACCTTCTTTGCGATCTCTCCTTGAGCGGCGCGCAGCGCCAGCTTTCGCTGCGCCTCCGTTTCGGCGGCAAGCAGATCTCCCAGTCCTTCGATTTCCGCAAGATCCATGCGGCCGTTCAAGAAGGCCCGCCGCGTGAACTCTCCGGGATCGGCGACACGGGCCCCCAGATGAGCCAGAGCTTGGGATACGCGTCGCACGACGACTGGCGCGCCGTGAACATGAAGCTCGGCGACTTCTTCGCCCGTGAAACTTGCACCTTCTTGAAACCACATGGCCAGCACCGTGTCGATGGGCTCACCCTGCTCAGTCAGCTGTCGAAGATAGGCAGTGCGTGGATGTTCCAGAACGCCGACCAAAGCTTCTGCAGCGACGCGCGATCCGGCTCCGCTCAACCGAATGACAGAAACGCCCCCCCGCCCTGGCGGGGTGGCTTCTGCAAAGATCAGATCCATCTTGGCCTCAGGCGTTCATCGAGTCAAAGAACTCGGCGTTGCTCTTGGTCTGCTTCAGCTTCGAGATCAGGAATTCGATGGCATCTGTCGTGCCCATCGGGTTCAGAATGCGGCGCAACAGATAGGTCTTTTGCAGATCCTTGCTGTCGACCAGCAGTTCTTCCTTCCGCGTGCCCGATTTAAGGATGTCCATGGCGGGGAAGACGCGCTTGTCCGCCACCTTCCGGTCCAGGACAATCTCGCTGTTGCCCGTGCCCTTGAACTCTTCGAAGATCACTTCATCCATGCGCGAACCGGTATCGATCAGCGCTGTTGCAATGATGGTCAGGCTGCCACCTTCTTCGATGTTACGTGCAGCGCCGAAGAACCTCTTGGGGCGCTGCAGCGCATTGGCATCGACACCACCCGTCAGAACTTTACCAGAACTAGGGACTACGGTGTTGAAGGCCCTACCAAGTCTTGTGATCGAGTCGAGCAAGATTACCACATCTCGTTTATGCTCGACCAGACGCTTGGCCTTTTCGATCACCATCTCTGAAACGGCAACATGGCGGCTGGCCGGCTCGTCAAAGGTCGAGGAAACCACCTCGCCCTTCACGCTGCGCTGCATGTCCGTCACCTCCTCCGGCCGCTCATCGATCAAAAGAACGATCAGATAGCATTCCGGATGATTTCGCTCGATTGAATGCGCGATGTTCTGCAGCAGCACGGTCTTGCCGGTCCGTGGAGGCGCCACGATCAGGGACCGTTGCCCCTTGCCGATGGGCGATACCAGGTCGATGATCCGGGCGCTGCGGTCCTTGACCGTCGGATCCTCGATCTCCATCTTCAGGCGATCGTCGGGATACAGAGGGGTCAGGTTGTCGAAGGCCACCTTGTGGCGCGCCTTCTCCGGGTCCTCGAAATTGATCCGCTCGACCTTTGTCAGGGCAAAATAGCGCTCATTCTCGCCGGGCGCCCGAATTACGCCTTCAACGCTGTCTCCGGTCCTCAGTGAATGCTGCCGGATCATGTCAGGGCTGACATAGATGTCGTCCGGACCCGGCAGATAATTGGCTTCGGTCGACCTCAGGAAGCCAAAGCCGTCCTGTACGACCTCCAGAACCCCCTCGCCGCCGATGTCCCATCCTTCTTCCGCATGTTCCTTGAGGATCGAGAACATCATCTCGCCCTTGCGCATGGTCGAGGCGTTCTCGATCTCCCATTCCTCTGCCATCGACAGCAGGTCGGCCGGGCTCTTGGCCTTCAGGTCGGACAGATTCAGGCGTTCTTCAGTCATTTTTTGCACATACTTTCGGCCACGCGACAGATCGGGTGGCAACGAGATGGTGTTCGGAGAATCCCGCACCGGACGGCCGGGGTTGGGCGGCAAATAAGGCGCCTGCCTCTGCGAGTCAATCTTTTCGGTCAGAACTTCACGATGACGGCGCTGACGATCGCGACCATCAGCAG
>Ga0194112_10000915_pt1 | contig 43326 bp, 33 predicted proteins | sample TA2MahC400mmetaG_FD_146191 | JGI IMG/M metagenome (GOLD analysis project Ga0194112, IMG submission 146191) | Freshwater microbial communities from Lake Tanganyika, Tanzania - TA2015016 Mahale Deep Cast 400m | ecosystem: Environmental > Aquatic > Freshwater > Lake | place: Tanzania: Lake... | reverse complement strand
TACCGCCTCACGATCCGCCCGGTGGAGGGGAAAACTACCAGGGCGAGCTACTACGATCCCCTGGCGGACAAGGCGCTGCCCGTCAAGGTCGTCGAGCGCGGCGAGCACGCCCTGACCATCGAGCTGGCCATCATTGACACCCCGAGGCTGCTGAGCATTGAAGAATAGCACACACAGGGCCGGGGGCGGATGGGGGCGGGGGGTGGGGCTCTTTCTGGTCATATCGGTCGGATCAGTCGGATCAGTCGGATCAGTCGGATCATGCGCATCGGCGGGCGAGGCGCCCGCGCCCGGCCTGGCGAAGGGCCTCGTGGCGCTCTACACCTTCGATAAGGATGCCTCGGATGCCAGCGGCAATGGCCACCATGCCACCGCGAAGGGGGCCAAACCTGTCTCAGAGGGCAAGCTCGGCGGGGCATTCGCCTTCGACGGCACGGCCGACCACGTGGTCGTTCCGGCGGGCGTCACAAAGGGGCTCACCTGGTTCAGCGTGGCGCTCTGGTGCAAGACCGCGCAGTCGGCGGCAAGCCCCCGCAGCCGCTTCTGGTCGAATCCCACCCTCGTCGGCGTCTCGACGGGCGGCTACGGCTCGAATGACTTCGGCCTGATGCTCGAGAACGGGAAGCCTGCGTACTTCCACGGCCTGTACGGGGAGGGCGCTGACATCTCGTGGTTCTCCTCCGCGGCCGCCGCCGATGGCAACTGGCACCACGTTGCGTTGGTCAACCAGGGTCCGCGGATGATGCTCTACCTGGACGGGGAGCTGGTCCGCGGCGAGGTGCTCCTGCACGGGGGGAGCGGCGCGACCTCCCTGGGCAATCAGGCTCAGACTGCCTCGGGCAGCAGCCTGGGCGCGGCAGGGGTCTTCATCGGCGCGTGCAGCGAGAGCGGAAGCGCCGCCTACCACTTCCGCGGCCTGATAGACGACGTTCGCATCTGGAGCCGCGCCCTCACCCCCGAAGAGGCGCGCGCCCTCGCCACAGGCGGGGGCTGAGCGCCGGGCATCCGCGCTGGGGGAAATGACACGCCGGCGAGCGAGGGCACAGACGTAAGCACTTGTAGTCATTGAAGATACGACTTGGACCGAGCCTGGGGGCCCCGCAATTCTTGCCTCGCGCGACCCGCTTGGGCTATCCTTGAGTCGGTTCTTCTCACCGTCCCCTGGCCTCCGGGAGGCAAGAGCCATGGGCGGCTCGCTTCCTGCCGCGCTCATCGCGCTCCTGGGCACGCTCCTCGGCGGGCCGGCGCCGCCGCTGGCTCGCTGGTCCTTCGAGCACGACGCCGACGGCTGGCGCTCGCACGACACGCGCATGGAGCGCACCGAGCAGAAGGCCAAGGACGGCGGCTGGTCGCTCGAGCTCGACGCCCACTTCCCCCGCCCCCTGTCCCTCTCGCGCCGCGCGGGCTTCGACGTTGACCTGGCGGCCGACCTCACCTACCACGTCTACGTGCCCGAAGACGCCCCGGAGACCATCCACACGTTGGTCTTCCTGAAGGACAAGGACGGCCTCTGGTTCCAGCACCTCTTCGAGGAGGCGCTCGAGCCGGGCGCCTGGAACGAGGTGCGGCTCGACATCAGCCCGTCCAGCCCACAGCTCCGACCCGTCGGCCACCACGGGGTCTGGAACGGCGTGGCCGCCCACCAGGTGGCCGAGCTGGGGATCAGCTTCCATTGCCAGGACCGCTTTCACGGCTCGCTGTTCCTCGACGCAGTGCACGTGGAGCGTGCGGCGGCGAAGGCCCCGCCGCTCGGCGTCGTGAATCTCCGCGAAAGCGGCCTCGCCATCCCACGATACGGCAAGCTCGAGCTCACCTTCGGCATCACCCGCCCGGTGAGGAACCCCTTCGACCCCGCCGAGGTCCAGATTGACGCCACGTTCGTGGACGCGGCGGGGGCGGCCAAGACCGTCCCTGCGTTCTACCACCAGGACTACGTTCGGCGGCTTGTGGACGGCCGCGAGGAGCTGACGCCCGTGGGGCCGGCGGCCTGGAAGGTGCGCCTCGCGCCCACGAGCCTCGGGCCGCACACCTATTGGCTCACCGTGCTCCATAAGCCCGCGGGCGGCGAGCCGGAGCGCCTCGTCACGGGCAAGCGCTCCTTCACCTGCGTGGAGTCCAAGAGCCGCGGCTTCGTCCGCGTCTCGCGGGCCGACCCGCTCTACTTCGAGTTCTCGAACGGCGAATGGTTCTATCCGATTGGGCACAACGTCCACGCCCCGGCCGACGCCAGCCCGCGCGCCGCCCAGGTGCAGGAGGCCATCGGCGCAAAGCCGCTCCCCGACCGCGGCACCTTCGCCTACGACGACCTCCTCCCGAAGATGGCCGCGAATGGCGAGAACCTCGCCGAGGTCTGGATGAGCGCCTGGTGGCTCGGACTCGAATGGACGGGCGACTGGCGCGGCTACCAGGGCCTTAACCGCTACAACCTGGAGAACGCCTGGAAGCTCGACCACCTCTTCGCCCTCGCCGACAGGCTCGGCCTCTATCTCCATGTCGTCGTGGATAACCACGGCCGCTGCTCCACCTGGTGCGACCCGGAGTGGGACGACAACCCCTACGCCGAGCGGAACGGCGGCTTCCTGGCCAGCCCCGAGGACTTCTTCCGCAGTCCCCTCGCCAAGGCGCTCCACAAGAAGAAGCTCCGCTACCTCATCGCTCGCTGGGGCTACTCGCCCCACCTCGCCGGCCTGGAGCTATGGAGCGAGATTGACCTCGTGGGCGACTCCTACGCCTTCCACCGCGACAAGGAGCCCACCCGCCTCAAAGCCCAGTGGCACGCGGAAATGGCCGACTACCTCGCCCAGCTCGACCCCTGGGCACACCCCGTCACCACCCACTTCTCCACCGACTACAGCCGCATCCAGCCGGCGCTCGTCGCCATCCCTGGCATCAAGTATGCCACGTGCGACGCCTACAAGCTCAAGGACGGCCCAATCGTGCCCATCGTGCTGAGGACGGCGGAGACCTTCAACCGGCTGGGCAAGCCGGGCTTCGTCACCGAGTACGGCGGCAAGCCCTTCGGCGCGCAGCCCGTCGCCGAGCTCCGCGCCGACCTCCACGCCGGCCTCTGGGCCTCCTACATGACCCACACCGCAGGCTCACCCCTCTTCTGGTGGTTCCAGTTCATTGACGCCGCCGACCTCTACGGTGAGTTCAAGGCCCTCGCCGCCTACCACAAGGGCGAGGACCGCCGCGGCAAGGGCCTGGAGCGCCGCGTCGCCGCCTTTCCCATCGGCCATCCCGACCTCGATGCCCTCTGCCTCCAGAACGACCATACGGCCTACGCCTGGGTCCACTCGCGGAGCGCCATGCAGCTCCTGCCCGAGCCCGCGGACGCCCCGGTCTTCAGGAACATCGCCGTCCGCCTCGGCGGCTTCCAGGAGGGCGATTACAAAGTGGAGGTCTGGGACACCGCGAAGGGCGAGGTCGCCGCCACGCTGCGGGTCCACACCAGTGCGGGCCAGCTCACCATTCCCCTGCCCGAGTTCCGCACCGACTGTGCCCTCAAGGTCAAGCCCGCCCCGCCCGCCGGCGGCGCCCTCTGAGCCCCTCTTCTCACGCGTCACGCATCACGTATCACGTATCACGCCTCACTTCTTCCCCGTGAACCCGTGGTACCCCAGGTACTTGCCCGCGCTCCAATACTGCCCCAGCACATAGCAAAGGGGGTTGAGGCTCGTCACCGCGATGTTGCCCTCGGCATCGAGGCAGCCCTCGTCCACGTGCTGCGCCAGCACCTCGCCACGGAAGAGATCGTGGTCGCCCGCCTTGATGATGTCAATCAACTTGCACTCGAGGTTTATCGGGCACTCGGCGATGAGGGGCGCCTTGATCTTCGTGGCCGGCACCGGCGTGAGGCCCACGTGTGCGAACTTGTTGCCCACCTTGCGCCCCGACACCGCCCCGCACCGGTCCACCACCTCCACCAGGTCGGCGGTCGGGAAGTTCACCCCGAACTCCCCCGACCGCTTGATCAGCCCGTAGGAGTAGCGTCCTGGCGCGATGGCGAGTCCCACCACCACCGGCCCGCTCAGGCCGATCGAGATGTTGAAGCACTCGCCCAGCACGATGATGTTCGGCGTCCCATCCCTCGCCGCGCTCGTCACCAGCGCCGCGGGCGTCGGATACACCGGGCGGAACACGCTCTTCAGCAGCACCTTGGCCATGGCATCCTCACAAGAAAGGTTCACTTGCGGGGCGCGGTCTTCAGGCTCTCCTCCACAATCTTCTGCACGGCCCCGTGAACGGCCGGGGTGGTGCAGATGACCAGGCGATTCTGGAATTCGGCGAACCGGTGCGACGGTGCCCATTCGGGGTGCTTCTCGCATGCTTTCCTGACAGTCAGGGCAAGGTCAGCCGCCGCAGGCCGCTCTTTGCCGAGATGGCGAATGTCATAGAGCCGCCACACTGTCGGTCGTAGCCAGCGGGCACGCTTCGTAGTCGTGATCAGCACTGCCTCGTCCCTCAGCACGTGCGCCAGACCGAGGGGCTTCAGCATTGAGTCGAGTGCCGTCCCGAGGGCCATGTCCTCGCCCCGCAGCGTTACGTCGAGCTGCTTGTCCTTCAACGGCTCGGTGTCCAAAACGATAGTGAGATCGGCGACGCTGCTGAGGAACTCAGCGACTTCCTGGATGGGCGTCTCTGCGAAGTGGAAGGTGACGCGCTTGTTCATGGCCCGGCGGAGCTCGGCCTCCCATTCCTGCCGCGGCGCGGCGCCGGGCGTCTCGGGCAGGTCGTGGCACTCGCCGGGCTTGGAGTGGGCCAGCCAGCCGACGAGACCCTCGGCGACGTTGGCATGCGCCTCTGTCGCCACGCAGTCGAGGGCATAGCCGGGCCTCACCCTACAGCATGTCCGTGGCGAAGCCCCAGGCGAGGCATTGAGGAGGGCATCGAGGAACTTGGCCAGTTCCCGGGCCTCCTCGGGCTTCCCCACGGCGCCCCACGCGGGCAACAACCTTGCTACCGCATCCCGACCGATCTGCTCTGCTTTGGTGATGAAGATTGCCTCGTCCCTCAGCTCATACCCGAGGCCCATGGGCCAGAGCACCCGCTGGAGGGCCGCCCCCAGGCGCATGTCGTTCACGCGGAGCGTGACGCTCGCAGCGTCCCTTGTGGGCTCGGTCTCCATGACGATCGTGACGTCAACCAGGGAGGACAAGAAGTTCACCACATCTTGAAGCGGAGTCTCTACGAAGTCGAATGTCACCTTCTTGCTTAACGCGTCGTGGGTCTTGGCCACCCATTCTGGCTGGTCGGGAAGCGGCCTCGCCCCGTCGGGGCGGGCGGGGGCTAGCTTCGGCCCCCGCATGGCATCGAGCTGCCGCCCCACCTCGCTCACCCGCCCTGCCCTCACGACGGCAACGACCCGCGTGCCGGCACCGAGGATGAACGTGCGGGAATGGTCCCTCAGTTCGCGCAGGCATTCGACCACCTCGCTGAGTTCCCACCCCTCCGCCAGGATGTCCGACACGTCGTGGACTGCAACGGCCAACGGCTCCGCCTGGCCCTTGACCTCAGCGATGCGTTCTGGCTTCGAGATCAGGATGCCTTCCGGTGTCACTGCGAACCCAAGCTTGGCGAGTCTCATCGTCCAGTTGAGCGCCGACTGGAACCGCATGTCGTTGACTCGCAGCGTGGCATCCGGCGCATGCCCTACGGCCAAGGCATCGAAGATGATGGGCACTTCGACCAGGCTCGCCAGGAAGTTAGTGACGTCCCGCGTTGGGGTCTCTACGAAGTCAAACGTCACCCTCTTGCGCATCGCGTCCTTGATGGCCGCGGGCCACTCTGCGGGATCGGCGAAGACCTCGATGGGAACGTGAACGTCAGGGTTTGGGATCTCCCACGCGAGCTTACCGTTGCGCGGCACGCGGGGAAGCGAATCCAACAGCTTGGCAACAGAGGCGAGGCCCGCCACCGAAGCGCTCACTGTCAGCCGCGAGCCTTCCTCTGGCTGCACGCTAGCCGCGCCAATGGACCGCAGGAGCCGCACGGCGGCCCTCCTGACGGCCTCGGCGTCGCGCGCATCTGGCGCCAGCTTGCTCAGGTCATACCTGCGCCGCTGCTTCACCACGAGCGACGCAGCCTGCCTCTCGGAACACACGACGACCCTGTCGTCGGTAAGCACCCACCTGCCGTCCGTGAGAAAGCACACCCAGCCCAGGACCTTGCTGGCTGGCATCCCCTTTGTGTGGAAGTGCACAGGCGGGCCCGCCTCTTCTGTGAGAGCCAGATCGATCTTGCAGCCCACCTCGTCCGCAAGATGCTGAAGCACCTCGTCCAGGCTCTTGCCGGCCAGTTCGGCCTTGATCTCCTTCTCGAGCTTCCAGCGCAGCTCGGCCTCCCAATTCGCCTCCGCGGCACACAGGCGCACGGCGACTATCAACACCCCAAGGGCCAATACCAAGAGAAAATGACTGCGTGGCATCTCTTCTTCTTGGTCTGGTTACGGATTACGGACCGCGGACTACGGATTCCTCCACCGCACTTCAAACGTCTTCTCGCCGTCGAACTGAAGGCTCTGGCCATTGACGGTGGCCTCGCCTCTGCCGTGTGCGACTAGGCGCCAGGGGCTGGGGGCGGGCCATTGGCCGTGGGGGGCGATGCGGTAGCGGCCATCGCCCTCTCTGAGGAGCACGCCCTCGCTGAGGAGCCAGTAGTCCTTGGTGGCGGCGAGCGAGGTGAGGCCGCGGTAGCGGTCGGCCTCGCGCTCCATCTCCTCGATGGACTCGAAGTAGCCGATGAGGTATGCGGCGGCGAAGCTGTCGCCGGCCTTCACGGGCAGGCGACCGAACTCCTGGATGAAGCAGACGTAGCCGCGCTGGTGGCACCAGGCCTCGCTGACCATCGTGGGCTCGAGGGTGATGCCGGCGAGCCAGGGCTTGCCCTCGCCGCGTATCTTGCGCGCGCGAATCATCCGAGAGGGCAGAGGGTGCGTGCCCCGCTGATAGAGGTGCTTGCCGTCGGGCGGGAAGTCCTCGAAGAAGTCGGCGGCGGGAATCCGCCCCTCGTAGCTGAGGTAGACCTCCTCGAAGTTGTCGCCTTTCTTGTGCTGGAGGTGGCCGGGGAGGTCAGTGCGCAGGAACACGTCCTTGAAGTCGTTCACGCTCTCGACGCGGTCGCAGGAGAGGAAGTAGCGGCGCCCCTGCGGGAAGACGATGGTCTGCTCCCAGAGGGAGCCGGGCTTGTAGCGGGGCGCGGCCTCCTTCCAGCGCCACCACTGGCGGACGGCGGCGAAGTCGGGGCCGACCGCGAACTCGCTCTCGAGGTGCTTCGCCTGGGTGCAGATCTGCGGGAGCTCGAGGTAATGCTTGGGGATCTTGCCGTGGACGAGGTTGTTGAACTCGTAGGGGACGCCGCCCTTCTCGCCCGGCCCCATGAGGAAGTCGATGATGTCCAGTCCGAAGCTGGCGTCGCGGGCGCCGGTCTTCTTGTCAACCAGCGTGTTCGCCTTCACGCCGCTGACGTAGCCGTTGGGCCACACCTCGGCGGTGAGGCAATCGGTCTCGATGAGGATGCGTTCATCCTGGCCGCGTTGGGCACTGGGCGATGCCATGCCGCACTCCTTCGCGCCTGATTCTACCACTGGGACACGCGACGTTCAAGGAGAAAGGGACATCAGGGACCACAGGGACCTAAGGGACATCAAGAGGGGAGGGGTGGCTTGCGTCCCTTAGGTCCCTGTGGTCCCTTCGGTCCCTTCTCATTTCTCCCCCTTGCATTTCCCAGGCGGGCTGGCATAATGGGGTCGTGCGTTGCCTGTTCGCGTCCGCGGCCTCTTGGTGGAAAGGAGCGAGTGGCATGTGCAAGACCTGTGGGTGCAGCGCGCCGAAGAAGAAAGCGGCCAAGAAGCCTGCGAAGAAGGGGAAGAAGTAGGCTCGTCGAAGGGGATGAATGGATGGGTGGATGAATGGATGGGTGGCAGGGAATCCTTCATTCATCCAAACATCCATTCCTCCATTCATGCTGCTCATGAGATCGCCGCGCCTCCGGGGAGCCCGGGGCGCGGCGATTTCGTTTGTGTGAGAGGTAGCGCATTGCCGCACGCCCGAGCAAGTTTGGGCGTGGCACCCGGCATGCAGAGGATGAATGGAGGGGTGGATGGGTGTCAGGCAACCATCCATTCATCCACCCATCCAATCATCCTCGTTGGTTGTGGCCAAACGCCACCTCGGGAGCAGCTATTTCAGCTTGTTGATCAGGCCGCGGGCGTCGCCGATGAGGCGCTTGTCCTTCGTGGTCTGGAGGACCTTTTCGAGCGCGGCCTTGGCCGCGGGCTTGTCGGCGGCGCCGGCGGCCTTAGCGACCTCCACGATGGCCACGCAGGCCTCGTTGGCCACGCCCTTGTCGTCGAGGAGCGGCTCGGCCACCTTCAGCGCCTCGATGTGCTTCACCTGGCCCAGGCCGCCCAGGATGGCGCGCTTCTCCTCGGGACGGGTCGCCAGCTCGAGAGCGTCCTTGTACATCTTCACCGTGTCGAGCGGCGCGCGGTTGCTGGGGAGGCCGACGACGCGGACGTAGTTCTGGAGCGCGACGATCTTGAGGGTGGGCTGAGGGGCGTTCTTCGAGAGGTCGAGGAGGTCGGCGGCCACGGCTGCGTCGGGCCAGCTCGTCAGCGCGCGGATCGCCGCCTCCTGTATCTTCGCGTCGGCGTCCTTGATGGCCGCGCGGATGGCGGCGAGGGCCTTCGTGCCGCCGAGCCGGCCGGCAGTCTTCAGCACGGCGCACCTGCCGTCAACGCTCGCCCCCGCCATTGCGGCCAGGAGTGGCTCCACTCGCGCCTCGACGTCCTTCGCCTTGCTGATCACCGTGAAAACTGTGTTCCCGGCGGCGTCTTGTTCGGCGCCCGGCTTTGCGGCGACGAGGAGCTTGACGACTGCGGCCGCGCTCTTCTCGTCGGCGAGCGCAGCGAGCGCCTTGAGCGCTTCGATGCGGACCGGCTCGTCGGCGTCCTCGGCGGCCTTGAGGACGGCGGCGATGCCAGCGGCGGAGCGGCGGACGCCGAGGGTGCGGACGATGATCGTCTTGAGTGGCGCATCGGCGCCTTCGAGGGCTTTGAGAAGCGCCTCGTCGGCACCCTGAGCGCCGAGGCGCGAGAGGCTCTCGGCGGCGGGAGCGTTGTCAGGGGCAGGGCCGGCGGCGGCCTTGGCCAGGAGCGCCACATCCTCGGCGGCGCCGACCTTTCCGAGGCCGCGCAGGGCGGCGGCGCGGACCGCCGCATCCTCGCTCTTGACGCCGCTGAGCATGGCCGGGCGGGCCGCGGCGTCGCCGCTGTCGGCCAGGGCCGCGATGACGAGGGCCTGGGCCGCCGGCTTGAGCTTGGGGAGGAGTTCCACGAATGCCTTGGCGACCGCCCCGCCCTTCATGTCGCGCACGAAGCTGGTCGTGATGGCCTGCATCTCGGGGTCGTCGCCCGTGAGGGCCGCGGTGATGAGGGGGAGTGCCTTCTCGCTGTCGGCGATGACGAGGCCGCGCAGGGCGGCGATGCGGACGTTCTTCGGCTCCTTAGCGTCGGCCATTTCCAGGTAGATCGCGGCGGCCTCCGCCGCCTTGCCTTCGGCAACGAGCATGTCGGCGCAGCGGAGGTAGGCGTTGGCGACCGCCGCCTTGACGCCGGCGGGGGCCGTGGCGCGGACGCCCGCGAGTGCCTTCGTGGCCTCCGCGCCCGCGATCTTGCCGAGCGCCGTCGCCGCGGCGCTCGCCACGCCTGCGTCGGCGTTGCCGAGGTACTTCGCCACGGCGGCCACGGAGTCCTTGTCGCGGCGTTCGCCGATGGTGTTGAGGACGCCGATGAGGAGCTTCTCCTTGAGCGAGCCGAGGGCGTCGCGAAGGACGGCGGCGGCCTCAGGGCCGGGGACGCGCTCAAGGATCGTGCGGCCTGAGTGGGAGAGGTCGGGGTCGGGCAGGAGCTTGGCGGCGAGGGGGACGGCTTCCGGGCCGGCGATGATGCTGAGTTGCTGGCAGAGGAAGCGCTTGGCGTCGGTCGTGGTGTCGGCTGAGGCGAGGAGTGCTGAGAGCTTGCTGACGATGGCCTTACGCCCCTCAGCGTTGCCGTAGGAGGCTCGGATGAGGCCCTCCATGTCGAGGAGAGCCTTGCGGCTGTCGCCGTACTTATAGGTTGCCACCTGCTTCGCGCAATCGTCGAGGCTGGCCGGGGGAGCGGCCTCGCCCGCCACGAGCGCCCCGCACAGGCCGACCAGGCACACGGCCCCAAGCCCAATCGCCCACCGCCTCATCGCTTTCTCCTTTCCCGTTCAGGGATTGGGTGTGAGAAATCCGATCGTGCGCGCAAAGGTTGTAGCGCAACGGAAGGTTTCGTGCAAGTCGCGCCCGAGTGTGGCCCTCACGCCCAGCGACTTTCCTGGTTGCTGCATTCTCGTGCTCGTCGTCGTCCTCGTCGTCGTCGTCGAGATTCTGGCCTCCGCTGCCCTGGACATTCGACGACGAGGACGACGACGACAACGACGACGATCCAACAGTCTCAACGGCAGCTACTTCGTGGCGGCGAAGTCCTTCCACTCCTTCGCGAGCCGCTCCTTCTCGCCGCGGCCGGGGTGAATGAGCACCCGATAGGCCAGCGTGAGAGATTGGCCAGCGGGAATCGTGTGCGGCTTGTCGAAGAGGAAGGCCGGGCTGAAGTAGCCGAAGGTGCCCGACATGATGATGTACCAGGGCGTCGGGTGGCGTGGGTTGGACGGGTGGTCGAAGATGGCGATGCCGGCCGTCTTCTGCGTCGCCTTGTCCACGATGCCGCTGAAGTCGAGCCACCGCGCGTGCTGGCCGTGGCCGGCCATGTTCTGCCGGCCCTCGCTGTCGAGCGTCTGGTAGGCGGTCATGGCTTGGACGGTGCGGACAGACAGGCCGGCGTAGCCGCCGAACGAGGGGCCTTTCTCGGCCGGCAGCGGCGTGCGGTCGAGCAGCACATCCTCGCCTTGAGCCGTCCAGGTCATCCGCCAGTCCATGCGATAGCAGCCGTCGGCGTCGGGCGGCGTGATGAGGATGCGGCGGAGCTCCTTGAGGACGCTCGGCTTGCCGTGGGGATGGTAGTCCAGGTTCATCGTGATGGCGACCGCGCCGTCCTTCTCCTCGTACCTCATGTCCACGATGTCGCTCGCGCCCTGGGACTTGCCGGCCTTATCCTCCTCCCAGTAGTTGAGCTTATTGATGAACTTCCAGGAGAACCAAAGTGCGCGGTGCCAGGTGTGGTCGGGCGGACGGAGCCAGGTGAGCACCGTGCCGTCCGCCAGACACACGGGATGGAAGTACGGCTTCCCCTCCTCCTTGGCATAGTTCAGCGTCCAGAGCGTCTTCCCGTCCAGCAGGCAGGAGAGGGTCTTGCCCTCCTCGTGCTGGAGCTTGCTCCCCGCGCTCGCCGCCTGCACCATCAGAACTCCCAGCGCCCACGCCGCCAGCCATCGGTAGTCCATCAGCATCCCTTTCTTCTGATGCCTCCGCCGCGCGCCAATACTCTATGCTCCTGCCCTGCCGAATGCAAGCGGATTGACATGCCGCGCAGCAAGGAGTAGTATCAACCTTGTAGGTGCGTCGCGCCACCGATAGGGGGAAAGATCGCGGGCGCTTCGGGGTCTTGCTCCCGAAGGGAGCACAGTGGGTAGCCGGCGGCTTCAGCCGCCGGACTCGTGCGCCAGAAGTAGGGAAGTCCCGAAGGGACGGCAGAAACATGCGTCGGGCCGTCTTCCCGCGGGCGTCTGCCGTCCCTTCGGGACTGTGCTGCGCCTGTGCCCCGATCCGGCGGCTGAAGCCGCCGGCTACCCACTGCTGTCCCTTCGGGACTGCGGTTCTGTCCCCTCACCTGCTGGGGCCAGGTAGTAGGCGACGGAAGCTTGGGGCGTGAGATGAGAGGCTCCATCAGAGCACACCTGTGGTCGTTGGGGGTTGGCATCGCGCTGCTGCCGGGCGTCCCGTGGGCCGGGGCGGCCCGGCCATCGGCCGAGGCCATCGCTGAGGCCGTCCGGGGCCTCGCCAGCCCCGATGCAGCCGCCCGGCGCAAGGCGCAGGAGCTCCTCGTGCGGGCCGGGGCGGCGGCGCTGCCGGCTCTCCAGGCCGCCGAGAGCTGCGACGCCGATGTGGTGAACCGCATCGCGCGCATCGTCGTGGCCATCCGCTTCGGGCTGGACGACGATGCGCCCCGGGTCATCGCCGAGCTGGTCAACCAGTACCGCTACGGGGACGGCGAGGCCGCGGCGGAGGCCGTGGCGAAGCTCGCGGGCGAGCGCGAGGACGGCCTGCGCGTCCTCCGCGCAATCGCCGCCACGACCATCCCCGCCCCGGAACCACAACAGAAGCCCCGGCGAGATGATGACGACGACAGGCCGCAGGTGGAGTTCGGGGAGCGGGTCTATCAGCGCGTGCCCGACGTGGCGAGGGCCGGGAGCTTCGGCGAGCTCGAGTGGCTCCTCCGCATCGCGGCGGCACGCGGCGGCGACGAGCCAGTGTGCGACCTCGTGACATTCCACCTGCTGCGCGGGACGCTGGACGCTGAGCTTGCGCGTGCCGAGGAGGCCCTCGCCGCCCACGCAGGGCAGAAGGGCTCGCCACTGGCGAAGAAGGCGGCGTCCTTCGTCGCCTATCTCTATCGGGCGAAAGGCCAGATTGAGAAGGCGAGAGAGGCCGCGGTGCGCTGGGGCCTCGACGAGCTGGCGGATGGCCTGGCCGCCGAGCTTGGCCGCTGGCAGGACCTGCGGGAGTTCCGCCGCGACCTCACGGAACTGGGAGACGACCTCGGGGCGCTCGGCCGCGTGGCCGCATACCATCGCGTCCTGGGCGGCCGCAAGCTCTTCGAGTCCCTGGCTGCACGCATTCGCGCCTGCGTGGAGAAAAGGGTGGAGATCGTGTGGCCCCGGGCCAAGGCGCCCCTGCGCAGGCCGAGGCCGAGGGAGAACGCCTGGCCCGCGGCCAAGGTCCTGGTGCTCAATCGGCGCGCGGAAGATGCCATCAGTATCCTCCTTGACCAGAGCCAGGTCTGGTGCTACCAGCGGGCCGTGGGGTTCCTCGAACAGCGCCAGGAGTTCGCCAGGGCATTCGAGGCGGTGGAGAAGGCGAAGGCGGCCGGCGGCGAGCTCGCGCCCTGGGCGGAGGTCTGGCTCGCCGCCTTCGCCGCCAGGCGCGACGGACCCGACAAGGGCCGCGCCGCACTCGCGGACGTCGGCCGCCGGGCCGCCGAGCGCGCCGACTGGAACCAGGTGCGCAACGTGGTGGAGCAGGAGCGGAAGCTCGGCTTCACCAAGGAGGCCATCGAGCACACCGCCGCAGCCATCGCCGCCGCCGCGGAGAAGAAGGACGACGACAGGGGACGCAATCAGCCTGACGCGGATGTCTTCCTCAACGCGCTCTTCGGCGCTCGCGGCAAGGAGGCAGTCGCCCTGTGGCCTTCCATTCGCCCAGAGCGCCCAGGAGAGGGCGAGCGGGAGGCGTTGGAGCGGCTCGACGGGCTGCTCGCGGACAGGCCGGCCGCCCCGCTCCTCGACGCGCTCGCGGCCAAGGCTGAGGGCTTCGCGGCCACGCTCGAGCCCGAGCCGCGGGCCGAGTTCCTCGATGCGGTGGCCGAGGCCTGCGCCCGTCTCGGCAGGACAGAGCAGGCCATCGAGTGGTTCGAGAGGCGGTGCAAAGTGGCGGCCGCCCCCGCCCCACTGATGCGGATCGCGGAGCTGCGGGTGGGGCAGGCAAAGTGGGCCGAGGCCGCGGCCGCCTTCGGACGGGCCTGGGAGGCCGCCCGCGACAATCCCGCGCCCCTCTACCTCCAGGGCTGGGCACTCGGCAAGGCCGGGCACGACGCGGCCGGCCGCGCAAAGCGCGACCTCGCACGCCTGCTCCCCCTGGGCCGCGACAAGGTGCGGCGCGACCTCGCCCACGCCCTCGCCGCCCACGGCCTGAAGGAGGAGAGCATCGCGGAGCACGCGCTCATCCTCATCACCGCACCCTCCACCATGCAGATGCCCGGCGACACCTACACACTGATGGACGAGCACGCCTACGGCCAGAAGGACTACGCCCGCGCCGCGCTCCTCATCGAGCGCGAAATCTTCGCCGTCTACGAGCTGAACTGGTACTTCCTCGAGGACGACCAGTACCTGGGCATCCCGGCCAGGGCGCAGTTGCGCCGCGCCCACGCACGCCTGGCCGAGGGGAAGGTCGAGCAAGCGATGGAGGAGGCGCGCCTCTGCCTGGACGTGCTCCCCGCCTGCTGGGACCTGGCGCTCGCCCTCGTCCCCGAGCTCGAGAAGGCCGGCCGCGTGAAGGAGGCCGACGAGCTCTTCGGCCGAGTCTACGACGCCCTCGACAAGGCGTGCCAGTTCTGCCCCCACTCGGCGGCGACGCACAACTCGCTCGCCTGGCTGGCGGCGCGCTGCCGCCGGCGGCTGGACGCCGCCCTGGAGCACGCCCGCCGGGCCGTCGAGCTCGAGCCCAACTCCGCCGCGTTCGTGGACACCCTGGCCGAGACCCACTTTCAGCGGGGCGAGCTCGACAAGGCGGTCGAGGCCGGCCAGCGCGCACTCGACCTCGGCAAGGACAAGTACCACCGCGACCAGCTCGACCGCTTCCGCTCCGCCCGCGAAGCCCGCAAGGCCCATTGACCCCAACTGGCAGAGGCGGGCGTCGCTTGCGGAATGGTGGCAGGGGGAGTAGAATGAGAGGCGACGCAAAGACGCAGGGAGACTGACCATGGCTCAGCCAGCCATGAAGTACGAGACGGACTGGGGAAACGCCTGACCGAGGAGATGGTGGCATGCAGAGGGTCAGCAGGGGCTCACTTGAGGGGTTGGTGAACGCGATAGTGCGCGAGATCGGGCCGGAGGAGATTATTCTCTTCGGGTCGCTGGCCAGAGGAGACGACACGGTTGCATCGGACGTGGACCTGATGGTGGTGGAGCGTGAGGCGTTTGGCCCGGGGCGCAGCCGCCGGCGCGTGACGAGCCGGATTCGGGAGGCCCTGTGGGAGTTCCGTGTGCCCCTTGACATTCTTGTGTTCAGCCGGGATGAGGTGGAGCGCTGGCGCAACTCCTTGAACCACGTCATTGGCCGAGCGTCGCGCGAGGGCAAGGTGCTCTATGCCAGACATTGAGCACGCCCGCTTCATGCTGGACCTCGCGCGGCGCGATTACCGCGCGCTCAGCAATATGTTGAACCCCGATGCCTTCGCCGAGGAGATCTTCGGGTTCCACGCCCAGCAGGTCGTGGAGAAGGCCCTCAAATCCTGGATCTCCCTCTGGGGGATCGTGTACCCCTACGAACATGACCTCCGACTTCTGTACCAGGCCCTCGAAGACGCTGGCGAGAGGGACATTGCGCCCTTCCGCTCGTTGGTCCATCTCTCCGACTTCGCAGTTGGGTTCCGGTATAGTGTGTATGACGATGAGCTGCTTGATCGGCAAGGGACCCTCGACAGCGTGGGGAGGGTCGTCGAGCATGTGAACCAGCTAGTGGGGGCGGCTGAAGCTGTCCCGCGAGATGTGCTGGACAACCTCTGCGCGAGGAAGGAGGCAACCATGGTGTCCCTGCTCTCGTTGCTGCTCGGCGCGGCCGGCGCTGCGGGCGCCGCCGAACCTTTCGACCCCGCCACCCTCAAGCCGTTCACGGCGGGGGGGATGTACCTCGACAAGTTCGAGATGGGGCTCTACCCAGGCGGGAAGAATGAGATTCCAGAGGCCCATCAGAAGGCGGGGGTGCGAGTGGCGGGGCGGATCAAGCCGCTCAACGCGGCAGGCGAGGCCGATGAGAAGGAGGGGCGAATCCTCGCGGTGGTCTTTGGGCACTCGAACTGTAGCATGTACTTCTCGGCCCTTCAGGCGGCGCTGCGCGAGCACGCGGCGGAGCTCCATCCCCGCTTCGAGCTCCTCAACGCGGCGGTCGGCGGCCAGCAACTGCCGCAGCTCCGCCAGCTCAAAGGCCCCGTGTGGGACCGCGCGGCGAAACTGCTCGAACGCCCAGGCTACTCGCCCAAGCAGGTGCAGGTGCTCTTCCTTCACACCACCTGGCACGGGGCGGGCAACCGCCCGGGCAACCCGCCAGGCCCCTTCCCCGAAACGATGCAGCAAATGCAGCGCGACATGGCCGTGGTCATAGAGCACTGCCTCAAGACCTATCCCAACCTCTGGCTGGCCTACCTGACGTGCGACGGCTTCCGCCACTTCACGAACTTCGAGCCGCACGTCTGGCGCGAGGCATTCGCCTTCAAGTGGCTCATCGAGAGCCAGCTCAAGGGCGACCAGGAGGTGGCCTACGAGGACAAGCCCGACAGGCCACGCCGCCTCCCCTGGCTCCAGTGGGGGCCTTACATCTGGGACAACACGTGGGACAAGAGCTACTTCACCGACGGCGTCCACCCCGCCCCCAAGGCCCGCGATATCTTCGTCCGCAAGTACTGGGACTTCCTGAAGTCCGACCCCGTGGCCCGCCCCTGGCTCCTGAAGCCCTGAGACCTCTGGAAGGAAGCTGCATGCGAGGGAAGGCTGGCTCGACGCGGCGCGCGTTCCTGGCGACCGCGGCGTTGATAGGCTGTGTGGCTTGGGCAGGCGAGGCGGCTCAGGCCAAGCGCCCGCCCCTCCTCATCTGCCCTGCACCGGTGGGGGACTGGCGGGCCGACATCCACGACGTCCAACATGTCCTGACCTCGGCCGCGGCCGAGCTCTGGCGCTTCTTCCCCGGCCGCACCCTCCCGCCCGTCATCGTCGCGCCGCAGGGGGGACCCATCACCTGGCACCGCCGCGGACTCAACGGCGAGTTCTACGTCCAGCTCGACACCGGCCACACCTTCTGGTCGCAGTACGCCTACCAGTTCGCCCACGAGTTCTGCCACATCCTGTGCGGCTATACCGACGACGAGAAGGCGAACAAGTGGCTCGAGGAGTCGCTGTGCGAGCTCGCATCGCTCTTCGCCCTGCGGCGGATGGCGGAGACCTGGGCGAAGACGCCGCCCTACCCCAACTGGCGGAGCTTCGCCCCCAACCACCGCACCTACGCGGAGGACCGCATCAAGAAGTCCCAGCTCCCGCCCGGCACCACCCTCGCCGCCTGGCTCAAGGAGAACGAGCCGGCCATGCGCAAGGAGCCGTGCCTGCGCGACAAGAACAACGTCGTCGCCGCCGCGCTCCTGCCCCTCTTCGAGCAGCAGCCCGAGCACTGGGAGGCCGTGGCCTGGCTGAACGCCAAGCCGAGCCGCGAGCCGCGCACCCTCGAGGCGCACCTGCGCCTCTGGCGGGCCAACTGCCCCGAGAAGCACCGCGCCTTCGTCACCGAGATTGCCGCGCAACTGGGGGTCTCCCTGCCGGCCGAGTGAATTTCCTGCACGGCGCTCGCGCGCCGAACCGACGGGGATGAATGGATGGTTGGATGAATGCATGATTGTCTGACACTCATCCACCCATCCATTCATCCATTCATCCTCGCACGCCAAACACCCACAGCCCACGGCGGACCATCCCAGTGAAGCGCCTCGCCCTGTCCCTGCTCCTCCTGTCGGTCGTCGCCGTCTGGGGTTGGACCTTCGTGGTGGTTAAGGACGCGGCGGCGCTGTGCGGCGTCGCGCCCTTCCTGGCGGTCCGCTACGTTATTGCCACCGCGGCCATCGCGCCCTTCGCCGTCCGGCGGATGAGCCGCCGCTCCCTCGCGGTTGGCGCGGGGATCGGCCTCGTACTCGCCGCCGGTTACCTGTTCCAGACCTTTGGCCTCTGTGACACCACGCCCACCAACTCCGGCATCATCACCGGGCTCACCGTGGTCTTTGTGCCCATCGCCAATCTGCTCCTGTTCCGCGTGCGGACAGAGCCTGTGGTGTGGGCGGCTGTTGGCGTGGGCACGGTGGGGCTGGCCCTCTTGTCCTCGGCGGTCTCGCTCGGCGATGCGCTCACGGTCGGCTGTGCCGCCTGCTTCGGCCTCCACGTGGTCCTGCTGGGCCGCTATGGGCGGGGCCACCATACGGGCGTGCTAGCCCTCGGGCAACTGGCAGCGGCCACCCTGGTGTTCCTGGCGGCGTGGGTCATCTCCAAGCCGCTGCCCTGGCCCCCGCGGGCAGCCTGGCCCGCCATCCTCATCACCAGCATCCCGGCTACGGCGGTGGCCTTCTACGTCCAGACCTACGTCCAGCAACGCCTCCCGGCCATCCAGGTGGCGATGATCCTGCTCATGGAGCCGCTCTTCGCCGCCTTCTTCGGCCACGTCCTCGCGGGCGACAGGCTCACCCCCGTCCAGGCGCTCGGCGCGCTCCTGATGGTCGGCGCCATGTTCGCAACCGAGCTGCGGCCCACAGCGCGATCCGCGGTTGACAGCCGCAGCCCGAATTGACAGAATAATGGCCCTCGCATGGAAGCGGCAGGCGAAACAAAGCAGAGGAGGAATGGACGATTGGATGATTGGATGGGTGCAAGAGGGCTGCCGTACTCTGACATTCATCCACCCATCCACCCATCCATTCATCCAATCCAGCCATCTAGGAGAGCCCGACTTGGCCACATTCGCCCACTTCGGCGTGCCAACGAAGAAACAGCAGCCCGGCGAAAACTACCTTGAAGGCGCAAAGGTCTACATCACGGACCCCGAGAAGCACCCGTTCAAGGTCGAGTTCGTGCGTTGCGAGGAGGGCTGCCCCTTGCCCGAGCCCATCCAGACCACCCCCCACGCGGCCTTCATCGTGGACGACATCCAGGCGGCTGTGAAAGGCTGCGAGATCATCCTCCCGCCCACCAAGATGGGCGAGGACATGTCCATCGCCTTCATCAGAGATGGCGATGCGCTCATCGAGCTCATGCAGATGAAGTAGCTCGTCCTCGTCGTCGTCCTCGTCGTCGTCGTCGAACCAGGAGTGTTCGAGCACGAGGACGACGACGACAACGACGACGATTCAGACACCCAACTGAAAGGAGACACCCGTGCCAATGAAGAAGTTCATCAACAAGCCCGAGAACCTGGTGAGCGAGCTCCTCGAGGGCATGGCGCTCGCCCACGCCAGGCAGCTCAAGCTGGCGGGCAATAACCTGGTGGTCCGTGCCAAGCCCAAGCCCGGCGGCAAGGTCGCCCTCGTCACCCTCGGCGGCAGCGGCCACGAGCCGGCCCTCAGCGGCTGGGTCGGCAAGGGCATGCTCGACATCTCCGTGCCCGGCGAAATCTTCGCCGCACCCGGCCCGCCACGCGTCATGGAAGCCCTCCGCCTCGCCGCCAAACGCCGAAAGCCCGGCGTCCTCTTCGTCGTCCTCAACCACGCCGGCGACGTCATGACCGCCAACATCGTCAGCCAGATGGTCGCCCAGAAGGGCCTCAACGTCAAGCAAGTGCTCACCCACGAGGACATCTCGGCCTCCGACCCCGCCGAGCGTCGCGGCCTGTCCGGCGCGCTCATCGTCGTCAAGTGCGCCGGCGCCGCCGCCGAGGAGGGACGCTCGCTCGACGACTGCCTCGCCATCGCCCAGCGCGTCCAGGACAACATGGCCACCCTCGCCGTCGCCGTGTCCGCCGCCACGCACCCCTCCACCGGCCAGCCCATCTTCTCGATGCCCGACGACGAGATGAACGTGGGCATGGGCCAGCACGGCGAGGCCGGCGGCGGGGCCATGAAGCTCAAGAGCGCCGACGAGACCGCCGATATCATGTTGCCCATGCTCCTCGCCGACCGCAAGATTCAGCCCGGCGAAAAGGTCCTCCTCATGCTCAACGGCACAGGCTCCACCACCCTCATGGAGCTCTACATCGTCCTTCGCCGCTGCAAGGAAATCCTGAAGGACAAGGGCATCGAGCTCGCCCGCGCCGCCGTCGGCGAGTTCCTCACCGTCCAGGAAATGGGCGGCTTCCAGATGGTCATCGCCCGCATGGACGACGAGCTCCTGCGCCTCTGGGACGCCCCGTGCGACAGCCCGGCGCTCAGCGTGCCGAAGTAGCCAGTCGGCAGTCGGCACTCGGCAGGAGCAGATGGCTTGCTCCTCCGTTCTGAGCCCCGCAGGGGCGAAATGGTATAGCCCAGGGCGAAGCCCTGGGAAACGGTCGAACAATGGGAATAGCCCTGTAAGGGCGGCATAGGGAAACGCCATGGAGTCGGTAGGCTACGGCGAGTTCGCCTCCATGCTCCGCTCCGCCGCAGACCAGGTGCGGGCCAACCAGGCCATGCTCTCCCAGCTCGACTCCGTGGGCGGCGACGGCGACCACGGCACCACCATGGCCCGCGCCATGGGCCTCGTCGAGAAGGCCATCGCCGAGTGCAAGAAGAAGGACCTCAAGAGCCTCCTCAACGACATCGGCTGGGCCGTGATGGGCGTTGACGGCGGGGCCACGGGGCCGCTCTTCGGCACCTTCTTCCTCGGCATGGCCGAAGCCGTGGCCGGCAGGAAGCCTGTGGACGCGAAGGGCCTGGCCGCCCTTTTCGGGGCTGGCCTCCGTGCCCTTCATGCCCACAGCAAGGCCCAGGTGGGCGACAAGACGATGATGGACGCCCTCATCCCCGCGGTAGCCGCCATGCGCTCCGCCGCCGAAGGCGGCCAGGACGTTACAGCCGCCCTGGCCGCCGCCGCCACTGCCGCCGAGCAAGGCGCCCTGTCAACCCGCAACTTCCCGGCCAGATTCGGCCGCGCCAAGAACCTCGGCGACCGCACCATTGGACATCAAGACCCAGGAGCAACATCGGTTTCGCTTATCTTTAGGGGGTTTTCGGCATCCGTAGCAGGCGCATGACGCGTGACCCGTGACGCGTGACCAGAGAAGACCCAGGCGCCTCTTCCTCTTGTCACGCGTCACGCGTCACGCGTCCGGTCATCACCACCAGGAGAAAGGGGGCTCAACTCATGCCCGACGCACAGGTGAAATCGGACGACAAGGCGAAGGATTTCTTCACGAACGTGCCGATGCAGACGCCAGGGTTCTTCCTCAGAGGCTCGGCACACCTCGACTGGGGGATGAAGAACCGCCTCGCACGCGTCTTCGACCCCAAGGACGGCAAGACGGTGATGCTGGCCTTCGACCACGGCTATATCATGGGGCCGACCTCCGGCATCGAGCGGATGGACCTCGCCATCCCGCCGCTCATCCCGCACGTGGACTGCCTGATGTGCACGCGGGGCGCGCTCAAGACCTGCATCCCGCCCGAGGTCAACAAGCCTGTCGTCCTACGCTCCTCCGCCGGCGCCACAATCCTCAAGGAGCTCTCCAACGAGGTGATCGGCGTGACGCTCGAGGACGCGCTCCGCTTCAACGCCGCCGCCGTGACCTGCCAGTGCTACGTCGGCGGGCCGTTCGAGAAGGAGAGCCTGGCCAACCTCTGCCACCTGGTCAACGAGGGCAACCGCTACGGTGTGCCGACCCTCGGCGTGACGGCGGTCGGCCGGGAGCTTGTGCGCGACGCACGCTACCTCGGCCTCGCGGGGCGCGTCATCGCCGAGCTGGGCGCGCACTTCAACAAGACCTACTACTGCGAGCCAGGCTTCGACGAGGTGGTCGCTGGCACGCCCATCCCCGTGGTCATCGCGGGCGGCAAGAAGCTCCCCGAGGCCGAGGCCCTCGCTATGGCCTACAAGGCCATTGACCAGGGCGCCGTGGGCGTGGACATGGGCCGCAACATCTTCCTCGCCGACAGCCCGCCCGCCATGGCCGCCGCCATCCGAGCCGTCGTCCACGACAACCTCAAGCCCGACAAGGCGTTCCAGATGTACAACGACCTGAAAGGAGCCACGAAGTAGACCCAATAAGGTGCCTCTTCCCCCCTCTCCCTTGGGGAGAGGGCTGGGGTGAGGGTGCGTTTGCCCCCACAAGCGCCGAACAAGGCACCCTCACCCGCCCGCCCTTGGCGGGCGACCTCTCCCCGGGGGAGAGGTGGTGTCTCACAGCCAAATGGCGAAAGGAGCCACACAATGACTGAGATCACCAGGCGAAGGCTGCTCGGGGGCGTCCTCGTGGGCGCCGCCGTGCCCATCATCGGCAGCGGGTGCGGGGAGGACAAAAGCCCGGTCCTCGCTCCGCCGCCAAAGCGCGTGGCGAAGGAGTTCAAGAACGAGGACTTCTACGGCGCCGACGGCAAGTTCGACGCCGCGAAGGCCAAGGAGGCATACTACTACCTGATGAATTGTCACTCGTTCCCCATCATGCCCGTCCTCAAGACCGACGCCTTCTGGGTCCTCGACTTCGGCCTCGGCAAGTTCACCGAGGTCGGCATGGCCGGCATCTTCTACATCAACGACCAGCGCGACGACTACCTTCTCCATGACATCTGGCTCCTCCCCGGCCAGATGATCCCCGAACACTACCACGTCAAGACCGACAAGGTGGCGGCCAAAATGGAGGCCTGGCTCGTCCGCCACGGCACCGACTACTTCGGCAGCGAGGGCGACCCGACCCCCGGCGTCGAGGACATCATCCCGCCGAGCCACAAGGACTGCGCCAAGGCCAGGCACATGGTCCTCAAAGGCCCTGGCGAGCTCGTGAAGCTCGAGGTCGCCGAGAGCCGCCACTGGCAGAAGGCCGGCCCCGAGGGCGCCATCGTCACCGAGGTCGCCACCTATCACGACATGGCGGCCCTCCGCTTCAGCCACCCGCAGATCAAGCTGTAGCCAGTGCCGCGCCTTGCGGGCAGGCTCCGTGAGACCTGTGGGACCGGTGGGACGCGTGGGACCTGTGGGACGAATCGGTGGCACCAGTCCCGCCGGTCCCACCCGTCCCACAAGTCCCACCCGTCCCGCTGGCTGCGCTTTCGGAGGCCCCACTTGAGACTGCGCGACCTGGTCAGCTCCGTGTTCGCGTGTTCCAGCGGCCTGCTGGCAGCAGAGGGCGCCGAGACGCCCTCCGTGCTGACGCCGGACCCCAAGGCGGTGGCCGTGGAGCGCTTCCTCGGCTTCGGGGCGGAGTGGGACCCTAACTTTTGGGTGGAGCCGAACTTACAGCTCGGCGTGACCGAGGACGATTGGGCGGTGGTGGTCAAGCGCATCCGCTGGATGAAGCTCCCGCTCGTCCGAATGATGATCCAGGCGAGGTGGTGCACGAAGGGCGATGAGAAGTTCGATTGGGAGACGCCCAATATGAAGAGCCTCTGCCGCCACCTGGACGTTTGCCAGAAAGAGGGCATCCGCGTCTTCCTCACCGATTGGGGCGTCGCCACCTGGTGCAAGGTGCCAGGCTTCAGCGGCAACGACGACCCGAAGTACGCCGACGCCATCGGCACCTATCTGGCCTACCTAACTAACCAGCGGGGCTACACTTGCATCAAACACTTCATCCTGGTGAACGAGCCGAACTACGAGGGCGGCGGCTGGGACAGATGGAAGAAGGGGGTGGAGAACGTCGCCAAGGTGCTGGCTGACCGCAAGCTGAAGGTCACATTCGTGGGCACCGACGCGGCTCACGACGACGCCTGGCACCAACGGGGCGTTGACCAACTCTCCAAGTGCTTTGCCGCGTGGGAGATACACCGCTACGCCCCCGTCGCCGAAGTCCTCAAGGGCGAACTCGAAGCCTACTTCCGCAAGCAATGGGACTACGCCCTCACCCGCGACCTCGACGCGAACGAGAAGTTCTTCATGGTCGGCGAGGCCGGAATGCGCGAGGGTATGGTCGGCTCCCACACCAACACCAACATCCAAACCTTTGACTACGCCGTATTTATGGCGGACTACGCCGTCCAGGCCGCCCGCTCCGGCGCCGCCGCCGTCAGCGCCTGGATGCTCGACGACTCCTCCCACAAGGGCTTCAACTGGGGCATGTGGAAGACCAAGGCCGACCGCATGGCCCTCAAGCCCTGGTTCTACACCTGGGCGCTCCTCTCCCGAACCGTCCCCCCCGGCTCCACCATCTACCGCCTCCCCCAGCCCAACCCCCGCCTCCGCATCCTCGCCGCACGCTTCTCCAACCGAAAAGTCCAGTACCCCTTCGACTGGACCTTCTGCTTCGTAAACCGCAGCGACGTCGAGGCTTCCGTCAAGCTCACAGTCCCCGGCGGCGGCACCCTCCCCTTCAGCCACTATCTCTTCAGTCGGGCCTCGGCCCCGGCCGACGAGGATGGCTTCCCGACCGCTGGGAGGCAGGAGCGCGCGGAGCTGGCTCAGGGGCTGGCCCTCACGTGCCCGGGCAATGCGGTGGTCGTCGCTACCTCGCTGCCGGCCGCGCGGTAGGCGCTCAGCGACCGAAGCGCTGGGCAAGGAGGGATTCGAGGAGGAGGAGGCCGAGGAGGACGTAGGCGAGGGAGCGCCAGAGCTCGCCGCTCTCGCCGGCTTCGGCGGGGGTGGCGCGGCGGATGCCGCCACGCTGGTAGTCGAAGTCGGTGCCGGGGAGGAGCTTGCGGAGGTCGGGCTCGGTGATGCGGCGGACATCGCTCTCGCGGGAGGGGACGTTGACGGCGAAGAAGTCCTGGCGGGAAGACAGAGCCGAGGGCGGCTGTGCCACTGCCTCCGGGGACACAGGCCGGAGGCCTGTGCCACCATCAGGGGACACAGGCCGGAGGCCTGTGCCACCAGTCGGGTCGGGGAGGGTGAGTTCGTAGATGCCGGCCTTGTCGGTGTGGGGGTAGACGACGGCGAGGAGGCCGCTGGAGGAGGTGGCCTGGAGGGGGACGGGCTTGCTCTCGCCGGGGCGGAGGAGCATGACGGGCTTGCCGAACTGCTGAGGCGAGACGTAGCAGACGATGGGCTCGCCGACGGTGAGGTTGCGGCTGGAGCCGGGGTCGCGGGCGACCTGGGTGAGGATTTCCTGCATGAGGGTGAGGTAAGCGGGCCAGGCGGGCATGTCGTTCCAGGCGTCGTCGGCGGTGGAGGCGAAGACGACGACGCGGCCTTTGCCGGCGGGACCCTCGACGATTGCGGGTGCGCCGCCGTCGAAGCGGCAGACGACGCGCGCGCCGGCCCCAGGTGGCACAGGCGTCCCGCCTGTGGGGGACACAGGCCGGAGGCCTGTGCCACCATCAGGAGAGACAGGCCGGAGGCCTGTGCCACCGGGTTCTCGCTCGACGCCCTCGAGTCGGCAGTAGCGGAAGAAGAATGGGGAGGAGAGGCGGATCATTTTCTGCTCGCGGAAGAGGCGGACGAATGGGTGGTCGCCGAGCTGGTTGGAGATGTGGACGGCTTGCTTGCGGTCGTTGGCGTCGCCTACGGCGTTGCCGAGGGAGCAGGGGAGGAGGCCCTGGCCGTCGCGGTGGAGGGTGCGGTTGTAGAACGCGCGGTCGAGCCGCTCGCCAGGGAAGACGAGGAGTGCTCCGCCGCGGCGGACGTAGCTCTCGACGGTGGCGGCCGCGGCGTCGGTCAGGCGCTCGACGTTTGCGAGGACCACCGCGTCGTAGCGCGGCAGGTCGGCCCCGCTGAGGCCCTCGACGGTGACGACTTCGGGCTGGAAGAGTGAGAGTGCGCCTGCGGCGGAAGCGGCGTCGCCGGGGCGGAGGCAGCGGCGGAGGTAGTCGGTCTCGCCGCTGAACGCCTCGGTGCCCGGCTCGCCGTCAACGAGGAGGACGCGGACGCTCTCGCGTGCGTCGAGTGCGAGGGAGCGGTGGTCGTCCTTCGGCAGGTTGTCGGCGTCGAGCTCCACGCTCACGGTGTGGATGCCTGGGGCACGAAAGACGTGTCGGAACTCCAGTTGGGTGGAGCCGCCTGGTGCGATGGCCTTTGCGGCGGACTTCTGCTGGCGGAAGCCGTCAACGAGGAGGTGCGCGGCGGGGCCGCTGGCCGTGTCTGGCCCGAAGTTCGAGAGCTGGGCGCGGATGACCGTTTCGCCGCCTGCGACGACGAGGGTGCCGTCGGTCTCGAGCGATGCAACCGCAAGGTTCGAGGGGTTCTCTGGCCCGACATCAACGAGAATGATCCTCGCAGTCTGGCTGATTCGCTTGGTGCGTTCGACGTCCTCTTGGGCGAGGGTGCCGGCGGCGGCGAGCCAGCTCGCGCGCTGGAGGTCGGTTACGATGTAGAGGTCGCGTGCGCCCTCCTGCGAGCGCTTGAGGGCTTCCTCGGCGGCTTCGAGCGCGCGTGGGAGGGAGCCGCCGGCGTCGGAGAGGGGCAGGCGGTCGCGCGCGACGGCGGCGCGGGCGGCGTCGAGGTCGAAGCTGGGCTCCTGGACGATGGCCTTGCCGTGCTCGACGGCGTTGACGAGCGCCCAGGTGTCGCCCTCGCGGAGGGAGGCCATGAGCTCCTCGGCGAAGGCCAGGGCGCGGTCGTAGGAGGTCGTCGCGCCGTCGCGGTAGCCCATGCTCATGGAGGAGTCGAAGACCAGGAGCGCGAAGCGGCGGCGCTCGGCGAGGGAGGCCAGCGCCCTGCGCCGCACGACCGGCCGCGCGATGGCGAGGACCAGGATGAGAATCACGATGACGCGGAGCGCGAGGAGGATGAGCTGCTCGATGCGGACGCGGCGGTTGTTCTTGCGGGCCGAGGCGAGGAGGAACTCCATCGCGGCCCACTCCACCACTTTGAACCGCCGCCTGTTGAGGAGGTGGATGATGATGGGGGCCGAGGCCAGGAGGAGGCCCCAGAGGGCAATGGGGTTTACGAAGGCCGGCATGTCTGGCTCTTTGCGATTTCGGATTTCGGATTTCGGATTGCGGATTCAAGAGTCGAACAAGCACACGCCGCGGCGCTATCCGAAATCCGAAATCCGAAATCCGAAATCCGCAATTCCCTACCTCCTGGTCGAGGCCATCCGTGTGGCGAGGTAGCTCGAGAGCGCGACGTCGAGCGGGGCCGAGGTGCTGAGCTGCTGGTAGTCTATGCGGTTGGCCACGCACTCGTCGCGGACGCGCGAGACGAAGGCGTTGAGCTCGTTGAGATACTGCTCGCGCAGGGAGCGTGGCTCGGCGAAGAGCTGCGGGTAGCCCTCCATCCCCTTGAAGAGCGTGAGCTGCTGGAAGGGGAAGGTCAGCTCGTCCTCGTCGAGGAGGTGGAAGACGATGACCTCGTGCCTGCGGTGGCGCAGGTGCTTGAGGCCGGTCAGGAGGCGGTCGGGGTTGGTGAGGAGGTCGGAGACGACGATGAGCATGCCGCGCCTTCGGACCTGGCCGACCATGTATTGGAGGACCGCCCCAAGCTCGGTCTTGCCGGTGGGCTTGAGGTTCTCGAGTGCGGCGATGAGCTCCTCGCGGTGCCCGGGGTTGCTGGAGTCGCACACGAAGCGGCGAACTGCGTCGTCGAAGAGCGCCAGCCCCACCGAATCGCGCTGGTCAAGCATCAGGTAGACGAGGGATGCGGCGAGGTAGCAGCCGTATTCGAGCTTGGATAGCTCGGCCGACTTGTAGCGCATGGATTCGCTGATGTCGAGGAGCACGTAGGCGACGAGGTTGGTCTCCTCCTCGTATTCCTTGATGTAGTGGCGGTCGGAGCGGGCGTAGAGCTTCCAGTCGAGGCGGCGGAGGTCGTCGCCGGGGGCGTACTCGCGGTGCTGAGCGAACTCCACGCTGAAGCCGTGGAAGGGGCTCTTGTGGAGGCCCGAGATGAAGCCCTCGACGATCAGCCGGGCCTTCAGGTCCAGCCGCTCCAGCCGCGCGAGTATCTTCGGGTCCAGGTACTTCCGCGCATCGCCGTCTGTCTGGCTGTCCATGCTGCTATTGTACACAAAACCCCGGCGAAAACATCCACGATTGCGCGAGTACTGCCCTGGTTCTGGCAATCCTCTTCGGCTCTGAAGCTCCGAATGGAGCGTACTATAGCAGCCCAGGGCGAAGCCCTGGGACAGGTGGCGGGCCAGATTCAGCCCTGTAGGGGCGCGCTAGCCGCCGTAGGCAGGATGTGGCGCCCAGACGACATAGTACGCCCCTTCAGGGCTAGACTACCCGTCGCCTGCTTCCCAGGGCTTCGCCCTGATCTTTGCCCACATCTCGGGGCCTTGTAGCCCGCCGACGCGGGCGACCCAGCCGTAGCCCCAGGGCGACCGAAGGGAGCCCTGGGATCGCGCGTCCCCCCCATCCAAGCCCCCGAAGGGGGCGTTTCAGGCCCATTGAATCGCCCCGCTTCGGGGGCTCTACGCTGGCGGGGCCTTTTCCCAGGGCTCCCTTCGGTCGCCCTGGGCTACGGCTCAAACGCCCCCATTCGGGGGCTAAACCCCAGCCCCCAGAAGATGTGGGCAAAGATCAGGGCTTCGCCCTGGGCTGCTATAGTACGCCCCTATCGGGGCTCCGGAGTAGTGCGCCAGAACCGGGGGCCATACTGCCATTGCGCGCAGGGACGGGTGGTTCGCCTGCCCGGTTCCTGACACGCGAACTGCGTGTCACTACGCCCACACGCGAGCCGCGTGTCGCTACGAATCGAGCAGCTTCACCATGAACGTGCTCGTCCAGGCGGTGTCGAGTGCGATGGCGAAGAGGAGGGTCTGGATGGCCTGGGCGGCGGCGAGGCGGGCAAGGAGCCCTCTGGGCTCGCGCGCGCGGCGGAAGAGGAAGTCTACGGCACCCAGGACGAGGAGCGGGGTGAGGAAGAGCCAGAGGCGGGCGGTCTCGCCACGGTTCATCCCGCAGAGGTCCAGGACGGCCAGAATCGCCACGGGGACGAGGAGGAGGGCGCTCCGGGCACGAAGCGAGCGGGCGCGGACGGCGGCGACCATCTCGCTGAGCCAGCCGCAGGCCACGACGAGGGCAAGGCCAAAGCCCAGAGAGAGTGCGAACTCGAAGGGCACCACGGCCACCCACGGCCACCAGGTGCGGGCGGCCGCGGCGTTGAAGAGGCCGTTGTTCCGAAGGCACAGCAGGATCACCCGAAGCGTCGGGTAGCCGAGCCAGCCGAGGAGGAGGGCAGAGAGGGTGAGGAAGGAGAGGGCGGCGGCGGAGAGGGGGCGCAAGAAGTGATTTCTGATTTCTGATTTCTGATTGCTGATTTCGGCCCGCCGCGTGAGGCAGAGCGTGAGGAGGAGGCAGAGCGCGACGAGGGCGAAGGCGACGTGGAAGAAGGCGAGGGCGTAGAGGACGGCGCCGAAGGCGGCGCCCCAGGCGGCGCTGCGGCGGACGACGGCTCGCACCCCGCAGCAGACGAGGAGCAGGGTGAAGACGGGGTATGCCTGGTCGAAGGAGGGGCTGAAGAGGTGGGTGCCGGGAACGAGCGCGGTCAGCCCCGCGGCCGTGAGCGAGGCCGCCGGCGGCCAGAGGGGCCGCACGGCCAGGTAGCAAGCCAGCGGCGCGAGCGACGCCACGACGACGGTCAGGAGGGCCATCGTGAGCGACGTGGCGGCTGGGAAGCCGTGGCGGCCGCCGGCCTGCTCCCGCTGGCTGAGGATTGCGCTCGAAGGGAGATTCCGCTGCGCCCAATCCGTGACCCCGGCCGCAAGGCTGGGGAAGGCGCGGAAGAACCGCTCGATGCCCACAAAGGCGAGGATCGGGCCCGGCGGGTGGACCTGGGGGTGATGAACGTGGACCCAACGCGTCGTGCCGGGAACCGGGCTGACATCGAGCCAGTGCGCATAGTTGGAGACGAATCGCCGGGCGTCGTCCAGCTTGGCGGCCTCGGTCGCGTAGGAGCCCTCGGTGTTCTTCCAGACGAAGGGCCACATCATCTCCGCGCCGGTGAAGTGCTTCGGCAGGCAGGCGGTGGCAAGGTGGAGGACCAGGCTCCCCCCTGTGAGAAGGCCGACTGCGAGGCGCTCCGCTCTGCGGGTAGACGGCCCGCCGCCACGCAACACAAGGACCCAGCCCCACAGGAGCGGGAGGCCCGCGAGGCAGATGAATGGCGCAACTCCCCACGGCTGGGCTGGACGATACGGGTACTGGTACTGGCCCGCGACGCCGAGCGTAGGCCGCGCCCAGAGCACCCAGAGCACCGCCAGGCTGCTGGCGGCGAGGAGGGCGAGGGCGAGAAACCGCTCCCGGAAGTGGCTGCTGGCCTGTTCCCGACCCGCGTCCTTGCTCAACTAGGTGGCTCCGCGCTGTTTCCACTGTTCCACAGATGAGGGGCCAGCCAAGTCCCGAAGGGACGGCAGAGCGCCACACGAAGCCGCGCCGGCGCACTTCTCTGCCGTCCCTTCGGGACTTCTCCACTTCCTGCGCCCGATTCCGGCGGCTGAAGCCGCCGGCTACCCACTGTGCTCCCTTCGGGAGCAAGGCACGGGAGAGTCCGCGATCTCGTGCCCTCATTCCTTCGGCCGTGTACTGAGTATGCCCCACGGTTGTGGCAGCCCGAAGTTGCTCCCATCGTACTCGTCCCTCGTCCTCGTCCTTCGTCCTCGATTCTCTTCGCTTGGCTCGGGGGAGAAGAGATGAGTCGAGGACGAGGACGAGGGACGAGGACGATAGGACCAGGCTCAATGCCCGAGAGACGCATACACGGCCTCGGTGCCGGCGGTGGAGGCGGCGAGGGTGAAGTGGGTGGCGACGCGGGCGCGGCCTGCCTCGCCCAGGGCGGCGGCGCGCGCCGGGTCGCGCAGGAGGGCGAGGACCGCCTCGGCCAGGGCCTCCGTGTCGCCGAAGCGGACGAGGAGGCCGGTCGCGCCGTCCTCGACTATCTCGGGCACGGCGCCGGAGCGGAAGGCGACGACGGGCCGGCGGCAGGCCATCGCCTCGATGAGGACGCGGCCGAACGGCTCGTTCTCGGAGCAGTTTGCCACGACGTTCATCGCGCTCAGGGCGGCGAGGGGGTCGTCGCGGTGGCCGACGAAGAGCACCTTGTCCTCGATCTTGAGCTTGGCGGCCAGCGCGCTGAGCAGGGCGGGGTAGTCGCTCCGCGGCGCAGCGTAGAGGGGCGCGCCGACGATGGGGAAGCGCGCGTCGGGCACTCGCTTCGCGAGGCGCGCGGCCATTCCGAGGAAGAGGTGCTGCCCCTTCCAGGGCAGCAGGCGCCCCAGGCAGCCAACCACGGGCGCATCGGGCGCGATGCCCAGCTCCTGGCGGAACGCGGGTCCCGCCCCCTCAGCGGGCAGGTCAGCGGGGTCGAGGCCGTTGGGCACGACGCGCACCTTCGGGTCGTTGCCCAGTGCGCGGGCGATGAAGCGCGAGGGGGCGATGGCCACGGCGCAACGCTGGAGGAGGCGGCGCTGCGCCCAGGGCGGCACGGTGTGGTCGCGGACGTGCCAGATGAGGGGCAGGCCGAGGCTGGGAGCGACGCCGCTGGCGTAGATGGCCGTGCGGAGGGTGTTGGCGTGGATGGCGTCGAATCGCCCCCTGCGCGCGGCGCGACGCACTGCGCGAATGCCGCGCCAGAGTCGCCAGAGCGCGAGCAGGCGGCTGCGTCCCCCGAGCTTCCCCAGGGCAACCTGCTGGATGGGCACGCCCAGGGCGCGCGCGCGGTCCGCCAGCTCCCCCGCGGGGCAGGCGAGCGTGGGCTCGAAGCGCGCGCGGTCGAGCGTCCGCAGGAGCCCGAGCAGGCTGACCTCGGCGCCCCCAAGGTCGGTTGCGTGATCCAGATAGAGAATCTTCATCTTCAATCGTCCTCGTCCCTCGTCCTCGACTCTTGCCCCCACCGACCTTGCGTCGGTGGAGCAGAGGATTGGAAACTACTCACGGCGGCCCTCACCCTCTGCCCCTCTCCCACCGCCCGCCCGCGGGCGGGCGGGCGGTGGGAGAGGGGGGTGTGGGGGTGGCGGGCTCGGCTAGTTGCCAATCCTGTGCCCCACCGACGCAAGGTCGGTGGGGGCAGGAACTGCGGTGGTTGCGCTTACGTGTTGGTCGCGAGGACGAGGGACGAGGACGATTACGATTGTGGCGCGGCCGCCGCCTCGGCGCCTCGCAGGATGGCGCGGCGGTTGAGGTCGAAGAGGCCGGCCTTGCGCGGCCCGAGGACCGCGCGTAGGTGCTCGAGCAGGGCGTCCACCGTCATCAGGCCGCGGGCGCGGTTGTATGCGCCGAGCATGACCATGTTGGTGGCGAGGACGTCGCCGAGCTCGTTTGCCAGGGCGGTCGCTGGGACGGGGAGGACGCGCTGCGTGGGGAACGCCGGAGCTGCCTTGGCCATCGAGGAGTTGACGACGGCCAGCCCGTCGGGCGCCAGGTGCGGGGAGAAGTGGCCCCACGAGATCTGGTTCATCACGATGAGCGCGGTCGGGTGGGCGACGGCGGGGGAGTAGATTTCGTCGGAGGAGAGGACAACGTGGCAGTTGGCCCACCCGCCGCGGACCTCCGGGCCGTAGGCTGGGAGGCAGGTGACGTTCATCCCCTCGTGCATCATGGCGTGGGCGAGAAGGCGACCGAGGAAGACGACGCCCTGTCCGCCGAAGCCCGCAATGATCAAACGCTCAGTCACTTGCGTTCCTCAGATTTCGGATTTCGGATTTCGGATTGCGGATTTCAGACCAGGGGAACGAAGCAGTCGCCCCGGTTCTTCGGTCCGAAATCCGCAATCGCAAATCCGCAATTGCCTATTCCTTCGACTCCCAGTCGCGGTAGACGCCGAGCGGGAAGACCTTGGTCATCTGGTCCTCGATGAATCGTAGCGCCTCACGGGGCGACATGCGCCAGTGGGTCGGGCATGGGGAGAGGAACTCGACGAGGGAGTAGCCGCCGTGCTCGATCTGGGTGACGAACGCTTTTCGGACGGCGCGCCTGGCCTTGCGGACGTGCTCGGGGCTGGAGAGTGCGACGCGTTCGAGGTAGGCCGGCCCGTCGAGGGTGGCGAGGAGCTCGCACACGCGGAGCGGGTGGCCGTGGTAGCCGGCGTCGCGTCCCACTGGGGTCGTGGTGGTGCGCTGCTTGAGCATCGTGGTGGGGGCCATCTGGCCGCCGGTCATGCCGTAGACCGCATTGTTGACGAAGAAGACGGTGATGGGTTCGCCGCGGTTGGCCACGTGGACGGTCTCGGCGGTGCCGATGGCCCCCAGGTCGCCATCGCCCTGGTAGGAGAAGACGACGCAATCGGGGCGCACGCGCTTGATGGCGGCGGCGACCTCGGGCGTTCGCCCGTGGGCCGGCTCGCACATGTCCACCTTGAGGTACTGGTGAGCGAGGACGGCGCAGCCGACGGGGGCGGCGCCGATGGTGCGCCCGCGGATGTCCAGCTCCTCAATCGCCTCGGCAATGAGGCGGTGGACGATCCCGTGGCCGCAGCCCGCGCAGTAGTGCGTCAGGCAGGCGGTGAGCGTCTCAGGCCGCTCGTAGAGCCGCTTAGTCATCTACCTGTCTCCATCGTCGCTCTTCAATCGTCCTCGTCCTCGTCCCTCGTCCTCGTCCTCGAGTCCCCTCTGTCACAAGGGAAGAGGATCGAGGACGAAGGACGAGGACGAGGGACGAGGACGATTATCAAGCCCCTTTCAGAAGCGCTGCGGCGCAGTCGAGGACCTCATCGGCTTCGGGGACGAAGGCCGGGCGCCCGAGGAGGGCCACCTGGCGGCGGCCGTCGAGGGCGAGCTGGACGTCCTGCGCCATCTGGCCCATGCTCATTTCGACGACGAGGAAGGCTCGGGCGTGGGCGGCCGCCGCCATGATGGCCTGCTTCGGGAAGGGCCAGAGGGTGATGGGGCGGATGAGGCCGACTCGCATGCCGCGCTGGCGGCACGCGGCCATCGCCTCGCGGCAGATACGCGCGCACATGCCGTAGCCCACGAGCACAACGTCCGCGTCGTCCGCGCCCACCGCCTCCCAGCGTGTCTCCTCGCGCTCGACCTGGCGATAGCCCTCGAAGAGCTTGTAGTTGTGGGCTTCGAGCTCGCCCTCGCCGAGGAGGAGGGAGCGGACGGTGTTGGGCTGGCGCCCCTCGCAGCCGGTGAGCGCCCAGGGCTTTGGCGGGGGCGGCGGGAACGGCTCCTCCGGCAGCACGAGCGGCTCCATCATCTGGCCCAGGTAGGCGTCGGCGAGCAGGATGGCGCACATGCGGTAGCGGTCGGCCAGCTCGAAGGCCAGGGCGGTGAGGCCGAACATCTCCTGGACGGTTGCAGGAGCAAGGACGATGGAGCGGTAGTCGCCGTGTCCGCCGCCGCGGGTGGCCTGCCAGTAGTCGCCCTGGGAGGGGCCGATGTTGCCGAGCCCCGGCCCGCCGCGCTGGACATTGACGACGACGGCCGGGAGCTGCGAGGCGGCGATGTAGGAGATGCCCTCCTGCTTGAGGCTGACGCCCGGGCTGGACGACGAGGTCATGGCCCGCTTTCCCGCGGCGCTGGCGCCATAGACCATGCTGATGGCGGCCAGTTCGCTCTCGGCCTGGATGAACACGCGCCCCTCCTCCGGCATCCGCTTGGCCATGTACTCGCCGAACTCGTTCTGCGGGGTGATGGGGTAGCCGAAGTAGGCGTCGCAGCCGGCGCGCACGGCGCCCTCTGCCGCCGCCTCGTTGCCAGCCATAAGGACCTTCGAAGGCATCAGAGCCTATCCGAAACATGGAGGGGATGAATGGATGAATGGAGGGGTGGATGGGTGTCAGACAAACATCCATTCATCCATACATCCAACCATCCTCCTACGTGGCAGGGTCTACCACCTGCCTGCCGCGCGGCTCACTTCCCCACGCGGAGGCGGTCGCCGAGGTAGCGCGGCAGGCCGGCGTCGAGCATCCGCCGATGGGTCTCCTCGACGTCGTAGGGCACGCGCTTGAAGGTCACGGTCTTCTGCGCCATGTCGAGCACCGCATACGCGGCGTGGGGGTTGCCGTCGCGCGGCTGGCCCACGCTCCCGGGGTTGATCATGTAGGGCGTCATGAACCTCAGCGGGAGGGTGAGGCCGGGCGTGATGTCGTGGAGCACCTTGCCGTCGCCCACGGCCATGGGCAGGTGGGTGTGGCCGAAGAAGCAGAGGTTGATGCCGGCGTAATTGGTGCAGAAGAATTTGTAGTTCTCGGCCGCGGCCTCCCGGCTCAGGATGTAATCGTCCCGGCATTGGGGCGATCCGTGGACGATGAGGATGCGGTCCTGGCAGAGCGCCTTCTCCGAGAGCCCTTCGAGGAAGGCCTTGTCGTCGGCGCTGAGGCACCGGCGGGTGTACTCGACGGCCTCGGCGGTGGAGGAGCGGATGAGGTCGGTGTTCTCGCCCAGGGCATAGCAGTCGTGGTTCCCGCGAATGGTCGTGAGCGGGAGCGGGAGGCCGTTGAGGGCGCTGATGACCTCGCAGGGGTCGGGGCCGTAGCCCACGATGTCGCCCATGCACAGGACCGCGCCGATGTCCTCGCGCGCGAGCGCGTCGAGCACGGCGCGCAGGGCGGCGAGGTTCGAGTGGATGTCTGCGATGATCCCGTATCGGTCCGAGGGCGACGACATTTGCTGGTGCCTGGGTAGCTAGGTCTGGAAGAGGCGGATGGCGGCCTCTGGGCACATGAGGACGCAGTGGCGGCAGGCGCAGCAGGCCCTGCCGCCGAGGACGCGCGCGGCGTAGGCGCCGCGGACGTTCGGCGTGGGCGCCAGCTCGATGGCCTGCTCCCGGCAGAAGGCCACGCAGAGGCCGCAGCCCTTGCAGAGCGCCTCGTCAATCTCGACTGCGATGGTCGAGCGCGCTGCCGCTCCAGTGGAGCTTTTCGCGGAGCGTGTCATAGTAGGTCCGTATGCCAAGGTCAATGAGCCTGAAGTCATTTGCCGCGCGGCGAATGATGACCCTGTCGCCGCGCCCGAGCTCCCGGTAGACCTGTCCGTCCACGGTCAGCCCGACGTCCACCGGCGCGGCGTCCAGGCACAGCTCCACCACGCACCCCGCCGGGAGGACGAGGGGCCTGTTGGTGAGGGTGTGCGGACAGATGGGCGTGACGGCGAAGGCCTCGAGCCTGGGGTCAATCACCGGCCCCCCCGCCGACAGGGAGTGCGCCGTCGAGCCCGTCGGCGTCGATACGATCACGCCGTCCCCATTGTAAGTCGTCGCTCGCGTCCCGTCAACAACCAGTCCGATCGTCACCAGGCGCGACAGGGCGCCGCGCGAGACCACCACGTCGTTGAGCGCCAGGTCGTCCGCCACGGTCCTGCCGCCCTGCTCCAGGGCGCACGACAGACGCATGCGCGACGAGAGGCGGTAGCGGCCGGCCAGGATGTCGTCGAACCGCTCGCGGAGCTGTTCTGGGGAGACCTCGGCGAGGAAGCCGAACTTGCCGAGGTTGACGCCGATGGCGGGGAGCTGGTTGCGGCCGAGGCGTCGCGCGCTCGACAGTATGGCGCCGTCGCCGCCCAGGATGAGCGCGAGGTCGGCCTCCACGTGCTCCAGGTCGCGGTCCATCGCCAGGTCGAGCGCCACGACCTCGGCGCGCGCCTGCACCCAGGGCAGCAGCTCGCTCACCGCCGCCGCAACCGCCGGCTTCCGCGTGTCCGCCGACAGGATGATCCGCTTCATGGGTTCACGCTCATTGGGATCAGAAATCAGCAATCAGCAATGCCGCGCGCTCCTCCGCCCAGTCGCCCCGCGTTGCGAGGAGCTCGGCCACGCGGGCCGCAATGCCCTGGGCGCTCAGGCCCAAGCCGTCGAGGAGCGCCTCGCGCCGCCCGTGCTCGATGAACCGGTCGGGCACGCCGAGCAGCTCCACGCGGCACCGAGGGGCGCCCAGCGCCGCAAGGGCCTCGAGCACGGCGGACCCGAAGCCGCCGAGCACCGAGTGCTCCTCGATGGTCACAAGCAGCGGCACGCGGGCGGCGAGCGCGGCCAGGAGCGCGCCGTCCACGGGCTTTGCGAACCGCGCGTTGGCCACGGCCGCCTCGATGCCCTGCTCGGCCAGGAGCGTGGCCGCCTCCCACGCCGGCTCCACCATCGCCCCGTAGGCCACGAGCGCGACGCCGTCGCCGTCGCGCAAAAGCTCGGCCTGCCCAACCTCCACCGGCGCGCCCTGGGGCCATTGGATCGCCGGCACGTGCGCCTTGGGGAAGCGAATGCCCCACACGCCCTCGGCGGCCGCGGCGGCGGCCAGCATCGCCTCCAGCTCCGCCCCGTCCTTCGGGGCGGCCAGCACCAGGCCCGGCAGGTGGCGCAGGTAGGCAACGTCGTAGGTGCCGTGGTGGGTGGGGCCGTCGGCGCCGACGAGTCCCGCGCGCCCGATGCACACCACGGCGCTCGCCCCCTGAAGGCAGAGGTCGTGGAACACCTGGTCGTAGGCCCGTTGGAGGAACGTGGAGTAGATGGCGACGGCCGGCTTCCTGCCGGCCGCGGCCAGGCCGCCGGCGAAGGCGACCGCGTGCTCCTCGCAGATGCCGACGTCGAAGAACCGCTCGGGGAAGCGGCGAGCGAACTCGGTGAGCCCGGTGCCCTCCTCCATCGCCGCCGTGATCGCCACGATGTCGTCCCGCTCCTCGGCCAGGCGGCAGAGGGCCTCCGAGAACACGGTCGTGTAGCTCGGCCCCGAGCCGCCGTTGGGCGGCTCGAGCACGGGGCAGGGGTCCTGGGCCGGCGCCGCGCTGTGGTAGCGGCTCGGGTCGCTCGCCGCCTGGGGGTGCCCGCGGCCCTTCTCTGTGACCACGTGCAGCAGCACCGGGCCGGACAGGTCGCGCACCGCCTCAAGCAGCTCGATAAGGTCGTCGAGCCGGTGGCCGTCCACCGGCCCGAACGTGCGGAAGCCGATCTGGTCGAAGAGCGTCTCGGAACCGACGGCGACCTTGATGCCCTCCTTGAGGTGTCCGAGGGCGGTCTCGGCCGCGCTGCCGATCCCGGGCAGGCTCCGCACGAAGCGCCGTATCCCGCGCTTCGCACGGTTGTAGAAGCGGGCCGACCTGACCCGTTCGAGATACATCGAGATGCCGCCGACCGTCTTGCTGATGGACATCTTGTTGTCGTTGAGGACGACGAGAATGTCCTTGCCGAGTGCGCCCGCGTGGTTGAGGGCCTCGAGGGCCACGCCGTTGGTGAGGGCGCCGTCGCCCACCACCGCCACCACGTGGCGCTGGCGGCCCGCAAGGGCGTCCGCGCACACCAGCCCCACGGCCGACGAGATGGCAGTGCCCGCGTGGCCGCAGGTGAAGGGGTCGTAGGGGCTCTCGTCCTTGTTCGGGAACCCGCTGATGCCGCCCTGCTGGCGGAGCGTGTGGAACTCCTCGCGGCGGCCGGTCAGCAGCTTGTGCGTGTAGGCCTGGTGGCCGACGTCCCACACCAGCGCGTCGCGGCGGAAGTCGAAGCAGCGGTGGAGCGCGATCGTCAGCTCCACCGTGCCGAGGTTGGAGGCCAGGTGGCCGCCGTTGGCGGCGACCACGCGGCTGATCTCCTCGCGCACCTCGGCCGCCAACTGCGGCAGCTCCTCGCGCCGCAGCCGCCGCACGTCCGCCGGGCCATTGATCCTCTCGAGAATCATCCCGATATGCCTCTCATGTCCTACTTCTTACCACTTTTGGCGGCATCGCGCAAGGTTTCAGCTATGACCTACGCGAGGCGAGCCAGCGCGCCAGGTCGCGGAGGAGGTCGGCGGAGGGGCCGAACGGCTCAAGCTCCGCGATCGCTTGCTCGGTCAGCTCGGCGGCCCGGCGGCGCGATTCGGCCAGCCCGAACACCGCGGGATAGGTGATCTTGCCCTCAGAGGCATCCTTGCCCGCCGTCTTCCCCAGGAGTTCGCTGGGGACCTCCACGTCGAGCGCGTCGTCGGTGATCTGAAACGCCAGACCGAGGAGCTCGCCGAAGCGTCCGAGGCGGGCGCGAGCCGCGTCGGGTGCGTCGGCCACGATTGCGCCGAGCCGCAGGGCAGCGCTCATGAGAGCCGCCGTCTTGTGCCGGTGGATGAAGTCCACCGCCTCAGCGGTCGGCTCCGTGCCGGTCAGGCTCATGTCGCACATCTGGCCCGCGGCCATGCCCGCGGCGCCCGCGGCGCGCGCGAGCTCCGCCACGAGCGCCGCGGCGTGCCCCTCGCAGGGGGGGCGCACGAGCACCTCGAAGGCCAGGGTGAGCAGAGCGTCGCCCGCCAGGATCGCCGTCGCCTCGTCGAAGGCCCTGTGGCACGATGGCCGCCCGCGCCGAAGGTCGTCGTTGTCCATCGCGGGCAGATCGTCGTGGATGAGGGAATATGTGTGGACGAGCTCGATGGCGCAGGCGGGCGGGAGCGCGAGCTCGCGCCGCCCGCCGCAGAGGTCGGCGGCGAGAAGGACCAGGGCCGGGCGCAGCCGCTTGCCGCCCGCGAAGACGCTGTAGCGCATGGCCTCGGCAAGGCGAGAGGCGGGGCCTTCCGGCCTCGGAAGAAAGCCGTCCAGGGCCGCGTCCACCTGCTCCCTCGCGGCCTCCATGCAGCGCGCCAGCGGCTCGGGCATCATGCTTCGTCCTCGCGCGCCGAGCCTGCGCCTGGCTTCAGCGGTTGCGTCTCGAACTTGCCGTCGGGGCCTTTCGTGAGGACCTCGAGCCGCTTCTCGGCGGCGGCGAGGATGTCGCTGCACTCCTTGTGCGCGGCAACCCCACGCTCGTAGCGCTCAAGGGCCTCGTCGAGCGTCAGAGTCCCGCTCTCAAGCTCCTCGACGATCTTCTCGAGGGCTTCGAGGTTCTTTTCAAACGACAGCCGCTTGCCCATTGGCTTTCTCCACTCTCGACACGATGCGTCCCGCGTGGAGCAGGGTCTCCACGAGTTGCCCTGGCTGCACCTGGCCGGCGGCGCGGATGACCCGCCTGGTCTCCGGCTCGCGGGTGATCGAGTAGCCGCGTTCGAGGACGCGGAGGGGGCTTAGCGCCTCCAGGCGCCCGCCGGCGGTGGCCAGGCGCTCGCGTGCCGACTCGATGCGCCGGCGCACGGCGAGCGCGAGGGCGCCGGCCAGGTCGTCGAGCCGCTGCTCGTGCCGCCGGACGAGCTCGATGGGCGCGCGGAAGCCGTAGCTGGCCCGCAGCCGCGCCAGCGTCGCCCGCGCCAGGTCCACCTGGCCGCGGAGCGCGGTCGCGAGCCGTCCGCGCAACCCGCCGAGCCGCTCGAGCAGTTCGCGGAGGTCGGGCAGGACGAGCTCCGCCGCCTCGGTCGGCGTCAGCGCCCTGCGGTCCGCCACGAAGTCTGCTATCGTCACGTCTATCTCGTGCCCCACGGCCGAGATGACGGGGATGCGCGAGGCGTGGATGGCGCGGGCGACGGCCTCCTCGTTGAACGCCCAGAGGTCCTCGATGCTCCCGCCGCCCCTGCCGACGATGAGGACGTCGGCCCCGCCCCACTCGTTGAACTCGGCAATCGCCCGCGCGATCTCCTCCGCCGCCCCCTCGCCCTGCACGCGCACTGGCCGCAGCACGACGTGCGCAGGCGGGAACCGCCGCGCGAGCACCTTCAGGATGTCCTGGATCGCCGCCCCGGTGGCCGACGTGACCACGCCCACGCAGTCGGGCAAGTAGGGGAGCGGCTTCTTGAGCTCCGGCCGGAACAGCCCCTCCTTCTCCAGCTTGTCCTTCAACTGGAGGAAGGCGAGCTGGAGCGCGCCCAGGCCCTTCGGCCGAATCGAGGAGATGATGATCTGGTAGCTCCCGCGCGGCTCGTAGACCGTCAGGGAGCCGCTCACGATCACCTCCATGCCGTCCTCGAGCTCGAACCGCAGGCGGCTGGCGCTGCTGCGCCAGACCACCGCCGCGATCTGGGCGCCGGAGTCCTTCAGCGTCAGGTAGACGTGGCCCGACGCCGGCCGGCGCAGGTTGGAGACCTCTCCGACCACAGCGACCTGGCCGAACTCGTCCTCGAGTGAGCGGCGAATGCGCTGGGTGAGCTCGCTGACGCTCAGGACGCCTTCGCTTTCTAGTGTGCCCAACCTGGGTTTTGCCCCTTTGGTTGCGGCCACAGGCCGCATCACGTCTCAGCCACCCGCCTGATGCCCACGGCGCGGCCGGTCTCGGGATTCACGGAGACGATGACGCCGCACATCATCACGGCGCCGGCCGCCACGTCCATCTCGACGTAGAGGCGCGTGCGGAGCCGCTCGATCACCTGCTCTACCTTGCGGCCGATGATCGAGCGACAGGCCCCGGTCATCCCGATGTCCGTGATGAACGCGGTGCCGTTGTCAAGGAGGCGTTCGTCGGCGGTCTGGACGTGGGTGTGGGTGCCGAGGACGGCGCTCACCCGCCCGTCGAGGAACCAGCCCATCGCCCCCTTCTCGGAGGTCGCCTCCGCGTGGAAGTCCACTATCGTCGCCGGCGGCCCGGGCGAACGCTCCAGGATGCGCTCCACGCACTCGAACGGGCAGTCAATCGGTTCCAAGAAGACGCGTCCGAGGAGGCTGATGACCCGCACTGGGACGCCGGCGGCGGTGGTGACAGTGACCATGCCGGCCCCAGGCGCGCCGGCTGGGAAGTTCTGGGGCCGCAGGAGGCGCGGGTCCTCGGCCAGGGCCGCGGCGACGTCGCGCCGCCGCCAAACGTGGTCGCCGGTCGTGATCACGTGGACGCCGCTGGCGTGGAGCTCGGCGGCGGTGGCCTTCGTTATCCCGAGCCCGCCCGAGCTGTTCTCGCCGTTCGCGATGACCAGGTCTATCCCCTCCCTCGCGACGATGCGGCGCAGGTTCTCGCGCAGGAAGTGGCGCCCCGGCCGCCCGATCACGTCGCCGATCATCAAAGCCTGGATGGTCAAATGGTCTTCCTCGAGCTGACGCGTGATGCGTGATACGTGATACGTGAGAAGACCAAGAGAGCGGGCGTTCTTCTCTTCTCACGCATCACGTATCACGCATCACGTATCACGCATCACGTATCACGCATCACGTATCACGCATCACGTATCACGCCTCGCTCAGCGCGCGTATTCGACCGCCCTTGTCTCGCGGATGACGGTCACGCGGATTTCGCCGGGGTAGTCGAGCTCGTTCTCGACCTCCTTGGCGATGTCGCGGGCGAGCTTGGTGGCGCCCTTGTCGTCCACTCGGTCGCTCTTGACGATCACCCGCACCTCGCGGCCGGCCTGGATCGCGTAGGCCGTCTCCACCCCCTCGAAGGAGCTCGCAACGTCCTCAAGCCGCTCGAGCCGCTTGATGTACTTCTCGAGGGTCTCGCGGCGCGCGCCGGGCCGGGAGGCCGACACAGCGTCGGCGGCCTGGACGAGGACGGCGTAGACGCTCTGCGCCGGCGCGCCCTCGTGGTGGGCGGCGATGGCGTTGATGACGATCCCGTCCTCGTCAATCCGCTTGCCGATCAGCGCTCCGATCTCCGGGTGCCCGCCCTCCAGCTCGTGGTCTACCGCCTTCCCGATGTCGTGGAGCAGGCCGATCCGCTTGGCGAGCGCGGGGTCGAGCTTCAACTCGCCCGCCATGATCGCCATCAGGTGCGCGACCTCGATGGAGTGCTGGAGGACGTTCTGGCCGTAGCTCGTGCGGTACTTCAGGCGTCCGAGCAGGTAGGCGAGCTTCTGGTTGTTCGTGTGGACACCCATGTCGAAGAGCACCTGCTTGCCGATCTGGAGGATGGTCTCCTCGGTCTTCCGCTTGGCGCGCTCGATGACCTCCTCGATGCGGGCGGGGTGGATGCGGCCGTCCGCGACCAGTTCCTCCATCGCGCGGCGCGCCATCTCGCGCCGCACGCTGTCGAAGGCCGAGAGCACCACCACGCCGGGCGTGTCGTCCACTATCACGTCAACGCCCGTGGCCTTCTCGAAGGCGCGGATGTTGCGCCCCTCGCGCCCGATGATTCGCCCCTTCATGTCGTCGTTGGGGAGGTCAATGGCCGAGACGACGCTCTCGGTGGTGTGCTCGACGGCGCAGCGCTGGATGGCGGTGGCGAGGATTTCGCGGGCCTTCTGGTCGGCCGTCTCCTTGGCCTGTTCGAGCTTGCGGTCGAGGAGGCCGGCCGCCTCGCGCTCGAAGTCCCGCTCGAGCCGCTCGAAGAGCTGCGCCCGCGCGTCCTGGGCCGTCAGCCCCGAGATGCGGTAAAGTGCTTCCTTTTGCTTCTCAAGGGAGTCCGCGAGCTCGCGCTCCTTGCCCGCCACGGCGTCCTGGCGGCCCGCGACCTCGCGCTCAAGGTTTTCGATGTACTTTTCGCGCTTGCCCGTGAGCTCAGCCTTTCGCTCAAGGGCATCCTCGCGCTTCACGAGGCGTTTTTCGAGGAGCTTCAGCTCGGTGCGCGCCTCGCGCGTCTCGCGCTCGAAGTCCTCGCGTCGCCGGAGCAGCTCCTCCTTCGCAGTCACCTCGGCCTGATGCCGAACCTCGTCGGCCTCCTGCCGCGCGGCCGCGAGGAGCTTGTTCGCCTCCCTCTGCGCACTACGCTTCTGAATGTAGCCAAGCAGTTGACTAACGCCGTAGCCAGCCCCAAGAGCCACCACGGCGATGACCAGGACGACCGGCCAGGAGATCACTGACCACCTCTCGATCCCTCTCCATCCGCGGCCGCAGAGAGGGGCGGCGCGCGGACGGGCGCACGTTGGCGCTTGCCGCACTGTATACACTCTGGTCAGGTCGCACGGGAGGACGGGGAAGCGCTGTCGCCGGACTGGGACAGCGTAAGGAGAGGCAGGCTCTAGAGTTGCAACCACTCTACGCTGGGCCGCACACCACTGCCACGAGGAGGCGGCATGGACACCCGCGGGACCGCACCCGCCAAACACCCCGAGGCCCGCGCCGCTCGCCGGGCGGTGGGCACCGCCCGACTGTCGCGCGCCACAGGCCGGCGTCTCGACGACGCTCTGTCAGGTTGCCAGGCATTCGCTC
>Ga0194112_10000912_pt1 | contig 43377 bp, 41 predicted proteins | sample TA2MahC400mmetaG_FD_146191 | JGI IMG/M metagenome (GOLD analysis project Ga0194112, IMG submission 146191) | Freshwater microbial communities from Lake Tanganyika, Tanzania - TA2015016 Mahale Deep Cast 400m | ecosystem: Environmental > Aquatic > Freshwater > Lake | place: Tanzania: Lake... | reverse complement strand
CCGAAGAGAAGAAGGCGAGAGTACAACCATAGTCAGTTGAATGACATGACAAGAAACGCTAAACTGCTACCCAGGGTGGCTCAGAAACCGAACGGTGTTCTGGCTCACTTTCCGTCCGTTGCCTCCAGCTCTCCACCCGAAAAAAGACGATACTCTCCCCTATCTTTTACGTCTGGCTGCCTCTGTATGCTATCCAGGAGCCAGGCGTAGCGGGCTTATCCGCTCCAGGATGGCAGCAAACAGTTCTTTGAGCACCGCCACCTCAGCCAATTGAAAGACAATCTGCCGAGCATGGCGCACAATCCGGCCCCCATCTTCATCAACTTCATCCGAAGGCTGCGTAATGACCGGTCCTTGATTGCCTTGGGCAAGCCCAGTCTGTGCGTAGAAAGTTCCCCAGGTTGTAGGCCAGGACGAACAGCTGAAGCTGCACCTGAGTGGTAACTACGAAGCCCACTCGTGGGAATAGCTGTCCCTGGTCCCACTCCACCTTAGCTACCACCCGCCTGCGGTGATCCCAGCTCTTTGCCTGATACTGGAAGTCGTAGTAGCGGATTACGGGCTTCTCAGGTAACTCCCCTTCATGACGTTCCAGCAGGTGCTCAATCTCCTGTTCCAGGATATCGTTTACTGGCAGACGAACGGCGTACAGGAAACTGTGCTCCTGGAGCCACGAAACTCCAGCCTCAGTCGCTTGTCGAATTGAAGCTTCAGTGCCTTTTTGGCCTTCTCACCCAGTTGGTTCCCCAGCCACACCCCTTGCCGTGAGGCTAAACATAGGGGCCTTTGAAGCTATTTTACCATAGCAATATGCCTAGGTCTCAGTTTGATATGCGAAATGCAGGATTATTGTCCTTTTCCGTCGGGAGGAGGAGGCTCGGGAGGTTGTTGTTCTTGTGTGTCGACCACTTCGTACCGCCGAAAGCAGCTACACTAACGGTGTCTGCTGCACGGAGCCAAAGATGGGCCGTGCGAAGTCGGACGGCCCTGGCTAGCCTGCTATAAGAGGGGCAGCCGTCTCGGCAGAGTTTGAAGACAGGAAGCAACAGGAGATGATTCCCCCCTGAGTCTCCCAGAGGCTGGTGCTCTAAGCTCAATCTCCTCGCGTGCTGGGTTGGTTGCCCCCGTCATACTGGTATTGGGGCAAATGCAATCAGAGGGGCTTAGCTTGGATGTCTTTCATGGTAACAGAGGAATCGGTCAATGGACTTAGCAGCGCTTGCCACGGAGCGATAGACAGGCAGGCCTGCCTCATAATATCTAACCTGAAGGTCTAAGACTCTTTGCAAGTCCCAGCTAGAGACAATACCATGGAGCACGACCGCGATAGGTATATTTACCTCATCATGGATCTTGATTATGGCATCAGTGACAAGATCTGGCCAGATGCTAAAAGCGGAGCCTTTTTGTGGCCATTCCGAGTTATTCAAACTGAGCTGCATTACCAACAAATCCAGTCCGTCATAGGTAGCCAATGCTTTCAGGATACTGTAATGACCTTCGCACGACATCAGTGTGCCAACGTCTATTGGATTGATCAGCAAGAATCCGGTATCACTGCTGGCGAAACCCTTAACCACTTGACTGACTTTCTCTTGAACTTGCTGAGGTAACGGCGGCATCACAAAGCCAACAGCAGAACACTGATCAACAGCCAAAACACTGAACCCACCTCCACCTCCATATATCGCTACTTTCCTTCCCCGAGGGAGACGTAGATAAGAGAAAGTGACCAGCATATCAATCAGCTCTTCCAAGCCATGAGTACAAACCACCCCAGACTGCCGCAGAAGCCCTTCCCATGGCTCATGGGACCCAGCCAAAGCATCGGCATGGGGAGAAACTACCGTCACTCCCGCCCGAATGTAACCAGCTTTCAAGGCTATCACTGGCTTTGCAGTTGATAGCTCCTTTAGAACTCGCTGAAACCGCCGACTATCTTTTATCCCGTCAATGTATGCGGCGACTATCTCAGTCTCATGATCCTGGGAAAAGTAACCAAGCAAGTCACTTTCATCAATGTCACACGCATTTCCGTAAGAGACGACCTTTGTGAAACGAATACCTCTTTGGGCGGCTGCCCGCGTCAAATAGATAGCATCACCGCCACTCTGGCAGATAAGAGCCACTCGCCCGCTCTCTTTGGGAAAGTCGGAGGAAAATGACAAACCCGATGTTGGAGAATATACACCCAAACAGTTGGGACCAAGAATACGAAGGCCACTCGCCCGAGCCAAACGCGTTATTTCCTTTTCTAGGTCCTGACCTTCTTTGCTACCGCTTTCGGAAAAGCCGCCAGCGAGAATGCAAACTGCCTTTACCCCTTTGGTTGCACAGTCGTTGATCAGGCGGGGCGTCAAGCCAGCAGCTACGCAGGAAATAACGTAGTCAAGTGGCTCTGGCACATCCCTTATCTCGTCATAGACTTGTAGGCCTGCAACCTCCACACCTTTGGGGTCAACGGGATATATCTTCCCCTTGAAACCGAAATCGAGCAAGATATCGATGATTACCTGCCCCGTGTTGCCTGGAGTAACTCCGGCAATTGCCACTGAGGTAGCGTTGAAGATTGAATCTAAGGTAACCGATCCGCCAAGACGATTTCTCATTTCGAGTCCGGCTGACGCATTCTCTCATCCCCAGCCACAGTACCCTATAATGATACTACTTCCTGGCGTGCCATGTCGAGTGCCTGCGATACAGGCGGGGGACACGGAACTGGCTCTCCTTGAGGCGGAGGAGCATTCTCGTTATATAACCCCTGTATATACTTACGAATGGGTAGCGGCGGTTTAATGCCCTCATCCCTTTCCCGTAGAGAGTCCATAGACGCTGCTATCTGCATCAGGGTGGTGTCTACGCACACTGGTCCCTCGGATAGCAGTCCCGCCTTCTGGCACAGCTCTACGGAGTGTTTGAAGAAACCTTCAAACACCTCAATGCAGAAACGAGCCCCAGCTTTGGAAAGCACACTATGATCAGGGATGGTTTCATCCAGGTCGTAACCAAGAAACCATCTGTAGGCCATATTGACTTGAATCTCTCTCATCAACCGTCGTTCTGAGGTGGTACCGTAAAGGTAACCGACAAGGATGGTCTTAAAGAGGACAAGCGGGTCCACGGATGGTTGGCCGGTGCAGCTGTAGTAGGGTCGGGCTAGGGGATAAACGAAGGGGGAATCGATGGCTTCAGGGATCTGACGAATAAGATGATCTTGAGGGACGAGACGGTCGAAGGAGAGTTGATAGTATAGCTTGGGAGCAAACTGGTGTTTTCCCATCGTAGGCTGCCTCCTCGTTGGTGGGGGTTGGACAGCTGACTTCATCTTTCTTTGTTCCGGAAATAGCCGTTTTAGAACGCTTCAAAGCCAGCATATGACCGATAGCTAAGGCTAGCATCCCCGTTTTGGAGCATCACGTCCGGTTGATATAGAGGCCGGCTGATGCAAGTGAACGCTTCGTCATTCTGTGCAAGGCAGCTAGGGATGATCTCTATGCAAAGGCGAACTTCGCCTTGAAAATCGTGTTTGGAGTTCTATCTATTGACACGTACGGCTCACCAGATGGGATTCGAACGCAAGGCCCCCGCGAAAAGACGTCAAAGCCGGAACTTGAAGCCTACAGGCCCAGCTCCGTGGCAATACCCTGCATAGATTCCAGCCCCAGGGTGAGAAATTCCTCCAGCCCGATGCCGAGATCCTGGCAGGAAGCGATATCTTGCCTGTTGGCCCCAGCGGCAAACCGCTTTTCCTTGAAACGCTTCACGAGAGATTCGGTGGTCACCCCGCTCAAACTTTTGTCCGGGCGGATCAGGGCAGCGGCCGTAATCAGGCCAGTGAGGGGATCGGCGCAGAAAAGGGCTTTGCTGATGGGGGTGTCGCAAGGAACGCCGTGGACTTCGTTGTGGCAGAGGATGGCGTGGCACATGGCCTCCGAAGCTCCCAGCTCCTTAGCCAGGTCAGCCCCAAGCCTGCTGTGAGACTTCGGGTCACGCTCCGTCAATTCCACATCGATGTCATGTATCAAACCCGTCAGCCCCCACTCCTCCTCGTCCTCATGGAGCCTCCGCGCCAGCGCTCTCATGATAGCCTCGGTGGCTAGCATGTGCTTTATCAAGTTATCGTTTGTCACATTGGCCTTGATGGAATCCAAGACCTCTTCTCGGTCCATTGGGTCACCCCCAGCCACCCCGGGGCCGTTTAGTTTTGCCTCATTCCCTTTGAGGCAGGAAAGGACAACAAGACTTCTCAGGCAGGGACGCGCCTAATCAACTTTATGGCCTGGACATCGCAACGGGGAACGCATACGCCGCATCCGATGCATAGATCGCTATCGGGCTCAGCGAAATCATCAACCTTCATAGCGCCTACCGGGCAGGCGTCAGCACAGAACCCACAGGCGTTGCATTCATCACGGTCAATCTGAGGCATGAAGGGAGATGGGATCAGTGCCTTAGCGCCCAACTCAAGATGCGCCCTGAAGTTGACGCAACAGTCCGCACAGCAATTGCAAATGAATCCATTCATGTCAATGGAGTGGACAAGCCCATCCAAGCTGCATTTGCGGAGCAACTCTACAGCCTCGTCGGCACTAATGCGACGAGCCTGACCGTGCTCGACACACCATCGGCCACCATCCCCATAGTGAATGCACGTTTCCAAAAGGTGCTGGCAGTGGTTGCCGGGGTCTGCCAGCCAATGGGAGAGACGGCAGGGGCAAAAAGAGACGCTGATAAAGTCCTGTTGGCGGAGCGTCTCGGCGAGGTTCTCAGAAGGAAGGGCGTCTTCGGGCAAGGCCCAGGGATTGGCGAACACAGGCGCATAAGGGAAGCCAAGCTTGCTCAGCTTCTCCCTGGCCAGATCAAAGATGGCCTCGTGCAAAGCTTTGCCCAGTTCAACATCGTAGGGGAACCTTATGTTGCCCCAAATACCTGTTTCAATAAGCCCTGGTGCCGTAGAGCCTACGACCCTGTAGACAGGGTCTTCTTTTTCTGGGTCGATCCAGACGGTGCCTTTGTAGGCCATGGTCTTCAGCATCTCCTGGAGTTTAGCTTTCTCTATGCCTGTTTTGGCCGATAGCTCGCCCAGCGTTCCGCCGGTGAGACCTACTTGAACAGCCAAACGAGCCTCCTCAGGCGTAAACTGCAATCTCAAAACCTTTAGCATTGCCGGTGTGGCCGGCAGGCCCACAGCATCGTTCTGGTTCACCATCTCTGCCAGTTCCAGGTAGACGTCCTTACTTGTCATATATTCACCCCCTCAAAATATACTATATCTCAGCAAAGAACGGTAGTCTATCTGAGCAGGGGCAATCGCAGTTTGCAGCGCTCGTATAAGGATACAGTGCATCGTTCCCGTGCTTGACGCGGAATTCAGCGTACATGCCCTCTGGGTTCCGGCTTTTGCCGGGATGGCACGGATAGCTCTACTGAAGGTCTTTTCAGAGACACTACACTAATGCTTCGTAACGTGAGACCCTTCGCTACGCTCAGGGTGACAGCGCCAGTAGGTGTCATTCTGAGCGGCCGCAGGCGGAGAAGAATCTCGGTCGTTACGCAGTGCTAGCCCTTAACCACCCCTATAGGTCTCGCCTTGACCACTTTCCGGCACAGCCCTGCCTTGTGGCATACATCCACCACAGCGTCTATGTCCTTGTAGGCCTCGGAGGCCTCCTCAGATAGGCTTCCCCGGCTAGCTGCTTTGGCCAGGATTCCTCTTGAAGCTAATTCCCTGGCCACGTCGGCATCCGTCAGGCTGCGCCTGGCGGCGTGGCGGCTCTTGACCCTGCCAGCCCCGTGACACACGGAGCCGAAGGACTCCTTTATGGCCGTCTCGGTCCCCACCGCCAGGTAGGAGCGACGCCCCATGTCTCCAGGGATAAGCACTGGCTGGCCTATCTTCTTGTACCTGGCAGGTACGTCCGGGTGGCCGGGCGGGAAAGCCCGTGTTGCCCCTTTGCGATGGACGCAAAGGCTGGCCTTCTTGCCATTCACTTCGTAGCTTTCGATCTTGGCGATGTTATGGGCCACATCATAGACCATTTGCAGTCCTATTTCCGGCAGCGGCTTGCCAAAGACCTTAACGAAGCATTCTCTGGCCCAATGGGCGATGCACTGTCGATTGGCCCAAGCGTAGTTGGCAGCACAAGCCATCCCAGCCAGATAGTCCTGCCCTTCAGGAGATTTCACCGGGGCACAGGCCAGCTCCTGGTCGGGAAGGCTGATGTTATACTTCTGCGACGCTTGACGCAGCAATCTCACGTAATCATCGCATACCTGGTGCCCCAGGCCACGGCTCCCAGTATGGATGAGGAGCAGCACCTGGCCGATATCTTCAATCCCCATGCTCCTGGCTATGTCTGGTTCGAAGATCTCCTCCACCACCTCAACCTCGAGAAAGTGATTGCCAGCGCCCAGGGTCCCTGACTGAGGCGAACCGCGTTCCTTGGCTTTCAAGCTCACCTTGTCGGGGTTAGCCCCCTTGAGGCAGCCCCCCTCTTCGGTTGCTTCCAGGTCCTCTTCGGTGCCGTATCCCCGCCTTACCGCCCAGCGAGCCCCTCCGGTTAGAATATCGTCCATTTCCTTCTTGCCAACCTTTATTTTCCCCGTCGAGCCGACCCCGGAAGGGACGTTGACGAAAAGTTCGGTCAGCAGCCTCTCCAGCTTAGCCCTGACCTCCGCCTCGTGCAGGTCGGTGCGCAGAAGCCTCACTCCGCAGTTAATATCGTAGCCTACACCCCCTGGGGAAACCACTCCATCTTCCACCCTGGTAGCTGCTACACCACCTATGGGAAAGCCATAGCCCCAGTGGATATCAGGCATAGCCAGGGAATACCCCACGATACCAGGCAGGAAAGCCACATTGGCCACCTGCTCTGCGGCCTGTTCTTGCCGAATGCCCTCCAGCATCTTCTCGTCGGCATAGATCAGTCCGGGGACTCTCATGCCTGGTTTATAGTTCTTGGGAATCTCCCATCGGTAGTCGTCTATCTTGTTCAGCGGGCCGTCCCAGCGTGCCATGTCTTCCTCTCCTCTATGCGTCGAAGATCACTCGAACGCTGTATTCGTTGTTCTCCTCTATCTTCAGCATGTGATAAGTAGCTGCCTTGAGCGCGCCTTTAAGGGTGTGGCGCGATTGATCTAGCAGCTCTCCATAGCCCTCGGCTTTGAGACTGGTCTCACCAAGCTCTGTCACCTCAAACCTCTTGAAGATCGTCCTCTCGACATCAAATATGTAGAGTAGCTCGTTTAGCCAGGATACCAGCAAACCCTCCCGATCCTCGGCTTCTACCGTTATCTGACGGCGGACGCTCTCCCTCACATTTTCTAGACCGGCTATCAAGCTGAACATGGCGTAAGCTGCATTAGCAAAGGCTTCCTTTAGATTCGCCCCATAGGCTTTAATGCCAATGTCAGCCGTGTGCTCAATGATGTCGAATTCTTTCACCTTTTCCTAACCGCTCTTCTGTCCGATGAATGCAGCGAAGGTCAATGGGGCTGCCATCTTCCCTTATTCAATTCTATGTCATCAATTGCCAAAAAGGAAGACACCACGAATGTTGTACCAGAAATCGGGTTCTAGTATAATTTGCCAAAGACTCCCGAGAGACGCCCGGAGAGGCCTCTTCATCGGTACTTCCAGCAGCAAATAGTATGGTTGACGATCATCGAGTACCTACCAGTGATGATGTCGAGGTAGCCACTTACCTCGAAATCGCTAAGCAAAAAGAGGGGCAGCAGCCTGTCCCACAGGAGGGGCCAGCCCCCGGCGCTGAACGGGATGCGGTGGTTATCTTTGACCTGGGATCGCAGTATAGCATGCTTATTGCCCGGCGGGTGCGGGAGTGCAAAGTATACTGCGAGCTGGTGACTTACGACACCCCGTGGGAGAAGATTGCCCCTCTGCACCCGAAAGGCTTCATTCTTTCGGGTAGCCCAGCTAGCGTCTATGACCCAGGTTGTCCCAGCCCCCCGAGCTATGTCTATGAGAAGCGTTTGCCGGTGTTGGGCATCTGCTACGGGATGCACCTCATCGCCCACCAGTTGGGCGGCCAGGTGGCCGCCAGGGAGAAGCGGGAGTACGGGCGTGCCACTCTGCATCGAAGTCAGGACTCTCCTCTTTTCGAATATCTTCCCTTTTCTCTGCCAGTATGGATGAGCCACGGCGACCAGGTGGTGGAACTGCCTCCCGGCTTTAGCACCCTGGCCTATACTAGCAATTGCCCCATCGCCGTCATGGGCAATGACCGCGGATTATTCGGGCTGCAATTTCACCCTGAGGTAGTGCATACGCCGGACGGAAAGACCATCCTGAAGAACTTCCTCTATAACATCTGCGGCTGTCAGGGCAACTGGACAGCGAGCCACTTCATCAATGAAAGCCTGGCGAAGATCAAGGGACAGGTGGGGGAGGGTAAGGTTATCTGCGCCCTTTCTGGAGGCGTCGATTCTGCGGTGACAGCGACCTTGATCCACCAGGCAGTAGGCGACCGATTGACCTGTATCTTTGTTAATAACGGGCTGTTGCGCCGCAACGAGCCTGAGCGAACGCTGGATGCTTTTCGCCGAAACCTGAAGATGAACGTCGTCTACGTAGACGCCACTGACAGGTTCCTAAATCGCCTGGCAGGAGTGACCGATCCGGAGAAGAAACGCCATATCGTCGGAGAAGAATTCATCCGCGTCTTCGAGGAAGAAGCGGCCAAGATAGGCAAAGTAGACCTCCTGGCCCAGGGAACCCTCTACCCTGATGTTATCGAAAGCACTACCCCTGACCTTAAGGCTTCGGCCAGAATCAAGTCCCATCATAATGTGGGCGGGCTGCCAGCCAGGATGTCCCTCACGTTGCTGGAGCCTCTGCGCAACCTGTTCAAGGACGAAGTGAGGGAAGTGGGACTGGCTTTGGGACTGCCAGAAGACGTAGTATGGCGCCAGCCCTTCCCTGGCCCGGGCCTTTCGGTTCGCATCATTGGCGAGGTAACCAGAGAGCGTCTCGAGATTTTGAGAGCAGCCGATTGGATTCTGATGAGTGAGATCAAGAATGCGGGGTTATACCGGCAGCTATGGCAAAGCTTCGCTGTACTCCCTGGAGTCCAGAGTGTGGGGGTAATGGGAGACTACAGGACCTACGGATATCTGGTAGCTGTCCGAGCAGTGACTAGCGAGGATGCCATGACGGCTGACTGGGCACAGTTGCCATACGACCTTTTGGCTCGAATCTCTAACCGCATCGTCAACGAAGTACCTCAGGTCAATCGCGTGGTGTATGACATCTCTTCCAAGCCACCCGCCACCATCGAGTGGGAATAATAGAGACCGGTGAAGCAAACTACGCGACATTCCAAGCACGGGGACGCCATCGCCACCCTCTTCGATCCCCGGAGTATAGCTGTAGTTGGCTCGCTCAGGGAGGGGCGGTTTGGCGGCTATGTGACGGTGAAGAATCTGCTTAGTTTCGGGTTTCAGGGCAAGGTTTATCCCGTCAATCCCCAGTACGACACGGTTCTTGGGCTGAAGGTTTATCCCAGGGTAAAAGAGATTCCTGATAGCCTTGACCTGGCAGTGATAATGACTTCCGCCCAGACGGTCCCCGAAATTATCGAAGACTGCGTGCAGAAAAGGGTGAAGGTGGCCATTATAGTAGCGGACGGGTTTTCTGAGAGAAATGAAGAGGGAGTTGGGCTACAGCACCGGGTGGAGGAGATCGCCCGGGGCGGGGGGGTGCGCCTCCTGGGCCCGAATACAGTCGGTGTAACCAATCCGGCCACAGGAGTAGTGACCACCCCTTATCGGGTATTGTATGAAAAGATTTTCAGCGGTTCCATTGCTCTTTGCAGCCAGACCGGGCTGATCGGGCCTCAAGCTCTCCCTCTGGAAGACATGAGATACGGCATTAGCAAGATCTGTGACTTCGGCAACAAGTGCGATATTGACGAGGTTGACCTCCTGGAATACCTGGCCGAAGACTCTCAGACGAAGGTCATTGGCATGCATATCGAGGGGATAAGAGACGGGCCTGCCTTTATGGACGCGCTGAGAAAGGTAGTCCCCAAGAAGCCGGTGCTCATCCTCAAGCCAGGGAAGACCAGAGAGAGCAAAGAGGCCATGACCTCTCACACCGGGTCGTTAGCCGGTGAAGATCAGGTCTACGAGGGCGCTTTCAGGCAGACGGGGGCGATCCGCGTGGACACCTTCAAAGACCTTATCGATCTTCCTAAGGTGTTTGCCGCCCAACCGCTGCCAGCCGGTAACCGTTTGGCAATCATTACTTTTTCTGGCGGGGCCGGGGTGATGGGGATAGATACCGCAGTGCAACATGGCTTGACCCTGGCCAGGCTATCCCCCAAGACCAGGGACAGGCTGGCCAAGATATCACCAGTGCTGGCCAGCAATCCCGTTGACCTTGGGCCAGCGCTCCCAGCCTACATGGGGCGCATGGCCCCGTATCTGCGGGGGATGATTGAGGCCGTACTGGAAGACGAGAATGTCGATTGCGTTTCTGGGGTCTGCCCCTGGGCGTTGCGGGGGGAGGTCTCGGAGTTCTTTGGGCCTCTTCGAGAACGGAATTCCAAGACCATGGCTTTCTGGGTCCCCAATCCTAGCTTGTCCGGAGCGGAGGAAATGATTCGCGACCTGGAGGCTCTGGGATTTCCGGCTTATCCGGACTGCGAGACATCTGTAAAGGCACTGGCTACTGCTTTCAGGTATTCGGCTATCAGGTCGAAAATGCGTCGGTCGGGGGAGGCAGGGTCTTGAAGGTGATGGTTGTCGGGGGTGGTGCCCGGGAGCATGCCCTGGTGTGGAAGCTCAGGCAAAGCCCTAAAGTAGATGAAATCTATGTTGCACCAGGAAACGCCGGCACCCAGGCTATCGCTCACAATCTGAGCATCGTTCCGACCAGCATCAAAGCTATGGCTGAGGCAGCTCAGGAATACCGTATTGATTTGACAGTGGTCGGCCCCGAAGTACCGCTCTCTCTGGGTATCGTTGACCTCTTTCAAAGCCTGGGCCTGCCCATCTTCGGGCCTACTCAGGCGGCGACACGGCTGGAATCCAGCAAGGTTTTCAGCAAAGAGCTAATGCAGAAATACGGCATCCCCTGCGCCAGGGGTGAGGTGTTCTCTTCGGTGTTAAAGGCCAGGGATTATGTCAAGTCACATCTGGCCCCTATGGTCATCAAGGCCGATGGCCTGGCGGCAGGCAAGGGAGTCACCGTGGCCGCTTCGCAGGAGAAAGCCCTGGAAGCAATATCTGACATGATGGAGAAGAAGACGCTCGGTGCTGCCGGCGACAGAGTCATCATCGAGGAGTGCCTCAACGGCAAGGAGGTGAGCCTGCTGGCCTTCACCGATGGTAGGAGCGTCTTGCCTATGGTGCCAGCCTGCGACTACAAGCGGGCCTTTGATGGCGATCAGGGCCCGAACACCGGAGGTATGGGCAGCTATAGCCCGCCCGGTTTCTTCGATCAGTCCAGGGTGGAAGAAGTGCAGCGCACCATCCTGGAACCAGCAGTGCAGGCCATAGCCCAGGAAGGAACACCGTATAGAGGCGTGCTCTATGCCGGACTGATGGTCACCTCCGATGGGGTCAAGGTCCTGGAGTTCAATGCCCGGTTTGGTGACCCGGAAACCCAGGTCATCCTGCCTCGCTTGAAGACGGATTTGATGGATGTTATGATAGCGGTGATCCAGGGCAAGCTCGAAGGGGCAAAAATTGAGTGGGGCGACGAAGCCTGTGTCGGTGTGGTGATGGCCTCGGCAGGCTATCCTGGAAGCTATAAGACCGGCTTCCCCATAACCGGCCTGGATAAGCTGGAAAGCGATATACTTGTCTTCCACGCCGGGACCAAGGAAAAGGATGGGGTGGTGACTGATGGAGGGAGGGTGCTTACCGTAGCAGCCAGGGGTAGCACTTTAGGTGAGGCGCGGGCCAGGGTATATTCCAATCTACCGCGAATCCACTTTGAAGGCTGCCACTATCGGCGGGATATTGCTGCTGGCAGAGACTAAGAGTAGGACACCGCCGGTGGCTCAGCCCGGATGCGTGGGGAGTTCGGGGCAGGTCGAGAACTGACATCCACCTCAATTTGAGAATATTAGAAGGATTACCGACAGGGATGGAGATGAGTCGGGAAATATGTTTCTCGTCTTGGGTTAGTTGGATTAGCCGGAATAGCTTGGCTGGCAAAGGGATGGAAGATCAAGGAGGGGTATACTTGTTTGCTAGATTTCAGCATCAGCCGTCTCCAGGGTCGGCAGACCCTCTAGAAAAGAGCGTAATATGTATCGGGCAAAGCTCTAAAGGAGAAGGAGGCTTCAAGAGCCGCTGGGATGCCTTTGAAGGAGCTGTTAAGAACAGGACCGGAAAGTATCGTGCCAGAATATATGTGGAGCTATTTGGTACTGATCTCTCGCATCTATATGTTTCAACTCTGCCGTGTCAAGAGTTGCAAAAGGCATTCCTGGAACTTGCACCATGTTCCTTATTGGATATATACGTGAGTAATGCTAAAGTAACCATAACTGGTAACCTCGAGCTTCTCAATGAAGTCAATGATCTACTTATCAAGTACATGGAGCGCAAGTTAATTCTGCTCTATGCCCTGCACCATGGCTACAGACCAGTCCTAAATGTGGACTAGCCGAGTAGCCAAGGTTTGATTATCCTTACAGACTATAAGACTACCTCCGTGCTCGGCTGGCGGGGCAAGTGCTGACAAGCTGCGGGAAATTGACGCGGCTATTCGCTTTGCGCTAGGTCTGGGGTGGGACCAGGAATACGGGTCAGGTCAGGGACCTGACACCCACCCCTAGGAAGGCATTCCGTATGAAGAAGCGCTCATTCTTAACGGGCAGCCCTTCAGCCACACAAGACCTCGGTAAGAGGATAGGGCAGAGGTTGGGGCTAGGAAGCGTGGTGGCGTTGACGGGGGAACTGGGCTCTGGCAAGACGTGTTTCACCAAGGGCCTGTGCGCCGGGCTGGACATACCCAAAAGGCATGTCACCAGCCCCAGCTTTGCCTTCGTGAACGAGTACCAGGGGAGGCTCCTGGTACTGCATCTGGACTTGTACCGCATCGAAGGCGTGGACATGGCCCTGGAGTTAGGCGTGCTGGACTTGCTGCGACAGGCAGAGTCCGGGGTGGCTATAATAGAGTGGGCCGAGAGGATCTCGGCTCTCCTCTCTGACAATTATCTTGCCGTGGACTTCACCGTTCTTTCTGCCAGAAAGCGGGAGATTGTGCTCTCCGCTTTCGGCGAACAGTTTCACAAGTTGCTTGCCGAGTTGGAAAGCCAATGAAAATACTATCCCTTGATACCTCGGGACGCTTTGATGCTGTAGGGCTGATCGATGGCCACCGGGTGCTGGCGGACTTCGTGTCGGAAGTCGAAGGCAACTCACTGGAAGACATCATCCTCAACATTGATCGGGTTTTGACAGATTCGGGCCTTACCCTCACAAACGTCGATGGCTTGGCAGTTGGGATAGGCCCTGGGTTCTGGACGGGGGTCAGGGTGGGGATAACCGTAGGGAAAATCCTGGCTTATGCCACCAGCAAGCCCCTTTGTGGCATCTCGTCTCTGGATGCCCTGGCGCACCAGGCAAGAGACACACCTATTCTGATCTGTCCCCTGGTGGCGGCCGGCAGAGGGAACGTCTACGGCGGCTTCTACCGTTCCGACGGCAAGACGCTGGCCAAAGAAGGCGAGTGTTCTGCTGGCCCCATTGAGGGATTGCTGGCGAAAATCAAAGAGCCGGTGCTGTTTCTGGGAGAGGCAGCACATCTGCATCGCCAGGCCATATACGAGAAGCTTGGCTCCCAGGCCAGGTTCAGAGACTCAGGTGAGGGTCGCAGAGGCGCGGCGATGGCTATGCTGGCCTTGTCTCGCTTTGAGCGGGGCGAGAGTGATGATGCGCTTTCTCTGGTGCCCCTATACCTGAAGGAACCTTTGGCTGAGGCCCTGCTGGCCCAGCAAAGAAAAAGGCAAGCCCAATAACGCCATGATACTGGGAATCGAGACTTCCTGCGATGAGACAGCCGCCGCCCTGGTGGCCGATGGGACCATTCTTTCCAACGTGGTCGCCTCACAGATGGATTTGCATGCCAAATTTGGGGGCATCGTTCCTGAAATAGCGGCCCGTAAACATGTAGAGGCCATTGGCTATGTTATCAAGGAGGCTATCGACTCGGCTGGCAAGAGCCTGGCCGACGTAGAAGCCGTAGCCGTCACTTCAAAGTATGGTCTGGTGGGCTCTCTTCTGGTGGGTGTGGCTGCTGCCAAATCCCTGGCCTACACGGCCAGAATACCTTTAGTCGGCATACACCATATCGAGGGGCACATCTTCGCCAACATTCTCAGCCATCCAGAGCTACCCCTGCCCCATGTTTGTTTGACCGTTTCGGGCGGACACAGTATGCTCGTTTATGTCAAGGGGTTGTGCCGGTATGAGGTGATGGGGAATACGCTGGACGATGCCGCCGGCGAAGCCTTCGACAAGGTGGCCAAGTTTCTCGGTCTTGGTTTCCCTGGAGGCCCGGTGATCGACAGGCTGTCGGCGCAAGGCGACAGAGCAGCCTTCAATTTCCCCAGGCCCTTGCGGGGGAGCAAGGCGGTGGACTTCAGTTTCAGCGGGCTGAAGACAGCGGTGGTCAACATGTTTAAGGGCAGGGACAGAGCAAAGCTGCCTCTCGCCGATATTGCTGCTAGCTTCCAGGAAGCGGTGGTAGACCATCTGGTCTCCAAGACTTTGCAGGCTGCCTCGCAGAAGGATGTGTCGGCCATCGGCGTCACCGGAGGGGTAGCCATGAATAGACGCCTGAGGGAGGTCTTCGCTGAGACATGCCCTCGCGAAGGCTACCAGGTCTTTTTCACCAGTCCTGATCTGTGTGGCGATAACGCTGCCATGGTGGCGGCTGCTGGCAGCGCCAGGCTCAGATACAGGGAGGTAGATGGCCTTGACCTTGGCGTTGTGGCTCATGCCCCGCTGGAGAGCGTGCGATGAGCCCAGAGACGTTGGTGATAGAGGTCGATCCGCTGAATCCCCAAAGGGAGGTTATCTCCAGAGCGGCTGAGATAATCAGAGCGGGTGGGTTGGTGGCCTTCCCCACAGAGACGGTCTACGGTCTGGGAGCGGATGCCCTGAATTCCCGGGCGGTGAAAAAAATCTTCGTTGCCAAGGGGAGACCACTGGATAACCCGATAATAGTCCACATTGCTGAGTCGGGACAACTGAAGGTTCTGGCCGACAGCGTTAGTGCGGAGGCAGTTGCCCTGGCGGAAAGGTTCTGGCCCGGCCCCCTGACGCTAGTCCTGAAGAAATCAGCCAGGGTTCCCGATACGGTCACGGCTGGCCAGCATACAGTAGCCGTCAGAATGCCCGGGAGCAATGTCGCTCTGGCGTTGATAAGAGCCTCCGGTGTTCCCATTGCTGCCCCCAGCGCCAATCTATCACAGCGACCCAGCGGCACCACCGGCAGGCACGTTTTCCAAGACCTGGCAGGCAGGATCGATCTGGTGCTTGACGCCGGGCCGGTGGAGATAGGTGTCGAATCTACGGTGCTGGACATTTCCACTCAACCCCCCACCATATTGAGGCCTGGAGCTGTCACGGTGGAGGATTTGGAGAGCATCCTCGGCAAGGTGGCTCTTGGTGGGCATGCGGAGCTTCTAAAACGGTCTCCCGGCACCAGACACCGGCACTATAGCCCCAAGGCAAAGGTCACGCTGGTGGCTGGCAAGAGCCAACCAGAAGTGGCTCGGCTGCTAGAGCAACGGGCTGCGGCAGGGAGGAAGGTCGGGGTGATGACCCTCCGCCCTGACTTGTATCGGGGCAAGCAGGGGGTTGTGGTGGCAGCCATGTCTCAGGACCTCAGAGAATATGCCAGGCAGATGTTTGCCTCGCTGCGAGAGTTGGACGAAGCAGGGGTGGACGAGATTATAGTTGAGGAGGTCGAGGAAAAGGGAATAGGGGTGGCAATCATGGATCGTCTCAGGAGGGCGGCCTCTGGTAAATGAGCGGCCCACTGAAGCATTCTTGCGATGCGATTACTGTGGGCGCTGGCCCTGCCGGAGCCACGGTGGGTATGAGCTGGCCAGGAGGGGGATAGAGGTTCTCATCCTGGAGAAAGAGAAGCTGCCCAGATATAAGCTCTATGCCGGAGGGATCACCGCTAAGACCGCCGACCTGCTTGGCCTCGACATCGGGCCGGTAACAGGGCAGATAGTATGTGGAGTTAGAGTTATCTGCAAATTGCTGCCACCATTATCACTCAGTGCCTAAAAGATGGTACTATTAACTTGAAAGGTTATCAGGATGCCGTAGCCAGGGAACTGATGCCTGAGTTGAAGGCGGCACGATCCTTCACCAGGCTTTTCGCTCGGTTTCCGAGGCTATACTTCGATGCCATCGAGGGCAGCCAGCGTCTGTGGCGGACTTCTTGCTGCTTGCTCTGTGGCGAAGAGTCCTACCTTAGCCTGAGGAGGAGGCTATTCCCGCTTAAGGACCGAGATTCTTCTCCCGCCTCAGGCGGGCGGATCAGAATGACACTTATAGATACTGTCACCCTAAGCGTAGCGAATGGTCTCACGTTACAAAGCACTAGGATTGATCTGGCCTCTATTTGATCTGCCGAGCAGACAATCCAACAAAATAGATAAAGGAGGTTATAGTAGATGGCAGATTCAAAGCAAGCAATCCCCCTGGTGGGGGTGGTAATGGGTAGCAAGTCAGATGAGGCGCTGATGCAGCCAGCGCTGGACATGCTCAAAGAGCTAGGCATTGCCCATGAGGTCTCAGTCATGTCAGCCCACCGCAGTCCGCAGAAGGTGCGCGAGTACGCGTTAAGTGCCCGAGAGCGTGGCATCGAGGTCATCATCGCTGGTGCCGGAGCAGCGGCTCACCTGCCGGGAGTCCTGGCAAGCTGGACAATCTTGCCTATCATCGGCGTTCCTCTGCCCACCAGCGACCTGAAGGGCATTGACGCTCTCCTCTCCATAGCTCAGATGCCATCAGGAGTGCCTGTAGCCAGCGTTGGCATCGATGGAGCTAAAAACGCTGCTCTTCTGGCGGCTGAAATCCTAGGGCTGAAGTATGACAGCATTGAGAAGGCCTATGAAGAGTATCGTAAAAAGCTGGCGATGGGTTGATCACAGGAACAAGTTTCGACGCCAGAAGGCACTCTTTCCTTCCGGCACCCATATATAGAGTAGCAATTGTTTCAAGGCGGTCTGACGGAGGAAGATTAGCTGCCAGGTTCTGATTCCTGGCATGGTTTCTGAGGTTCTAGGATGACGGCTAGGATGGGGGTGAGAAATGATTGAGCGCTATTCCAGACCGGCGATGAAGAAAGTCTGGTCGGACGAGAACAAGTTCGCCAAATGGCTCCAGGTAGAGGTGGCTGTCTGTGAGGCCTGGGCAGAACTGGGGGTTATTCCCCAGGAGGAACTGAGGAAGATCAAGAAAGCTCGTTTTGACCAGAAGCGCTTTGAGCAAATCCTGAAGACGACCCACCATGACGTCACCGCCTTTTTGGGATCAGTGGCGGAGAGCCTGGGTGAGGAAAGCCGTTTCATTCACCTGGGCCTGACTTCCTCTGATGTGATGGACACCGCTCTTAGCCTGCAAATGCTGGAAGCGACTAATATCCTGGAGCAGGACGTCGCCGATCTCGTTGCGGTACTGAAAGAGAAGGCGATTGAACACAAGCATACCATCATGATGGGGCGCACCCACGGTGTCCACGCCGAGCCTATAACTTTCGGACTGAAGATGGCCCTTTGGGTTGAAGAAATGAAGAGGAATGCCCAGCGGCTGTCCGAGGCAAAGAAGGTTATCGGGGTGGGCAAGATATCGGGGGCAGTGGGCACCTACGCCACCGTGCCCCCCGAAGTAGAGGAGAAGGCCTGCGCTAGACTGGGCCTGTCTCCGGCACCGGTGTCCAACCAAATCTTGCAGCGTGACCGCCATGCCCAATTTGTGACCACCCTGGCCATTATCGCCAGTTCCCTGGAGAAATTCGCCACCGAAATCAGGGGACTACAGAGAACTGAAACCCTGGAGGCTGAGGAGCCTTTCGAAGAAGGACAGACCGGCAGCTCCGCCATGCCCCATAAGCGCAACCCAGAGCTTTGCGAGCGCGTTTGCGGGCTGGCCCGGCTGGTGCGGGGGCATGCCCTTACTGCCATGGAGAATGTTGCCCTGTGGCACGAGAGGGATATCAGCCATTCCTCCAATGAGCGGATTACCCTGCCTGACTCCTGTCTGGTGCTGGACTACATCCTGAGTATATTCACCAGGGTTATGAAGGGGCTGCGGGTCTATCCGCAGCGGATGCGGGAGAACGTGGAATTGACCAAAGGGCTGGTCTTCTCCCAGCGCGTGCTCCTGGCCTTGATAGATAAGGGTTTGAGCCGCCAGAAAGCCTATGAACTGGTACAGCGCAATGCCATGAAAGCCTGGAAGGAGCGGACCGATTTCTTGCAGCTTCTCAAGGCTGATGGCGATGTCATTTCATCTCTGCCAGCGGCTGAGCTGGAATCGCTGTTTGACTATCAGCACTACCTGAAACATGTAGACGACATCTTCGAACGGCTGGGGCTGGCCTAGGAAGAAAAACCGGTGTGATGGCAAATCGTCGACCTGTGTTACAAGATAGCCCATCAGCCACATCTGAAGGCTTGCAGTTATGTTGGCACGTCGTTGCGAGGAATCCTTCCCTTGAGGAAGGATGACGAAGCAATCTCAGGGTGGGGTGAACGATTGTACTGCCCAGGATCACTGATGAATACTATAGATGGGTGAACACTATTACATCTACATAATGACAAACAAGGGTGACACGGTATTTTACACAGGTGTCACCAACGATCTGAAAAGGGGGGTTCATGAGCACAAGTACAAAGCAGTTGAAGGATTCACCAGGAGATACAATGTCACCAAGCTCGTGTACTATGAAGTAGCCGATAGCATTGAAAGTGCTATCTTAAGAGAGAAGCAAATCAAAGGTGGTTCAAGACGAAAGAAAGTTCAGTTGATCACGCAGATGAACAGGGAGTGGCGAGATTTGGCAGATGAGTTATGAGGGATCGGCTTGGCGATATCCTTGTTCCCCACCCCTGGATTGCTTCGCTTCGCTCGCAATGACGTGTGGCGCGTGTATCTTCTCGGTGGTGAGTTCTTGAACTCCCATATCGGTCTTTGTGAACGAGACCTTTGCGGATCTGAGACTAAATAGCCACTAATCCAAAGTAATATGCCCGAGTTGCCAGAAGTAGAGACGATAAAGAACTGTCTGCTCCCTCAGGTAGCCGGTCGCCGCTTCACTGATGTTACTTTGCTCTGGCCCAGGCTCGTTCGAGCGCCTTCACCGGAAGAGTTCCGCCAGCGGCTTGCTGGGCAGACGATAAAGGACGTATCCCGCAGGGGCAAGTATCTTCTCTTCCACCTGTCAGAAGGGGAAAAGTTGATTCTGCACCTCAAGATGACAGGCGTCTTGCTCTTGCAGCCGTCCTCCGCTTCTGTTGAGCCCCACACCAGAGCCATGCTTCACCTGGACAATGGCGCCGATCTCCGTTTCTGCGATCAGCGCAAGTTCGGAGCCATATGGTTGGTAAGAGATGAAATGACGGTGCTAGGTAAGCTTGGCGTGGAGCCCCTGAGCGACAACTTCACCCCAGAAGCACTGGGGAAGCTCCTGCAGCGACACGCTATGCCAATAAAGGCGTTGCTCTTCGATCAAAACATCATAGCTGGTATCGGCAACATGTATGCTGACGAAGCCCTTTTCGCCGCTGGAATCAGCCCGTTGAGGAGAGCCAAAGACCTATCGGCAGAGGAAGCAAAGCGTCTGCACCAGGCCATCCAGCAGGTGCTAACGGCTGCCATCGGGCATGGCGGTGCCAGTGTAAACACTTATCAGCAACCCGACGGCCAGCGAGGGCTGGCTCATTTTTTCTTCAAGGTGGCTCATCGGCGGGGAGATCGATGCTACGTCTGCCATACCCCTATCGATCGCATCACCGTCCGCGGTCGGGGCACCTACTTCTGTCCGGGCTGTCAGAAGCCCTGATCCTGGCGGGCCTCTGCAAGGGCATATCGGCCAACCCGGCAATCAGGCCGTGTCTTGACCGTGTAGAGTTTCGCCATTCAATGGGGTGGTGTTCTGTGTTCTCTGAGATTCCCGGCATCCTTGTCTTGCTCAGAGCATTGCAAAGAATGACTCCCCAACAAGCGTGGGGACATCCAGTGGAGTCTTCTATGCCTGGCCACCATAGCTAACGCCCCAATTCCAATCGCCGGTTTGTGGAGTCTCGCCTGCGGCTTGACAGGGAAGCTGAAGGAATAGTACAATCTACACACAGAAATAGGAAGAGAATGGTATACGCGCTTATTGAGACCGGTGGCAAGCAATATAAGGTATCGCCAGGGCAGGTGATCAAGGTGGAGCACCTTCAGGTGGATGAGGGTGGCCGGGTCGAACTGGACAGAGTCTTGCTCATTGCAGATGGTGACAAAGTACAAGTCGGCACACCACTGATCGAAGGGGCAAAGGTAGTGGCTGAGGCTGTAGGGGAGGGAAGGGACAAGAAAGTAATCGTATTCAAGTATAAGCCGAAGGTGAGGTATCGTCGGAAGACGGGGCACCGCCAGCAATATACCAAGCTGACAATCAAGGAGATAACTTCGGGAGAGGCATCCTGAACTGGAGGCAAAGCTGAGTGGCACATAAGAAAGGTGGTGGCAGTGTACGCGCCGGTCGAGACAGCCAGTCGAAGCGACTGGGCGTGAAACGCTACGCTGGGCAGAAGGTGCGTGCTGGGGCTATATTGATTCGTCAAAGGGGCACCCGCATTCATCCTGGCAACAACGTCGGTCTGGGCAAGGACTACACCCTCTTTGCTCTGATTGATGGTGTGGTCAAGTTCGAGCCAGCAGGCAGGAACAAGAGAAAGGTGAGCGTCTACACGGGTAATTAAGGGTTGAGATAGTGAAGGACAAGATTCATCCCAAGTATTATTCGAATGCCAAAATAAACTGCGCCTGCGGCAATTCCTTCATTACTGGTGCCACCAAGAAGGAGATCAGGGTAGAGGTATGTAGCAAATGCCACCCCTTCTTCTCTGGCGAGCAGCGGATAGTGGATACGGCAGGAAGAGTAGAGCGGTTCAGAAGGCGGTACGAGAAGAAGTAGTCCCAGCTATTGCTGTGACAGGCTTATTCTAAGAAAATCCTAGAGGGAGAACAGATAGTCGGAGAGCGGAAAAAGATTCCGCTCTTCTTATTATCAGGGGGAAGGTTGTCAAAGGAATTCCACTACGGGGGACAAGCGGTCATTGAAGGGGTGATGATCCTGGGGCAAAGGAACATGGCCATGGCCGTGCGCCGCCCCAATGGTGAGTTGAAACTTGTCACCAAGCCCCTGCCAGGCACTTTTTCCTCAGGGATTAGGAAAATCCCTTTGATCCGAGGAATAGTCATACTGGTCAAGACCTTGGTAATAGGCATCCGGGCCCTGTTCGAGTCCGCCAACATATCCCTGGAAGAAGAGAAGGTGGAGATTACAGGCATCAAGTCCTGGGGACTGTTGCTGGTCTCTTTCAGCTTTGGAGTTGCCCTCTTCTTTCTGGTTCCGGTGGCTCTGGCTCATGCGGCCGACCCCTATCTCCATTCGGCCTTACTGAGCAACGTGGTAGAGGGCGTCATCCGTATCGGTATTTTCGTGCTTTACCTTGGCGCCATGAATCTGATACCCGATGTCAGGAGAGTCTTTGCCTACCACGGCGCGGAGCATAAGGTGGTCAATGCCTATGAACATGAGGCCACTATGGAGGTGGTAGCGGCCAGAGGATACTCTACGGCCCACTATCGTTGCGGGACTGCCTTCGTGTTCACCGTGTTGATCCTCGCTATCATCGTTTTCGCTCTCCTGGGACACCAGCCAATGTGGCTGCGCCTGGTGTCCCGTATTGTGCTCATTCCAGTTATTGCCGCTATTGGTTACGAAATTACCCACTTTGGCGCCAGGCATGCCGATAATCGCGCAGTACGAGTGCTGCTGGCCCCAGGCCTGGCACTACAGGCGATGGTTACCCGAGAGCCAGACGATAGACAACTGGAAACCGCCATTGCGGCCTTGAAAGGGGTTATTGAGGCCGACAAGCCTGAGGAGAGCGTCTCACCACCTGAGGAGGCCGTCCCGCCCGCAGGCTAAGCCTTTAGCTCCTGGAAAAAGCAGGTCCTGTTCCCAGTGTGACATACGGGGCCAACGGGTCTTGCCTTGACCAGCAGGGTGTCTTCATCGCAATCTTTCCACACCTCCTCCAGGTTGAGATAGTTGCCCGAAGTGGCCCCTTTGTGCCACAGCTCTTGCCGGCTGCGGCTGTAGAACCACACCTGGCGTGTCTCGAAAGTCTTACGTAAAGATTCCTCGTTCATGTAACCGAGCATCAGCACCTCGCCGGAATCGGCGTCCTGAATTATGGCTGGAATCAGCCCCTTCTCGTCGAGCTTTAGCATTGATGCACCATCCTTCCTGTCAGCAAGTGGTGGGTACGGGCGTAGAGGCCTTCCCTCATCCACGCCTTCCCTCGCTTCATACTTTCACACGTTGTTGAACTCATCGGAGGACTGCCAGGGCCTCCTCTAGCCTTATGTCTCCACTGTAAAGGGCCCTCCCTACGATAGCGCCTTCTGCTCCCAGTTGCTTCAGCCTGACAAGATGGCTTATCGAGGCAATGCCTCCCGAAGCAATGATAGGGAGCTTCGTCATGCTGAGCAACTCAGCGATAGCTTCAAAGTTGGGTTGGCTCAGGGTACCATCTCTACTGATGTCGGTGTAAATAAAGCGTTTTGCTCCGAGCAACGTCATCTCTTGAATGAGTTCGACGGCAGTAAACCTAGTCTTCTTTTTCCATCCATGGGTCGCCACATACCCATCTCTGGCGTCAACCCCAACAACAATGGCTTCTCCAAAACGGTGGCAGGCCTCCCTTACCAGCTCCGGCTCCTCTGCTGCCGCTGTGCCCAAAATAACCCTGTCCACCCCGCCACCCGCCAATATCTCTATAGTCTCCATGCGGCGGATACCGCCGCCTACCTGAACAGGGATGTGGATCGCCTTCGCTATTTCGCTGATGACGGGCGTGTGACATGGTTCGCCTTTGGCAGCACCGTCAAGGTCAACCAAGTGCAACCTCAGTGCCCCCAAGGAAGACCAGTGTCGTGCCATTCCCACAGGGTCATCAGAGAAAACGGTTTCCTGCCTGTAGTCCCCCTGATAAAGGCGGACGCATTTGCCCCCTTTGAGATCAATAGCGGGAATTACCTCCATATTATCCTCTTTTCGCCAGGCCAGATGGTTTCCGCATCCCTTCGTGACTGATGGTTTCAATCAATTGATCCTCTTGAAGTAAGAAAGCAGCCACCTCTCTTAGCTGCTGCTGGAATGACGGAGGAATCACAGCTCTCGCCAGGTCTTTCAGAGCCTGAAGATGATACTGCTCCTTGATCTTCTCCGCATATCCTCGGGCACCCGTAGAGCTAAGGAGTCCCATCACAAAAGGGACATCCTTGGCTGGTATTCTTGGTCTGCCATAGAGCTCGACCAGCCTCTCCTTTTCCCCGGCGTCTACTCTCTGCAAGGCATATATTATAGGCAGCGTCTTCTTCCTATTCCTGATGTCAGTGTAGAAGGACCTCCCGGCTCCCTTCCCACCACAGATACCTTGCAGGTCATTGTGCACCTGGAAGGCCATGCCCAGATTCCTGCCGAAGGAGCCAAGAGCCGAAATCTGTGCCTGATTGTCCGTTCCCAGGATAGCGCCAAAGCACAGGGAGGTTTCGAAAAGACGAGCCGTCTTCTTATCAATCATGTCCAGATAATGCTCAGTATCGGTGTCAAGACGACCTTCATAGGCAACGTCCAGGTACTGCCCCTCGCAGAGTTCAACGCTGGCCTGGGCCAACCCCCTTGAAAGGAGGATAATCTTCTCAAGAGGGGTGCTCTTTCTTTCTAGCCTGAGCAAGGCGAGTTGTGCCAGCGCATACATCGCATCGCCGGCGTTTATCCCCTGTGCTTCTCCCCACAGCTTCCACACTGCAACTCGATTCCGCCGCTCCCGGCTTCTGTCCTGTATATCATCGTGGATCAGCGAGAAATTATGAATAAGCTCGACCGCGGCGGCGGCTGGAAGTGCAGAACGCCAGTCACCCCCCACCACCTCACATGCCAACAGGCAAAGGGTAGGGCGTGCCATCTTCCCTGCGCCTCGCCGATTCTGACCCTTCTCGTCGATCCACCCCAAGTGGTAGCGCATAATGTTATACAATGGTGACCGACCTGCATCGACAACTGCCCTGAGCTCGGCTTCCAGTTCATCCTGATAGCGAGAGAATGAGTCTGGTAAGGACATCTAACTCTCCGGTAACCCTGGTCTTGAAATGTGCGGAGTTTTCACTTTGAAGAGGAGGGACTGACTACCAGGCTTTTCCTTCCAGCGACTCTGGCAAGCTCAGGGAAAGATGCCAGAACCTGATGGGCTATCCCCGAAGCATCAAGACCGTAGTTGGCACGAAGGAGTGACTGGCTGCCATGCTCTATAAACGCATCAGGAAGCCCCAGGCATTTCACCGTACCACCCTGCATCTTGGAGCTTTCCAGTAATTGCAACACCGCGCTGCCAAACCCTCCGACAACGGAATTCTCCTCTATAGTGACCACCCTCTTGGTCTCTCTAGCTGCACCCAGGATGAGGTCGGAGTCCAAAGGCTTAGCGAAGCGCGCATTAATGACCCGGCATCCCACCCCCACCTTTTGTAGCTCCCTGGCTGCCTCCAGCGCAGGGTATACCATGGCGCCTAGGGCTAGAATGGCTACATCTTCTCCATCCTGAAGAAGCTCTCCTTTGCCGATATGAAATTCCCGCAGCCTCTTGTCCAAGTCCGCTCCTGGCCCCGGGCCTTTGGGGTAGCGGATCGCCATGGGCCGATTCGCCCTTACGGCAGTGTAGACAAGGTGCTGAAGTTCATTCTCGTCCTTGGGAGCAGAGACTATCAGGTTTGGAACACAGCCAAGATATGAAAGATCGAAACTACCCTGGTGGGTCTTGCCATCATCAGCTACGATGCCGCTGCGGTCGATAACAAAAACCACCGGCAATTCCTGGAGGCAAACATCGTGGAGTATCTGATCGAAGGCACGCTGTAAGAAAGTGGAATAGATGGCCACAATAGGCACGAATCCCTGAGTGGCGAGGCCAGCGGCAAAGGTCACCGCGTGCTGTTCGCAGATGCCCACATCAAATACCCGGCTGGGAAGTTCCCTGGATACGTTAACCAGGCCGGTGCCATCCAGCATGGCAGCCGTGATGACTACCACCCTGGGGTCTTCGCGGGCGATGCGCAGCACGGTTTGTCCCAGGACTTGACTATAGGTGGGGCCACTTTCGTGGCTGCCGTTGGCAGGTATGCCATGAAAACTGATGGCATCCTTCTCGGCGGGGTCATATCCCTTACCCTTGGTGGTGATAACGTGAATGAAAACGGGGCCTTTAGTGTAGCTTCGCGCCTGGTGCAAAGCCATCTCCAGGTCGGCGATATTGTGCCCATCGACAGGTCCCAGGTAGGCAAACCCCAGTTCCTCCCACATTATCCTGGGCAGAAGGAAACCCTTGAACCCCATCTTGACCCGCCTGCCTATCTGTTTGCCAAGGGGCAGCCTGGTGATAACTCGCTCCACACCCTTTTCCGGCCAGCGCAGCCGAGTGTCCAGGCGCAGCCTGTTGAGTACCTTAGACAGGGCACCAACGCTGGGAGAAATTGCCATGCCATTATCGTTTAGCACCACGATGAGTCTGGAGCCTAATTGGCCTGCCTGATTCAGGCCCTCGAAGGCCATTCCGCCGGATAGAGCGCCGTCGCCGACAACCGCCACTACATGGTAACTATCACCCGACAGGTCCCGGGCAACGGCCATGCCCAGGGCAGCAGAAACAGATGTGCTAGCATGCCCAGTTCCGAAACTATCATGCAGGCTCTCCTCGCGGCTAGGGAATCCAGATAGGCCCCCCCACTGACGGATAGTAGAAAGGCGCTCTTTGCGTCCGGTCAACATCTTATGGACGTAGGACTGGTGTCCTACATCCCAGATAATCTTGTCTGCCGGACTATCAAAAACGCGGTGCAAGGCAATGGTAAGCTCCACCACTCCCAAGTTGGAAGCCAGGTGCCCACCGGTGACCCCGACCAGGGTGATCAGTTCCTCCCGGATCTCGGTGGCCAGGCTTTCTAGCTGGCGGCGGGACAAGCGCCTTAGATCGTCGGGATCATTGACTTCATCGAGGATCCTTGCCTCTTGCCTCATCTTAAAGGTTGCCTCAGCTTTTCTCTAGAATCTTTATCTTCTCCAAACGCTGAGCGTGCCTTCCACCCTCAAACTCAGTGACGAGAAAGGCGTGCACAATCATTCTGGCTAACTCTTGTCCCACTATGTCCTGTCCTAGACAAAGTACGTTAATATCAATGTGTTGTCGGGCACGATGCGCCGAAAAAAGATCATTGCATATCGCTGCCCTTATGCCTTTCACCTTGTTTGCGGCGATGCACATGCCAATGCCAGTGCCACACACCAGAATGCCACGGTCGAATCCGCCACTAGCCACTTCCTGCGCCACTTTCTGGGCAAAGTCAGGATAGTCAACCCTGGTGGTGTCATAATAGCAACCGAAGTCTTTATGAGTATGCCCCATCTCAGTAATGAGATTTATGATCATTTGCTTAAGTTGCAGGCCTCGATGATCACAGCCGAGGGCGATTTTCATGGTTCCCCCTTTGTGTTGATAGTATATCTTGGCCAGACTGTCAAATTCAATTTCTCGAGATTTCTTATCAATACATGTGTGTCATCCTAAGCGAAGCAAATGGTCTCTGAGACTTTTCGTCGTCCGCCTGAGAGGCTGTGAATTTATTGCCCCTTCAAAGCTGGGAATCGTGAGTTGCCGAAGCTACGGCCCGCATTTCTTCACAAACTCTGAGGCGGACTCTTCAGAGTTGCATTCGTAGTGAACCTCATTTCGGGGAACGAGGATAGTGTTGAGACAAAACCAGACCGATGTCCATGTCAGCGCGCCGACAAAAACGCTAGGCAGCCTTCATCCAGCCCGGCAGGAGGGGTTACACCTGGAGCGCAACTGTCCACAGGCAGCCTCTATATCCAGGCCTCTAGACACCCGTAGCGTATTTGAGACACCGCACCGTGTCAGTTCCCGTTGAAACGCAAGAACCTGCTTCATCGAGGGGGGTAGGAATTTCCTGTCGAGGGTGGGGCTTGCCGGAATAAGGTTTACATGGCAATTGAGCCCCAGGAGGAGATGGGCGAGGTCACGAGCATGGCGGACGGAGTCGTTTATGCCCCTGAACAAGACGTACTCAAAGGTAGGACGGCGGCCAGTCCTCTCAAAGTATTCCGTAGCAGCAGGCAGAAGCATCTCCAGGGGATATTTTCGGTTAATGGGGACAAGCATGTTTCGAAGCTCATTACTGCTAGCATGGAGGGAAATAGCCAGTTCGGCGTGAACCTTCTCCTGGGCAAGACGCCTGATCTGAGGCACAAGACCGGCTGTAGAGATGGTTACCCTCCTGGCTCCAAAACCCAGACCCTGCCTGGAGGCTAAGGTCTCCAAAGACTGCCGAATGGATTCATAGTTGGCCAAAGGTTCTCCCATTCCCATGAAGACCACGTTGGTAATACGAGGTGGCGTTGGGCCAGCCGCAACCTTGTCGTACCGGCGCGCCGCAAGCTGACGCTGGAAGTAGAGAACCTGTTCCACAATTTCTCCAGGGGAGAGATCGCGTTCGAAGCCTTGCTGGCCCGTAGCACAGAAAGGACAGCCGATGGGGCATCCCACCTGAGTAGAAATACAGACGGTGTTCCGCTTCTGGCCCTTTTCCCTTCCGTCATAGAGCATGAGTACGCTTTCAACGGATTGGCCATCCTCCAGTTCAAATAGAACTTTTGTTGTTTTGCCGTTATCGGAGATTCTCTGCTCTATGGGACGAAGGCTTAATGGCGTAGTTTGTGAGGCAAGCGTCTTTCTTAGTGCTGCTGGCAGATCAGTCATCTCGTCAAAGGAGCTGGCCAAACCCTGATACAGCCACCTGAATATCTGGCGGGCCGTGTAATCCGGCTGCCCGTAAGAGCGCACGAGGGACTTAAGCTGGTCAAGAGACAGGTCAGTGATTTTCGGGCGCATTTCGGGAAGATACGTCGCTTTCAGGCAAAGGGGCCGAGACGCCTCCCTGCCATACCTGCAAACATTCTAACCATTTTAGTCTAAGGGTTGCAGAGGACTACTGCAAGACAGAGGTCGAAGAGGCCCAAAATCTTGATTGTTGCAAGTTACGGCATCAATATGATAGCATTACGTAAAAGATGCACAATATTGTCGCTATACCCCTCAGAAAGCGGCAGTACAGCTATCCGCCCCCATGGATTTTCTCATGGTGAATCTGGTATCTACCAGACAGGATTGAGCGCTGTATGAGCACCAGGAACCCGCCCGTCATCGATCACCTGGACACCGAACTGATCAGAGAATTGGAGACCGATGCGGCGCAAACCTATACTGATCTGGCCACCAAGCTGCATGTCAGCAGAAACACTGTGCGAAGTCGGTTCGAGAGACTCCAGACCGCTCATGTCATCAGACCTGTTTGTTATGTCCCTCCCGAAGTCCTGGGGTACAGTTTCAACGTCTCTTTTGGCATTAATACCCAGCCCGGCAAACTCGAGGATGTAGCAAACCAACTGGCATCGTGGTCGGCAGTTCACACCATCATCTTATGCATTGGCCGTTTTGATATCACCGGCGGACGAGCCCTGTTCCGAGACCGTAGTGATCTCTTGGACTTCTTGAACCACGGCGTGGGTTCCATTGCTGGAATTCGAAGCATAGAGATAGCTTTACAGTTGCACGACGTCAAGTTGTCCACCGGCGTATTGGCGAATTTGCCGTCTCCGACGTGTGACCCTACCGATTTGGATTCAACTGATCTTAGCCTCATTCGGGAACTGCAGAGGGATCCTCGCCAAACGATAACTCACATTGCCAAGAAGATCAGGGCAACCGAAACTACGGTGATGAGGAGAATGCAGAGGCTAAAGGATAAGAGGGTTATCAATATCATAGCCGCTACTAATCCATTCCTTTTGGGATACGACGGTGTTGCAGCAATTTGGATGAAGGCAGACTTGGGTAAGGTTGCCGAGGTAGCGAACTCAGTTGCCTCTTACCCAGATGTCCGCTATGTAGGAACTCACACAGGCTCATATAACATCATTGCGTGGGTCATCTTCAAGAAGCTGAATGATCTAGGCCATTTCCTCAACGATGATCTGGGAAGGATTCCGGGATTAAGAGACATCGAACCCTTAACGCACCTGAAAATAGTCAAATCTTCCTTTCGGTATCTACATGAGTGAGCGAAACGGCTATAAGTAACGATGCTGGAACTGGCGATAGATGTAGCGGCGGCCGCTTTGCGGTCGACCATTTCTCGACTAAACGTGGCACCAGGGTGGTCAAGGTATTAATATTCGGAAGTCACAATGGTAAAATAGGATAAGAATACAGGAGGAACGAAATGGCTATCAGCTTACACACCGAACTATGTGACATGTTGGGGATTGAGTATCCGATTATGGCCTTCAACCATTGCCGCGACGTAGTGGCAGCAGTATCTAATGCCGGTGGAAGCGGCGTTCTAGGCGCTATTGCCTTGACGCCTGAGAACATTGCTGTAGAGGTTAACTGGCTGAAGGCCCATACGGACAAGCCCTTCGGGATAGACCTTGTGTTTCCAAAGGCCAGCCCCGAAACAGCTACCAGGGAGCAACTGCTGGGCTTCGTCCCCCAGGAATACAGGGACTTCATGGATCGAATCAAACAAGAGCTAGGGCTGCCTGAGGATACCTATTGCGGCCATGGCATGGACCTTGGCATCGGAGGCACTCATGAGTGGCAAAGGAAGCAACTGGAGGCAACCCTCAAGGTGAAGCCTGCTATCATTGCTGCTGGACTGGGAATAACCCGTGAGGCTGTAGAAGAGTGCCGCGCGGCAGGCATCAAGGTAATCACACTGGTTGGCAATGTGAAAAACGCTCGCCGTGCGGCGGAGCTTGGAGTCGATATTGTCGTGGCCCAGGGGACCGAAGCCGGAGGGCATACCGGAAGGATAGGGACTTTCGTTCTGGTTCCTCAGGTAGTTGATGCTGTCAGTCCCATCCCTGTGCTGGCTGCTGGCGGCATAGGGGATGGCAGGGGTCTGGCAGCCGCTCTAGCTTTAGGTGCTGTCGGCGTATGGACGGGCACTATTTGGTTGACCGCCCATGAAAGTCCGGTAGCAGACTGGATAAAGGACAAGATGCTTGAGGCTACCGACGAAGATGCCGTCACTACCAAGATATACACCGGGAAAAATGCCCGTACTCTGAAGAACAAGTATATTGATCGCTGGAATGAGCCGGACGCGCCGAAGACCCTTCCGATGCCCTTTCAGAACCTGTACTCACCGATGCCGCATTCCGTCAGTACCGAATACCCAGACGCACTCTCACTCTTTGACAAACCCGGCCTACGTGACTGGATTAGCACACCGGCAGGGAACGTTGTGGGGTTGATCAAGGAACGCAAGTCAGTAAGACAAATCATGTATGATATGGTATCCCAGGCGGTTGAGATATTAGGCACTGAATAGAGTCCGGGACTGGTCATCCAACCTGTGTAGTCAGGTAACGTGATACCACAGAGATTGAGAAGCAAGCTGGGATAGCAAGCTCCCGAAAGCACAGCTAAAGGAGATCAGTGCACATTCTCAGTCGCTACTGCTGAACCTGACAGCAGTGATGGGGCAACTTTCAGGGTCAGAAAGAGGGCAAGTATGGATTTTAGATTCACACCAGAGCAAGAGCAGCTTGAGAAAGAGATTTACACCTACCTGAAGAAAAACATTCCCCCCGAGCTCGATGACGAGATGATTACCTATCTTGAGGGTGAGGGGCCCATATTTCGCGATTTCATGAAGAAGATGGCGTCTGACGGATGGACGGGGATCGGGTGGCCACAAGAATATGGTGGTCAGGGGCGCACGCCGCTTGAGCAGTACATATTCTTCGACTTGGCTATGGGATACTTCCGGCTCCCGATCCCAGTACTGAGCTTGATGACAGTGGGTCCAACCTTGATGAGAGTGGGGAGTGAAGAGCAGAAACAACGTTTTCTGCGCCCTATTCTGAACGGCGATATCCAGTTCGGGATAGCCTACACGGAACCGGAAGCCGGCACTGACCTCTTCTCGCTCAAGACCACTGCTCTCAAGAAGGGCGATGACTACATCATCAACGGGCAGAAGATATTTACCTCCATGGGGACATCTGTGGACTATTTCTGGTTGGCAGCGCGCACCAACCCGCAAGCCAAACGTCAGCACGAGGGGATCTCGATCTTCCTGGTGGACGCAAAGAGTCCCGGCATTAACATCCAGCCCATGCATTTAATGAACGAGTATGCGATCGCTCAGGAGTTTTTCGACAATGTCAGGGTGCCCAAGGAGTGCCTGGTTGGAGAGGAGAATCTGGGAGTGCTGTACATGGTGACCCAACTGGCCCACGAGCGGATCAGCCTGGTCCCCCACTCAGCAGGAGTAAGGATAATCGAGGACACCACTCTGTGGGCCCAGTCCGCCAGGCGCAATGGGTCTTGCGTCGGCGATCAGCCATGGGTACGGAACAAGCTGGCTGAACTCACGGTGGAGTCAGAGGTACTCAAAATACTGAACTACCGGGTGGCATGGCAGATGGCAAGGGAAGAAACACCCCACGTGGAGTCGGCCATGATCAAGGTCTTCGGCAGCGAGCACATCGTCCGCACAGTAAGGATTTGCCAGGAGATCATGGGCCAGTTTGGGCAGCTACAGTTGGGCTCCAAATGGGCTCCGGTGAGCGGGTGGATTGAACGTCTGGCCCGGATATACCTATTGATCACCTTCGGGGGTGGCACCAACGAGGTCATGCGGGATATCATGGCCAGGATGGGTCTTGGATTGATGAAATCTCGATAAAGGAGTTGGAGAAGTGGATTTCGCATTGAATGATCAACAGGAGCTTCTGAAGAAGGAGGCTCGCCGCTTCCTCGACAGCGAGTTTCCCAAGAAACTGGTTCGCCAGCTACAAGAGAGCGAGTTGGGATATTCCCCGGAAATCTGGAAGAAGATAGCCGACTTGGGATGGCTGGGGCTGGTGATCCCGGAGGAATATGGTGGCGCCGGCGGTACGCTGCTTGATTTGGGCGTCCTGTTCGAGGAGGTCGGCAAGACAGCTTGCCCCAGTCCACTGTTCGCCACGATGGCCCTTGGGGTGCTTCCCTTGTTGGACGAAGGGAATGAGGAGCAAAAGCAGCGACTTCTGCCCAGAGTGGCCAGCGGCGACCTGATTCTGACCATGGCACTATCCGAGCCGGAGGCAGACTATCAACCCAAGTTCATGACCGCACGAGCCCAGCATAGGAATGGCCACTTCACTGTTACTGGCACTAAGCTATTTGTGCCTTACGCTCATGTGGCAGACATCATCCTGGCAGTGGCTGCTACCGGTTCTGTTGACGATGCCGGCAAAGGGATCACCGTGTTTCTGGTGTCGAAGGAAGCGCAGGGGATCGAACTGGTTCCGTTAAGGACCGTTGGCCAAGACAAGCAGTTTGAAGTGACATTCAACCGCGTACAGGTGCCACCGTCCGATATGTTGGGAGCGGTGGATGGTGGCTGGGCAGTGGTGGAGAAAACCCTGCAAAAGGCGACAGCCCTCCAATGCGTGGAGACAGTAGGGGTGATGCAACAAGAGCTGTCGATAACGGCTGAGTATACCTCAAACCGTGTGCAGTTTGGGCGGCCCATCGGCAGCTTTCAGGCAGTGCAGCATCGGCTGGCTGACATGCTGACGGATGTGGAAGGGGCCCGGTGGCTGTCCTACAGAGCGCTATCCCTCTTGAGCGAGGGCCTGCCGGCCCAAAGGGAGGTAGCTATCGCCAAGGCATGGGTCAGCGATGCCTGTCAGAGAGTGGCGTACTCGGCCCAGCATCTGCACGGAGGAATCGGGATGGACCTGGATTACGACCTGCATTTCTATTTCGAATGGGCGAAGGCGCGGCAGTTGAGCCTCGGCCCGACACCCTATCATCTAGCCTCCATCGAGCCGGCAATCCGCAGCAAATGAGAGCTGCCTTTGGTACAATTGGCTGAAGGGCGTTGTGTTTGCTCACACGCCACTTACCAGTGGGTGTTGCCCACGTGGTAGCCGACATCATAGAATGTTCTCGGCTGGTATCGTTATCACTCAAGACGGCTTGAGGAAATATGTCTCAAGTCCGCGAGAATATCCTGAAGCGAGGAGGGAATTGAGTGGAAAAGAAGGAAACATTGCTGGGTGGCTGTCGAGTTCTGGATCTGACCAACGAACTGGGACTCTTGGCGGGCAAGGTTCTGGGTGACTTTGGGGCCGATGTCATTAAGATTGAGAAACCAGGAGGAGACCCTTCACGGAACATCGGGCCTTTCTATAAAGATATCCCTGACCCGGAGAAGAGCCTGTTCTGGTTTGCTACGAATACCAGTAAGAGGGGCATCACTCTGAACATAGAGAATCATGAAGGAAGGGAACTTTTCAGGCGCTTAGTCAAGACGGCTGATATAGTGCTGGAATCCTTCGAACCTGGCTACCTGAACAACTTGGGCATCGGTTACTCTGATCTGAAGGCAGTTAAGCCGGAGATCATCATGACCTCCATTACCCCTTTCGGCCAGACAGGACCCTACGCTCATTATCGTGCCACGGACCTGATCGGCGCGGCCATGGGTGGCATGGTGAGGATACTGGGTGAACTCGGTCGCCCTCCCGTCCGCATGAGCTGCGACCCTCAAGCTTACTTCCATGCGGCCCTTCATGGCGCACTGGGCTCTGTGATGGCATACTACCACCAGCAGCTTACCGGAGAGGGACAGCATGTAGACGTTTCAATGCAGGATTCAGTGGAACTGACGCTAATGAACGCGCTAGAGATAGCCGAACTTATGAAGGTCAACGTCATTGGCACCGGGCAGGTTTCGATAAGCGTCAGGCCGCCGCCCCTCGGCATCCTCATGGGACGTGTTGTGTTTCCATGTAAAGACGGCTATGCCATTGTTACGGTCGGCGGTGGGGCTTTTGTAGGCATGGCTAAGTCCTCGGCCATCCTGGTACGATGGGCCAACGAGGAGGGGATGTGTCTGGAATTCAAGGATTTCGATTTCTCTCAGTGGGACATGTCAAAGATAACTCAGGACGAAACAGATCGGAAGGATCGGACAATTGGGGAGTTTATCAAAACGAAAACTAAGGCCGAGCTGATGGAGGGCGCGGTTCAGAGAGGCATCATGCTTGCCCCCTGCAATACAATCGATGACTTGATCAACAGCCCCCATCTGCATGAGCGGAATTACTGGGAGGCCGTAGAACACCCCGAGCTGGGCGAGTCTATTACCTACCATGGCGCGCCGATCAAAATATCAGACGCACCCTGGAGGATCAGCCGCCGTGCGCCGCTCATTGGCGAGCACAACCGGGAGATATTTGAGAGCGAGCTAGGACTTTCTCTGGAGCAAATGGGAGTTCTGAAGGCCAATGGGGTTATCTGATTCTATTAGCAACCGAAATCACAGATGGAGGCGAAGATGACAAAGCAGATATTTGAAGGGCTACGTGTCGCTGACTTCTGCTGGGCGGCGGCTGGGCCACAGGTTGGGCGTGAGCTAGCAGAGCACGGAGCAACGGTAATTCGTGTCGAAAGCCACCGCCGTCTGGATATCCTGAGGTCATCGCCACCCTTTAAGGACAGTATCCCGACTTTCAATCGTAGCGCATTTTTCACCCAGTACAACGCAAACAAATATGGGATCAGCTTGGATTTAGGCAACCCGCGGGCTCGCGAGGTTACCAGGAGACTGATAAGCTGGGCTGACATCGTAGGCGAGAGCATGGGCCCTGGTGCTATGGCCAAGCTTGGTCTGGACTATGAGAGCTGCCGCAAGATCAACCCACAGATCATTTACTTCAGCACTTGCATGCTCGGACAGTACGGGCCACACCGTGATTTCAGGGGGGTTGGCACCCACGTCAACGCGCTTGGCGGATTTTGTGCGGTCACAGGTTGGCCTGATAGCGAGCCCACCCAGATATTCACTGCCTATTCTGACTACATCTCGCCATGGTACACTTTGATTGCTGTCATGGGCGCTCTGCTGCGACGTCGGAAGACAGGGGTTGGGATGTATATGGAGCAGTCACAGCTAGAGGCAGCCGTCAGCTTCCTGGGGCCTCACGTACTGGATTATGCGGTGAACCACAACCTGCTCAACCGAAGGGGAAACAGGGATCGCTATATGTCCCCGCACGGCGTCTATCCTTGCCGTGGCAGCGATCGCTGGGTGGCCCTTGCAGTGACCAGCGACGAGGATTGGCAACGTCTGTGCCACGTGATGGGTAATCCTGAGTGGACGAAGGACCCGAGATACGACTCCGTCGTTGGCCGTAAAGAAAACGAGGACGAGGTGGATCGATTGATCGGCGACTGGACGAAAGATTTTCTCCCAGAGCAGGTGTTGGCCATGCTTCAAGGAGCAGGGATCGCCGCAGGAGTGGTACAAACCGGTGATGACTTACTAGGTGATCCTCAACTCAAGCACCGCGAGCATTACCATGCGTTGAACCATCCTGTTATCGGATCACACTCGTATCATGCTCCTGCATATCGGCTGTCGCAGACTCCCTGTGTGATAGACAAGCCAGCCCCTTGTGTCGGAGAGCACAACCAGTATGTATATAAAGATATATTGGGCTTCTCCGATGACGAGATTGCCGATATGCTGGTGAATGGTGTCATCACCACCGATGCCGATGCTCCAACAACAGTCACGGTCTCGTGAGTCATCCCAGCACCTGCAAGAGCGAGCACATTCTAGAGGGGTCGATTTGTCCCAAAACGAGCAAAGCGGTACACTTGCCATTTAGGTACGGCTCAAAGTTCGCCAGAGGGCTGAGGCTATTCCATCAAGAATGGAAGGGAGGATATTCATGGAGAAGCGATGTTCACCCCAAACAGGTAGAGGAGGGTATTTGGACGCCTTGCTCAATAGCTGCCCTGACGCTGTCATAGCTATTAGTAGTGAAGGGGTAATTACATTTGCCAATAAGGAAGCCGTTAGACTTACCGGGTATCAGATGCATGAGCTTGTTGGCCAGACTATAGTCAATATGTATGATAGTCTCGAGACTGCCAAGGAAATAAACCGTAAGCTTTATGCCAGCAGCGGGATAATCCATGACCATGAATCTACGTTGAAGACAAAAACGGGAAAGCCAATCCCGGTGCGTATCTCGGCAGCTCATCTGAAGGATAGCTCAGGTACCTACATAGGAGCTGTAGGCTACTTTCAGATATATCGACCCTGGCCTACCGAAGAGGCCAAGGTCAAGGCATACGCTGAGGAATTGGAGGCAAAGCTTGAGGAATGGAAAGACTTAGGCGCTCCTGTATATGAGCTCTATCCGGGGCTCACAACAGTGGTGGTAGTCGGGCGACTTGACGCTAGTCGTATTGAGCGCATCAGGAGTAACCTCTTGAGCCATCTGAGGAGTCACAAAACTGCAGTCATTCGCATCGACCTGTCTGCAGCCTTGGTAGATGATGCTCCCTGTGTTGCCAGGGAGCTACTGAAGACAGTTCGTATTGCTAGATTGCTAGGCGCAGAGAGCATACTCACTGGCATCGATTCGTGCCTTGCTGAAGCGCTAGAACCCTTGGTGGAAGACCTGAGCTTAGTTAGGGTCTTCGGCTCCAGAGATGCTGCTCTGCAAGCAGCGCTTAATGTCATAGGTCTTGAGATCCGCAAGAAGGACTAGATTGGAGAATTAGGGTTTGGACAAGGTTTATCCCAACATAGATGAAGCGGTAGCTGACATTCCTGATGGAGCTTCCATTGCCATCGGGGGGTTTTTCACAGCAGGCACTCCCACCCCACTTATTCAAGCTCTAGCTAGACATGGAGCTAAGAACTTGACCATAATCTGCCAGCAGATGGGGCCAGGAAACGATACCATTACCCAACTGATCGTTAACAAGCAGGTGAAGAAAGCAATCTGCAACTACCCTTTCTACCGCTCAGCTAGCAAAGGTGCCAGCTCCCCCTTCGAGCAAGCTGTTCGTGCCGACGAGATTGAGTTGGAGGTGTATCCTATGGGTACCTTTATTGAAAAACTGAGGGCTGGTGCTGCCGGAATCGCTGGCTTCTACACCTCAACGGGAGTGGGCACAACTGTTGAGCTCGGGAAGGAAAAGAGGGCCTTCGGGGGGCGGGAGTATCTTCTGGAACTGGCTCTCAAACCTGACTACGCTTTTGTGTATTCCTATCGGGGAGACTGGATGGGCAACCTCACCTGCCGCAAAACGGCCAGAAACTTCAATCCAGAAATGGCCGCAGCAGCAAGGGTAACCATTGCTGCAGTAGAGAACCTGGTAGAACCAGGGAAGCTAGACGGTGACGTGGTTCATGTGCCGGGCATCTATGTACAGCGAGTAGTAAAAGTAGAGAGACCTAGCTACTACCCTACTATTGAATGACATGCGTTTGAGGAGGAAATAAGTGGGGAAGGCAACAAAGATACCTCGCGGCCTGTCCAGGGAATTGATGGCTCTAAGAGCAGCGAAAGAACTGGAAGATGGAACTTACGTCAATTTGGGTATAGGCATACCGACTTTGGTCTCTGACTGGATCGAGGGTAGGGATATCGTGTTGCAGGCTGAGATTGGTATGCTCAACACCGGGCCACTGGCTACCAGAGAGAATGTGGATCAAGATCTTATCAATGCCAGTTGCCAACCGGTAACTGAGTTGCCAGGGGCTTGCTACTTTTCCAGTGTCGAGTCTTTGGCCATGATACGGGGTGGCTACATGGACGTCGCCATTTTGGGCGCTCTGCAAGTCTCCGAGAAGGGAGACCTAGCAGGTTGGAACAACCCGGAGAGGGGATTCCCGGAGCATATTGGTAACATCGGCGGCTCTATGGACCTCGCCGTTGGAGCCAAGAAGGTGATCGTAACCATGACGCATGTTACCGCCCGCGGAAAGCCTAAGATTCTAAAGGAATGCACCTATCCTCTTACGGCGCGAGGTGTAGTCAAGCTTGTCATAACTGACTTGGCTGTCATTGATGTCACCCCAAAGGGGCTCTTGCTCATGGAGATAGCTCCTGGACTCACTGCTGAGGAAGTGCAATCACTGACTGAACCCAAGCTTATGATAGCGCCTGACCTGAAAGAAATAGAGCTTTAGTCACTCATAACAAAGCTCTTCAGGCGATCGATTTTGAAGTTACTGCGCAGACAGCTCCCATAACGCAATCGTCTCTGTGTCTTGGCATCCCTGCAGAAGCAGGATGGTTGCGATCTTTGATTAGGCGGGACGTCTCACCAGACTTACCGCTCCGACGTCACATGTCGGGACGCATACACCACATCCGATGCAGAGGTTTATGTCAACATCAGCCGATTCGTTAACCTTTATTGCCTCCACCGGGCACCGGTCAGCACAGATCCCACAGGCATTGCACCTCCCCCCATCTACCTCTGATATGAAAGGAGATGGAATAAAGGTCGGTGCGCCCATCTTATAGGTGCGGAATATGCCACAGCAGTTCGCACAGCAATTGCAGATCTGGCCGAGGAGATTGATGGTATGGACAAGCCCATCCTCATTGCATTTCCTCAGCAGTTCTATGGTCTCATCATAGGTGAGTTGGCGCGCCATGCCATGCTTCACGGCCCACCGGCTCAGGGCACCTGTATGGAGACATGCTTCCAGCATATGATCGCAGGGTTTGTCTGGATTAACGAGCCACTGAGAGAGACGGCACGGGCAAGGGGAGACGCTCCAGTGGCCCGCGTCTCTAAGAGCTTCCGCCAAATTCTCGGAGGGAAGGGCATCTCCAGGCAGAGCTCCCACAGGAGCCCACACCGGTGTATAGGGGAATCCCAATTTGCCTAGTCCTTCTTCAGCGAACTCCTTCAGTACCTGGTGCAATGTCTTCCCCAACTCCACAGTGTAGTTGAATCTGATATTGCCCCAAAGGCCTGTTTCAGTGAGGCCGCCCGCTGACATGCCCACCGCCTTATAGACGGGGTCTTCTTCACCAGGGTCGTAGAGGATGGTACCCTTATCGGCCATGGCATGGAGTCTCTGCTTCAGTTTGGTCTTATCCATGCCCGTCTTCTCGGAGAGCTGAGCCAGCGTTCCACCAGAAAGGCGTACTTGCAGGGCCAATTTGGCTTCATCGGGCGTAAACTGAATTTGCAACAGCTTCAAGAAGGCAGGGGTTTTCGGCATACCCACTGTATCCTCTTTGCCTATCATCTCCGCCAGTTCTTCGTAGGTATCTTTGTTTGACACGGATTTGTTCTCCCTCACAATACTCGAAAGGCTAGCTTATGGTTAGTCTCTCTTTTTAAGCAATTCTTCGATCTTTCTGGTCAGTTTCTCGCTTTCTTCCATAGTTAGTCCGAGGTTCTTCTCCAACCTGCGGATATACTCATTGAGCTCAGGAAAACGGTTCCTTACCTCAGCCATCTTTTCGTCCTGCCTTGCCACTTTTTCATCGAGATCTGTGAAGTCGATCCCTAAGCTAAGCCTGTTGTCCAAGAACTCAACAACTTTCCTCCAAGCCCATGGGTCATCGGTTGACACCAAATAGAAAGGCACTGGCACCCAGATGCTTGCCGCAGCGATATTTCTCATGTTAGCCAGCCATAATAGAAAAGAACCCAAGGTTGGCCTTTGGCCAGGAGGAGTTTCGTAATCCATGTCTACGGCCATATCATACTGCCTTAGAACCTTCTTCATCTCTAGGGAACTCGCTATGCCGAGCAACCTCCGTGGGACTGTGTGAGCACTTAAGGAAACAATGCTGCCAACCGTGTAGACCTCTTTGGCCTGGCAATAGTGCTCCGCTACGTCCAACACAGAGTTCAGGAACCTATACCACTCCGATCGAGGCGAGTTACTCAAGAAGAGCACCAAATTCTCTCCTTCGCAGCAGTAGAATTTGCTCTCTGGGAATTGAACTACATCTTCTTCAACGGACACTCCCCCTAATGGGAAGAAGTCCGGGGGCTCAATTTCTCCAAACCCCTTGCCTCCCAGTTTCTCTCTAAGGTAGCCAATGACCTTTGGCCCCAGTTTGCCAGCATCTTCGCTCCAACCCACTACCAGGGATGAGCTTAGTAACTCTGGTTTCCCGTAGATTCTGAACGGCTGCTTTTCAAGCAATTTCAGTCTTCCTCAGATTCTTTACTGGGGGAATTTAGCGATGCTCAGTGCAGGAATTCAAGAACGCCAACCAGCCCAGGTCCCGCGCACACAACCTTTGTCACCATCCTCTATTCTTCAGCTTGCACTAAACTGCTCGGATCCTAGATCAGAGCTAACCTCCGTTCATGGTAGAACTCGCTTCTTTCATGCATGTTCAGCGATACAGACTCCACTTTCTGACCGTCGATCTCCAGTTTGGCATCACACTCGCATACCCAAGTCATATAGGCGCGGGGTCGGGTGCCCTGAGGCCCAAGGCAGTTGGGTGCCGGATACCGTACGAAGTGCTTCATCCGATGAGTCACCGTGCCAAGAATCATGGGGGTGTCAAACGTCTGCACTAGCTTGCGAGCGTAGGTGATCCTCATCAAGGGCTCCATTTCAACCTCGCTGGCCTCAGTATAGATACCATCCTTCACGTAATCGATCGCCTTCTCCCCTTTGAGAAGCCAAATCCTCTTGAATCTTTGATAACCCCACTTCTCCGCAAAGTCTCCATCAAAGAATTGTATCGTGTGATTGGGTAGATAAATGTGCCCCCAGTACCACCACTGGAAGGTATCGAAAAGGCTGACGTTGCCCCACTGGTGATCAGTATAGCCCTCACCCTTAACCGGGATCTCTTTGCCGCCGACAATCAACTTGCCGCTAACCCTGGATCGAGGATGAATCACGTGCGTCCAATAGGTATCCGTGCGCGGCTCCTGGATGCGGCCAATGAAACAGCCGTCTGGAGGCTCCCTTACCCCCTGGGTCACGTTCTCATAGACCAGGTCTAAGCCGCCTTGCGCACCGCGGAAGTGAATCTCCCACTTGGGGTATCCACCCCGTGCATAGTTTTCGCCCCACTTTGCATCGCAAGTCTGGGTGGAGGCCGATGTCTCGTGAAGAGGGAAAATAGGCTGCATCTGTATCGTCATCCCATCAGGCGTGTTAATACAGACGTCGACATACCGCATCTCCGGGTCCTTCGTCGTCCCCGGATAACCACAGGCCCAGAAGGTCCATATCGAGTAGCCATTTTCGAAAACAGCGTCAAAATACCACCACTCCCAGGGTGCGCTGTGCCAGGCGTTGTCCTTGGGGGCAGGCTTGTAAAAATCCGGATTTCTGATCATGTCTAACCCTCCTTTTCAGTAAATCGCGTTTCTGATTTCAGTGCTAATACAAGACGGCATCGATGGCTCACATTCGCGGAGAACGAGGGCATAGCAGAAGGATAGCTGCTGTAAACTGCAAGTCTTGCTCCGCCAATGTTTGATCCATCACCTCCTTTCTCCAGAGACAGCGTTTAGTCTTGCCTCAGTTTCGAAACTGAATTCACCTTTGCCGCTCCAACTCCTTGCCACATGGCAAAGAGCTAGGAGTATTCAGTGACATCCAGGCTTGATGGATTGCTGCCAGATCCTCTTTACTACTTTACCATGGGCAGCCAATCGGTAATCCTTACTAGGTCCTTCGCATTGGCACTAAATTCATAGATCACATGGTGGTCTACTAGATAGCGTTTAGTTTGGCTGAAGCCCCATTGCGGGTAGCCTTCCCACATAGGACTTGTGGTCTTGTAATTCATGGCCGCGTCGAAGAAGGCTTGACCATTGAAATTCTCCGCACCCACATTCTTTACTCCCTGTTGCAGGACTTCGAGAATGGCGATCACCTGATGAGCCGCACCTACATAACCTAGACCAGCATAAATGATTTCATCAGCTTGCGATGGGCGGTATCGGTAAAGGAGGTTTGTAACCAGATCGACAATAGGGGTCGATTCATTCCATAGTATAGATTGGTTAGTAGTCAAGGTTCCGTCAAGGGCTTCCCAGCCAAGCAGATCCACGTAGAAGCCTCTGTAAGAACCGATGCCACTCGAATCAATCATCCTTGCCTTAGAGCCCGTGGCTCGAAGGTCCCTTAAGAAATAGCCTGCCGGCATGCCGTAGGAAGTCACATAATCGCAGTCTTTCAACCTCTCCACTTCACCCTTGAAGGCCATTGTACCCACGGGAGCAAGGTAAGCACCCAAGTAGTCAAACTTGCCCGGATAGTTCTGCATATATTCCTTTATCGCCTTGTCCGTGTTCACGGCACCGGGTTCGCTCCAGCTTGCCAGGCCAAGCTTAGGAATTCCCTGGCCATAATCCCAGACGTTAGCGCTGACCCATTGCAAGAGGGTCTTCATCGCCCATGGGTTGGTGTTCGAAAAGCCAAATACCCATCCCGGAGGCTCAAACAGAAGAGGGGTGGCACCCATAGCAGCTACGACCACCTTGTCCCTCTCCGCAAAAGGTTTCAATACCTCTGGATCTCCAGGAAAAAGAGTGATAACTACCTTCGCCCCCTGGTCCTTACACCACTCATAGCCAGGTATTATCCTGGAAGAATTGAACTGAGTGTCGTAGGCAGCAATCTTCACCTTCACCCCAGGGATAAGATTTTCATCGTTGTAGTGCCTGGCTATGTCCTGCGTTATGTAAGCGATAGTTTTAACCGCTGGTGCGCCTGGTCCTGTGAAATCCGTCAGTTCGCCTATGGTGATAGTCACCCTTTTCTCACCGCCACCACCACAGCCCAGGACGAACACAGCCACCAGCACCAGGCTCAGGAAACAAGCTATTCCCATCTTCCAACTGCGTCTCATAACCTGCCTCCTTTTACCTATGACGCGCGGTATGCCATAGTCAATGTGGGCTCATCCCTTTCCAAACATGATCAGTTTTCACCAGGATACGCACTGCATTCACCATTTTAGCCGAAGTGAGCAAAAATATCTTAGGCGGCTAGGCTCCACCTGTCAACCTGGTGGGAATAGAGGTAGTGTCAAGAGAAGTGTGTAAATTGAGGGATAGGCTTCTCCTTCCAGGTTGAGTTAAGGTGATTGGTAATGCCATAGATGATCCGATCAACACTCTCAGGGTTCTGGAAACAGCTCATAGGCCT